>ERZ1026814.127-NODE-127-length-64379-cov-8.928251_pt1 | contig 64379 bp, 50 predicted proteins | sample MGYA00520871_ERZ1026814 | MGnify/ENA primary metagenome ERZ1026814 (study PRJEB33270, sample SAMEA104284478) | anaerobic digester metagenome | biome: Anaerobic digester microbiome; feature: mesophilic sludge digester; material: Anaerobic digester biomass | place... | reverse complement strand
CAATTACCTTCTATCCAAATTTCTAAAAATTCGTTTTTACTCTACTATCCATTAAAACAAGGATTGAAACGAAATGGTAATGCAGGAAGTGAGTGAGGATGAACGGGTTTTTACTCTACTATCCATTAAAACAAGGATTGAAACAGTTTGAAACGATTGAAACAATTCCTGATGAAATAGTTTTTACTCTACTATCCATTAAAACAAGGATTGAAACTCATTATAATTTAGACGGTAGGATTTTTCCATTTAGGTTTTTACTCTACTATCCATTAAAACAAGGATTGAAACATAGCCCCCAGGCACCAATCGTGCCTGGCTTCCCAACGTTTTTACTCTACTATCCATTAAAACAAGGATTGAAACGAGAGACGGTAAAGAGTGCATAGCCCCCTCCGTCTCTGTTTTTACTCTACTATCCATTAAAACAAGGATTGAAACTAAATCAAAAAATAAGGCAATTCCTGGCAATATAAGTTTTTACTCTACTATCCATTAAAACAAGGATTGAAACTTTTCCTCCTTTAAGGAAATTTGTTTCATAGATAATAGTTTTTACTCTACTATCCATTAAAACAAGGATTGAAACATTGAGTAGGATTGCTCCAGATATATTCTGGCTTAGGTTTTTACTCTACTATCCATTAAAACAAGGATTGAAACACCGTAGTTCCCTTTAAGGTAGTTCCCGAGACAGTGTTTTTACTCTACTATCCATTAAAACAAGGATTGAAACAGCAAGACTCTCGCGGCTGGTAATATTGCCGATAATACGGTTTTTACTCTACTATCCATTAAAACAAGGATTGAAACTTTTCCAGATAATCGACGAATTTGTGCCAGACGAATAGTTTTTACTCTACTATCCATTAAAACAAGGATTGAAACTCGGATCCCTCGTAATAAACTCATACTCTTTCACATGTTTTTACTCTACTATCCATTAAAACAAGGATTGAAACTTTTTCCCTTGGGCTGAAATTTAACTTTCTTCAAGGGTTTTTACTCTACTATCCATTAAAACAAGGATTGAAACTGGAAATAAATCAACAAAAAAAATTCAAAAATATCAGTTTTTACTCTACTATCCATTAAAACAAGGATTGAAACAAGCTTAAAGCAATCGTAAAGTTCTCACAAATTTCAGTTTTTACTCTACTATCCATTAAAACAAGGATTGAAACAAGCTTAAAGCAATCGTAAAGTTCTCACAAATTTCAGTTTTTACTCTACTATCCATTAAAACAAGGATTGAAACTCCCGCTACAAAGCCAAAGAATGGATATATGCGCTGTTTTTACTCTACTATCCATTAAAACAAGGATTGAAACAGATAAATGAAATTTGCGAGGATTTTACGATTGCCGCGTTTTTACTCTACTATCCATTAAAACAAGGATTGAAACAACCTAAAAGGAGGTTTAAGATGAAAACATACGATTTGTTTTTACTCTACTATCCATTAAAACAAGGATTGAAACGATTTGAGAGGGTATTTCAAAGATGCATTAAAAAGCGGTTTTTACTCTACTATCCATTAAAACAAGGATTGAATTACAAAGAGCGGAATAAATATTAAAAACATCAATACAAAACAAGAAAAAAGGGGTAGGGTTGTATTAGAGTAGGGAGGGTTGATTAAGCCCCTTGAAAGAAAGGAAGAGAATCGTTGTTTTGTTATTACAATTTAGGTTTAGCAAGCTCTCCAGATAGATATACACATTTTCCAACAAATTTTATACAAATTCGGGAGAAAAACTTCTATATTTAGATTCCTGCCTATAGAAGAATGGTAATAATTTTGTTTTAACTCACAATTCTATAGTTTGAAAATTAGTCATAGAGCGGGTGCCAATCAAAAAGACAGAGGTCTGTATATTTGGGGGAAAGAGAAACTTAGAAGTCAAAACCATATGAGATGGCAAATGAATTATAGATAGAAAAAAAAATAGAGTAATGAACTTCTATCAAAGTTCTTGACAGAAATAAGTAAAGAAAGATTAAGGAAAAATATAAAAAATGTTTTCTTCCTGGGAGGAGAGAAATAATCCTAAAATGTCCAAACAGATATTATTAATATTAGCATTAACCATAGTGACAGGTCTTTTATTTGCCAGTCAGATGGTTAAATATGCCGGTTTTTGTTTTAGCGGTGCGTATGCCGATATTGGTAAAAATTATCCTTTCACCCAAAAATTACTGCAAGAGAGTTCTTCCTCCCAGTCCTATTTGGATAAATTGTTTTATGACTATTTTTCGGCTAATCCGGAACTGGGAAATTTCACTCTGGATATTCAAAATCAAAGCAAGGCAACTCTTTCTCTGGCAATTGCTTTGAACCGTGAAGAAGTTGCCTTTGAATATTATGAAAGAGAAACCAAGGCAATTTACAATCTGGGCTGCACGGTCTTTATTATGGATTTTTCGGAAATGACCATTTTGCAGTCCTATCCCATAAATGTTACTTATCTTGATCTTTATGATGGCGAGCCGGCTGAGCAGACCATTATGCAAACTCTAAAAAAGCTCTACACCGATTATATCCTGAAAAAGCTGGCGTTAAATCAAAAAAACATCTACATTCGTTCTGCCGGTTCATTGACCATCAAGATAGCCAATGTGAATTTCAGTGAGGATTGTTTGCCTGTTTTGGGTTCATTTGGTTCCGAACCGGAAATTGAGACCTACAAAAGTATTGTAGCTCAGCATTTAACAGAAGCGCTTGCTTTCAAAATGAATTTAACCGTTTTACCTTATTCCCGCAGTAATTTATCCTACAAAATGTCGCTTTCCTTTTCCGATGCCAGCATTCAGAATTTCACTATTCCCTCTGCCAGTTATGATATAGACCTCAATGTGAAGCGTTTTCTGAAAAAGCTTTACAAAGAAACTGCTGCGGAAAGAGTTGATCTTTATGGAGTAGAATTGGAAATGCGAATTTATGATGCCGAATTTAACCAAGAATACTGGAAGCAGACCATTCAAAATGGAGCAGCTAAACAAATTGCTGCTGGACAAAAAATCGGTAATGAGTTTTATAACTATAACGAAATTCTTCTTTTAACGCTATCGGATAAAATTCCGATAACGCTGAAAGAAGATAAAAAACTAATGAAGGGGATATTAAAAAAATGCGCAAACTATTAACTATCATTTTACTGGGCATTACTTTGCTGTTTTCCTATACCTATCTGGATGCAGCAGTGAAAGTTAAGGTTAAAGGCACTATTGAAACCAAAAGGAAAAAACCCAAACCGGAAGAAATAAAAACCGCTACTTATAATGCCAAGATTTTAGCTATTAAGAAATATGCTTCCGAAAAAGACAGTCGCAGAAGAGAACTCATCAATGAATTGCTGCCGGAAATTGAAAAAGACATAGATAACTACATTCTGGAAGTTAATTATCTGAATGACGGGGAATACAAAAATGGCATCTGGGAACAATTGATGGAGGTTACTATTGACGATGTGCAGTTAGACCTCTTGATCAATGAACGCATGAAAGGCATTTTGGAAATGACTGAACCTACATATTTAAGCTTTGTGTATGTAGCCCGAGAAGTTGCTGCAGTGGAAACTCAGGGAAAAACTGTAAAAAAAGACCTTTCTGCCAAATCCGATGTTGCTGCTTCCGGTTCAGTTTCAACCAGCGGAGAAACATCCTCCGATATTTCCAGTAACGATAAAATCAGCACCGGCAGTCAAGCTGATATAAGTGTAAGTAAAAAGGGTTCTACTAATAAGTCCGTTATGTATTCTGAATCCGTTACTAACAAAAGTGAGGGAATAACTTACCGCATCTATAATCCCGGGGAAATTGATACAAAAGTAACAGAGGTGTTCAATAAAGCCAATTTTGAAGTAGTGCCAACTTATGAAGTAGGAATTCTACCCGAAAAATTCGCCTACGATTTTGCCGCTTTAAATGAAATTTCTTCATCTACACAAAAAGAAGCAACCGATATTGCGCGTGAGGCAGGTTTGGACTTTTTGGCTGTAGCTATGCTTGATGTAGGGCGTGAAGAAATTGATCCTGTTACAGGAGGCAGCAGGGTCTATGTAAAAGTGAATGGGTATATTTTAGACCTGCGCAAAAAGTTCGCTGTAAAAATTTGCAGTGCAGGACCTTATCAGTTTAGTGGAATTGGCTCAAATCCAACTGTAGCTAAAACAAATGCTTTAATTGAAGCAGCAACACATACATCTCAGGATTTGGTAGATCAGCTGCGGGTAAAGCTTGGAAGCTAAATTAAGCAATTTAGTGAGAATATTCCGGCGTCAGCTAATTCTGATCTGTATATTTTTGCTTCTGGTCAACTATTCTGAACTGGAAGCTAAAAAGAAAAAATCAGACCCTGAAGTAAAGTTGTTTTTGGATGATTCTCAACTGGACAATCAGGAATACTATAACAAACTGCCTTTGCTGTCTCTGGAGGCATTTGCCGGTGCTCTCTTGATGCCTAAAACATCAAACTTTAAAGTAATTAATTATAACTATAAACTGGCTAAGGCAGAATCCAAAATAGCGGAAGAAATGGTAGCCGTCTCTTTGGGGATGCGTAAGGAATATGTAAAAATAGAAGCAGAAGGGAAATCCCTGCTGTCGGGAAACCTGGAAGGGAGTGATGCCGAAATATCTGAAACCGTGAAAGCGAAATTAGAAGACCTGAAAACGGATAAAGCACAATTGAGCGAATCGCAAAAGGTCTATTTTTTAAGCGGTTTTATTTATCTTGCCAGCTCTATTGTGCGGGAAAAAACCATTCTGGAAAGTTCCAAAATGTTTATAAATGAAGCTAAAAACGCTAAAGGGATAGACGCTATTATGTATGTTAAAGATATTCCTTATGCCACCAATGTTATAGTTGGTCTTCCTGTTTTGCTTTCAACTCAGATGAGGACTATTAGTGAATTTATAACCATTGCCAAAACCCAAAACATTGAAATTCCGAAAGATGTTACTGATAATTTGTTTCAGTGAATTGTCTGTTTTAATTCTTGGCAGAATAACCAATTTGAGATGAAAAGTTTGTTCCAGACCTTCGTCCTGCTTAAATTGATTATTGGTTAGGTTAATTTTATGAACCGCAAAATTGTCTTAATATTCACTTTACTCTTGCTTATTGGTCTCTGGCTCTCTGCCGCTAAGAAAAAACCGGAATGGATTTTAAATCCTTATTCCCGTTATCCTTCCGAACAGTATCTTTGCGGTGTGGGGATGGCAAAAGAACTTAATAATGCTCAAAATGAGGCATTGAAAAATATTGCTGGATTCTTTGAAACACGCGTTATTGCAGTTACGAAAAGTATGGAAAGCGAAAAAAGTTCCTCTTCCGGTTATCAGACAAACAGCGAGACCTCTTCTTCCGTTAAAGCCATTGCCGAAGGAACTTTGAAATATACCCGAATTATGGAAACCTGGCAAGACCCGAAAACTAAAACTTTCTATGCTTTGGCGGTAATGGATAAAATTGCCGTGCAAACCATTTATCGGAATGAAATTGACGACTGCGAGGAATTTATTGAAAACTGCCTTACCCCAAATGATGATCCCCTTATTCATTATGCCAAAATTCTAAGTGCTATTGATAAATTGCAACAAACACAAGATGCTTATACTTATTATAATGCTCTGGCAAGCGATTCCGGAATTTTGTTAAAGCCGTTTCATAGCTTGCAGGAACTTGTGGAACTCAGAAATTATGCGGCTCGGAAAATTCCACTCCAAATCAGAGTTTTTGGAGATTCTTCAGGTCTTTTGGATGCTTCGTTGAAAAATGTTATAAACCAAATGGGCTTGTTGGAAAACGATAACTCTGAGTATCAAATTGTCGCTACCGTGAATCCTGAGCCGTATAAATCCCTGGGACAACAATTTTTTCAACCCCTTCGCCTTAATATTTCTTTTAATTACAGAGAAAAAAACCTCTTTTCCTTTGTGGATAAAACAGAACAAGGCGGTTCTACTATTGAGGAAGCAACCTCCAGAGGAATTAGAGTTCTTGCCCAAAATATAGAAAACAAATTCCGCAAGGACTTTTACCAATTCCTCTTTAATTTACATTAAATGTGTAGTCGGAGGATGCTGTTCCTCCGGATGGTTGACCTCCTGGTCAACCAAATTAAACGACGGGGACGTCATTTTTCCGGAAGGTTGACCTCCTGGTCAACCAAATTAAACGACGAGGACATCGTTTTTCCGGAAGGTTGACCTCCTGGTCAACCAAATTAAACGACGGGGACGTCGTTTTTCCGGAAGGTTGACCTCCTGGTCAACCACCCCTTACACTTTATTTCATTATATGTTAACTGTATGAGGAGATGATGAAAAAACTCTTATTACTTATTCTGCTCCCTGTAATCTGTGTGGCGTTTCTGCAGGCGGATTATATTTATGTAGTAAATTCTGAATCCCGCACTTTAAGCAGAATTGATACTGAAACAGGAACAGTAAATAACACTTTTACGCAATTAGGGTTAACGCCTAATATGCTGAAAGTGAATACAGATTATATTTATGTAGTTCTTTCCGGAGCTAATAGCATTCAAATGATAGATAGACATAGTGGAACAACTATCCGGAATATTTTTATTGCATCCAGTTCCAATCCTTGGGATGTAGTAGAGAATAATGGTTATCTGTATGTAAGCGGGATGTTTACTAATAAGGTCTATAAAATCAGTCAAGAGACCTGGACAGTTGTAGACCAAATTACAGTTGGCACAGCCCCAGAAGGTTTAGAGGTCTGTAATGGAAAATTATATGTATGTAATACAGGTGGTTATGCCAATGGTTATGCCAATAGCAGCGTCTCTGTAATTGACCTGAATTCTTTCAGTGTAATAAAATCCATTCCTGTGTGGACGAACCCTCAGGATTTATATGTTTTTAACTCTCAACTGCATATTGTTTGCACCGGTAATTGGAGTTCTATTTCCGGAGCTGTGGATATTATTGATTCTATAACAGATGAACGCATAGACCGTCTTTTAATGGGAGGCAATCCCTGGAGTGTATGGATTAGTCCACAAGGAATTGCCTATTTGGGAGAGGGGTATAACAGCGGGGTATATTCTTATAATGCATCAACTCTGGAAATTTTGCATAACAGCAGTAATCCTTTAACTCCTGGCGGGATAATGATAAGCGGTTCAAATGACTGTATTGCTGTTCTTTATGCTCCCTGGAGTCAAAATGGAACTGTATATTTAAGGAATCATAACTGGCAACCTATATCCCAATGGACGGTTGCTTTAATTCCAACCGATATTTGTTATTATAGCAATGAAACTCCCGTTTCCGATGAGGAATTGCCTTTGCCCAAAATATCATTATATCCTAATCCGGTTAATAAGGATGGTATTCTCAATTTCAAAATAGATAATGCTTTTTACAAAGAACTGGAGGTTTATAATTTACGGGGGCAAAAAGTTTTGCAAACCAATGTTATCAAAGGGGAAACAAGCATAGATCTTAAAGGGAAGGGCTTGCATAGCGGAATTTATTTTTACAAAAGCGGCAATGTACAAGGGAAGCTAATAATTAAATAATACCCGCTAGAAAACTTACCTCTTTCTTTACGGTTAATCAGAAATACACATAAAATATTGATGACTAATGTCAGAGGAAAATATAAAACCCCGGGAGAATTTCGTTCCAGTCAGAATTGGATTGGTGGTTCATCTTTAGCTGATGCAGCTTTTATACCTCCGCATAGAGATGATCTAAACGATTTACTTGATGATTTTGAACATTTTTTGCATAATGAAAACATTGTTATACCCCATTTGGTTAGGTGTGCAATTGCCCATTATCAGTTTGAAACAATACATCCCTTTCAAGATGGGAATGGACGCATTGGACGCTTACTGATAACTTTATATCTGATTAGCAATCATCTGCTTATTAAACCTACCCTTTATCTTTCTGATTTTTTTGAAAGACATCGAGGTGCTTATTATGACGCTTTATCTAGAGTAAGAGAATCAAATGATCTAGGTGGGTGGGTGCGTTTTTTTTTGGAGGCAGTTATTGAAACCGCAGAAAAAGGAAAAACGACTTTCCATAATATCCTTAAATTGCATATCAATATTGATAATGAACTGACTAAACTGGGTAAAAGAACCGATAATGCAAGAAAATTGTTGATGCATTTATATCAATCACCTGTTGTTAATGTTAGGCAAGTAGAATCAATTTTAGGCATTAAATACTATTCTGCCAATGAATTGATCAAGGCACTTGTGGATCTGAATATTTTACAGGAAACTACTGGTTTTACCAGAAATAGGTTTTTTCTGTTTAAAAAATATATTGATGTTTTTAAGGGGTAAACCAAAATATGATTTTTTATATGTTGTTTTGGAGGGGGAAAACCAAAATATGATTTTTTATATGTTGTTTTGTAGGGGGAAAACCAAAATATAGATTTTTTATTTTGCTTTCGGCAATGTAAAAATACCGCTTACAGATTGCATATATTTCATAAATTTCATATTTATGGAATGAACAGGATTTTGGGGATTTAAAGGATTTTAGAAGAAATTTTAGCCACCGAGAACACAACAGTCAGAATCGTCTTAACTACTACACATAATAGCAAGATCGTTGCCAGTTTTTTACAAAGTTACAGGTAGCATTGTCTTAGGATTTTAGCATTGACATAATAATTATGCTCTTTATATTGGTCTTATCCCAATATGATTCCTTTTTATACTGTTTCTGATGGGGTCTTCAGATGTGTTTGCATCTGGATAGGAGCTTGTTATGGAAGATCGGTGGATAGCAGTCCAGGCGAATAGTGTCTATCTTGGTATTACCAAAGATACGGTCTATAACTTGCTTAGCGAGAAAAATCTCTCTGCTTATAAAGTGGTTTGGCTATGGAATTTCAAGAAAGAGGATGTTGATGTGTGAGTTAAGAATCAAGCAAATACTAATAAAAGATGATAGTAGCATTCAAAAAAAGGATAAGTAGCTAATGAGCAATTTCATCACCAATACTGGCAATGCCTCTCTCAGAACCAGGCTTTCAGTTCTGATTAAGGAAAGTAAGGAACTGAAGTTTTTGGTAGGTTTCTTTTATTTCTCCGGAATCAGTGAGTTGATAGAGAGTTTGAAAGCAAACTCAGATCTATCTTTAAAAATTCTGGTAGGGCTAAATGTGGATGCGCAAAACTACGGCTTGGTTGAATATGCTGAAAAAGCAGGCAAGAAAAGAGTTGAGCGCATAGAGGACTACCATACCTCAGTTCTGAAAGCCCTTAATAACGACATCTTTGACAACGAGATATTCTATGAGCAAGCTGTCTATATACTGGATCAAATCATCAGTAATAGGATAATTATCCGCAAAACATCCAAACCTAACCATGCCAAGCTCTATCTTTTCAAACTTAAAGAATATCAAGTAATTCGTTCTAACCTATTCATCACAGGAAGTAGCAATCTCAGTAAGGCAGGATTAAATGACCGGGAAGAGTTTAATGTAGAAATATCGGATTATGGCTTTGAAGAAGCAGAGAAATACTTTGATGAGCTTTGGAACTCAGCTATACCGATTACGGACAATGAAGACGAGAAAAACAGGCTTATCTACAACATCCGAGAGAGAACGCTACTGAAATCCATTCATCCCTTCGATGCTTATATGTTTGTAGTTAAAACCTGGCTAGATAGTTTCTACAAATACGAATCAGACCGTTACATCTCGCTACTCCTGAAGAAAAAGGGATACACGCCCTATAAATATCAAGTAGATGCAGTAACCCAGGCACTGTCTATCATAGAAGAGAATGGTGGAGTAATCTTGGCTGATGTGGTTGGTTTAGGTAAGTCAATTATCGCCTCCCTGATAGCCCGTAAATTAGAAAAAAGGGGTATCATCATCTGTCCTCCTGGATTGATTGGAGACGATAGTGCTAATTCCGGCTGGAAGAAATATAAAGAGGACTTTGAATTGTATGATTGGGAAGTCCGCTCCGGAGGCGATCTGGATGGTATAATAGAGTTTATCGGTAATACCGATAACATAGAAGTGATCATAGTTGATGAAGCACACCGTTATCGCAATAGCTCTACGGAAACTTACGAAAAGCTAAAGACCATCTGTCGCGGAAGGATTGTGATTTTGCTAACTGCTACCCCGTTTAATAACTCTCCCGCAGATATTCTCTCATTGCTGAGCCTGTTTATTGTCCCCAAAAAATCAAATATCACGCTTAGCAACAACCTGGTCGATCTTTTCCGTTCCTATAACGCCTTGTCTAAAGACCTTGCCTATATCCGCAAGAACTGGCAGTCAAAAGACACTGTTAAAAAAGAGGAAGCCAGAAAGAAATACCAGGCACTGTTTGGTGAAAAAGACATCAAGATAAGCAAAGTAATTGCCAGGGCTGCCCTGCTCTCCAAACAGATCAGAGAAGTGATAGAACCTGTCACGATAAGAAGAAACCGGCTTGACCTAATAAATGATCCTGACTACCGGGATGAGGTTAATAAACTCTCCCAGATAGATAATCCTCAGGAGTGGTATTATCGGCTCACTCCTGAACAATCTACCTTTTATGATTATGTAATTGAGCGTTATTTTACTGATAATCCCGAAAGCACTGAGAGGTTTAAGGGTCCTATTTACAAGCCCTACCGCTATGAAGGCGATGAAAATAGCGAAGAAAAACTAAGTCGGCAAGAGCAGATAGACCGCTTGAGCCAGGATAACCTATATGATATTCTACGCCGGCAGATGGTTAAGCGCTTTGAGAGCTCTTTTGGGGCATTCCGTCAGAGCATTATCAACATCCGAGATTCTTACGAAAAAATAAAGGAATTCATAAAAAATGCAAATGGCAGATATGTGCTTAATCGCAAACTGATAAACAAAGTAGATAGTGACGATCCAGATTTAATAGATGAATTGTTACGCCAGTTTGCAGAAGAAAACACAGACAAGGATAGTAAGAAAAACCGGATTTACGAGGTAAACAAGTTTGCCTTCAAAGAGCAATTCTATGCCGATATTGAATCCGATATTTGTTTGTTTAATAAGATGATTGCTGAGATTGATAACCTGGCTCTTGTGGAGAACGATCCCAAGCTTTTCGCCTTGCTGCAGAATGTAGAAACTTCACTGCATACCAAACCTAATAAGGGTGAACCCGCTCCCAAACTCGTGATTTTCTCTGAGTATGCCGATACGGTCAAATACCTGGAGCCTGCTTTAAAAAAGCATTTCCCAGATAGAGTACTGGTTATCACCGGAAGCATCGGTAAACAGCATCTTGAAGAGATCAACACCAATTTTGACGCTGCCTATCCAAAAGCTAAGCAGAGGGATAACTACGATGTGCTTCTGGCTACCGATAAGCTCTCCGAAGGCTTCAATCTGAACCGGGCAGTGATGGTAATCAATTATGACATCCCTTGGAACCCTGTGCGGGTAATCCAGCGGGTTGGGCGTATCAACAGGATTAGCAAAAAGGTGTTTGATACCCTCCACATCACCAATTTCTTCCCTTCTGAGCAGGGTGCGGACATTGTAAAAAGCAGGGAAATTGCCTCGCACAAAATGTTTATGATCCACCAAACCTTGGGAGAAGATGCCCGAATCTTTGATGCTGAAGAAGAACCCAGCCCTGCCAAACTCTTTGCCAAGGTACAGACCAATCCCTACGATCTTGAACAGGAAAGCCTTTACACGCGGCTGAAGAAATTGATGCGGCAATGGGAAGAAAACTATCCCGAAAGGGTGAAAGCACTGGATGAGATGCCCATCCGCATCAAAACTGCCAAAGCTTACACCGCAGATTCTCTGGTCTTGTTCATCCGCAAGGGCAAGCTCTTCAGCGTTAGCCAGGACTTCATGGATGAAAACAAGCAACTCATCCCCTTGCCCATTGAAGATGCCCTGCATAGGATACATTGCACTTCGGAGACGGACCAATTACCCCTTAGCAATAGTTTTTGGGAGACTTATAAAATGCTGAAAGAAGAAGCGGAGAAATTCAGTTTCAAACAATCCCAACAGAGCAACTCAGTGAAGGCATTCAACTTCCTGTCTTACCTGCTGGAGCAGGATATAAGGGAACTTGTCCCTTGGCGATCATTCCTGATCATGCTCCGTGATGATATAGAAAATTATGGTACCTTGCCGGAGTACACGCTTAAAAGCATCTGTGATTGGGAAAACGGCGGTAAGCCTGATTATCAGGACATCTCTAAAGAATTGGGAAAACTGAGCAAAATCCTGGGCAAGAACTACCTTAACAAGGTTAAAGATAGCCTAAAAGCCTATGAACAAAAGGTGATTGTGGCAATAGAGAATCAAGCAAAGGATATGTAGCATGAGCAGAGTTGTTTTATCTCATAACTTTTCAATCGATAACTGGATAGACTATTTCGATACGCACTCGAGTTATTTTACGGCTAACACAAAAAGAATTAGGCGTTATCAGGATGATATGTTTGTAGATATAGTAGACCTTGGATTGCTGGAATTCCCAGATGGTAACAAGATTTCTGTGTATATAGCCAGAACAGACAAACCGCTTAATGAAAGGTCTTATAGAAAGAAGCAGTACGACAAGTCTGTAGAAATCCTAAAGGAAAATAACACACAAGCTGGTTTGTTTGTTTTCTATGATAAATCCTTCTCATTCAGATTCAGTTTAGTCTATCCCGTTTATTATGGAACAAAAAGAACTTATAGCAATTATCGCAGATATTCTTTCTATATTCAGCAAGGGAAACCATATCATACTTATCAACAGCAGTTAGTGTTTGCCAAGTTTGATTCACTCGATAGTGTTAAAGAAGCCTTTGCTCTTGAACCTGTAACTAAGGAATTCTACACCTTCATAGCTCAGAAGTTTAGTGAGTTAGTAGGAGGTGACAGAGTTATAGGTAGTAGAAATGTCAAATTCGAGAGACTTATCACCTATCCGGGTAATGATATAGTAAAGTCAAAAGAGTTTTCGGTAAGATTGATTGGCAGGCTCATATTCTGTTGGTTTTTAAAGAATAAGATATCTTCCAATGGAGTACCTTTGATTCCAGAAAAAGTTCTATCTGTAGATGGAGTTAGATCAAAACATCAATTCTCATACTATCATTCAATCTTAGAGCCTCTGTTTTTCGAGGTTCTTAACAAACCCCTTGCTGAAAGAATACAACAGTATCAACAGACTCCTTGGGATCAAATTCCATTCCTCAATGGAGGACTGTTTGAAAGTGACGATAAAGACTTTTACAAACTTGATGATTTAGGTAACTCATTCTTCTTAAATACTCTGAAAATACCCGATCAGTGGTTCATTGAATTATATGAAGGATTTGATAGGTATAACTTTACTATTGATGAATCATCTAGCATAGATATTGAGATATCTATTGACCCCGAAATGCTCGGTCGTGTGTTTGAGAACCTCTTAGCCGAGATTAATCCAGAAACCGGCGAATCTGCGAGGAAAGCAACAGGCAGCTATTATACCCCTAGAGCTATAGTTAGTTATATGGTAGATCAGAGTTTGATACACTATCTTATCGCTAACACTGATTTAACGCAAGAACTAATAGAAGACTTAGTTTCTAGCCATGACTTTTCCGCTGTGATAAGCGAACCACAAATAGGAAAGATAATTGAATCCCTGGATACTATCCGAATACTTGATCCTGCTTGTGGAAGTGGTGCGTTTCTAATGGGATTACTGCATAGAATGCTGTTTATTATTAATCGAATTGATCCTAACCTCATGCATTGGAAACAGAAGTTGTTGGACAGCATCCAGGACAACATTTTCAAAGAGCATGTAAATAAACAACTGAAATATCAGAATTTCGAGTACATCATCAAACTCGGACTGATACGGAACAGCATTTTTGGCATAGATATTCAACCAATTGCAGTTGAGATTTCCAGGCTCAGGTTATTCTTGTCGCTCATCGTTGACGAGTCAATAGACGATAAAGCAGATAATCGAGGCATACTTTCACTGCCCAACCTGGATTTCAAAATTGTTGCAGCAAACTCTCTTATCGATCTTCCTTTAGATGTAGACACTATCTTGGTATCTTACATTGATCAACTGGCTGAGTTGAGAAACGAGTACTTCTCAGCTAATAGTACACGAAAAGCGGAAATAGCCCACAAATACATTTCAGTTAGAAATGAACTAGCGAAGCAAGCTGGTATTTGGCAAGATAAAAACAAAAACTTGCTAAAACTAGTTGCTTGGGATCCCTTTTCGAATGATAAATGTGATTGGTTTGAACCCAAATGGATGTTCGGTTTTGATAAATTTGACATCGTTATTACAAATCCCCCCTACCTGGGAGAAAGAGAACATAAGGAAGTATTCCGTGCCGTTAGGCAAGGATCACTGAAAGAGTTCTACATGGGTAAAATGGATCTGTTTTACTTCTTCATACATCTGGCTTTAAATATCACTCATCCTAATGGAGTAGTAGCATTTATTACAACTAACTACTTTATTACAGCTGATGGAGCTCTAAAGTTAAGACAAGATTTAAAGAATCGTTCTACCTTATTGCAACTCATCAACTTTAATGAACTTAAGATTTTCCAGTCGGCCCTGGGGCAACATAATATGATCACTATATGTCAGAGAAATAATTCTGATTCAGATTGTGCCAATACATCAATTACAACAAGAACAGGGATTGCAACGAATGATATTCTTGAAAGCATTATGTTGGGAAAGGACTTTATGACACAGTACTATTCAGTCCCTTTTGTATCTCTATTTGATACAAGCAACTGTTATATCAGGCTTACTTCAGCACAAGAAACGGGGATATCTATTGAAAACATTCTTGATCGCATTAGAAACAATGAAAGACTTGGGGATGTATGCCACATAAATCAGGGGGTGGTTAGTGGATGTGACTTTGTTTCAGCTAAAGATTTACTTAAGTTTAAGAATTTACATCAAGGTGATGGTATATTCGTTTTAGACCTGCTAAAAGAGCGAGATCTTTGGAAGATTGGAACCTTCAATGATAACGAAAAGGAACTCTTAAAGCCGTTCTTTAAAAACTCTGATATTAGTAGATACTGGTCAAAGAGTATTTCAGATAAGCTTCTACTATACTATAAAGGCAAGTTGGATGAAGAAAGATTCCCGAATGTGTTAAAACATTTGCAAGAATTTCAACCAATTCTTGAAGAGAGGTTAGTCAGATATGGAGAGAAATATCATTGGACATCACTTCACAGAAGTCGCGATGAGACAATATTTACTTCTTCAAAAATTGTGGTTCCATACAGAACTTGTCAGAATACTTTCACGTATAATGAGACTGACTGGTTTTGCAGTGCTGACTGCTACATAATAAAAAAAAAAGATACAACGCTATCTTTGAAGTATATATTAGCCCTATTGAATAGCAAGCTCTACTACGTATGGCTTTATCATAGAGGGAAAAGAAAAGGAAACACTCTTGAATTGTATAAAACGCCCTTATCAGCCATTCCGATTAAGCGAATTTCCACAGATGACCAGAATGAGTTTATCAACCTTGTTGATGAGATTATGATGAGAAAATCAGAAAACCCAAACTCCAACACTTCCGAAATGGAACATAAGATCGACAGGTTGGTTTATGATTTGTACTGCCTCACTGAAGATGAGATCAGTCTAATCGAGAGCTTTAATGTTTAAGAGAGAGGGGGTAATAAAATGCAGAACCTACTAACGCTGGGAAAAGGTCATAATCGATGAATAGCGATAGTTTCTTTGACTCTTTCTCAATGCATACAGAAGTGAAACTCAAGCTCTACAATGAATACCTCCAGAAATATCTGAGGATATTGCTTAATGCCGATTACATTAACACAATCCATATATATGACCTATTTTGTGGTAAAGGTGAAACCGATGGAGGGCAAGTTGGCAGTGCTCTGATTAGTGTTAAACAAGCAATATCGTCAGCATGTATTTATACGAAATCAAAAAGAATTATAGTACATCTTAGCGATAAAAACAAAGCCTTCTGTGAAGAATTAAAGTTTAGGTTGGCTTCGATAGCAATACCTGCAAACATTGAAGTTTCTGTTCAGTGTAAAGGGTTCAAGGATGAAGTGGGTAACATCATTTCACGTCATGATCATGAGAAAAACTCAAAGGTGCTTTTCTTTATTGATCCTTACGGATATAAGGACACTCCACCTAAAACTCTTCTTGATCTTAAGCAAAACCCCAACACAGAAATCATGCTTTTCCTGCCTGTAAGCTTTATCTATAGATTTATCGATAGTCCAAAAAGTAATCCAACACTTTATAAGTGGAAGACTTTCATGTCAATAACAGGAAGACCTAAAGATTTATTGAAAATCGTTGATCTAATAACTAAAAGATTCTCTCTAGCAGGTTTCTACTCAGGTTCCTTTATTTTAAATAACCAGCAAAATAGTAATAAGTATGCCATATTCTTTGTCTCTTCCAATGTATATGGTTTGGAGAAGTTCAATGAAACGAAATGGGCAATTGATCCCATTGACGGATCGCAGATGTGCCGAAATTTCACTGGAGAAGTAATTCCAAGTATAGCGGAAGAATGGCGACTAGCGAGCCTAGATAAACTATCTAATTCAATTAAGGAGCACATTTCAGCAAAACCAAACAAGATGATTGATAATATTGAACTCTACGATGTCGTGATCAGGCAAGGATTTCTTCCTCGTCACTTCAATGAGGTTTGGAAAAAAAAACCATTCCTAAAAAGGGAGTTTCTCACATCGAAAACAAGATCAAACTATATTGGTTATGATTACACAAAGAGAGACCCTCTTGTCAAATTCTGGCTACAATAAGGACAATGATGAATAAACTACTACGTAAAACTTTATTGTATAAAACTGGTGTAGAATACGGCGACTACACAATTAACCATGTGTTGGGTTGTTCTCATGGTTGCACTTATCCATGCTATGCATTTATGATGGCTCGCAGATTTGGCAGAGTAAAAGACTATAATGAATGGTTAGAACCCAAGTTGGTGGAAAACTCTTTAGAACTATTAAAGAAAGAGATTCCCAAGAAGCAGAATAGTATTAAATCCGTTCATCTTTGCTTTACCACTGACCCATTTATGGTTGGATATCCTGAAGTTACTGAAATGAGCTTGGAGATCATCAGATTGCTGGATTATTATGGCATAAAATGCACTACACTTACAAAAGGAGTTCTTCCACCTGAGCTTTCCAAGTTTGACAATAAGCATGAGTGGGGCATTTCTTTGGTTTCTTTAGATGATAGCTTTAGAAAGCTTTATGAACCATTTTCTGCAGATTATCCCCAGCGATTGGCAAGTATGAAGAACTTGCACGACATGGGTTGTAAAACATGGGTAAGTATAGAACCTTATCCCACGCCTAACATAGTTCAACAAGACCTGCGAGTCTTGCTTGATAGGGTATCCTTCACTGATAGGATTATCTTTGGAAGGTTGCATTATAACAAGTTAGTGTCATCTTATATGGGATTTCAAGATTTCTACGATGACGCAATAACAACAGTTGTTACCTTTTGTGGTAGGCGAGGTATAGACTACCATATAAAAGAGAAAACGACTACCAAAGATACTATAGAGAACATTGAAAGAATAACTAACTCTGTGTTCCCAATTTTGCATCATGATGATGTCAATGATTTTAAACAATACCAAAACTATTTGAAGTATGTTGATCTCCAGGATAGCTACACCAACCTTTTGTTCATGTTAAAAATAGACAATTCTAAACTCAAACAAATAATCAAGAAGTTATCAGATTCTAATAATAGCATCCATTTCTTGCATGAACTTATTATCGGAAACACTCTTAATGAGTTTTGCAAGAAGAACTCATTGGTGCTTGAGTATTCCCCTAAATATAAGTATTCGGGAAAAAAACCAGCAAAAAATCCAGATTGGATTGTTAGTGATGGAAACCAGAAGGTTGTGATTGAAGTAGTCACTATAGATAAAAGTAATCAAGAAAGTGCCTTTGAGACTTGTATTGGTTTGATACACAATCTTGCAAAGGATGGGTTAAAGAGAAATGGCATAGATACTGATCTTGATTTCAATGCATCTAGGTTCAAAATACCTACTTATCAAGAACGATTGAACAAGAAAGAACATGCAAAGCAAGAAGATAGATTTACCGATTTTTGTAGGGAAGTGTCAGATAGAATTGTAACTAAAGTGATTTCTGGATATGGAAGAGATAAGTATGAAACTGATGATAGTGGTCTTTTGTTTAAAATTAAGTCAGGAGGTCTAACATACATGACTACCGTGGGGCACGAAACCTACAGGGTAATAAATAGCATACTTGATAAAGGGAAAAAATACAGTGCGTTATCAAATGTTATGCCTGTTATAGTGGCAGTGGCAAATAGTCACCAGAACAGATCAAAAGCATATCCCCCAAGTGAAATTGCAAAGCTTCTTTATTACCCTGACACAGTGTATGAGCAACAGTTCAGCAATATAACCGATAAAGAAAAGCACATAAATAATATACAAGACCGCATAGAAGATTTGAAAGTACTAGAAGGCATTTTGTTCTACAAAATCGATTACAATAGAATTTATACAACTGATTATGAATATTATCCAAATCCCCACAAGGACACTAACTGGGAAATACCAGAAAAATTTAAAACATATCTGGAGGTAAATAGTAATGGCCATAAGTAATGAAGAAAATCGTCTTTCAGCTGAAGATAAGAAAGAGTTACTGGATGTAATGGATAAACACTTTCAGACCTTTATGAGAGCAAGATCGTTCACTCCTTACATCGACCCAGAGTCAATTATTAACCTTTTATCCTTCAAATTAGGAAACTGCTTATGTGTTTCCACGCCACCGATATACCAAGAATATGGCTATACTTGTCACATAATCTTTGAGTTAGATCAGTTTGACACAGGCGAGAAATATAAACAGTATCAGGATATCGGGCATTGGATTAATCAGAGTTTCTTTATTGAACTAAAGAACATTTTGGATACATACATATCTGACTGGAATCAATGTCCATTGAAAAATTATGAATACTTTGAATTATTGCGTCTATGCCGAAATCTTTTTGCTCATAGTTCGTATCAACTAGGATACAAACAGAGGGCAGGTTATGATCAAGATTATTATCAAGCTTTAAGATTATATAAGAAATATTTCGGAAATTTAATCAAGAATCAAGAAGAATTAAATCTTTCAATAACTGACTTTGTGAAACCTTTCTACGAAAAGTTGGTTGAGTTGATCAATGACTTGTTATAATAGGAGTTGTCAACGGAATTTTAATTTGCACCACTTTTGGAACTTTAAAGTGTACCACTCACTATCTCAGTTGAAGTTCTCAGACGGAGCTTTGGAGCGTAGTCGAAAAGAGCCGACGGCAGCAGAGACTGAACTTTGTTGGACATTATCACTCCTTTCACTATTACCTTCTGATCTTTCCATCAAGAGGCAGTTTTGTTCATCCTTAAAGTTGTTCAATTTATAGTTCCATTGCTTGTGCACTTTTAAATTCCGCCGACACCTTTTCAGAAAAGCAGAATTCCTTTGCCTTTTTTACCTTATTTCATACATCGCTGAACCCCTCCAAATTGTTAATCAATAAATTCCGCTTCTCTCCGCAGATACCCGCATTGAGTTGGTTAAGAATCGATAGGAATTATATTGCTATTGACAATGAGAACCTTGCATAAATATTTGCATAACACAGTAAATAACAGTTTGAAGGGAGAGTGAATGCAACAGTATGACAAGGTTCTAAGCTACATCGACTTCTTCTCCGCTGCCGGAGAGGATGTGGGAACCTGGGTGCACAACCCTCCTTATTTCCCTTATGTGAACTACTCAAAGGAGATGTCATTTTTTATTCACGAAGTCAATGAAACTAATCTCATGGACACAGAATACCTGCCTTATTTGGGAAAGCCATCACCCTTATGAAGCAAACTATGCTTATCACATAGATACTGCCGATTTCCGACTACTCAGAGCCATTTTGACATACTATATGAGGCAAGAAAGATTCCAGGATGGTTTGTGGTTGGTTGCGGTTCAGAATGGTAGCTTCAGTAAAGTTCTAAATAGATTAATGACATTGCTATGATAAAGCTGTCTACAGAGTAGTATTTTTTCAAAAGCTTTAAGATGCAGGGGAGCAGAGATCAAAAGAAGGAGAGAAGTTTATGAATGATATCAGCAATAGAAATGCTCGGGGCAGATACCAATACTATGTAGAGAATATTCAAGTAACTAATGAGAGTCCTTTGATAAGGTTTTGGTTAGCATTACCTATGAGTCGTCTGGGGCAACAAATATCGGTATTATCTATCAATCCCCCACCCCAAGAGATAATTAAGGATGATATTAACGGAAATATAATTATCTTCTGGGATATAACACCGTCCACAAATAGCTTGATTTTCCAATATGACTTTGAGGTCATTGCCACCGATATAGAATTTGAAATAGATCCTTGCACTATCAAACCCTACAATATGGAATCGGATCAATATCGGTATTACACAAAATCCGAACCTTGGATCGAGATCAGCCCAGAGATCATACAAAAAGCAAAGGATATCATAGGCACAGAGACAAATCCCTATCTATGTGCAAAGCTGTTCTATAACTGGGTTATTGAAAACATGGTGTATATATACCCTAAGGTTGAAGATAGAGGGGCACAGAAATCATTTACCCGTCTGTCTGGTGATTGTGGAGAGTTTAGCTACGTATTCATAGCTCTCTGTCGATCTGTAGGGATTCCATCCCGTTCCATAACAGCAATATGGCCTACTGAATCCGGTCATGCTTGGGCAGAGTTTTATATAGAACCATACGGCTGGTTACCCGTGGACTGCACAATTGCTCAAGTGTTAAATATGGATTTACAGCATACAATCAAGTCCAAAAGCATGGAAAGAGACTATTTTTTCGGGAACCTGTATCCTAATAGACTTATTGTATTTGTCGGCTGCAATGTTGAGGTCTGTACAAAAAAGGAAAGACTGAAGAGGACATTTTCTTTTTTACAGCCTGGCGGAGGGTGTTCATACCCAACCAGTATAGAATTTTCCGGGATATCAGACAATGTATTGCATGCCGGGTTTTATTTATTTGATGAAGAGATTGATGATCCAGAGTTTATCCAATCTAAAAAAGACAAGGAGTTTGCCACCAGCTATTATCAATCTGATAATTACCTCTGCTCTGAACGTGATCTGCTAAATCTCACGAGGACAAATCCTGATGCACTTGTTTGTTGGTTTTATCTTGGTCAAGTTTATCTGAATTTAAAGAAATGGGATGAAGCTATTACTTGCTTCCGGAACTCTCTTGAAAATGAGCGAGTGCAGCTTCAGCCAGAAGCGAAGGTGTGGGCTTTTAATCTGCTGGGCACTTGCTTGTTAAAAGCTAACAATCCATCTGAAGCTATGAACAAATTTCAATCAGCTCTTGCACTCGAATGCGATTATCAAAATGCTAAAAGTTATGCACTTAATGGCATATCAAGAACGAAACTGAAGTAACATGAAGTGAAGAAAAATTCAGAAGTTAACCAAGTAGCTATTTCTTGATCTTGAGTATGCAAATATCGTGTCATAATTTGCAATTTTCAATGATCGGATTTGCAGATATCCTATCACAAACCATTCAAAATGGTCTAGTTAAGGATTTCCTATGATGCATAAAGATGCAATAGTTTGCAGATTTCGCTGCACAATTTTCAGTTTTCGTTGTCATGTTGTTGAGTGGTAACCCATTAAAGTATACAGGGTCGTTTATGCTAAGATAGTCTTTTCTGAAGTTATCGCAAAGGATAGGTGGAAGGATGAAGTTAGTAGGTTTTAACTCCTTGTTATCCTGGCAGATAATGTCTGCAGGAGTTTGGTTATTACGGTTCCTGTTTTTCCTGAACATGTTGAAGTAGATGTTATACAGAAAGGCTTTACTCATGAAGTCCGGGAAGCTGTCAAAGTCTTCAAGTTTGAGAAGCTCATTCTCAACTCTGCCATGGAATGATTCTACATCGCTGTTGTATCTAGGCGAGGCTGGAGGAATGATTATATGTTCTACCTGCCCACTGATAATATCCTGGAAGAAGGTTCTGTGGTATCTAAGCCGATCCACAAATTCTGTACCGTTATCAGTTTGAAAGCTGACCTCTGACAAGTCCACGCCAGCGGATTCAAGGTTGTGGATCAGGTATTGGGCATAGATACCTGTGGCAATGGGATCAAGTTTATTAGCGAAAGCCAGGAATAACCATCCAGATTTATAATCCCTGGCAGAGATCATAAACTTGGGGATATCGCCCTTACAATAAGCGGGATAGCATTCAGGCACATCATTCATGAACTTAACGTCTATCTGGATCTTCTGGAAGGGCTTATACTGAGCCCTGATCTTACTCATATCCCATCTTTTCTTCCATTTGGTAGGTCGGGGCTTGATCATTCCGTTCTGCTTGAGGATTTTATTCACCGTCTTGGCAGAGCACTTCAAGCCCAGTAAGTTGATTATCGGTCTGGCTCCCAGTTGATTTTTGGTCTTCTGGCGGAAGGCAATGATTCTTTGCCTGGTCTCTTCCGGTATCTTTTGGGGATGATTCTGTCCAACTCTGGATTTATTTTTCAGGCTCTCCACACCTATCTGGGCATCATAGCTGCGCACCCAGTGCTGGACAGTCCTTCTGGTGGTGTTGTATTGACGGGCACAGGCTGAGATTCCATACGTCAAAGCATACACGACCAGTGAATACCGAAAAGAAGTTCTTGACTTAGAATCGGGTATCGTTTTCATTATATCTCTATATGTAATCATGTGTGCCAGTATTTTCACTATGTGGTTTTCTGGCACGCTTTTTTTTTGATATCTCAGGCATAGTTGGTGTGTTTTTATGCGTAAAGGGAGGATCGGCATAGTTTTTTTTGCATTTAAGCCAAACTCCCCTACATAGAAACCCACCGCAAAACTGGGTTGGCTGGGTACAAAGCTGATGTACCAGGACGCAAGAGCCAAAAAAAAGACATACATCCTGAATAGTGATCTTCATTTGTAATAACTTACTACTCTCAATGATCATTTGGTTCTCCATCTTTATGCGGTTGATTCTGCCAACGTTCGCGTAAGTTGCTTTGGCGAAAATCCTTCACTTCCTGGGCTGAAAACTCTATCTCCTTGATACCATAGGCCGGAATCGCTATGTTCCTGTATATCAGCAGCTTTTCCATCGTTCTCCGCGAAACTATTTTTAAAGGTTCTACCTGTATACTTAAAAGGGTGACTCTCCATCGTTGTCATGTTGTTGTATATTAAAGAAAAAGCTATATTTTCTCTCACTTAAGCTCGTATATTACATCTTAAACAAACCTTAATCAAGCGTTAATAATTAAGGAGTGATTAAGGTAAGATAAAGAATTGATTGACAGTTTTAGGAAAGGAAATAAGATGATCCTAAAAAATAAGGAGATTGTAATGAAAGTAACAGTAAAAGAAGGAATAAAGGGATTTTCAGGCAAACTGGATGGTGCTATATATTATTATCATCCCCGCTTGAAAAGAACTCTAATGCGGCGAGCTCCCCAAATGCCAATCCAGGAAAAGAACCTGGAATATGCTGCCATCGCCAAACAAATTAAAGCCATCAACCCTTCGGAAGCATATCGTAGCGATTTTAGAAATTACCTGAACCTTTTGAGAGATAGGGATGATAGTGTGCGGGTGCCCTCATGGTATAGCCTTTTTGTAAAAATGCTGTGGGCTATGCAAGCCAAATATCCCGAACAGGTGAACCTGAAAACTATAACCAAAACCCAAATTCTGGAACAACAGTTACCCTGCCTTTCAGTTAAAACAGCGGTGGAAGACGGCTTATTAACAAAAGTTCCTGGCTATCAATATCTGAATAAGGAGATTTGATACTATTCTCATAGAAAAGATACTTTACAAAAAGGGTGAGATGGTGAGAGGGCGAGATGGCGAGGTGGTGAGAAGGTGAGAGGGTGAGATGGTGAGAATGCTCCAGTGAAAAAATATGGGAATGCCAACAGAAAAAATAGATTGACAGTTTCAGGGAATTTTTGCCTAATGCTATAATATATAATATATAAAATAATATAGGAGTTACATAATGAACTACTTTTTAACCGAAGAACAATTGGAAATGCAGGAAATAGCACGCAGGATTGCAGAAGAAAAAATCAGACCTGTTTCTGAAAAGTATGATGAAGAGGGTATTTTCCCTTGGGATATTGTAGAAGTGATGAAGCAAAGCGATCTTTTCGCTATTTTGATCCCTGAAGAATATGGCGGGATAAGTGGCAAAGTTGCTGATTTGGCAGTAGTTACAGAAGAGCTTTGTGCTGTGGATGTCGGTATTTCCTTAGCATTTGGAGCAACCGGTTTAGGGATGTATCCTATTTTAATTGCGGGAAGTGAAGAGCAGAAACAGAAATATCTGGCACAAATTGCAGCCGGAGAACAACTTGCTGCTTTTGCTTTAACAGAGGCAAATGCAGGTAGTGATGCGGGGGCGATTGAAACCACTGCTAAAAAGGAAGGTGATTATTATCTTTTAAATGGCACAAAACAATGGATAACTAATGGGGGAGAAGCAGGAATTTACTGTGTTTTTGCAATGACGGATAAAACCAAAGGAGCGCGTGGTTGTTCCTGTTTTTTAGTGGAAAAAGGCACTCCCGGTTTTAATTTTGGTAAAAAAGAAAACAAAATGGGTATTCGTGCCTCCGCTACAAGAGAGCTGATTTTTGAGGATTGTAAAGTTCCGGTAGAAAATTTGATTGGGCGTGAAGGGACTGGTTTTATTACTGCAATGAAGGTTTTTGATAAATCGCGTCCGATGGTTGGAGCTCAATCTGTAGGAGTTGCTCGCGGTGCTTTTGAAGCCGCAATAAAATATTCCAGGGAAAGACAGCAATTTGGAAAACCGATTTCCAGCTTTCAAGGTATTCAATTTATGCTGGCAGATATGGCAACTCAAATTGAAGCGGCAAGGGCTTTAGTGATGCAAACGGCAAGAATGATTGATAGCGGAGCCAAAAATTACTCCAAAGAAAGTGCAATGTGTAAATATTTTGCTTCCGATGTAGCAATGAAGGTTACAACCGATGCAGTGCAAATTTTAGGCGGTTATGGTTATATGAAAGAATATCCGGTGGAAAAGATGATGCGCGATGCTAAAATTTTACAAATATATGAAGGCACTAACCAAATTCAGAGAAATATAGTTGCTGCCAATCTGTTGAAGGAATACTGATAAAATCAAGATCTTAGGGTGAGGTAAAGAAAACTGATAATAAATTTGCCGAAGAATAGAGTTAATTATGCTAAAACCAAAAATTTTACTGCATTGTTGTTGCGCACCCTGTTTGATAGCTCCTTATTATAAGCTGAGAGCTGAGGGCAAAGAACTTAGTGTATTTTGGTTTAATCCTAATATTCATCCGCTTTTAGAATATCAAAAAAGGCGTGATACCTTGCGGGACTTTGCTGCCAAAGAAAATATAGACCTGATTGAAGAGGATGAATACGGTCTGGTGAATTTTTTGCAGGCAACGCTGAAAGATATTGAAAATCGCTGTTCATATTGTTATGAGACCCGTTTGAATGCTGTTGCCCAAAAAGCGAAAGAACTTGGTTATGAAGCATTCAGCACTACAATGCTTTACAGTAAATATCAAAAACACGAACTGATTGTGGATATTGCGTTAAAAATGAGCGCGAAATACGGCGTTGAATTTTACTATGAGGACTGGAGACCTTTGTGGTGGGAAGGTAGAAAATTAGCAAAAGAAGCCGGACTTTATCGTCAACAATACTGTGGTTGTATATTTAGTGAAGAGGAACGCTACCGTGAGCAAATACAAAGAAATAGACCTACAGAAAATTAAGACCTATCCTATTGACCAACGCTATAGCAAAATAAATATAAATGCCTTTGCCCAAAAGGGAAAAGTGAGGGTTTCGGAGTTTCTGAATTGCCTTCCCGATATCCTTGCTGCTAAAAACTTGAAAGAGCTTATTGCTACTTGTAAAAATGCTAAAGCAAACCATAAGCCGGTTATAATTGGACTGGGAGGTCATATTATCAAATGCGGATTAACACCTTTGCTGATTGAAATGATAGAAGAAGGTTTTATTTCTGCGTTTGTGTGTAACGGCGCGGTAGTTATTCATGATTATGAAATTGCCTGCTTTGGCAAGACCTCAGAAGATGTGTCTTCCGCTTTATCAGACGGCTCTTTTGGAATGGCAGAAGAGACAGCAAAGGGAATTAACAGCGCAATCAATAAAGGTTTTAATGAGGGTTTGGGTTTGGGAGAAGCAATTGGTAAAGAATTATGTGCAATAGCAAAAAACAAAGAACTCTCCTTGCTTTCTTCCGCTTACCGCTTAGAAGTTCCTGTTTGTGTGCAAGTTGCTATCGGGACAGATATAATACATCAAAGTCCTTATGCTGAAGGAAAAGCAATTGGTGATTGTTCAATGCGGGATTTTAGGATTTTTGCAGAAATAGTTTCTAAACTTAATGGGGGAGGGGTGTTTTTAAATTTGGGCTCAGCGGTGATTGTTCCGGAGGTCTTTTTGAAGGCATTAACGGTTGCCAGAAATATCTATGGCGAAGTTCAGGATTTTACAACTGCCGTTTTTGATTTTAATGTGCACTATAGAGCAAAGGTAAATGTAGCAGAAAGACCTGTAGAAAATGGGGGGAAAGGATATTATTTTGTAGGACATAACGAAATAATGGTACCGTTGTTGTTGAAAGGGATTTTGGAATAACACGCAGATTATAAAGATTACGCAGATTTTTAATAATAATAGGTCTGGCATAAACAGGATTTTAAGAAATTTTTTAGATTGGAGAAAAAATATTTGGGGATGAAAATGGAGAAGGAATTTAAGCAAAAATCGGGGAAGTTTAAAGGGTTGAGAGGGTTGAGTTTTAAACCCTAAATGCTACACAATGATCGCGATGGTGGCGTAAGCCCCTCGGATAATGAAAACACCGAGTTATTATTTCCTTTTCTCTCTTTTTACCTTGCAGATACCTAAAAAAACTGGGTTGCGGGAAGGTTGACATCCCTGTCAACTACCTCTCACGCTAAATTTTCTTATAAAAAAATGCGATAACGAAACACCCGGGTTTCGCTTATTAACTCGTTTACTTCTTAATCCGATTATTCTTGCGGCAACCATTCATCCTTTATAGTAGGTTTTTTCTCGGGTTTAGGATCATCTACAGTGAAACTTTTATCGGAAAGATTGTAGATAACTTTAATTCCTGCTTTTCCGAAAGAAGGTTGAGTAGTTGCTGTGATAGTATAAGTATCAGAGGAATATTCAAATATAAAATCGCTTGTATTGATATCACCCAGGTTCAGTTCTTCCATAAAGGCAGGATAATCTCCAAATTCATCTGCTTTACGGTAATTTTCCATTGCCTCAATGATTTTTTTGAAAGTGGGGATTATATTTTCAAATTTTTGTTGGGCAATTGCCTCATTAGCTTTATCAATTTGGAGTTGTTTCATTCCAAAATAAAAAACAAAAACCAAGCCCACCAGCATTAAAATCATAATCAGTTCTACCAGGGAAATCCTTGTAGAAAAATCAGCCATAGTTGAAGTTTTTTTGGTTTTCACAGCACTTTCATTTTTAACTGTATCCGGCATTATCTCCTCCCGGGAATTTTATCTTTTTACCTTTATTTTTGGTTTGTGCTTTTTGTCAAAGGATTTTATTAAAAAGTCGCTTATAGATTTCCCAGAGAACACTGATAAAAGAAGATGTATTGGATATTTGGGATTTTAGGAACTGAGGATTTTTGTAATTCATTTTTTTTACACCGAGGACATCGGAAACACTGAGAACTCTGAGATTATTTTAGATATTTCCAAGCAACCACACATTCTCAATTTTTCCTTCCTCAATCTTTATAGTCCCCAAAAACGGAATGATTTGGATAGCATTATTTCGTGGCTAGTTTTTTTCTCTTGGGCTTCATACTTTAAAGTATAGGCAACCCGGTAATTCCGGGGTAAAATAAAACGGATTGATGCTTCATTGGAAACCAAAATTCGGGTGCGTTTCTGCAGGTTTGTTGCTTCTTGCAATTCCAGCATATAATCCAGAAAAATGCTGCTTCCCAAATATTTGCTCATTGAAATAGATAAGTTATTCAGTAAAATAGAAGAACTGAATTTGGCAATATCGGAACTAAGCTGATTCATATCTGTATATTCAGCAAATTGTTGAGGATTATTAGTATACTGGGTGTAAAGGTTCTGAATAAAACCGGCATTAATAGTAAAGCTATCCAGATGTAATGTGCGGCGAATATAATTTTCTATAGGTGATAAAAATGGAGTAAAAAGCGAAGCATCAAGGTTTCCGGAAATTAAACCCAATGCTTCATCCTGCAATAATTCACCTTGTGTTTGATCGGGTGTATCGGTTCCTGTATAATGCAGGCGGGCAAGAATTTGGCTGATATTTTTATCTTCAGGATTATCGCTGGTTAAGCTTAATTGCAAGCGTTCCATAAAACTCTTTGTATAATCGGAAGAAGTTATTGCTGAAAGAGTTATCATAGAACCGTCAGGAGCCCGTTTATAAAAGATGCCTTCCAGACCTAATAGATTTTGGGAGTCCACTAAGGTTAAATTTGCTTTTTCCACCTGAAAGATAGTGCCGAAAATATCTACAGTTCCCTGTTCCGAAGAGAAAGATGCTTCTTTAACGCTAAAAGATAAACCATCATAAGCTAAATGTAAATAGCCACCAGGAACAATTCTCAATTCTGCAGGATAGGTTACATACTTAACATTCTCTCCTACAATGAGTTTAACATCTAAAATAAAGGGCAGTGGATTGGGTTCGGAAGTCCTTTTTTTACCGGAACCGCGAACTGAAGATGCCATAGTAAGTAAATTTTCAGTATCGGGAGGATAAAGAACATTGGTGTTGGAAACAACTGCTTCTCCGCTTATTTTCATTTGGTCAAAGGGACCCCGGATGGTAGCATAGCGGCTGTTTTGACCTCTTAAAATAACTTTAGTTAAAGAACGGGGAGTTGTAAATTTAGGTATGTTGATAAGTATTCCCGGTTCTTCACACATCGTTCTGAAAATTCCCAAATCCAGGAAAGCAAGCATAAAATGGTTGCTGTTATCAGCTTCAAAAATATTGTTAAAAACTAATTTGCCTTCTCCCATTTGAATCTGCCCATTTTCAATAATCAACCGATTTTTATCAAAACCGCCTTTGATATTGATGTTGGAAAGGGGTTCAGTTTGGTCTTTAAGACGAATAAATCCATTGTTAATGTCAATTTTTCCCCCGGAAACCCAAAATTGATCTTCGCTGGTGCCAATATTTACACTTAAAGAGGATTTTCCTTTTGCTTCCAAAATATAGGAAGTGAGATTCTTGAGCCAGCTGAATAGTTCAACTTCCACATTAAGATTCAGCTGTTCCGGTCCCTCAAAATATTCGTTGTAAAGTGCATTATAATTAATAGCGCCTGAGCCGTTAAGCTTAAACAGACCTGTGGATTGAACTAACAAACTGTCTACAATGAGTTTGCGAGGTGTTTGTTGACCTTTAATAATAGCTGTATTAATAGTGTAATCTTCTATAGTCAGGTTTTCCGAAAGAAGGTCTGCTCTCAATTCAATTTCCGGTTTTTGTTTTTCAATTTTATGCCAGGTGATTCCTGCTCCTCCATTTAATTTTCCTGTTACAGGAGAATTGATGAGAACATCTTGGATGGTGAGGTCTTTAAAAGAGGCATCCAAACTAATATTCGGCTCCGGTTTAAAACCAACAAAACCGCTTAAATTCAGAATGTTTTGTTCCGTATTGTGAATATTGCCTGAAACCTGAATGCTGTCTACAGGTCCGTTTAATCCTAACTTCAGAGAAAAAGGAGTAACTGCTAAAAGATCAATGTAAGATAAATAAACATTAGCATTCAGAACTCCCGAATTCTGGCGATTGTATTCAGCAAAAACATTCAGTCCGTAAAATTCAGGTAGATTGATATCCAGCTGAGGAAAATAGTGCACAATATCCAAATAACCGATGTTATTGAGGTTTAAAGCAAAATTCAGATCCTGATAGTCGGAAAGATTAATTGCTCCGCTTAAACTGATTAAGTCGTTAAACTTAAAGCCCTGAACGGTAAGCAAGTTATCTTTCAGCATAGCAGATAATTCCAAATTCAGAGGTTGATAATTCACCATTCCGTTCTCACTTAAAAGATGTAAAGATCCTTCCCTGGTTTTATAATTAAAAGTTCCCAAGGCATCTAAAGGAGTATTTACAGGCACCGGTTTATCCATTTTTACTCCTAAAAGGGTCTGTAATACTATATTTTCACCTGTAATGATTGCCTTTATGTCTCCATTCACATAAGGTTTCAGTTCAATAATTTCGGGTTGAGAGTAGAGTTCCGCTACTTCCATATTATCAAACTTTGCATCTAATAGAAGATTACGACTTAGAATATCACCTATAACCTTAATATTATAACCGTTATCTCCTGATATATTGGCATCTAAATATAGATTATCCGGGCTGAAAAGAGGTAAAAATTTTATCTTACCGCTTATACCTTGTAGCGTTACCAGGTTATAATTAAAATCCAGTTGGTGGATAGTAGCATCAACATAAGGATATTTATCCCATAATTCTGCATAAACATCTAAATTAGCAGTTACCAGATAGGGTTGGGACTTTACGCTTATCGGTAATGTTTCCAGATGTGTATTAATTGTTCTGTAAAAAGGATTTATATTACCTGAACAGTTAATTATTTGATTCTCAAAAACGAGCCCGGGTAAATTAAAAGAAAGCTCATCATTATTGTAGATTCCGGATAAATTAAGATTGCGGACAGTATATTTCAGGTATTTTGCTTGTTCAGAAACAATATTTAGTTCCAATTCGGGTTTGTCAATAGTGCCTTGTCCTTTTGCTTTTACCTTTACATAGCCCTGAAGGTCTTTATTAAGCATACCCAAATCAATATTAGCAGCGACAGTAGCATTATCCAACTTCATCTTTTGGTCTAAATTGCTTATTTTTACATTTCCTTCAATTTCACTGCTGCCAATATTGCTGTGCGAAAGGTATAAATTAAGATTTCTGCCATCTGTTTTTACCCAAAAATAAGGAATTAAAACAGGATAATTTCCGGCAAAAAGTGTTTCAGTTCCCCAAATATGAGCTTCGGCTTCATATTTAAGAGGAGCTTTTAGCGTATCTTGCGTCAAAGAGCCAACCAGAGAAATTTCCGTTTGCAGATTTTGTAAATCGGGATGAGAAACAGAAAGAGGTCGGAAAGAAGCAATTTCAGCATCCAATTTAGCTAAACGTCCTTTGTCTAATAAGCCCTTAGCGGTTAATTTTCCCCCTTTTGCACTAACCGCATTTAAGGTTACATCAGAAGTGGACTTATTGATAGTGGTAAGATTTATTTCCTGAAAGCTGTCTGATATGCTTAAGTATCCTTCCTGCAAAATTTTAACAGGTATTTTAGCAGAAATAACAGCTGTTCCTTCAATTAATTGCAAACGCTTAAAATAATGGGCAAAATCAGGAAGGGTAAAAGGTTTTTTAGCTTTTGGAGGTTTGGGTTTATATATATAGCTGTAATGCACCTTGGGCTTATATATCTCTATGTCACTGATTAACTTACTGGTTTTGAAACCGGAAAAAATGTAACGCGTAAGATTGTATTGAACACTTAAGCGATTAATATTTACAGCAATACTGCTGTCAGCCGAAGTATAAGTAATATCCTGTGCCAATAATTGACGGTCACTGATATGCAACTCATCAATAGTGACCTCACCTTTAGTCAATTTTCCCAAATAGCCGGCAACCAGATTTTTGCAGAAATTCCTTAAACCAAAAGCATACCAGGCAAGAAAGAAGCCCGTGTTTATCAACAACAAAATCAGCACAAAAATCAGGAACTTTTTTGCTTTTGGCATATCGGTATAACCAATTTATCTTTTTTCCAGTTTACCTTCACTTAAGTTATAAGTTACCTGTGCCTTAGATGCATTGGCAACATCGTGAGTTACGATTACGAAGGTTTGACCCCGTTCTTGATTGAGCTTTAAAATCATATCCCAAATCTCATTGCTGTGTTCGGGGTCAAGATTCCCTGTCGGTTCATCTGCCAGAATGATTTTAGGGTTATTAATCAAAGCTCTGGCAAGGGCAACCCGTTGCTGTTCACCTCCACTTAATTGATTGGGATAGTGAGTTATGCGTTCAGCCAAATCAAGGTCATTTAGAAGGGAAACAGCATTAGCAATTGCTTTGGAATAACTTACACCGGATATTATCATCGGTAAAGCTACATTTTCCTGTGCTGTGAGGTCATCTATCAGATAATGAAACTGGAAAACAAATCCCAGCTTTAAATTGCGTATGGAAGCTGCTTCCGGCAAGGTGGATTGAACAACATTTCCGTTGATCATTATTTTTCCGGAATCAGGGGAATCCAGTAACCCCAAAAGATGGAGAAGGGTACTTTTTCCGGAGCCGGATTTTCCTGTTATACAGACAAGTTCAGATTCCTGCACTTCAAGGGTAGCTTGGCGTAAAACATTGATGGTCTGATTGCTATCGGTGTAACTTTTGCAGAGGTCGTATCCGGCTAAACAAATCATATTAAACTCCTTATTAAAGAGAAAATTAGCTTCTTCATAATATAATCCTTTATGGATTGCGCAGCAATTCTATAATTTCCAGCTTATCTATTTGCTTAAGAGGAAAATAAATACAGATAAATATTAGAGCGGAGGTAACAATAAAAATGATGATTTGATTTACAGGATCAATGCTCGTATTTAAGCTGTCAATAAAATAGACATCACCTTTCAGTTGATAAAAATTCTGCTTTTCTATACCCCAGGAGAGAAGTGCTCCCAAAATCTGACCTGCTATAATAGCCAACAAAGCAGACAGCCCTACTTGCAGACACAATATTTTTTTAATGGAGGTAGGATCGGCTCCAAGGGTTTTGAGGACGGCAATTTCGTTCTTTTTATCCAGAATAATGGTTGCTACGGCAGAAATAACATTTATACCGGCAATTAAGACCAAAAAACAGAAGATAATAAAAATCAACCATTTTTCCATTTCTACCAGATGTAATAAACCTGCACTGAAGGTCTGCCAAGGGTAAACTGAATATTCCGGACCGGTAATTTTTTGAAGCTGTTGAGCAATTTCCGGAGCTTTTTCTATGTCCCCGGGTTTTAAGTGTATTTCCAGTTTGCTAAAGCCGGTTTTTGCATTCAGCATATATTCGGCATCAGCAATATCGGTAAGGATTAAAGAGCGGTCTGTTTCATAAAATCCGCTGCTGTAAATGCCTGCTATTGATAAATAATATTCTGAAGGGAAAATGCCTAAAGCGGAAATATTATCTAAACGGGTAAAAACTACTTTCAAAGTATCTCCTATATCTTTACCCAATTCTTTAGCCAAATATTTTCCGATAATAACTTCTTCCCGGGCAGGTATTTTTTTACCTTTTTGAATGTATCTTGCCTGGGGAAAGGGTTGTTTAGCGGTAAAATCATAAGCATTGAGAATTGCTCCCCGCACTTTTTCTTTTCCGGCTGTCATAACAGGATAACTAAGCAGAGAAGTAATTTGCTGAATTTCATTTCTCTCAGATAATTCAGTTATCAGCGAATCAGCTTCGTCGGAAGATATATTTTCCAGATTTGACCTGGTTAAAGTAATGTGAGGAAAAGTTCCCAAAAGAACATCTTTCAAAGTCCTTTCATAACCTTCAAACAGATTCAAGCCAGCACTTAAAATACCCACGGAGAGGATAATACCTAAAATCATAAACACAAAACTGAACCGTAATAAATTACGCTTGGGAGCTTTGAGATAGCGGGTTAGAAAAAAAACTGAAAGATTATCCATAGCTTAGCAATAAAATAGTGAGATGGCGAGAGGGAAAAACGATGTCCTCGTCATTTCTTATCTCCTGAATTTACAGAAGATGGATCGGATTCTAACAAAGGAGCGGAGGACTCAATATTCAGGCAATGAGTGATAGAAACAGGTGTTTTCTTTCCTTGGCGGAAGCGATTAACTATTAATTCTGAAATCAAGCCCATAGAAATAAACTGTAAACCACCCAGAATAAGCAAAATACCTAAAAACAAAAGAGGACGATTGGAAAGAGGTTGACCATAAAACAATTTCAAAACAGCAAGATAAATACTGATAACAAATCCCATAAATGTGGAAGCGATACCGATGCGACCAAATAGATACAAAGGACTTTTACTGTATTGAGTAATCATCTTCACCGTTAAAAGATCAAAAAAACCACGCAAATAGCGCTCTTTGCCATATTTGCTTTTTCCGTATTTACGCGGGCGATGAGCAACTGGAATTTCGCCAACTTTATAACCAAGGGAATGAGCCAAAACAGGTATATAACGATGCATTTCACCGTATAGAACAAGTTCTTTTTCCAGAGGATGACGATATGCCTTAAATCCGCAATTATAGTCCCTTAGTTTCAAGTGGAAGGTTTTGGTGGTAACGAAGTTGAACAATTTGGAAGGAAGGGTTTTATATAATGGATCCCTGCGTTTATGTTTCCAGCCGGAAACCAAATCGTAGCCCTCGTCAAGCTTAGCAATAAAATTGGGGATTTCCACAGGATTATCCTGTAAATCGCCATCCAGAGTAAAAATAATATCCCCTTCGGCAAGATTAAAACCAATCTGTAGTGCTGTAGCTTTACCAAAATTGCGTCTGAACTTAACAACTTTAACTTTTTCATCGTTAACAGCCAATTCCTGCATAACAGCAAAGCTATTGTCAACAGAGCCATCATCAATGAAGATTATTTCATATTCATAGCCCTGGCAGTTTTGCACAATTTCAGAGTAAAGTTCTCTTAAGGATTCTTGTTCATTCAATACCGGAATTATAAAGGATAATTTCATAGCTACCTTATCTTTAAATTACGATGCTCAACAAAGTCATAACTATTGCTGAAGTAATTGGAATCTTGATATTATCGTCAAGAGGAATATTGCATAATTCTGCTATAGTAGCAGATAAAGCACCTAAAATAGCCAGAGGAGGATTATCTAACCACAAGATGCCGAAAATGGAACAGCTGACAAAACAAGCTAAACTACCTTCCAAACTTTTTTTCCCGTTATTAAACCAGCGTTTACCGAAATTGATGCCTACCAAAGCAGCAAAAGTATCGCCTATCGTTAAAAAAGCCATAGCACAGGAAGCAATAAGCGGACTGAAAAAAGCAACACAAATCACTGCTGAAAAAAGCATATAAGTAGCACCCGTAAAATCTTTTCGTTCGTGCTTTCTAAGCAGGATACCGAAAATGCGGTAAAAGGTCTTATGGAAGTCCTTCTGCCAAAAACGGTAAAATTCAATTACCAAACTAAGAGTGAAGGCAATCAGCAACAGCGAAAAACCCCAGGCACGATTGAAAGACAGCAGATAGCGATAACCCAAGGGGATTATTAAACTACTGATATGTATTGCTTTTCTTAAGGTTTCACCGGGCTCAATCAACTGCAGCTGCCTCCAGTAAATTTATTCATTGCTTTTTTGTTGCCAGGATAATACTTTAACCAGATTGGGAGCTTTCCATAAAACCAAAACATCACCTTTACCCTTACCTGGTAAATCCATTCCACTGTTATCCAAAGATACATAACGGGTAATTTCAGCTCTGGAAGTGTTACGAATTAAAAATGCAGGTTCCGTATTTAGCTGTCCCCAGGGTAACAAAATTTCCAGCTTTTTCCAATTATCCCGGTTCAGGTCTTTGGGTTTAACCTCTGCATCGTAGCTTATTATTTCCCGTTTAGAAGGATGATAATTCTTCTCCAGAAAGCTGTTGAAGCATTCCAGAAAAGCATCATAATGCTCAGGATTCATTGTAAAACCAGCTGCTCGCGGATGTCCTCCAAATTGCTTTAAATGCATATTACAATGAGTAAAAGCATCCATTATGTTAAAATCCTCTCCACATCTTCCTTCGCAAACAGTAGCACCATTATGATTTTTCAGGATAATAGCTGGAATATGAAGTTTGCCTACAACATAAGTTGCCGCAGTTCCTAAAAGTGTGTAAGGTATCACATCTTCATCATCATAATACACAAACCAGTTTCCTACGAAGTCGGTTACCAGAGTATCCATAATTTTGAATATCCGATTTATTTCACTTTCCCAGATATTTTTTTGGCATTCCAAATCCTCAAAAAGTTTGGCTTTAGCTTCTGAGAGTTGCAGGATAAAACGCATTGCAGTATGTTGACCATTAGCTTCACGACCATTAGCTATTAAGTGAGATGTATATTGCAGAAAGTTGAATATATCACTCATTGTATTGATACGGTTATAATTACGCAGGAGGAAAGTTACTGTTTCATCTTGAACCTCATCAAAATGTTCTAAAACATAGCGGACCAAAATCCTGTTCAAACCAACCATAGGAACCTTATCAGCAATTGAGCCAACAGCAGTCCAAAAGTAACTTGCAGGGTCAACAGGGTGATTCCAAAGACGTCCCAAATATCTAATCAGCATTAAAACAACACCTACTCCGGCAAGCTGTTTAAAAGGATATTGGCATTCCGGCAGTTGAGGATTCATTATTGTAAAAGCGGGAGGTAACATTTCCGGTTGCACAATATGATGATCAGTTATTATTACTTCACAACCTATTGCATTAAGCTTTTTTACTCCTTCCCTGGAAACAATACCATTATCCACCGTAACTATTAAACGATAACCATTTTCCCTTACAAATTCAATAAAACTTTCTTGAATGCCATGGGGCTCCAGATTGCGGTTAGGAATATAATAACAATGTTTTTGATATCCGCAGGTATTTAAGAAGTTATACAAAATGTAGGCACTGGTTATACCATCAGGATCATCATGCCCAAAAATCACCATTGGTTCATTCTCAAAAAGGGCAGTCCGCATTCTATTTTCCACTTTGTCAATATTGGCAAAAAGCTTCTCATCGGGAAGCATTTCAAGATTAGTTTGTAAGTTCTGAAGAGTGAGGTTACGGGATTTAAGAATCTGGTATAATAAATCATTAGATTCACTTATATTACTATTGGATTCATCCTGCTTCATTCAATATCCTCTTTTTCAGGTATATTACGCGGAGCAGTTTTATCTTTTCCTTTTGAAATAATATCATATCCGGTAAATCCAATCATCAGCATCATTGAAGTATCGCTAAGATTATTAGTAGAAAGATCACCCCGTTGTAAATATTGAAAACCCAAATCAATTCTATCTACTTCATTCTTCAGGGGAAGGGTAAGTCCACAACTGACTGTATACTCGTTAATATCCTTACCGTTTTTATCATAAAAAGGCAACTGACGCATAGAACCACCTACCCTCACAGGCAATTTCAGGAAAATATGTTTATGAGTTTCAGTATCCGGTTCATAAGCAAATCCGATTCCTGCCTTATAACAATCCCGATAATTAGAGGAAATTGATTCCCAGGGTTCAAAGCTGATATCTGTAGTTATCTTAAATTGTTCTAATGGTTTAACGGTAGAGCTTACACAATAAAGTTCCGGCAGTTTATATTCATAGTCCACAGCAGGTTCAGTATTGTGAATGCAGCTGCGAATCAGTTCACCCTTCATCGTTACTGGAGCATTGTAATGTGCACCGATACTGTATTTATCAAATATTTTAATGGCTCCGATTGTAACGCTGGGATTCTTAAAATCCATCAGCAGGGATTCATAAGTATCAAAATTGGCATAGTTTCCTGTCTGTGAAAAATAACGCTTGTCATGACCGAAATAATAGTTTACACTTATTCCCAGGTTTACTTCTTTAAAACTGTAGCTGTAAATCAGATCAGCTTTATAGAGATATTTATCTGTAGTTTGTTTTTCCAATGAGCCGTCCTGAAGGGTTTGCTCATTAGTAACTAATCCTGAAGAAAGGGAATTAAACTGAATTCCTAAGCGGTGTCTGTTTACAGGAATGCTGATATTGAAATAGGGAAAATCCAGAGAATCATCTCTATAACTATGTTTCACACCATTATAACGGGATTGGTATTTAGTATAACCTGAAATCATTCCCGTAGAAAATAAAGTGTAGTTATTCCTATTGTGCATTGCCGGATTAGCATAACCTGTATTGAGACGAAAAACATCACTGGCGCCTGTATCTCCCATACCTAAGCTGTAAATATCTCTGCCATAATTCCGCACAGGGAATCCATAAAAAGAGAAAATGGAATTTCCTGCCCAAAGTGATATACTTAATACTATGCCACAGATAACGATAACTATTTTTTTCATTATATATCCTTTTACTTTAAAATCATAATATCTTGCCGGCTAATTAGTTAACCTGTATATAACATTAAGTTTTCTTATGGCTGGCTTTTTTATGTGATATTTTTACAGGGTCAGGAGGAACACGGAAAAAACGATAAGCATTCGCAAAAGAGAGTTCGGCAATTTCATTGGGACTGATTCCTTTCACTTCTGCTATTTTTTCTACAACCAAAGGCAGAAAAAGAGGTGAATTTCTTTTTCCTCGGTGTAAATAGGGAGGCAGATAGGGACAATCCGTTTCCACCATAAATCTGTCTAAAGGTACTAAACGAATAACATCATCCAGTTTGGAATTAGCATAAGTGATATTAGCTGTAAAAGAAATCATCCAGCCCTCATCCAAAACCTGTTGAGCAAAAATAATATCACCGGTAAAACAGTGAAACACAGCTTCTTGAACTTTATTTTTTTTCAAAATATTATAGCATTCCTGATGAGCATCCCTATCGTGAACAATTACCGGCAAATCATAATCAACAGCCAAATGTGCCTGATTATTAAAAACCTCTCGTTGAACTGTAAAAGGAGATAAATTCCGAAAAAAATCCAGTCCGATTTCCCCAATAGCCAAGACCTTTTTTTCGCGTGCCAGTTTTTTTACCACTTCTGCATCAAAATCCACAGCATCATGAGGATGAAAGCCAACGGTAGAAAAGATATGTAAATACTTTTTAGCCAGCTCTAAAGAACTGTATGCGGTTTCTTTATTAAAAGCAACATTGATAATATAATCAATTCCGCTGCTGAAGCATTTATTAATTATGGTTTCTCTGTCAGCATCAAAATCAGGATGATCCAGATGGGCGTGTGTTTCAAATAATTTCATTTTTCAATTATTAAACCTCATTTATAATCTAAATACAATTCAAAATAAATAGCGTTTTTTTGTCAAGCACATCAACAACCCGGATTTTTTTACACCGAGGACATTAAGAATACCGAGAGCACTGAACGAATGTATCAATGTGTGATGTATGTTGTAAAATTAGAATGCAGGTTTTTATATCTGAAAACAATTAAACTCACCAACTCCAGCACTCCAGCACTCCAACACTCCAGCACTCTAACTGTTCTCTTTTTGCCTTTTTTATTTTGTGCATTTCTTTCAATTCAGATAGAGCCAAAGAACTTGCACATAGAGTGATACCGGTACAGAGTAAGCACCATAAATTGTTGAAGATAGTGCATTTTTAATTCCTGCGCGTAATTCAAAATAATTACTAATATCAAAACCAGCCCAAGCATCCAGAATTGTTGATGCCTCAATTAAAGAAGGGTTTGCGGCGTTGGCAACATAATATCCGGAGTGACCATAGATACCGCAACCGGCAACTACCGAATTATTGTAAGGTAAATGGTATTTTATTTGTTGAACACTCTGAAATCGGTATTCGGGACTTTCGGTCAAGTTTTGATAGTATTTGCTTAAAACCCATTCCGGTCTGGCAGTTAATTGCCAATTTTTCCAGGTGAAATTAGCATCCATTGCCAGGCGTAAGAAGGGTTGTTGTTTATCTAAATTAAACCAGGTGCTGTCTGCTTTTTGCTTAATTTCTTTGCTGCCCAAAGCGATTAAGGGTTTAATATTCCAAAAGTTATAGCTGAATTGAATTGATGCTTCCCGGGGAATGGATATATCTATCAATTCCAGTTCTCCTGAAGAATTAAAAATATCTTTAACCTTCAGGGGAGAAGGATTTTTACCTAAAAGTTGTTTGCAGGTTACTCCTATTCCGAAGTTTTTACGGGAATATGCAAGATCAGCAAATATCCTTCCTCGTTTCCAGTCAAGCCAGTCGCCACTTAAATCAATTTCCAGCGGACTATTTATTTTACAACTGAGGGCAAGTTTATCTTTATATTCTTCTTTATCATAGAATCCGCAGAAGTATTTATCGTCTTTATTCCAGTTATGTTCATACATTGTTTGATATTGTCCAAAACCGAATTTATGTTCCGAGTTAATCTGAAACCGAGTGGACTTGCGCTTGTATGTTTCATAAAATTCTCTGGCAGAAGCGGTTTCAGTTTCTTTTAGCAGTTTCAGTTTTAGCCAGGGGATTCCCAATTCCGCATAAATCTGCTGTAATTCATAATCAATTTTGAAGTTTGTGAGTTGCCAGTAAACAGGAAGCAATTCATTCATCGCGACATCTTTTTTCCAGCTTGCATATTCAATTTCCCCGTTAAATAATTTTCCCTGCCAGGATAGACGATGTTTCATTGCCGTTTCTGCCGCGGTTATATCAGACCAGAAACCATTTTGAGCAAGTAAATCTCCCTGATATTCCAATTCGGAATAAGAAAATAACTCATTTTTAACAAAATTTATTCTGGCATAGTGATGATCATAATCACCCAGTCCTGCATCCACAGAAGTTAGAACAGGAGCAAAAGGATAAGTTCTATTAGTATAATTTATTGTTCTTTGATATTTTTTAACCGGATACAGGGAATTAAATGAACCGTGATACAAAGCCGGGGAAAATATTCCGGAAAAGGTCTCAAAACCGTTTCTTTCCGGCATCAGTAAATTGGTTCTCCCTAAATAGAAATAACAATTATGATACAGGTCACCCAGGTCTAATTGAAGAGGAGCAGTACTGAAAACAGATTCACGAGTATCCATTCTGTTCTTTTTTATCCAATCCTCAATTTCTGTTTTAGATACTTCCCGGAATGTATAACTTATTGTATCTGTTTCAGATATATTTTCATCCAACAATATTTCTTCAGCAACCAAAGGAAGGAACAGCAACCCAAATATTATAGCCAACCCAATGCGCGGTAACACTTTGCGGTATCCTTAATATTTTTTTCCAAATTGGCTATGGATTGCCAGCCAAGAATATTTCGGGCTTTAGAGATATCTGCCAGCCAGGCATCTGCCAGAATTTCCTTCATTTTTTCCTTATTAACTACCACTTCTTTGTGGAAAAGATGTCCGTACAGGTCTCCACCATAAAAAACAGCTTTGGCAAAACTTTCCGGAACTGTTATTTTTAGCGGATGTTTATTCAAAGCTTTAGCTATAGCTGATAATATATCGCTTTGTTTGTAAACCTGTCCATCGGTCGCAAAAAAGGTCTGATAATAGGCAGAAGGGTTATTTACACAAAGTTCAATAAACCGGCATAATTCGGAAACATAAATCATATTCAGCAGTTTATCTTTGCGCCCTATTTGAAAACTTAAACCTCTATTTACTAATTTAAAAAGCTGTAAAAAGTCCTTATCTCCACAGCCATAGACAGAACAAGGACGGATAATAGTATAATATTTTTTACATTTTTGCTTAATTGCTTCTTCTGCAGAAAGTTTGCTTTTGCCATAACAAGTAACAGGTGCACCGGGTTCATCTTCTTTTACAGGGATATTATTAACGCTGGGACGCGATGCTGCCTGCGAACTGAGATAGATAATCTGCCGCAGTTCCGAAATTTTATTGCTTGCTGCAATTATTTTTTCCGTTATACCCACATTGGCTTTGAACATCTGTTCCGCATTAATTGCCTTTGTTTTTCCAGCATTATGGATTATTATATCTATACCGGAAAAAGCAGAAAGGAGTGAAGAAATATCTTGATAATCAACCCTTACGATATGTGCGTTAGAAGGGATAAACGCAGTGGCAGCATTAGCCCGGATTATTGCTCTAACTTCATAGTCCGCAGAAAGAAAGTGTTTAACCAAATTACTGCCTACAAATCCGTTGGCTCCTGTGATTGCTATTTTCATACCTCACCACTTATTGCCTTTATCTATTCTAAAGCTATAAAACAAAAATGGTGGGCGCTAAGGGACTCGAACCCCCGACCACATGCGTGTAAAGCATGTGCTCTCCCAACTGAGCTAAGCGCCCAAGCCACAATATTTTATACTGGTCGGGGTGAGAGGATTTGAACCTCCGACTCCCTGCTCCCAAAGCAGGTGCGCTAACCGGGCTGCGCTACACCCCGTATATTTATAATCCAAAACCTGAACGGGGTAAATTTTGTCAATAACTTTCGCTTTTTCCCCGGCTATGTTTTTCTTTATTTCTGCCTATTATCAATCCAACCTAAAGGATGAGTTGATCATAGGTGGTTAATAAGAATTAATATAGTTTTCCCGGTTAAAAGGCAGAAATATTTTCCTGTCTGATGTGAACTTCTGCGAAAACAGCAAAGCGGAGATTTCTATGCAATACAAATGCGACCCCTTAAAAAGAAAAAATGTTAATAAAGAAAAGAAGTTGACGAAGAAAGAATGTGCACTAACCTTTTTTCCCTATTTCATATTCATAATTTATAGTGTCCAAAATTAAGAATTTATTCTATGTTGCCATAACTTATCTTGCAATTGGCGCAACTTTTACCTGTTTTTAGAAAGCGTATTATTTCTTGCCAAGTTGATTCTTTAGTGCTGCTTTAACACTTCCTTAACGATTCCCTAACGGCCGTTAAGGAAGTGTTACGGAAGTGTTACGGCAGCGTTACGGGATCGTTAAATAAGTGACTAATCACCAGGCAGTTAGACAAAGTCCACAAAGTAATTTTATAAATCAGGATAAAGAACGGCTCATAGCTTCTGTCTTGTAATTTCATTCAGGAAAAGACAGCGTCTATTATATGTCTACGAACTACGGAACTATCGGGTAAAGTATCTATTGCCCTCTCAATTTTTGCTAATATCTGAGCAACAAAACATTACTTTCATTGTTCTAAAGTATTCCTCCTGTTTTTTTATTGTCACCGGATGATATAACCATTAATTATGGCTTGTCCCTAAAAATGTTGTATAAGAGGGGGAAAATATATTTTCCAACAAATCTTCTGGCAGGATGTTATAAGATATCATCAGAGAAATTTTGCAGTTTCTGCTTGACAGAATTCTGCCCTTTTTCTAAAAGGACTCTAAATAATGTGAATTTCTCATTGGGGCATTAGCTCAGCCGGGAGAGCGCATGACTGGCAGTCATGAGGTCAGCGGTTCGATCCCGCTATGCTCCACCATTTTTTATTCCCCTTCAGCAAATAAAAATTGGTGAAGGGGATAAACTTTTTTGTAAAGGGAAAATTTAACCTGAGGATAACAAATGAAAACCGATAATCAGGAAATGATTAACAAAATTATGATAGAGGCAAAAGCAGCCAGGAAAGCAATTTTAACAATGACAACTCTTGCCGGTTCGGGTCATCCTGGCGGATCAATGTCTTCTATTGACCTTCTTCTTTGCGTGTATAATACTATAAAACATAATCCTGCTCAACCTCAAATGCCGGATAGAGATAGAGTAATTATCAGCAATGGACATATTTCTCCTGCCGTTTTCAGTGCTCTTGGACTTCTGGGCTATTTTGATCTGGACGATGCTATTGCCCAATATCGTCTTACGGGAAGCATTTTTGAAGGACATACCGAACGCAGTGTTCCGGGTGTGGAATGGAGTAGTGGCAATTTAGGACAAGGTTTATCTGCCGGAACCGGTTTTGCACTTGCTTCCCGAATAAACAAAATTCCCTATAATGTTTATGTTTTTATGGGTGATGGAGAACAGCAAAAAGGTCAGATAAGTGAGGCAAGACGATTTGCCGTTAAATATTGCCTGGATAATATTATTGCTATTGTTGACTACAATCAATTGCAGATAAGCGGTTCCATCCATAATGTGATGCCACAAAATATCCGTAAAAACTGGGAATCAGATGGCTGGAAAGTGATTGAAGTTGACGGTCATAATATTTCTCTTATTCTTACTGCTCTTCATAATGCTCGCAGTTTTAAACAACCGACAATGATTCTGGCACATACTGTAATGGGTAAAGGTGTGTCCTTTATGGAAAATAATGCTCAATATCACGGTTCTGTTTTATCCGAAACTCAACTGGAAAACGCCTTAGAAGAATTAGGAACCGAGATGGAGCTGAAAAAATACCGCAAACTGCGCTCGGAATTTAAACCGGAAAATAACCCGCAGCTTAATTCTGCGTTGAATACTGATTTTAATATAGGTAAGCCCGTTCTCTATGAGAAAGATTGTGATTGCAGAAGTGCCTGGGGAAAAGCCATTGCTGATTTAGCCAAAGTAAATACTAATGCCAAAACACCAATTGTGGTTTTGGATTGCGATTTGGCTACAAGTGTAAAGACCGAAGAATTTGCCCAAATTAGTCCCCAAAACTTTTTTGAGTGCGGAATTATGGAACAGCATACTTGCGTGATGGGGGGAGCTCTTTCTGTTTGTGGAATTCAGACCTTCTGGAGTGATTTCGGGGTTTTTGGCATTGCAGAGGTCTATAATAATCAACGTCTTAACGATATTAATCAAACCAATTTGAAAACAATTCTTACGCATACAGGCATAGATGTTGGTGCAGACGGAAAAACCCATCAGTGTATTGACTATATATCTTTAACCAGAAACCTCTTTGGCTTTAAACTTATTTTTCCTGCAGATGCCAATCAAACCGATAGAATTATCCGCTGGCTAATCAATAAACCGGGAAATTATCTGGTAACAATGGGTCGTTCCAAAATGCCTGTTCTGAAAAAATTGGACGGAACATTGCAATATGATTTTGATTATAGCTTTGTTTACGGGAAAGCAGATGTTCTTAGAGACGGAAATGACGGCAGTATGTGGGTTTGCGGAACTCCTGTTACTAAAGCTGTTAAAGCTGTTGATACTTTGCGTGAGGAAGGTATTTTTCTTGAACTGCTATATGTTTCTTCACCTTTGCATCTGGATTTGGCTCAATTGAAATCATCTGCCGGTAAAGGTATAATTTTCAGTGTGGAAGATCATTCCGTGAATGGTGGCTTGGGAACCTCCATTGCTGATGCTCTTGCAGTCAATTCCCTTAGTGCTAAACTCGTAAAAACAGGGGTTAAACAATATCCTATATCCGGAGAGGCAAATGAACTCTACCATTGGGCTGGTTTAGATACTGCCTCGCTTATTGCTATGGTAAAAAAATATCTGGCATAAAAAATGAAGAATGAACTATGAAAAAACAAGGAGAAAAAGAGATAATTAGAGAGGGGAAAAAATAAAGTAAGTATATTAATATATTATAAAGTAGGACTAAATTGATGTAATTCAGGAGTCATTTGCGCCTTGAGACCTTTTGCCTGGGAGATAACATTTATAGCATATATATCTTATGATGGCTCTGGTAATCATAAATAAAAATCTGCGAACTCTGCGTAATCTGCGTAAAATAAGTCGTCACGAGTCATCACTGCCAAACGCATTAGTGCATAGCGTAAAAATTATTGCGGCAGTGACGACTCCTGACTTGCTTAGTGACGACTCCTGACTTGCATAGTGACGACTCCTGACTTTCATTTTCCATTTTCAATACTCAATTTAATCTCTTTTGCTCTTTTTCTCTTTGTAAAAAAAATCTATCTCGCCATCTCACTCTTTTGCTGTCTCACCATTCCGCTTAATTCATTTTCAATATTCAATTTAATCTCTTTTGCTCTATTTCTCTTTGTAAAAAAATCTATTTTGCCATCTTGCCACCTCTCTATTTTGCTCTCAAAAAATTATTGACAGTAACAGCCAGTCCTAAAAATAAGCATCATCTAAAAACAGGAGTAATAAATGCAAAAGGTGATAAAAATAATAATAGTGTGTTTGTTTTGGACTTTTGTTTGGTCAATTCAGGGGGAAACGATATTTCCTATTCCCTCAGCAAGTAATACTTATGAAGTGAGAGCTGATTTTGGACTGGAGACCTTGCAGTATAAATATTTTTCTCTAGGGAAAAACAATTCTGCTGTTTATCATCCACAAAGTATTCAAGCGGAGATGGATTATGACAGTTATTCCAGTTTTCCCGAATGGAGTAAAAATGTCACTTTTCATTCTGCTCAGGAATTCTTGTATAAAGATGTGGCAAAGAGTGAGGGGAATATTCAAGAATTTAATTCCTTCAATACAATTGGAGTAAAATACAGATTAGCAGGAGTGGAACTTTTTTATAACCTGATGAATAACTGGAGCGATAAAGATACAAAGGCATCAAGTTATTATTTCAACCAGTATGGAATAGGTGCCGGCTTTCCTGATTCAGAATCGTTACGACTTTTTGGCTGGTTAATACATACAGATTTAAGTGATGTTTATCCTGAAATTGATTTTTCATGCTTTAAAGCTCAATTAGCAAAAAGTTTTAGCAGTAAACGACAGATAGCAGAACTGGGAATAGAATACGAATATAATGAAATACCAGATACAGTATCCAATGAAGAGCTATTAACAATATCTGAATATTTTCCGGATGACTATCTGGATTGGACTCCTGATACAAGATTTAGTGCCTATGTTTATGCTTCCAGTATAAAGAATTTTTATCTGGAACCCTTTTTTTTGAATGGTCATACCCCTGTTTGGAGTCCCTTATTATTAGCCAATAAATCTGCCGGTAGTGTGTTATGCAGGTTTACATCAGAAGATAGGGAAAATGATTATGTGGATAATCGTCAAATTGTTTTAGATGGCATTCTTTCCTTAAATTTCGGAAACTATTTCGGGCTTGATTTTCGGTACGATTCAGAAACGAAAGAGGATAACAAAAACAATACAAAGGAAAATACTTTCAATATTACAGGAAATATGCGGTATATTTTTATTGGAAGGGAATCATATCGGCTAATCGGTATTTTAGAGTATTTATACCATAAAACCAAAGATGAAGATGCCTCTGAAAATCTTAATTTCGGATTATACGGAATATTACGCCTGAAAAATCATTTGAATTTAATCGCTTACTTTAAACTGGATAACGAATGGCAGAGAAAGGATGATTTTTTGGAGGTTGATCATATAGATAATAAACTCGGAACTGTCCTTTCCCTAAGATTATAGTTGACATAATATTTCCAGATTTGGATATGGAATTATTAAAGATAAAGGGGATTTGTTGTTATGAAAATGCTCAAGACCTTTCCTGATAAATGCATTACCTGCCATAATTGCGAAAGCGCTTGTTCCAAACTCTATTTTAAAGAGGATAATGCAAAAAAGTCGTGTGTAGTAATTAACGAAGCAGTATATCCTCCGGAAATGATTGTCTGTAATCAGTGTGGAACTTGTGTTAATGTATGTCCTACTTTAGCTTTAACAATCAATACTCAAGGGGTAGTTATTTTGAACAAATCTCTTTGTATTGGTTGTTTGATGTGTGTAGCTGCCTGCCCGATAAATGCAATGCGCTTTGTTGAAAATGTATATAATCCTTTTAAATGTATTGCCTGTGGGATTTGTACCAGAACCTGTCCTGCAGAAGCAATAGAAATAGTAACTGCATAAGGAGAAAAAAATGAACCGTAAACTAATTGCTGAATTCAAATATGCTCCGGCACCTGTTATTCGTGGCTATAATAAACGCTCTTTGTATATAAATTTGAGCACGGGGGAGATAAAGCAAAAGCCGGTTACCGAGCTGATGATAGATAAATTTGTTGGCGGGAAAGGTTTTGATTTATATCTGATGTGGCACGCAATTAAAGATGAGACAAAATGGGATAGCCCAGAAAATGAAATTTGTATTTCTTTCGGTCCTCTTTGCGGAAATACCAGTTATCCCGGTAGCGGAAAATCAATTGTAACAACTATTTCTCCTTTAACAGGAATTCCCGTTGATTGTAATGTTGGAGGTCATTTTGGTCCTTATACCAAATTTTCCGGTTGGGATGCAATTGAACTTCAAGGCATAGCAAAGGAAGAAGTGATAATTTATATTAATGGTGATAAAGGAGTTGTGCAGATACTTTCTGCTCCCGATGAAGAAATCAATAGTCATATTTTTGCTGAAGAATTGATTAAAGAATTTGCTGACAGCGAAGATAAATATCAGTTTGTTTCTGTTGTTTCCAGTGGAAAGGCAGCGGAAAATGTATTAATCACCTGCTTGAATTTTTCCTTTTGGGATAAACGGAGAAAGGTTGCCCGTTTGAAACAGGCAGGAAGAGGTGGTACAGGCAGTGTCTTCAGACATAAAAAAATTAAAGCATTAGTGGTTAAATATTCCGGTCTGAAAGTAGATTCCAATAATCCGGTGGATGTAGAAACACTTAGAAAGAGGGGTTTGAAATTACATCAAGAAATAGAAGCAGGCGATTCTACCCAAAATAGAATGAGGCAGGTAGGAACAGCTCATCTAATGGAAATTATGAATGATTATGACCTTCTGCCGATTCGGAATTTTAAATATGGTCAAATGCCGGAAGCGGAAGGATTGCATTCCCGTGAATTTAAAAAACTTTTTACTCAGGGTATGCCTGATGGATGCTGGTTTGGCTGTTCTCTTTCCTGTTGTAAAGCTGTGGATAATTTTGAACCCAGAACAGGACCTTATAAAGGGAAAAAGGTCTGTGTAGACGGTCCTGAATATGAAACTGCTGCCGGTTGCGGAAGTAATATCGGTGTTTTTAATGCGAGGGATGTAGTGGAAATAAATTTTTACTGCGATACTTATGGAGTGGATACGATTTCTTTTGGAACCAGTACTGCTTTTGCAATGGAATGTTATGAAAACGGAATATTGAATAAAGAACGCACTGGCGGACTTGAACTTACCTGGGGAAATGCAGATGCCGCTTTGGAACTTTTGCATCAAATGGCACGAGGAGATGGTTTTGGAGTTATAGTAGGACAAGGTGTTCGGAAAATGAAACAAATTTTTGCTGAAAAATATGGTGCCGATCCCGATTTCCTGCAAGATATAGGTATGGAGGCAAAGGGCTTGGAATATTCTCAATATATGAGTAAAGAATCACTTGCGCAACAGGGTGGCTATACTCTCGCCTTAAAAGGACCTCAACATGATGAAGCATGGCTGATCTTTATGGATATGGTCAATAACCAGATTCCTACTTTTAAGGATAAAGCTGAGGCATTGCACTATTTTCCGATGTTTAGAACCTGGTTTGGGCTGCAGGGATTATGTAAACTTCCCTGGAATGATATTGAACCGGCTAATAATGCCGAAACCGATGAACCAGCAAAAGTTCCGGAACATGTTCAAAATTATGTGGATATCTATACTGCCATCACAGGAAAGCCACTGAATAAAAAAACCCTGATTGAACAATCCGAACGGGTCTATAACTTCCAAAAGGTCTTCTGTTTGCGAATGGGAAAGGGGAGAAGAATTGATGATGTTCCACCTTATAGAGCTGTGGGTCCTGTAACGGAAGAAGAATATCTTTCCCGTCAGGATAGATACGACAAGCAGTTGAAAGAAAAGTTAAATATTGATCCTGAAGGGAAAAGCACTACAGAAAAGATGGATATTTTAAGAAAATATAGGGAAGATCAATATCAGCAATTGATTGATGCGGTTTATGAAAGAAAAGGTTGGAATGCTCAAGGTGTTCCTAAAATTGAACATTTACAAAAAATTGGAATGGATTTGCCGGAGGTTATTGAAGTAGTTAAACGCTTTTTGTAATATATTCTCTCACAGATTACATAGATTACACAGATTTGATTTTTGAGTGGTCTACAGTGCCGTCATGAGTCATATGTGCCCCAAAAGTTATTTCACAGGTGATAATTATGAAGGCACAAATGACTCCTGACTTACATTCTTCATTAGTCGTCATGAGTCATATGTGCCCCAAAAGTTATTTCACAGGTGATAGTTATGAAGGCACAAATGACTCCTGACTTACATTCTCAATTCTCCATTCTCAATATAATCTCTTTTTCTCTTTCTCTCTTTGTAAAAAAAATCCATCTCGCCATCTCGCCATCTCGCTATCTCACCATCTCGCTATTTTCATTATTTCAAAGCAGTATATAGTGCTTTAATATCTTTTATTTTAACAAGTTTCGGATTGGCTTTCACTTTAGCATAGCTGGAAATAAATATTTTCTCATATCCCAGTTTCAGAGTTTGGCTGATATGTTTATCCAATTGTGAAACAGGACGAACTTCTCCATTTAAGCCAACTTCACCGATAAAAACAGCTTTTTCAGTTAACGGTTTATCTTTCAAACTGGAAATAAGAGCTGCCAAAATAGCCAAATCCAGTGAGGGATCGGTACTGCGTATACCACCTGTCAAATTAACAAATACATCACTATTACGAAGATAGAGAGAAAGGTTTTTTTCCAGAATAGCTAAAAGCATAGCCAGTTTTTTTTGGTCAAGTCCAACTGCTACTCTTTGGGGAGTTCCATAATTGGAAGCATTAACCAGGGTTTGGACTTCCACAATAAAACTGCGGCTGCCTTCCATTATGCAGCTGATAGCAGTTCCCATATCACTTTGTTCGTGGCTGAGGAAAATACTATTGGGATTAGTCACTTCTAATAAACCCAGATGGGTCATTTCAAATAAGCCAATCTCATTAGTAGAACCAAAACGGTTTTTTACTGCGCGCAGGATTTTATATTGACTACGCTGTTCTCCTTCAAAATAAAGAACGGTATCTACCATATGTTCAATAATTTTTGGTCCTGCTACTAAACCTTCTTTGGTTACATGACCTACTAAAAATAGAGGGATGCCCAAATTTTTAACTGTTCTTAAAAGGCGGCTGGTAGTTTCCCGTAATTGAGTGACAGTTCCAGGAAGAGCATCCAGGGAAGGTATACTTACTGATTGAATAGAATCTACGATTGCCAGATCAGGTTTATTTTCCTCTATTGCTTCTATAATCTGTTCAGCATTGTTAGTGCAAAGCAGATAAATATTTTCACTTATAACCTTCAGGCGTTTACTGCGGAGGCGAATTTGTTCGGCACTTTCTTCTCCTGAGCAATAGAGTGTTTTTTTATTCTGTTTACCCATCCATTCCGAAAGTTGCAGCATCAATGTGGATTTGCCAATTCCGGGTTCACCTCCAATCAAAATCAGCATTCCTTTTACAATGCCTCCTCCCAGAACCAGATCAAATTCTTTTATTCCGGTCATCAAGCGAGAAAATTCATCATATTCCAAATCAATTATTCGTTCTGGTTTATTTTGGACTAATATCTCACTGGGTTTATTATTTTTTCCCGTTACGCGAGTGGATTCCTTTAAAGTACCCCAAGCACCGCAGGCAGGGCATTTTCCACTCCATTTGCTAGTTTCAAAACCGCAATCAGTGCAGAAGAAAATAGTTGTCATAAAATCAACCTCAAATTTTTTGCCATAATAATCTACTGTTATTTTATGGCAAGAAAATTAACCATCTTGCAGGATAGTTATCTATCATAGCATTATAGGGATTCATTTTTAGTAAGGTGGTTTCCCGCATAATTTTACACTGTAAAAAATATTATTTGCTTTGGGGAAATTTTGCGCTATTATATGAACAGAGGATAAAAAAAATGGCTGCGAAAGTGATTGTTTTTTCCACTCCTTCTTGTATCTGGTGCAAGAAAGTTAAGGAGTATCTGAAATCTATAAACCAGAATTTTACGGATATTGATGTATCCAAAGATATTGCGGCTCGTAAAGATATGATCCGCAAAAGCGGACAGGAAGCGGTTCCGCAATTATGGATAAATAATATCCCGGTTGTCGGTTTTGAGCGCGAGAAGATCAAGCGTTTATTAAACTTAAATAATACTAAAAAAGGAGAATCAGATGGCTGATTATGCAAAAAAATTCCACGATCTTATCACCCGCCTGCAAATGGTTTTGAGTGAAATTGACTACGCTCAGAAAGCATGCTTACAAGCAGGGCGAATGGAGTGTATGTTACTTAACTACCTTTATAAGGTAAACTGTCCTGTCAATATGAACGAGTTGGCTAAAGAACTGAATGTTTCCCATAGCCGGATTACCAGAATAATGGATAACCTTGTTGCCAAACAACTGGTTATTCGTGAACCATCGGAAGAAGACCGGCGTTGCTGGTTTGCTATGATTACCGAAAAAGGAAAAAAACTGGCAGCTAATAGCTTGCAAACAGTTTTAGACCAGCAGGCAAAGATTCTGAAGAAAATCCCGGAAAAAGATGTGGAGGCGGTTTATAAAGCCCTTCAACTCTATGTGGAAAAATATGAAGAGATATTGAAAGAGACAATAGCAGGATAATAATGGCTACTCGTGTTAAAACAGTTTGGTCTGGTGGTATGACCTTTACAGCTGAAGTAAATGGACATCAGCTGATTATGGATGCCGATCCCTATTTTGGGGGAACTGATCAAGGTCCGAGACCAAAACCTTTATTACTGGCTGCCTTATGTGGCTGTAGTGGAATGGATGTGGTTTCCATTCTGGAAAAAATGGGAATAAAGGATTATACTTTGGAAATGGATGCTCAGGGCGAATCCGCTGCTGAGCATCCTATTATTTATCATACGATAACTATAACTTACAACTTTCAAGGCAATAACCTGCCAGCTGATAAAATCGCTAAAGCAGTAAATCTTTCTCTGGAAAAATACTGCGCAGTGAATGCTATGCTGAAAAAAGCCGCGAAAATAATTCCTGAAGTTTATATTAACAATTTGGAGGTTCAATTATGAAATGGATTTTAATTCTACTGCTTACTTTGTCAGTGGTTGTTTTGGGCTGCAATCCTAATGGGTCACCTGTTGAAAAAACCAAAGAAGAGCAAGAACGATTGAATAGTTCTGAAAAGAAGCTTGGTGTATGGCTTACTGATTGGAATGAGGCAATGAAAATGGCTCAATCTTATGCTCGTCCCGTTGTGGTTGATTTTACCGGTTCTGACTGGTGTATTTGGTGTCAAAAATTGGAAGAAGAGGTCTTCAGTAAAGACGAATTTATGGAATATGCGAAAAACAACTTCATCTTGCTGAAAGTTGATTTTCCGCAGGGGATAAAACAAAGCGACGAGTTGAAGGCCTTTAATCAACAAAAATTAAAAGAATACAAGGTTGAGGGCTTTCCCACTATTGTTATAATAAATGAAAAAAGCCAGGAAATTGCTCGCACAGGTTATAGGCCCGGTGGAGCTGAGAAATATATAAAACATTTGGAGGAATTACTTAATCCACCCAACCCACAAGAATAAGTCATTGCTACATAAAAAACCTGCTATAGTATCATCTCTTTCAATATTTGGCGGGGGCTGAAAATATTCGTGTGAGGGTTAACTCCGACCTTTAAGCACAGGGAAAAAAGATGCCCTCGCCATCTCACCATCTCACCATCTCGCCATCTCACCATCTCACTATCTAATCATCTCGCTTTATTAATTGCTTGTTTCCTATTCAACTGTTTAACGACCCTTTAACACTTCTTTAACAATTCCTTAACTTCGTTAAAGGATTGTTAATTAGTTGTTACTTCAGTATTAAACATTCAACCAAGGAAGAACTTATTTTGGGTAGATGGAGGACGCGGTTCATCTGCTTTTTTTCTCTCACAGATTACACAGATAACACAGATTTGATTTTAGAAACGAGGATTTAATAGGTCTGGGATGAACAGGATTAAAAGGATTTTAGGGATTTAATAGGTCTGGGATGAACAGGATTAAAAGGATTTTAGGGATTTTGCCATCTAAGGAATTTCTGAAACCTAAAAACTTTTTATAAATTCCTACATTGCTATTTTTTCATTCTCAATTCTACGAACATTCTTTATTCACTGTTTATTCACAATTCACAGTTCATTCTCAATTATCAATTTTCAATTTAATCTCTTTCTCTCTTTTTCTCTTTACCTCATTGTTCAAATATCCTCTTTTTCTCTTTTTCTCTTTCTCTCTTTGTAAAAAAATTTATCTCGCCATCTCGCTATCTCACCATTTGCTAAATTCATACTTCAAGCTTGACAAATATAGCCATTTCGCTTTCACTGCATAGACAAAATGAGAAGAGAGGAATAACGATGAATAGATACATCTTAACAGGTGGCACAATACTTACTTTTGATAAAGATAAACCGCTGTTGGAACAGCAAGCAATCTTAATTGATGATGGTTATATAGTAAAAATCGGTGCTGATGACTTTTTTCAGGATGAGATGTGTGAACGCATAGATGTTGAAGGCAAAATCATTATGCCCGGGCTTATAAATGCGCATCATCATTTTTATTCTACTTTTGTAACCGGTTTGGGAAAATCAGCTCCAGCTAAAAATTTTAATGCTGTGCTGGAAAATTTGTGGTGGCGTTTAGATAAAAAGCTGCTCCCGGAAGATAATTATTATAGTGCTTTAATTTCAATTCTAGCTTCCATCCGGAAAGGGACAACTACCATAATTGATCATCATTCTTCTCCTTATGCTGTAGAAAATTCTCTTTCTCAAATTGCTAAGGCGGTTCGGGAAACAGGGATTAAAGCATCACTATGCTATGAGGTTTCCGATAGAGATGGAGCTAAAATTGCCAAGGAAGGAATTGAGGAAAACTATCACTGGATAAAAAACTGCCAAAATAATCCCAATCCATTTTTGAAAGGACTTTTTGGTCTGCACGCTGCGTTTACGCTTTCGGATATAACCTTAGCCAATATTGCTGATAAAGTTGCAGAACTTAATTGCGGTATCCATATTCATACTGCCGAAGGGGAAACAGACGAAAAATATAATGTGGAACATTTCGGCAGAAGAGTTGTGGAACGCTTAAACATTTTTAATTTGCTAAATAGTAACAGCATTCTGGCTCATTGCGTTTATTTGAATGCCAGGGAACTTATTTTGGCGGAGGAAAAAGGAGCTGCCATAGTTACCAATCCTCAATCCAATTTGAATAATGCTGTGGGCATTGCTGATGTTTGTAAAATGATGGAATTGGGAATAACAGTTGGACTTGGCACGGATGCAATGACTAATAATATGCTGGAAGAAGTTAGAGTTGGTGTTTGGGCTCAACATTTGAAGCAAAATGATCCTTCCCGTGGATTTATGGAAATTGCCTCTGCCCTTGTTTTCAATAATCCTATAATAGCGCAAAAATATTGGGGAGAAAAACACGGAACTATAAAAGAAGGCAGTCCGGCAGATATTATTGTAGTTGACTATATTCCGTATACTCCTTTTAATGAAGAGACCTGGATGGGACATCTGGTTTATGGAATTTCCCAGGCAAATATTGATGCAACTATCTGCCAGGGCAAAATTCTGATGTGGAATGGGGAATTGCTGCTGGATATTGATGAACAGGAAGTTAAAGCCAAGGCAAGAGAATTGGCAAAAAAACTGTGGGATAGGTTTTGAAAGAGCGAGATGGTGAGATAGTGAGATGGCGAGATAGATTTTTTAACAAAGAGAGAAAGAGAAAAAGAGATTAAATTGAGAATGAACGGTGGATGGATAAGTTAGGATGAAGAATTATAATAGTAAAGCGGGAATTGATATAAGGTTTTTGGTTTTCGGGATGTTTCAGGATAGCAAAATCCCGAAAATCCTCTTAATCCTATTCATCCTAGACCTATTAAATCCTTTTAATCCTGTTCATCCAAGGCATATTAAGTTCTTGTTAATCTTGTTCATCCCGGGCCTATTAAATCCCTTTAATCCTGTTCATCCCGGAGCTATTTATTTAGCAGAATTGGCGTAAATTATTTTTGCTTTAAAGACATAAGGAGAATGAAAAATGTATAAAGACATTTTAGAAAAAGCCAAGCACTATGAAGATATTAGCACCCGTTTTTTAATGGACATCGTAAAAATACCCTCTTTTTCTACAAAGGAAAAAGAAGTGGGAGAATGCATCTTGAAAGAAATGCAGGAAATAGGAATGGATGAGGCATATATTGACCCTTTGGGAAATGTGATTGGACGCTTGGGTTTTGGCGAAAAAGTAATTGCCTTTGATGCACATATTGATACTGTTTACCCTGGAGACCTTTCGCTTTGGGATTTTGACCCTTTTGCCGCTCACCTCAAAGACGGCAAGGTTTGGGGTAGAGGAACTGTTGATCAGAAAAGTGGAATGGCAAGTATGTTGACTGCTGCACGCATAATAAAGGATTTGAATTTGAGCAGGGACTTAAGCATTTATTTTACAGGGACGGTTATGGAAGAGGATTGCGATGGTTTATGCTGGCAGTATATTCTAAACGAAGAGGAAATTAAGCCCGAACTCGTGGTTATTACAGAACCCACGAATTTGAATATTTACCGGGGACATAGAGGTAGGATGGAAATGGAAGTTAGCGTGAAAGGACTTTCCTGTCATGGTTCTGCTCCTGAACGTGGAGATAATGCAATCTATAAAATTTCCCGCATTGCTTTGGAAATAGAGAAATTACATCAGCATTTGCGTTCTGATGATTTTCTGGGGAAAGGCAGTATTTGTGTTACCCAGGTCTTTTTTACAGGACCCAGCCAATGTGCTGTTCCAGATAGTGCACGCCTTCATTTAGACCGGCGTTTGACCTTTGGCGAAAATAAAGAAAGTGCACTTGCCGAAGTTCAGGATGCCTGTATAAAAGCCGGTTATCCTGAAGCTACGATAGAAATTTTAACTTATAAGGAAACTGCCTACACAGGACTGGTTTATCCTACAGAAAAATATTATCCTACTTGGGTTACTCCTTTGGATTCAGTATATGTTCAAAAGGCATCCGATGCATATTCAAAAACCTTAGGAACAGAACCAGTTATTGATAAATGGACTTTTTCCACAAATGGAGTTGCTATCGCTGGAATGAAAAAAATTCCCTGTATCGGTTTGGGACCCGGTAATGAAATATATGCTCATGCCCCCAATGAGGCGTGTCCGATTGAACATTTAACCAAAGCGGCGGCTTTTTATGCTGCGCTGGTTTATAACCTTGCGCAGAAATAGGGAGAAAAGTGCAACCCGGAATGCAAAATGAAGAGTTATTTGCTTAAATATCGTTGTATTGAATGCGGGAAGGAATTTAACTCCAAGGAACTGCATTATCTTTGTGATGAATGTGGCAGGGATTATGTGCCGGGAATACCGCTAAAAGGCGTTTTGGAAGCGGTTTTTGATTATGAAGAAATTGGTAGAAGATGGAAGCAAAAACCTGATCCTCTTCTATTCAGTGCAGTGAATCCCAAGTTTTATCCCCCTTTACCGGTAGGGAATACACCTTTTTTTAGAGTTAGGATTCCTGGCTTAAAAAGGGGAGGAACAGCGTCCTCCGACTACCCAATGGGGATAAAATTTGATGGTTTAAATCCCAGTGGAAGTTATAAAGACCGTGCTTCTCAGCTTGTGGTAGCTGATGCTTTACAAAAAGGGATTACAGAAATTGTAACTGCCAGCACAGGAAATGCTGCTTGTTCACTTGCCTGTTTAGGTGCTTCGGCTGGTTTAAAAGTTGTTATTTTTGCCCCTCAAAATGCTCCACCGGCTAAACTGATTCAAATTCAAGTGCATAATGCAGAACTGCATAAAGTTGATGGCAGTTATGATGATGCCTTCAAAGCTGCTTTGGAATATACAAAAATGCATAATTGTATGTGTAGAAATACGGGTTATCATCCTTTAACGATAGACGGGAAAAAGAGCGCCGGAATTGAGATTTATATTCAAAACGGATATAAAGTTCCAGATTGGATTGTGATACCTGTTGGCGATGGAGTTATTTTAACTGGTATCTATAAAGCATTTTTGGATTTGCAAAGAGCCGGAATAACACAAAATCTGCCTCATCTGTTATGCGTTCAGGCAGAAAGCAGTGATGCCATAACTTCTTATTGGGAAACAGGAAATTATCACGATGCTGAAAACCCGGTAACTATAGCAGATTCTATAAAAGTGAAAACCCCGGCATTGGCACATTGGTCTGTTAAAGCACTTATAGAAACAGACGGAAAAGGCATCAGGGTAAGCGATGCAGAAATTCAGGAAGCGCAACTGGAACTGGCTAAATATACCGGTGTTTTTGCCGAGCCCTCTTCTTCCGCAACTTGGGCTGGACTGAAAAAAACAGTAACTAAAAGATGGGTAAATGCCGATAGTGATATTGTATTATTGATAACAGGTCATGGCTTGAAAGACCCCGGAGCTGTAAAACTATGAAAGCAAGCGGAATTTACGATTTTCATGTGCATATTGGTGAAACCATTGGCGGACACCTTTTAGCAGATAGCTGGAAGAGCTTCAATCTTCTTTATGAACATAACGGTTTGGAAGGAATTGGTGCATTTGTAACCGAAAGTCCGAATGAACCACTTTCTTCCAAACTGGCAAGAATGCGAAAAGCATCCCTTAGCTTTTCAGGAAAGGTCTTTTGGCATTTAACCCCCAGGCAGTTGGATATGCGTAAATTGGAAAGAATTCTGAAAGAAGATACCGATTTAAAGCTCTATACCACTTATCGGGAAGCAGGGCTATATCAAAGCTATGAAAGCATTGAACGCTTTATGGAAGAAATGCCTACTCCCCAAAAAAGATTACTGGTGCATTGTGAAGAGGATGAAATAATTAGCGAATACAGTGAACGCTATCCTTTTCATAAGCCATCAGACCACTGTTTACGGCGTCCTGAAAAAGCGGAAATTGCTGCAGTGGAGAAGTTGCTTAATCTATCTATAAAGCATCATTATCCTCTGCATATAGTACATATTTCTTCTCCTCAGGCAGCGCTTTTAGTTCAGCAGGCAAAAAAGGAGGCGGATTATATAACTTGTGAAACTGCACCTCACTATTTGCTTTTGAATGAGGATGTCTTGAATGAACCGGAAGGTCATCGCTGGCTTTGTTCTCCTCCTATACGCAGTGAAAGCAGTAGAGGTCTTTTACTGGAACTTTTACAGGATGGTGTTTTTGATATTATTGCCAGTGATCATTGTGCTTTTAGTTCCGAAACCAAAGACATAGGAATTTTGTATCCTGCTAAAACCCCGATGGGTATTGCTGGAAGCGGAGCTCTTTTTACTTTGCTGGCAGAACATCTGGTAGAAAAAGGCAAACTGACTATGGAGCAACTTTTTAATTTGATAAGTTATACACCTGCCAAGATGATGGATTTCACGGTAGAAGAGGATACGCTTAGTTATGAACGCCTGGGAGCTCCAATTCCTGTTATTCCCAGTTGGGCAAATACACCTAATCCGTGGATTGACTTTTGGAGCTATTATGAATTGAGGAGGCATAATAATAATGTTTACTGATGCTTTTCGTAATGACGCAGCTGCTAAAGTTACCGGCAAAGCAAAATACACCGATGATTATAAATTGCCTGATATGCTATATGCAGTTCCTGTGCATTCCAAAGTTGCAAGCGCTATTATTAAAACCATAAACTACTCTAAAGCGCTTAACCAAAAAGGAGTTGTAGCTGTTTATACAGCGAAGGATATTCCTGGAAATATCAAATTTGGACAGATTATTAAGGATTGTCCTACTTTAGTTAACAGGAGAATTCGTTCTGCGGGAGATGTTATTGCTTTAATTGTTGCAGAAACTCGGGAGATAGCTCTTTCCGCTTTACCTTTTGTGGAAGTTGAACTGGAAGAAATTCCGGGTGTTTATAATCCCGAAGAGGCAATGCAAGAGACAAGTCCTTTAGTTAATCCTGATTTTGGCAGTAATATCTGTAATTATCATAAGGTGCGCACTGGAAATATGGAACAGGGCGAAAAAGAAGCAGAGCTTATTATTGAACAGGAGTTTAGGACTTCCCGCGTTGAGCATTGTTATTTGGAACCGGAAACAGCACTTTGTTATTTACGCCCCGATGGTGTTATGGAAGTGCTGGGCAGTATGCAACATCCTTTTTCTACGAGAAGGTTTGTTGCCTCCACTTTGGGCTGCCAATTAAGCGCTGTGGAAGTGAAGAATATTCCGATGGGTGGTGGTTTTGGAGGCAAGGATGATACGGCTGCCTTAGTTTGTGCCCGGGCAGCTTTATGTGCCTATCTTACCAGGAAACCGGTAAAATTAACTTACAGCAGAGAAATGAGTATGCGGGAAAGCTATAAACGTCATCCTTACAAACTGCAATATAGAATGGGGCTTAAGCAGAACGGAAAAATTGTTTTTATGAAAGTTCGGGTTGTTGCCGACGGGGGTGCCTACTGCAGTGTAACACCTTGGGTTACTTGGCGTTCCACAGTTCAAAGTTGTGGTTGCTATGAAGTTCCCAATGTTCAAAGTGATGTTTACGGCGTTTATACCAATAACATTTTCTCGGGGGCTTTCCGTGGTTTCGGTTCCCCTCAGGTAAATTTTGCCATTGAACAGCTGATAGAAATGGCAGCGGAAAAATTAAATATGGATGCAACGGAATTCCGCAAAATGAATATGGTTCATCAAGGCAGCAAGACAATTACGGAACAGAAACTGGATAATCATACCGTTTCCCTGCAGCAGGTTATGGATAGTGTTTTGAAAGAAATTGATTACGAAAACAAAGTGCAGCAATGTAGTTTCGGCAACCCTGATGTAGAGGAATGGTATGGAATTGGATATGCAATTGCTTACCGGGGAGTTAGTTTAGGAGCAGAAGGAACCGATATGAACAGTGCCATTATTAATATTCAACCCGATGGCAGTGTTTTATTGGAAACCGGAGTCCACGAAAACGGACAGGGAGCTCAAAGTGCAATGATTTTAATTGCTGCAAAAGAACTTGGCATTCCTAAAGAGCTAATTCGTTATCGTTTACCTTCCACATCCAATATTCCCGATGGGGGTTCTACAGTTGCTTCCAGGGGAACTATTATGGGTGGAGGAGCTGTTGTTAATGCTGCCAAAATAATTAAACAACGTCTCTGTGAAGGAGTGGAAAAAGCACTTGGAATAAATGGTTGCAGCTACAAGAATGGCAATATTTATTCTGCTCAAGGAGAAAAAGTGGCTGATTTCTTTGCCGCAGTGCGTTGGTGTTATGACCATCAAATTTATCCTTTCGCTTTTGGGGTATTTAAAGCACCACAAATTAGCTGGGATGAAGAAACAGGCCATGGAAACGCTTATTTTAGTTGGGTTTACAGTTGCCAGGCAGCGGAACTGAAAGTGAATTGTAAAACCGGGAAAATTACTTTACTGAACTTAGTTGCTGCTCATGATATTGGCAAAGCTATAAATCCGGCTTTACTGACAGGTCAGATTTACGGAGGTATGGCTATGGGAGCAGGTTATGCTTTATATGAAAATTTTCCGCTGGTAAAAGGTGAACCCCAGATTACTAATTATAACGGCTATAGAGTGATGCGGAGCACGGACTTACCGGAAATGACAGCTATCCTGATTGAAAATGCAGACCCCAATTCTCCTTCTAATGCAAAAGGAATTGGAGAACCGGCTTTGGAAATTACCGCTCCGGCAATTGCCAATGCCCTATACAGAGCTACCGGAAAAAGATTTACAGACCTGCCAATTGCCCCCCAGGTGAGGGAATATGTTAAAGGGAAAAAGCAATGAAAATAACCGTTAATAATACCGAATATTCTGTTTCCGAAGAACTTGCGGAACTGAAACTTTCTACTTACCTGCGAGAAAATCTGGGTTTGACAGGAACCAAAATTGGCTGCGATATTGGCGTTTGTGGAAGCTGCACTGTGCTGGTTAATAATAAACCCGGGCGTTCTTGCTTGTTGAAATTGAAAGATGTTGTAAATAAAGAGGTCTTAACGATTGAAGGTCTTGCCTCTTCCGATGGAACTTTGCATCCTGTTCAGCAGGCATTTATTGATGCCGGGGCTATTCAATGCGGTTTTTGCACTCCAGGAATGGTATTAACTGCTTATGCTTTTTTGCTGGAAAATAAACAGCCCTCAAGAGAAGAAGCCAGAGAAGCGATTAAAGGAAATATTTGCAGGTGTACCGGTTACCAGCAAATTATTGATGCTATCCTATTGGCTGCGCAGCGAATGTGGAACAATGAGGATAAGAGATTTGATTGAGAATGAATTAAGCGAGATAGTGGGATGGCGAGATAGCGAGACGGAATGAGAGAGATAGCGAGATAGATTAGTTTACAAAGAGAGAAAGAGAAAAAGAGGTTAGTTTTACAAAGAGAGAAAGAGAAAAAGAGATTTGTTTTACAAAGAGAGAAAGAGAAAAAGAGATTAGTTTTACAAAGAGAGAAAGAGATTATAATTGGCAAGAGATATAAACTTATAATTAAAGGAGAAATTGATGAACCAGGAAATAACAAAAGGAGAAATTGATAAGCTTTGCAGTAGAATTATCGGTGCTTGTATAGAGGTTCATAAAGCATTAGGACCCGGTTTGCTGTTTTGCTATTAGAACATTCAAACAATACCCTATCATTCTCTCTTTTTCTCTTTTTCTCTTTGTAAATAAAAAATAGAGGTATGCTATGGACAAGATTAATACACTGCTTAGTGAACTGGAGACCTTAAAACCGGATTTATGGGGTAAGGATTTCCTTTTAACCTGGGAAAACAGTTTAGACACACTGAAAGCCGTGATGCTTACAGCGGAAATACTGCAAGGTCTGCATTGGCAGAAAAAACCCTGGCGGATTTTTGATTATGGTTTGGCGATATCAATTTTCAGGGATAACAGCACTCGTACCCGTTTCAGTTTTGCTTCGGCTGTAAATAGTTTGGGCTTAGCTTTGTCCGAACTGGATGAAGTAAAAAGCCAAATTGCCCATGGAGAAACAGTGCGGGAAACGGCAAATATGATTTCTTTTTTAACGGAAGTAATAGGCATTCGGGATGATATGTATCCCGGAGAAGGGCACACCTATATGTTAGAAGTTGCCAATGCCGTTGACGAAGGTTATCGTGAAGGAATTTTAGCGCAAAGACCTACTGTTGTAAATTTACAATGCGATTTAGACCATCCTACGCAAGTTCTTTCCGACCTTTTGAAACTGAAGGATTATTTTGGTGGATGGAAAAACTTGAAAGGCAAAAAAATAGCTATGAGCTGGGCTTATTCTCCTTCCTATGGAAAACCCCTTTCTGTGCCGCAGGGCGTAATAAATCTGATGACCCGTTTCGGGATGAATGTTGTTCTGGCTCATCCCGAGGGCTATGATTTGCTACCGGAGACCTTGCAAACTGCCTCTGCTTTTGCCAAAGAGAGCGGAGGTTCATTTAGTAAGACCACTTTAATGGAAGAAGCATTTCACGATGCAGATATTGTTTATCCTAAAAGTTGGGCACCGATGTCTGTGATGCAACAAAGAACCAAACTACTTAAAGCTGGGGATAAACAGGGCTTGAAAGAACTTGAACTGCAGTGTTTAGCTCAAAATGAAAAGTTTATTGACTGGGAATGCGATGAAGAGATGATGAAAAAAACCAAAAACGGAAATGCTCTTTACGAACACTGTTTGCCTGCAGATATCAGTGATGTAAGTTGTGCAAATGGGGAAGTGGCAAAAACCGTGTTTGAAAGATATCGTCTGCATACCTATCAGGAAGCAGGGTATAAGCCCTTTGTGATTGCAGCTATGATTTTTATGAGCAAAGTGAATAAACCGGTGGATAAGCTGAGGAGTTTTTGGGAATATAGAGGTGTTTAACAAAGAGGGAAAAAGAAAAAGAGATTAATTTTACAAAGAGAAAAAGAGAGAAAAGAGATTAAATTGAGAATGAACGGTGAATGCAGAATGAAGAATGGAAGTCAGGAGTCATTTGTGCCTTGATAACTTTCTCCTTTGAAATAACTTTTGAGGCACATATAACTCATAATGGCTATAGTAAAGAATGGAAAACATTGCTTTTGAAACGATAAATGATCGTCAAGATTATCGTTGGGAAGAGCGTTAGGTATGAAATGGATTGAATCTCCGGCTGCATAATATGCAGAATCGGGGATTGCTCGAACATTGATAGTAAAAACTGAATCTATAACAGCATTTGATCCAGCCGATACCCATTTATGATATACTGAATCTGCTGGTAAAGACGGATCTACAAACTCACTATTGATAACGAATGCATATGAAATCGAGCAAGAAATTGTAACTACTAAGATGCATAGTACTGCTTTAATTGAAATCATGAATACCTCCCTACTTCTCAGCAATATCTGCGTAGAAATACACTTTTGAGCCATCCCAAGTAGGGGCTAACATGATAACACTTAACACG
>ERZ1026814.116-NODE-116-length-68958-cov-6.737938_pt1 | contig 68958 bp, 53 predicted proteins | sample MGYA00520871_ERZ1026814 | MGnify/ENA primary metagenome ERZ1026814 (study PRJEB33270, sample SAMEA104284478) | anaerobic digester metagenome | biome: Anaerobic digester microbiome; feature: mesophilic sludge digester; material: Anaerobic digester biomass | place... | reverse complement strand
TATCCAACCCGGGTGGATACCCTTTTCCTTGGCCAGGGCGACAACCTCCCCCATTTCCCGCCTTGATTCAGTTGCCCTGGAGTCCATAACCGGCTGAGCTTTTCTCCGGTTATCTTCTTTTTAAGTCGTGGTCCATAACTCCTCTTTATCGGTATCTTGATTTTCATCCCCAATCTTGTCAGCAGCTCTGTCCTCCATCACTCCACCAGTCCGACTATCTGTTTGGCTGGACATCCGACCATCCATCGTCTCATCTTTCAGCGAGCCTCTCCTATCTTTCAGATCGAGCTCTCCGCTGGCGCTCTCTATCAGCCCTCTGGTGTAGGGATCGACAGCATTGGAGAGGATATCATCCGTAGCCCCTTCCTCCACAATCCTGCCTTTCAGCAGCACTGCTATCCGGTCGCTCGCCTTCCTGGCTACTGCTATGTCATGGGTAACAAGCAGAATGCCAAGGCCCATCCTCTCCTGCAGATTCAAGAGGAGCTTCAGGATCTTCGCCTGCACGCTGGGATCGAGCGCCGAGGTGGGCTCGTCAGCGATCAAGAGCTTTGGCCTGAGGGCCAGGGCCCTGGCTATCGCCACCCTCTGCACCTCTCCCCCGCTCAGCTGATGGGGATACTTCTCCAAAAATCGATCGCTTATTGGCAGCTCCGCCTGTCTTATCACCTCTCGTGCCCTGGCCACCCTCTCCTCAGGGCTTCCTCTGCGCATCACATTCAGGGGCTCGAGAACTGCATCCAATACTGTCATGCGGTGGCTCACAGACTCCTTGGGATTCTGAAAGATCATCTGCACCCGGCTGTAAAAAGTGGCATCCCTTTTGCCAAGCTTATTCCCTTCCAGGAAGACCTCGCCAGAGCTTTGCTGGCACAGGCCCATGATGGCCTTGGAGAGAGTGGTCTTTCCTGAGCCGCTTTCCCCCACCACCGCCAGGGTCTCTCCCTCATAAAGAGTCAGGTCCACTCCGGATAGAGCGGAATAGGAGTCAAATGAGACGCCCAGGTCCCGGACCTCAAGGAGGGGCACAATCCCTCCCCGGTGGCAGGCGACGAGCCTTCCTTTCACCTCCTGGAGGAGCGGGATTTCGGTCTTGCAGATCTCTATCCTCTGGGTGCAGCGATCGTGAAATGGACAGCCTTCGAGGCCATGGCTCATCATTCCCGGAATGCCCTGCAGGTCTTTGGCCCGGTTCATGGCCGGATAGGAGCGGATAAGGCCGCGGGTATAGGGATGAGCGGGATTTCTCATGATCTCTTGAGTATCTCCCGTTTCCACTATCCTGCCGGCATAGAGGACCGCCAGCCGGTTAGAAAGCCTCTGCGCCAGCGAGATGTCATGGGTGATCAGAAGGGACATCCTGCAGTGCAGAGCTGATTGGAGTAGGCGGATGATATCCATCTTGGTCATGGCATCCAGGGACGCAGTGGGCTCATCCAGTATCAGAAGATCGGGATCATTGGCCAGGGCCATGGCGATGGAGATCCTCTGCTTCTCTCCCCCGCTCAGCTGGTGGGGGTAGGCAACAGCCTTCTCTTCGCTCAGGCCTACCGCCCGGAGGAGACGGATCATCCCGGACTGGAAACTTCTCTCTCCCCTCGATTCCTCCCCTCCCTTCAATCCTCTCAGCCCCTTTAATCTCCCAAGGCTTCCTAACTCCAGCAAGCACTGCAGTCCTTTTTGATGAATGGATATGGCCTCTATGATCTGATCCCCCACCCGCTGCACTGGATCAAGAGCATCTTCGATATTCTGAAATACCATGGCCATCTCTCCTCCCCGCAGCTGGCGAAGCTCATCCTCTGTGATCCGGAACAGATCCCTGCCATTCAGCAGCACCTCTCCCCTGGCTGCTCCCTTTGAGAGGAGGCCCATAATGGAGAGGCCCAGGGTGCTCTTTCCCGCTCCGGACTCGCCGATAATGGCCAGGCAATCGCCCTTATCGATATCCAGATCTATTCCCCTGAGGATCTCCGTCCTCGCCATCGTGACCCTAAGGCCTCTGATGCTCAGCATCCGCCAGCCTCCAAAGAGCCAACCTCCCCATTCTCATTCTCTTCTCTTTCATTCCCATATTCGCGCTCGTTCACATCATCATTCCAGTTTTCATGCACATGCTCGTGTCCGTGCTCGTGCTCATGTCTGCACAGCCTGGGGTCCATGGCTGCCTCCAGGCTCACTCCCAAAAAGCTCAGGCTCACCAGGGTGAGCGACAGAAGGATGCCAGTGGGAAGCAGCCACCACTTCCATACATCAAGATAGGTGAAGGCCAATGCCTGATTCATCATCTTCCCCCAGCTGATGATCAGCGGATCTGAGACTCCAAGAAATGCCAGCCCCGCCTCCATGAATACCGCCTTCCTGGCATCCTGGATCATCATGGAGGCGATGATGGGAGAGATATCTGGCACAATATGGTTCTTGAGTATATGCCTCTGGTCTGCTCCAAAGGTCCTTGCGGCATAGATATGCATCCGCTCCTTCAGGGTGAGGACCTGGGAGCGCACGATTCTCGCTCCTCCTGGCCAGGAGAAGGCGGATATCAGCAAGATCAATAGTGGCAGGTTTGGCCTGAAGTAGGCCGCAATCAGAATCATCACAATGATTGTGGGAAGGGAGATCATCACATCCACTATTCTCATCCAGAAGCGCTCATAGAGCCCGCCCACCAGCGCGGAGGAGGCTCCGATCAAGACGCTAAGGGAAGAGGCGAGCAGGGCCACAGATGCTGCCACCAAGAGGGAGGTTCTCGCCCCGAAGAGCAATCTGGTCCAGATGTCCTGGCCCATGGAGTCTGTGCCCAGAAGATGATCATTCGAGGGGGAACTGAATATCCTGCCGGTGTACTCGGTGGGTGAATAGGGGGAGAGAAGGGGCGCGAATATGGCCATAAGCAAGATCGCTGCCAGCACCAGGATGCCCAGGAGCGCCATCCTATCGTGCCTGATTTCATGGCCGAGGTCAATGTGCATATCTGGTCCTCGGGTCAAGCCTCTTGTAGATTTGGTCGACAAACAGATTGGCGAAAAGAACGGTGACCGTCACCAAGAGGAGTATTCCCTGGATCAGGGGATAGTCTCTCGCATCCAAAGCGGTTCGGAGCATCAGTCCGAGGCCGGGATAAGAGAAGATTATCTCGATGAACAGCGCGCCTGTGATCAGCTGAGGAATGCGCAGGCCGGTAGCGGTGGTCACGGGCAAGAGGGCGTTTCTTCCTGCATGTGAATAGCGCAGGCAGAATTCAGAGCAGCCCTTGGCCCGGGCGGTGAGCATGAACCCCTCCTTTAATATGGTGACAACGGTGTTTCTGGTGAGAAGATAGATGCCGCCCAGATCCACTAAAACCAGAGCGGCCAGGGGCAGGGCGAGATGCCTTGCGATATCTGCGACCAAAGGGAAGCCTTCCAGGCCGGAGTAGGGGGTGAGAGCGCCGGACAGGGGAAAAAGGTTCAGGCTAACCCCGAATATGAGCAGGAGGACAATTCCTAAAAAGAAGTCGGGAAGGCCGCCCAGGAGCATGAGCCCGGCTAACAGTCCCCTGTCTATTCTCTCACCCCGGCGGTATCCGGACTCGATTCCCAGCATCACGCCCACCACGGTGGCTATCAGCAAGGACAGGCTTACGAGGAGCAGAGTCCAAGGCAAAGCACCCATGATGACTGAGGAGACCTCATCCTTATAGTAGTAAGAGAAGCCGAGGTTGCCCTGCAGGAGAGCGAGGACATAGGCGACCATCTGCTCCGACCAGGATTTGTCCAGGGCGAAGAGCTCGGTTAGGTGGGCCTCCATCTGAGGAGTCATGGCTACCAGGGCTTCGTCTCCATATATGGCCTGCAAAGGGTCGCCGGGCATCATACGGGGAAGAATGAAGTTGAGGGCGAATATGGCCAGCAGAGCTATAATGTAGCTCAGAGCCCCTCCCTTCTTCCTTCCCTCATTCAACATCTCCGTGCCTCACTGGAAATCCGCCATCATTTCGCCATCGAACATCGACCGGCTAGTGCCATTCCATTCAACTTTTGCCCTTATCGTTCTGCCAGCCTATCCCGGCATCAAGGAACGAATCCATCTCTGCGGAATAAGGCTTGATGTCCAGAAGGACTGAGCCATCAAGGGCATCTATTCCCTTTACCGTGAGCCGGTTTCCCTCGATGCCCAGAAGCTGGACTATATCAATAGCAATTGGGTTTGGCCTGTTGGGAGAACGGGTGGCAAATACCCCATGCTCTCCCTTGCTGGTGGGCGGGGTGGCAAGCAGCCTCTTTCTGTCACCCAGATGCAGCCAGAAAAGGATGAACAGGTGGGTGCATTGCTCAATATCCTTCAAGCCCAATTCATATTCAGGAAAGACCTCGATCTGGCATATCTCCTCTGAGAGCCTGCCCTGACGGGGGATATCCTCTCGTCTCTTATACGGGGTGTGAATCACTCCCATCGGAAAGAGCACCATGGGACTTATTTCTTCAGCCATTCAAATCATCATCAACGCTTTTCGTGCTAATATCCATGCTTTATTTGGATTAATTGTTATCAGCAACATGAATTGGGCTATCATTTAAGACTATTGCGATTGATAGGCGAGTTGCAGCCCCGGGGGAAAAAGAGTCTGCTGCGACCGATCAGCCGCAGCCATCCAATCCGGACGGGAGATCACGGGTATTCGAGAGATCATCTTCCGACCCCTGAGCGGTGAAAAGCATTAGCATCATCAGGGCCACAGCAGCCAATGCAAGGCCGGAAAGCCTCCTGCTGCAAAGAGGCCCAATCGCCATATTCATAATTCTTGTGAAATCTGGATGCCTGAGAGAAGCTGGCTGCAGATGACATGGAGGAAACAGGGAGAAAGCTTTATATTCGATCATTGTCTTGGAATATTTCGTTAAATACCGAAAAGATATGAATAGCAGAAAGTGAATCTTCAAATTAGGAGGAAACCTTGCATAGACTGGGTTTTGATATATCGTCTGAGGATAGAATGGAAATCAGCACAGCGGTTAGAATAGGATCCTGGGATCTTCCTCCAGGTCCAAAACCGGGTCCACGGCTGCCCAGGAAGAAAAAGCCGCAAATTCCGTGAAGAAAGGTCAAAAAAATCTTTTTAAATGGGTGCAAATCCTGCAAAGCCAACTGGATCTGGCGCAATATCTGCCCAGATCCGCCAAAATGGTCCGCAGAGCAGCCGAAATTTCGTTTTCGGATCAGTCATTAATGCGCGAGCATCCATGGGATTGAATAGATGCATTTCTGTGCTCATGAGGACGCCTCGTTCTTGCTCAAAATAAGTATTCGCTCTAATATAAGACGAATTTCGGCCTGCAGCTAGGGAATTATTTAAGTATTAGTTCACAGGTAAATTGGTCACAAATGATGGTCGTAACGCACCGATATAGTGATAAATATAACGAGGAGGATATGAGATGGCATTCTACACGTTGGGCCTCACCTTTGAACTTGTGATACTCCTGACAGTTATTGTACTTGCTGTTTGGATATATGGTATATATTTTAACTTTAAGAAATGGGGCCTCGGATCCACCGGCTACCACGACCCGTTGCGCAGAAGCTTCTGGTTATTCCTTGCCACCTGGATTCATGAGGCATTTAAGGACGGCATTTGGGTATTTTTGAGGACAGTGGTGCTTGATGTTCTTCTTCTCAGGAGGACTCTTGCCAGGAGCCCGGTACGATGGGTAATGCATATGTCCATGTTTTATGGATTCCTGGCGCTGGCGGCACTCTCCGGCCTTGGACTCATGCTCGATATCGTGGAGCACTTCAATTTAGCCGGATTTGCCCATGAGGCAGAGATGGTAAAGGAGATGTTGGCACTGCCTTTCGATGTATTCGGATATCTTCTGCTTTTCGGCTCCACCATTGCCATATCCAGGAGGATCCTGATCAAGTTCGTGCGGGATAACACCAGCGCATATGATGCTCTCTTGATCGGAGCAGTCTTCTTGATCACTGTCACTGGATTTTACGCTGAATGGATGCGCGGCAACTCTTTCCTGTTAGGGAACATGTTTGAGTATCCCATCTACGCGCCCCACTTCGCTCTTATTCATACCTTGCTCGCCCTTGGTCTGTTCGCCTTAATTCTGCCCTGGAGTAAGTACATCCACGTGATTGCCACGCCAATGACCCTGATAGCCAACCGAGGAGGAGAGTAAAATGGCTGATAACAAAGAATCAAAGCCCTTGATGACAGGCTTTATGATGTCCACCCAGCTCCTGGAGGTAGATGGCTGCAACAGATGCCAGGAGTGTATGAAGTGGTGCCCGACATTCGCTGTCAGACCTGACCGGCCCGGCATCACGCCTATGTACAAGAACGCCCGCTGGAGAGAGCTGATGGCCAAGAGCCATAGCCTGCGAGCCAAGATCTTCGGGGCCAAGCCGCTCAACGACGATGAGATGAAGGTCTTCACCGAGGACACATACAGCTGCACCACCTGCGGCGTCTGCGGAACGGTCTGCGAGGCTGGAATTAAGACCGTAGAGCTCTGGGAGGCAATGAGGCCGAACCTGGTGGCCAGAGGAGACGGTCCAGTGGGAAAGCAGTCCTTCTTCCCCAAGCTGGTTAAAGCGGATAGAAATCCCTATCAGGCCAAGCAAGAGGAAAGGCTGTGCTGGGTCCCCAAGGATATCAAGGTGCAGGAGTCTGGAGAAATAGTGTACTTCGCAGGCTGTACAGCCGCCTACCGCCAGCAGGCGTTGGGAGTGGCCACCGTCCGGATCCTGGACAACCTTGGTGTGCCCTTCGCGATGCTGGGCAAGGATGAATGGTGCTGCGCTTCAGCCATGGTCAGGACCGGGCAGCGGGATGTCATGGCCGAGCATGCCGTGCATAATGTCGATGCTCTTAAGGATGCCGGAGCAAAGAACGTCCTGTTCGCCTGCGCTGGCTGTCTCAGAAATGCGGCAGTTGATTGGCCGTTGTGGTACGAGGGTTATATCCCCTACGAAACCATGCCACTGTCGGTTTATCTCAGAGATAGGATAAGGAAGGGAGATGTGAAGTACAAGATCCCTCTGAACTATTCGGTCACATACCATGATCCATGCCACAATGGCAGGCACCTGATGCATCTGAAGGGAAAGGATTGGTCCTTTGAAGCATCCCGCGACTGCATCACATCTATCCCGGGAGTGAAGTTCAGGGATATGGTGCGAAACAGGGCTCTTCAGAGGTGCTGCGGTGCAGGCGGCGGCGTCAAGGCAGGCATTCCCGATCTGGCCCTGGATTGCGCTAAGATGAGGGTCAAAGACGGTGAGGAGGTCTCTGCGGAGATCATGGCATCCACCTGTCCATTCTGCAGAAGGAACATCATGGATGGCAGAAACGATGCCAAGTCCGGCATAAAGGTCTTAGACGTGGTGGAGCTGATGGCCGCATCCATGGGACTGGATATGACCATCCCCGAGAATCCGTACACCAAGTTCCAGGAGCAGGATGTCCTGGTCTGCGGCCCGGCCGAGTGCAAGCTCGATACCGTGGAACGCAAGGAGCCAGGCAAGGATCTGGTGGGCGAGGCTCACTGAAAAGATCAGGATGCCCGGAGTTCCGGACATCTTCTTTTTCATTTTTTAAAGATTCTATTCCAACCACTTGCCTGTGAAGGCCCGGGGAAGAAGGTCACGGGAGGAGGCGGTCAGAGCATCTCCTTTGCAGTTGGCCATTATCACGATGATATCTTCCCCGAACTCTATCAGGCTCTGCCTGCAGATGCCGCAGGGGGATATAGGCTGGCAGCCATCTCCTACTATCGCTATCGCCTCAAACTCCCTCTCTCCTGAGGCTATAGCTTGAGAGATAGCCACTCTCTCTGCGCATATCCCCGCGCCGGTGGAGGCGTTCTCTATGTTCCCTGCGGAATAGACGTTTCCCTTTTTAGTGAGAAGGGCAGCGCCGACCCTGAAGCGGGAGTAAGGAGCATATGCTCTGGCTATGGCCTGACCGGCGCATTCGATCAATTGGTCGTATCCTCCGGCATATGGCCTGGGGCCGATCCCCAGAGCGCCGATATACATGCATTCCGCTGGCGGAATGGTGGGAATCTCGCCGCTAGCCTCCTTGATGGGAACGCCGGAGTCTCTTATTATCGCTGCTGGAATACCCTCGTCTCCCTCTCCCATCACGATCTGAGCAGCGGATACCAGATTGTCGGCTACGGCCTTGCGGGTGATCTTGAGCTCTCTGCCGAAGAGATCCTTCTGCCCCCGGGCATCCACCACCGCCTCCAGACCGGAGCAAGCCAGCGCTACCCCAACGCAGCCCAGCCTGAGAGGATGAGTTCTACTGTCCCCGATTATCACCCCGATCTTCTTTCCGTTTGCCATTCTCTCCCGGATGGCTATGGCAGAGCCTTTGGGATCGGCGGGAAATAGGACCACATGACCCGGTGGGGCATTGGAGTTGTCGATACCGGCATTGGGAAAGAGAAATCCATTGTTCAATGTCAGGACCACTCCCGGGATGCCTCCCACGATCTCGTCCGACTCCCTGAGGATCAGCTCCATCTCTCGAGGGTCTTTTTTGTACTGGCCAGCCAGAGATATGGCCAGATCGCCTGGCTGGATCTCATCCAGATCGACCACCCGTCCCTCAGAGGTGGCGACGATGCTCTCGGAGACGACCAGTATATCTCCATCCTGGAAGGCCTGACCAGACCTATTCATTGCTCGCACCAGGAACTCCACAAGGTCGTCTCCCGGCATCAACAAGTCCGATTTAATTCCCAAAACCTGCAATAAATCACCTGTAACGCTCTGGTCTGTCGATCAGCTCCAGGGCCTCCTCAATGATAGCGGCCAAATGGCCGAGCCGGAAAGGCTGCCCTTTCAGGTTCCTGACCAGGCTTGATATTTGAGCATGAGTGCCGAGGATTAAAATCTCTTGCGGCCGCTTGTCGCAGCGCAGGGCCATCTTTGGAATGGCGGCATCTCCTCCCCGGGCGAGCATCTCCTGCTTTATTATCAGGGCCTCCATGCTGCTCAGGCCCCGCACCGCCAGGATCCGAAAAGATCCCTTCCGGGAGAGAAGCTGGTATGCGCCCTCGTCCACCTGTATCCGCTTCAGATGCTCTGCCAGATCCATTCCCTGGCCGAGATAGCCCAAAACCTCGACCTGCATATCGCCAACTGCATGTTCATCCACATCGCAATCCATACTGCAATCGCTGGTCACAATCGGCCGTCCGCGGATGGCACCAGCCATGGCGATCGCATCCAGGCTGGCGGAGATGTCGTGCGTTCGGACGATATGTGCCCCCAGATAGACGGCTACTGTCGTTGCTGCCAGGCTTCCGGCAAGCCTCCCTCCAGGATCGGGAATATTCAGGCTCTCCCCGATGAATGTCTTACGGGATAAAGCAGCCACTACCGGCCGCCCGATGGCGCGCAACCGGTCAAAGCCATCCAGGATGGCCAGGTCCTGGGCTGCCGTCCTCACGGGAATCCACTTGCCGATCCCTGGATCTATGGAGATCTTATTCAGAGCAACTCCTGCTCTCACTGCCTGCCTCACTTTGTCTCCCAGGAGGGGAATGATCTGATTCAACAAAGGCAGGTCTCCAGGCCTTTGATCTGATGCCATGATGATCAGAGAGCCGTCATATTCTGCTACCTTTGAGGCCATATCAGGATCGTGCAGGCCAGAGACATCGTTGATGCAAGTAGCTCCACAGGACAGTGCCTTTTCTGCAATCTTCGCCCTCTGGGTATCCACGGAGACCACGATATCCAGGTTATCCGTGATCTCCTTTAAGGCGGCAAAGAGCCTGTCCTTCTCCACCTCTTCGCTTATGGGGGGAGATCCCGGGGCGGTAGAGACCGCACCCAGGTCAATGATATCAGCTCCCTCATCCTGCAGTCGCCTGGCAGTTGCTAGAGCCTCATTCGAGCTGGCCACTGAGCCCTTATAGAACGACTCCCGGCTGAGGTTGATGACCCCCATCAGCCGCACGGGCTGAATATCTCCAACCTTCACCCAACCCAACAAGCCTTCAATCACTTTCAACACCACTAGCTCAATGATTTCATTCCCTATTCCGAGAGCCAGAGCAGGATTCCCGTTCTCCTCGCCCGGCGAATCGCCCGGTCGAAGAGGATGAGCCCCAGCAGCAGATATAGCGCAGCCAGAGATAAACCTACAGCCAGATGATGGGGTCCGGGGATAAATATTGACCTGTAATACTCTAAGAAATAGGTCAGAGGGATGGCCCTGGCCAAGACCTGCAGAAAGAATGGGAGGACATCCACCGGATAGTAGATCCCGCTGAAGAGGAGTATCAGGCCGCTCAGACTCCAGGCGGCAACATCAGCCTTTTGGCCAAAGGTGAGGATAGAGATGCAGACCGTGATTCCTATGATCGCGGCCATGGAAAAGACTCCCGCCAGAAATATCAGCGGGGGGATCAGCCCGCCCGCCTGAAACCTGAAATCAAACAGATAGAAGCTGATCGATGCCAGGATGGCAAAGACCACCGATCCCCTCATGATGCCGAAGAACAGGGATCCAAAGATCAGATGGCGGCTATGTATCGGGGCGATGAATGTGTTCTTTATGCTCTTGGACCACATATCAAAGAGAAGGACATAGGCCACATCCATCTGGGCCACCTGGAGAATGGTCAGAGCGATGGAGCCCACCAGGAGAAAGGAGACCATGGACTCATCCACCATCAAAAATCGAGTGAGAAGGCCGATGGAGAGCAGGTTGACCAGGGGCCAGAAGAACAGCTCGAAGAGGGTGAAGACGTTCCTCTTGGAGATCACCCAGTTCTTGTAGGCTGAGGCCAGATACTTGTTCAGCTCACCTTGCCAGCTCAAGGAATACGTCCTCCAGATCGGGCTCTTCAATATCGATATCCAGAATCTTGGCATCTTGAAAGCTTTTCAGAATCCTGTCCAGGCTATTCTCGTTACTGTCCATCAAGATATCCAACTGTCTATCCACCTGCCCATCCAATTGTCCATCCACTGGCCTTGCCACCTGTCTGTCAATCTGACCATCCACTATTCCGGGGTTGCCCCTGACCGCTAAGACCCCCTCCAGAGCTCTCAGGGCATCAAGGTTCGCCAGCCCCCGGTAGGTTATCTTCACCCTCTTTCCCAGTTCGAGGTGGTTTTTCAGGTTCTGAGGGGTATCCAGGGCTGCCACTCTGCCTTTTCTCAGAAAGGCAATTCTATCGCAGAGCAGCTCCGCCTCGGGCATATAGTGGGTGGACATTATAACTGAGATCCCCTCCTCATCATGAATTCTTCTGATCAGATCGTGGGTTTTGGCGGACATGTCCGGGTCCAGGCCGGTGGTCGGCTCGTCCAAAAAAAGGAGTTTGGGATGGTTTAGCATGGCCTTGGCCAGGGACAGGCGCTGCTTTAAGCCGGTGGAGAGGTTCTCGAACTTCACATCCCTGTACTCCCCCAGCTCAAAGGCATCGATCTGGTCCTCGACCGTCCGATTGAGGCCGAGTCCATAAAGGCCGTAGAGCATGCTATAGTGGACGAGGTTCTCTCTTACCGTCAGGCTCCAGGGGAAGTTGGGTTTGGCAGTGCTGATATTGATTATCTTGCGGATCTCTCCCCTGTCCCGTCTGGCATTCAATCCCAGAATGGACAGGCTCCCCTCCTCCGGGTAGATCAGAGTGGAAAATATGGAGATTAGAGTGGTCTTCCCCGAGCCGTTTGGGCCGAGCAGGCCGAAGATCTCTCCTCGATCTATATCCAGAGATATTCCTTCCAGGACCGTCTTGGCAGAGCCAAAGAGGCTCTTATAGCTCTTGCATATCCCCTTAGCCTGGACCGATTTTTCGCTCATCTTCCCGATCTTCTTCTGCATTTCTCTCTTTTTGCCTATAGCCGCTTGATCCTTCTCTTCCGGCCATAAAGAAGCTTTTGTCTGCGCAGGATGATGGCGAGCAGAACAAGAAGGGCCAATAGGGCAATGAAGAGAATGGCCCCATTGGAAATGAGGCGGCCCGATCCCTTTAAGCTCAGCTCAAAGGGGAGGACCAGATCCATCTTTTTCGAGCGCAGGCCCAGGCCGAGTTGATACTCCTCCCAAGCGGCATCTCCATCAACCTCGACCAGGAAGCTGGCGGAGGCCATCTCACCCGGCGACAGGTCTCCAAGAGGATGGTCTGTGCTTTTCACCTGAAAGGGAGGAGCAGCTATAAGGCTGGCCGAACAGTTCGGGACGATATCCTCTCCGATGTTCTCCACCGCGATTATTAAAGATCCTTCTCCTCCCGGATAAAGGTGAGACCGCACTCCTGCAATGCGCAGGTCATCCTTATCTCCGAATGCATAGATTCTCAGATTCAGGCTCTGGTTTGATGGCTGGTGGAGGGGAAAGGCCTCGCCATCGCTCACGCTCACGTCCACCATGCGGACATAATCCACCCTCAAGGGAAGGTCATACCAACCACTGGCCCTCTGATCGATGCTGATGTTGAATTGCAGCTCTTTTGCCTCTCCCGCTGGGAGAATGGCAATATGCTGCACGCCGGAGGTCACCTGAATGGGGCCGGCCGACTGCAAAGCGGCTCTGACATCCATGGCCACGGAGCTGTTCATCTCCTCTCTTTGCTCTTGCAGGATATCGTCGGGGGAATCGCTGCTGCTTATAGGTATCAGCTCCTCGATTCTGCCCTGGTTGGCAATGCTTATTCTCAGGACACCGTCACCTGGCGAGAGTGCGGGATTGGTAGCTGAGGCATTGAGTTGCAGATGGCTGATGGACTTGTAGTGATCATCGGCAAAAAAGATGATATCTTCTGCCTGGCCCAGGCCGACCAGGATCAGCAGAATGCAGATGATCTTCAGCAGCTCCATATGATTTCGGTTGAGTTTGCATCCTTAATTAAGTCTATCTGAAGGCAGCATGCTCCCAAACCAGACAGCTTTTAGATCCAATATCGCTTTTCTGCAATAATTCCGGGAATCCTCATCTGGAATACAGCGTGCTCAGGAAGAAGAATATCGCCGCGGTGAGAATTATCGTGGCGCCTGACGGCACATCCAGCATGTAAGATACTATGAGGCCAACAGTCACGAATATCGATCCCAGAACTGCGGATCCGGCCATGATGGAGGGCAATCCCCTTAGATGCTGCCTGCTTATGGCTCCGGGGATGGTGAGAAGCGCTATTACCATTATGATCCCCACGATCTTGATCAACACCACCACGCTGAAGGCCACCATTGCCAAAAGCAGGAGCCTGAGGCTTTTCACCGGCAGGCCGATGGCCTCCCCGTAGACCGGATCGAAGCTCATTATCAGGAATTCCTTGTAGAGGATATAGATCAGGAGCATTATGGCCAGGGTGAGTCCGGATATCAGCAGCACGTCGTTGATGGTCACGGCTAAAATATTGCCGAAAAGGTAGCCATAAAGGTCTCTGGCATAGCCTTTGGAGAGGGTGAGGAGCATGACTCCCAGGGCCATTCCCGTGGCCATGAAAACCCCGATGGCGGTGTCCTCGGATACCCGTGCCCTCCCACTCACCATTCCTATGCCGACTGCGGTCAATACGGCCGAGCCCACTCCGAATATCAGGGGATCGAAGCCCAGGAAATAGCCCAGACCGATGCCTCCAAAGGCGGCATGAGCTATGCCGTCGCTTATGAAGACTATCTTATTCAAAATGACATAGATCCCGATTATGCCGCAGAGGACGGCGCTCGCCAGGCCCGCGGCCAGGGCCACCCGCATAAAATCGTACTGGAAGAGGTCCAACTGCAACTCAATCATGCTTCCTCAAGACCCGGTGGGGCGTTCCATGGGCAATCATCTCCACCGGACAGCCGTAGGCCTTCTCTATATCTTCGTTCGTTAGCTCCTTTGAGCCATGGTAATAAAGCCTCTGGTTTAGGCAGGCGATTTTGCCCACGTATTTGGATATGGCAGTGATATCGTGTGAGACAAGCACAATGGCTATTCCCATGTCCTGGTTGAGGTGGCAGAGAAGCTCATAAAACTCCGTTTGCTGGGAGGAATCAACGCCCGCTGTGGGCTCGTCTAAGAGGAGAAGCTCTGGATCTGAGACCAAAGAGCGGGCAACAAAGACCCTCTGCTGCTCTCCACCGGAAAGGGCACCGATCTCCCGGTCAGCCCGATCCTCCATCCCCACCGCTTCCAGGGCGCAATAGGCAGCATTGCGGTCGGCAGGACCGTAACGGCGGAAGAGGCCAGTCCTGCCAAACCTTCCCATCTGGACCACCTCCAGGATCTTGATCGGGAAGTTCTGATCGAAGATGGTCTTCTGGGGTAGGTAGCCCACCCTTCCCCTCGCCGCCTCAGGTTCCAGGCCGAATATTCTGATCCTCCCTTTATCCGGCTTTATAAGACCCAGCATCACCTTGAGAAGGGTGGACTTTCCTCCCCCGTTCGGGCCGATCAAACCCAGGAAGTCCGCCCGTTCCAGCTTCAGGTTTATGTCCTCCAGGATAGCATGCTCTTCCCTGAAGATCCAGAGGTTATCAATGGAGACGATCTCGGCGGTCATTTCAGGCTCTTGGAGATCTCCTCGCCTGTGCGACGCATATTCTGTAGATAGTCATCTGCCAGAGGGTCAAGGACCACAATCGTCGCGTTCATCTCTCTCGCTATTACCTCTGCAGATTTGGGATTGAACTGTGGATCAACGAATATGGTGGTTATATCGTTCTTTTTAGCCATATCGATCAGGCTTGCCAGGTACTGGGGACCGGGCTCTTTCTCCTCCTCCATGATCGGCACCTGGACCAGGCCATAGTCCCGGGCGAGGTAGCTCCAGGCAGGGTGGAAAACGATGAAGGTCTTATTCTCTTTTGCGGCAAAGGTCTGGCTAAATTCTCTGTCCAGCGCTTTCATCTCCTCCAACAGGGCATCTCTATTACGGAGATAATAGTCTCTGTTTGCAGAATCGACCTGGATCAGACCATTGCATATATTGTCCACCTGAATGGCAGCATTCTGCAGAGATAACCAGATGTGCGGATCGGCGTTTCCGCCCTCTTCGCTTAACAGCTCCACTCCCTCAGAGGAGTCCACAACCAACATATCTTCATTGACCAAGAGCGCCTTTTCCATCCAGAACTCAAGGCCCGCACCGTTCATGATATAGATGTCCGCATTGGCGATCTCCTTCATCTGAGAGGGGGTGGGCTCGTAGGTATGGGGCTCGGCTCCAGGCGGGATTATCGTCGCTATTTCGACGTTGTCACCACCGATCAAAGAGATAAGCCCTGCCAGGGGAGAGATGGTCGTGGCGACGGAGATGACATCAGAGCCATTATTCGCGTACTTCTTCAAGCCATTTCCTGTGCCATTAATGGGTAGGGATTCAGCCTGGGAACCTCGGGCATCCTGGACATCATCATTTGACTGGCTTGCAGCCACTGCAATTTCGTCTGCTGACATCTCCTCAGATGGTTCTGTATCCTCGGAGATGCAGCCAGATAGGATTGCAGCCACTAAGAAAACGATGAGCAACGAGAATTTTTTAAAATTGCTTGACATATTACTCCTTCTTTAGCCTCTGTGCATTGAGATTCTTTCCGATATACTTGGAGCGGGTCTTGCCGCCCTCTCGCCAGTAGCCATACCAGTAAGGTCCGTGCGGGCAGCCCTTGCAGTTTTTGCCGCAGGAGACGCGCTCCAATCGAAAGGTCATCGTCCCGGAGTGCCTCTCCTCTATGACCTCTCTATTGCTGCCCCGATCCCTGGTGGAGCCGATCTTGCTGAGGGGCGCTTCTCTCATGGAGATCATATCGGATAATAGATCCCTGATCTCATAGAGAGTGGAAAGATCCTCTTCTTTCAGGAGATCTTTCACCGCTTTCGGAATCACAGTTTTTCTTATGTAATTCACTTAATAAAGTTGTTGGCCGATTACATAAGAGATGAGGAAAATGGGAGGGGAAGGAGGAGCATTCTCATGATGTATTCTGCCGCCGATTGGGAGCTTTGCGATGAGAAAGTAGATATTCTAGAAGGTGTAGGATTGCGGCTATGAGTGAAGCCCGAGATAGGAAGATGAAGCGTAAACGCAAGTTTGATGAAATGAAGGCCGAAAAAGTATTGAGAGCATGCAGGAGCAGACGGTACATAGAGAATGCTGATAGGTGAGCAATCTCTTTTACTGAATATATTTTGTATTTTATTGTTTTAAAAAAGTATTCTCGGAATGCTTGCCTGTTAGCAGGCCAAATGATCCCTGGCCTCATAGCTGAGATCAAAAAACCTCTTTTTAGCAAAAGCGGATGAGGATCACGAGAGGAGAGGCTCCAAGATATAAAAAAGGAAAAGGAGAAGCTTAAAATGGTGGACAGGGTCAAACTGGCGGTCTAGATATAGACTGCTGTTCCTGGTTCCACATAGATAGTCTTGGAGCCACCTGCATCGAACCACATGATTTTTGGATAGTTGAACTGGCCATCATAGACTCTTACTTCATGGTTCTGGTTGCCAACTACCTTGAAGCTGAATCTGCCATCCAGAGGATCTCCGCCCGTCCCCTCAGTTCCAATATAGACTCCATCCAGGTATACCTGATAGCCGCGCATGCCCTGAGAGACTATTATGGCGGTGGAGTCACCGGCCGTTGGAGCGGCAGTTTGGGTAATTGAAGGTGTGGTGGTTGGGCTTATGGATTGAGCACTCGCGCTCGTTGATTGCGTGGTAGTGATTGCTGGTTGCGCCGTGGCAGATACAGGCGCAGCCGACTGGGTTGGGGGGTAAGCGACGGTCTGTCGCGGATATACCCTCAAAGAGGATCTGGTTTGGGCATATTCGAGGGTTTTCGCCCATTCCTTATTGTATATCTGCCATCCTGTGCCATAAACCGGCGTCCAGCCAGGAGTGGGATAATAGGCCGCAGAATATGTCGAGTATGTGCCATAAGGCAAGCCATAAGGCACGTAATAGACCGATCCATTTGAGCCGTACCAGGTAGCAGTGGGAATGGGATAATCAAGCCACCGCTTAAGGCCAGAAATGGCAGGATCTCCATCATATGGGCCAATTGAACTGACATATCCCCCCACCAGCCAGTCCTGTCCGCCTGTAATGCCCACAAACAAGCATATGCTCAATGCGATTAGATATAGCAAGGTCTTACCATGTATCATATGATCTCACACGATGACATTGGCTCTAATGGAACTTAATACTATCTTTAACTTGTGTTAACATTCTTTAGATGCCATCGGTTGAAAGTCCGAAGATGCCCGTGAATTTATTCATGGGAGTGGTCACTATGATTCCCTGGCGCTATCAGCAGGCAAATGGCGAATAGCAGTGGCCAATAACACAGGCCGATCTGCAAAGGCGATCTCACACCGCCATTTCTTTACTTTTCATATTTTATTAATATTTTATGAATATGGCGTGCGAATGATTGCCATCGCAATCATCTGATCTTTGGCTGCTGCTGGCTGATGCAATGAATCGTCCCCAGCCCCTCCACCATTTCGCGGCAATCGATTCCCACCACCATTCTATCCGGGAAGGCTCCTTGGATTATCTTAAGCGCCTTCTGGTCGTTCTCATTCCTAAATAAGGGAACCAGAACCACATCGTTTCCGATATAGAAGTTGGCATAGCTGGCAGGCAGCCGTCCACTCTCATTTTCCACCAGACCAGGCATGGGCAGCTTGATGACCTTCAGGGGATTTCCATCCTGATCGGTCTCCTGGCAGAGCTGTTCGTAGTTCGCCTTGAGAGGAGCATAGTTCTCATCATCAGGATCCTCCTCGAAGGCACAGAGCACTGTGGTCGGATCGACGAACCTGGCGATGTCGTCCACATGTCCGTCTGTGTCGTCTCCTGCTATCCCCTCCTTCAGCCAGATAACTTTCCTTGCCCCCAAATACTCTTTGAGATAGCTCTCGATCTCCTCCTTATTCAGGCCTGGGTTGCGATTGCGATTGAGGAGGCACTGCTCTGTGGTCAGGACCGTCCCCGAGCCGTTCACATCGATGGATCCGCCCTCCAGGACTATTCCTGGAATGAAGCACTCCATCTTGAGGTCGTCATTTATCAGACAGGGGATTCTGGTGTCTCTCATCAATCCGGGATACTTTTCCCCCCAGGCATTGAAGGTCCAGGCGACCATAGCGATATTATCCATTCCCTTGTTTTCCCCCCGAGATACTACGAATGTTGGGCCATAATCCCGGAACCAGACATCCGCATAATTTATCTGGTGGAATCTGATCCGAAGCAGCTCCACCTTCTCCTCTCTCAGCCGCTCAATAACAGCGCTGAGCATCATCTCGTCTCTGACCAGGAGGTTGACCATCTCGCTCTTATGCATGGCTTTGATGATGGCGATGTATGCGTCCTCCACTTTTTCTATATCGAAGAATGTCTCCTGATCATAGGGCCAGGAGAGCCATATCGCTTCATGCTCTTCCCATTCTGCAGGCATATGAAAGCCCAGCTGCAGGGGCGTATCCACCAGGCAGAGAGCATCCTTCCTATCGACCTCCTCCATCATCGCCTCTCTTGCCTTTATCTGAGGGGCAGGCTCTTTGACCATCTCGATGATGGGCCAGTAAAGATCAGGCCTGCGATTGCGGAAAAAGCCCCATCCCTCCCGGACAGACTTGTTTTTGGCCAGATCCAGGTCAGCCAATAAAACCTCTTCTCTGTCGCCGCTCGCTTTTGCCACGATATTGCCGAATGAGTCAGATACGAAGGAGCTGCCCCAGAAGCTGAGGCTCTCTTCTCTGCCCACCCGGTTGACGGCGGCTACGCATATGCTGTTGGAGATGGCATGGCCCCGCTGCACCGTCTCCCAGGCATCGTGCCAGTCTCCTTCTGCCGGCTCTCCCTGGTCCATGATATTGCCGATGGCGGTGGGATAGAAGATGATCTGGGCTCCGCCCAGGGCTGCCACTCGGGCCGCCTCAGGGAACCATTGATCATAACAGATGAAGACGGCAAACCTGGCATAGAGGGTATCATAGATCCGGATCTCATCACCAGGAGAGAAGTAGCTCTGCTCGTAAAAGAGGGGATCGTGAGGGATGTGGATCTTGCGGTAGGTCTCCAGAAGGCTGCCGTCATTGTCTATCACCGCGGCGGAGTTAAAGTAGTCGCCCTCTGTTTTTTCATAGATCGGGACTATTATCACTATCTCGTGCTCCCGGGCGAGGATGGAGAAGGCATCTGTGGATTCACCCGGAATTGTCTCCGCCAGATGGGATGCATCCTTTTGATCCCATTGAGGGAAGTAGCGGGTCCGGTAGAGCTCAGGCAGGCAGACGATCTTTGCTCCTTTCTTCGCAGCCTCTTTTATCATCCCGATGGCTTTTTTCAGGTTCAGATCTCTGTCCTCTGAGGCTGTGCTCTGAATCAGTCCTATAGTGACCCTCTCTCTCTCCCTTTCAAGCGCCATTTCAGTCTTCTCCTCTAAGGTGGTCGGCATGCTATTGGAATGCGGAATTTTCTGAGAAGGGATGCGTATTAAAGTATATCAAAGTATCAAAGGATCAGTGTATGTCTCAATATGAGTCGCGCCTCATCATGGCTGAAACAGGCAAGCAACTTGGCGACCAGATGCAATCTGCAAGATCTTCGTCCGAAGCATGCGCCCAAAAACAGGGCCTATGCCATGGGCAAAAGTGGCATATGGTCCGGGCCCCAGCCGCCTCAGTCTGTATAAGCCCAGGGGAGATGGCGGAGTGATGGATTGCTGCCTATTCATTTTATATATTCTACTTCCTCAATATCCTTGAATTCCCGGTCTCCTGTGAGGAACCGGATTTTTAATCTTTTGGAGCAAATATAGCCGAGGCTGTCTATAAGGGAGAGCTTTTTGCCCTTTTTATTATTGGATAACCTGAATCTTGAGGCTTCTAAATAATCGAGATCTTCGGGGCTAATCACCTCGATCCTGCTTCTCAGGAACGAGAGTATATTTATGCTATCCGTTCTCCCAAAATCCCGGTACATGGCATAGGCCAGCTCAAAGATATTGAACTCAGAGGAGATAAGCTCTTTTTGAGAGTATTTTTCGTAGGCGGGATTCCCCTTGAGTATCTCCACCAGTGCATAGGTATCTGCAAATAGCTTAACCATCTGTCTCTCTCAGTTCATCCTTTAAAGACTGCGAATCCAACTTCCAATCCTTCAAGAGACCAAAGATGCCTCTGCTCTTTATTTCTATATCCACTTCCTCGCCTTCCTTCAGATCTAATTTCTCTTGAGGCCTCAAAAGATTATTCTCATAAATCGCTTTCACGATCATACCTGGCACCAAGCTAAACCTGTGGTTTGAGGATAAATATTTGCCCCATCGCTCAACTCATGTTCCGGTCTTTATCTGATTTGCTCCTAATTTTTGCAGTTAAGAGCATCTCATTTTCCTGCTCACAGGAATATCCAGTAGACAAAGACATTCAATGCGGTTAGTGGCACTCCCACCCTGGCGAAATCCAGGAACGTGAGCGTCTCCCCGCTCTTCTCGGCGTTCTGGATGATAATGACGTTGCTTGCCGCCCCCAGGATGAAGAGGTTTCCGGCGATAGTGCTGCCTGCTGCCAGGGCCATCAGATCCTGGGCAGAGGGGTTAATCAGGAGCGGCTGGAATAGGGCGACGAATGGCACATTGGAGATGATCTGGCTCAAAAAGACGCTCAGAGCCAGGATGACGGGAATGGATCCAAAGCCAAGAGAGCTCTCTTCCATCATGCTCTGAAAGAATCCAGATCTCCAGACACTATCCATCAGAACGAACATGGCGGCAAAGAATACCAGGGTGCACCAGTCGATATGCTTCATGATCTCCCATCTTCGACTGCTGAAGAGGATGACGGGCAGGGCAGAGAAGATGGCGATGTAGGTCAGCGAAAAATGTTGGCTGCTCTGAACTGTGACTGCCAGGACCTTGGCCAGAATGAGTATGAGCAGCAGGATAATTGAGATCCGGGAGATATTGGCCAGGGTGGGATCGCTGATGCATTCCTTTGGGATCTCGATGGCCGTCTGCTGGAACTGGCTCTTGTAGAAGAGCCTTAAGAGAAGGTAGGCTAAGACCAGGTTTGCCACTGTTGGAATGAAAAGATACTGGAAGAAGACCAGGAAGGGATTTGTCAGGCTGCCGTTGATGGCGATGAGCAGGTTCTGAGGGTTTCCGATGGGGCTCATGGCGCTGCCGGTGGTCACGGCGAAGGCCAGGGTGAGAAGGAGAAGCTTGGGGGAGATCCTCAGGGCCTGGGCCAGGTAGAGCATGAGAGGAGTTCCAATAATAGCTAAAGTGTCGTTCATCAACAGGGCGGAGAGAAAGCCCATGGCGAAGAGGATGAGGAGCAGGAGCTGGTCTAAGTTCTTTGCCCGGCAGAAGATGCGGTTGAAGAGATGAAATAGGTAGCCGCTCTCACGCATCGCCTCTCCGATCACGAACATCCCGGCCAGGAATATCATCACATCTGGGTTTATGGCACTAGCTGCATCTATCGGCGAGATCTCTCCCGAGAGAAGGACCAAGAGGGCGCCAAGGAGCATTATCTGCCAGATCTGGAGCTTGAACTCACCCAGCTGTCTGATGGCGATGAGGAGAAGGACCAGAGCTAACGCTATGGTGGAAATATTTATGGCATCGAGCATTCAGGATCCTGAGCCTTCCGGGCGGCGGATATAGATGGCAACCTTATGGACCTTCTCTCCTCGCTCAGACAGAAACAGGATCTGGTTTTATGCCTGGTTATTATAGTTTTTGGCCTACTGAATCTAGATCCCAATCTTTAAAGTGCTATCTGCAGCACTCATCTTCCCAGCGCCGATATCCCCCTGAACCTCTCCACTGCCTCCACTATGCTCTCCGCCACATATTCCACCTCATCAAGAGTGTTGGACATCCCCAGGGTGATCCTGAGGGAGCCGTGGCATTCCTCGGCTTTGAGGCCCAGGGACATGAGCACGTGGCTTGGCTCTAGCTTGTGAGACGAGCAGGCGGAGCCTGTGGAAACGCATATCCCTTTGGAGTCCAAGAAGAGCAGGAGCGACTCGCCCTCCACGTATTTGAATCCGAAGTTCAGGTTGCCGGGAAGCCTCTTTTTCATAGTACCATTTATCCAGGCATCCTTGACCTTGCCTAAGACCAGCTCTGCCAGGCGGTCGCGCAGGCCTGCCAATCTCTCCGCCTCTCGGGGCATATCCCTCTCAGCCAGCTCTGCCGCTCTTGCCAGGCCCACAATTCCGGATATGTTCTCCGTTCCGGATCTGAGGCGGCGCTCGTGGCCCCCTCCCTGGATGATGCTCTCAAGCTTTGTGCCTTTGCGGATGTATAGAGCCCCCACTCCTTTCGGCCCGTAGAGCTTATGCGCGGAGAGGGATAGCAGATCGACCCCGAGGTCATCTACATTGACCGGTATCTTGCCCACGCTCTGCACGGCATCGGAATGAAGGTAGATGTCCCTCTCCGCCGCCAGACGGCCGATCTCCTCCAGGGGCTGGATGGTTCCCACCTCGTTGTTGGCGTGCATCACAGAGATGAGGATGGTATCCGGTCGGATGGAGGCCTCCAGAGTGGAGAGCTCGACCAGCCCCTCCCCGGTTACGGGCAGGTAGGTAACCTCAAATCCCTCTTTTTCCAGGGCCCGGCAGGTCTCCAGGATTGCAGGATGCTCGATTTGGGTGGTGATGATATGCTTTCCATGCTTTCGATTTTTGCGGGCTATGCCCTTAAGAGCCAGGTTATCTGACTCCGTGCCCCCGGAGGTGAAGATGATCTCCTCAGCTCTCGCCCCTAGCAGGGCTGCTACCTTCTCCCTTGAGTCCTCCAAAGCCTCCTTGGCCTCCCGGCCTGATCGGTGCAGGCTGGAGGCATTGCCGAATTTCTCCCCAAAATAGGGCAGCATGGCTGCCAGCACCTCTGGCGCCACTGGGGTGGTGGCGGAATGGTCCATGTAAATGCGCTTCATCCATTTTTCTATTGAGAGCTGAGGGTAAATAGATGGCGAACTCAAACGAGAAACTATAAGTACGCTGCCGGGGGACTGCAGGATATGGACATATCCATTCCCCTATTTTCAACTCCGCTCTTGATCGCTGCCGCCCTGATAGGCCTTGGATTTCTGATCTATCCCTTCTCGGCGAGGCTGGGGGTAGTGAGCATTGGTGCGGGCACAGCCATAATGGGGACTGTGGTCCTCTTTGATCTGCCCAATGGATTTGCAATCGAGAGCCTGGTGCTATTCGGATTCACCGTGGTGGTCGGGATCTGGATGATGTATGTGGGAGTGAAAAACGGCTGATATATTTATATATGCTATTAAATAATAAATAATTTCTCATGCAGGCCTGGCGGAGAGTGCAGGGCCAAAATCCGAAGCCTTATCGGAGTTCGGGCCTAAGGGAGCATGCAGCCGATATTTCGCAGGGATGGAGCCGGATCTCATTCAGTGGGAAACCCTTATATGCCACTTCTGCATCCTAACGAACGCTGCGCGGGGCCATAGGGTAGCCTGGTATCCTACAGGACTGGGGGTCCTGTGACCGGCGTTCAAATCGCCGTGGCCCCATAAAATGTCTTTGCGTATTTTGTATATGTGGACTTGAATCGCAAATTCTCTGCATCTTTTCGCCTTTGTGGTGAACTGCGATGCAATGACCCAACCACAAAGAGCCCATGATCCTCAGGCGGGGATCATGCCCAAAGCATCCCTCTTTAAGAATTGATTATGATATTCCCCTGATAATTCTTCAATCTGACGAGTCAGAGAAAAGAGGCTCTATTTTGCTGCTATCTGCGAGATGAACAAGTGGTCAATTCCCGTATCATTGCTGCACTATCTTTCAGCCGGGCGAGGACTTCCCCTCTATTCGACCCCTTCGCCATGATGGAGAGAATCGGATCGTCTCGTTCAATTCTCGAGCCAGGACGGGGGACATCCGCCGTCCAGGGAAAGAGCAGGCTCTCTTTTATTTCCAAAGAGCGTGGTGCATAGATTATTGCCCTCCCGGCAGTGCATTTGATGGCGGGCCTTGAGGGAAGCAATCCCCGAAAGGAGTTCAGATGAGCCTCGAATACATTGATGCCTGTGGCACACTCCACTGTGTCCAGGCTCCCCTGGAAGCGACAGTTGACCTCCACCACTACCGGTCCCTCCTCAGTGAGAAGGAAGTCGACCCCATTGCTTCCCAAGAGGCCCAGTCGCGCAACAATCCTCTCCGCCATGTTCGCTATATCGTTCTTGGGCAACGGCTCCAGAGGGGTGATATTGCCGCAATAGCGAAAGCCCTTGGCTCCAGTCCAGCTCTCCCCGATCAGCTGCTCGTTTGCCGCCAGCGCGCGCGCATCTTTCCCGTCGCCGATGACCGATACGCTCGCCGCCCGGCCAGAAACGACCTCCTGGGCGATCAACCCCTCTTCCCATTCTAGCCTTGAGCTGTCCTCTGCGATTCTGCAGCCCACCCCGCCTGCCCCCTGCCGGGGCTTTACCATGACCGGAAAGTTCAGGTCCTCCGCCGAGGTTTCCGTCCTGATGAAGGGAAAGCCATTCTTCTCCAGCCAGCGGGCCTGATAGAGCTTATCTGAGATCCTGGCGGTCTTCTCGGCAGGATTATTGAGCACCGGCAACCCTTTGACCCTGGCCTCCTCAAGTCCCGGTCCCAGGACGACAGCATCGGGAAGGACTCTCTCGACGTGCTCGGAGATCAACTCATCGATTCTGTCCGCACCACCGGGATCATCCATCCCATCCCTGGACAAGAGCGCCATATCCTTAGCACAGCTCTCCAGGTCCAGGTCGCAGTAGCCGTCCACCACATGGACCTCATGCCCCGCCCGGCTGGCGGAGCAGGCGATATGCCGAATGTTGATTCCAATTATCAGAAGCTTCATCCTATCTGACTCTCATAAGATCGTCATCACCATGAGAGGAGGCTGGTGTCTGCACCAGGGGCGATTTGGTCATCATCCTCGTCCAAACCATCATCTGCAGCCTCATTCCCATACTCGCTCTTCTCATCTCCGCCTTCTTCATCCTTGGAGCTGAATTCCGGATAGATGACCTCCTTCCCCCGAGAGGAGGGCACTATCTTCAGCCCCCCCTCAAACTCCCGGCCCAGCTCCTCGCCCTGAAAAAGCCGGTCTAAGAATACCGCCAGCGCCGCCACCTCGGAATGGGGCTGGTTGCCCACAGCCACATTCCAGTCCGCCAACTGATACACCTCTGCCGGAACCTTCTCCGCCCCCACCACGATCAGTATATCCTCGCTCTTGCGGATCTCATCGATCACATCGGGCAGATTCGAGCCGTACATGGTGAGGTGAACCACCTGACCACCGCTTTCCTTCCAGCGAACGATCTCTCCCTTCCATGACGCATTCGGGGTGAGATGGAAGTCCCCTCCCCACCGCCTGGCTGCATCATTCAGGCTCTCCTCCACATGGGCATCGCGACCGCAAAGAAGCATCTCCTCCGCTCCAAAAGCCCGGGCGACCAGGCCCACATGGGTGGTGATCCTCTTATCCCTCTCCGGTCTATGCCCCAGACGCAAAACCACTGCTCGCACGGGCCAAAAGAATATGGTCTCCCTTATTTAGAGCCTTCCAGGACCCTGCTATCTCGTGCCCGAAACCGGGATCATCCCGAAGCTATAAATTCCTCCAAAACATCCGGACAGCGATGAATCAGTGTGAGAGATGCCAGGGCCGTGGAGTGCTCACGGTTGGAGAGAAGCCCTGCCCCAACTGCAATGGCAAGGGAACGACCGAGTCCATCTCCCTGGGAGAGGCATCAGATAAGGACATGAAGTCTCTGATCGAGAGCGGCTCGGCGAAATGCAGCGTATGTCAGGGTAGCGGCAAGATTCCGATCACCGAGATCTGCCCTGATTGCCATGGTCTTGGCCGGGAATACCTGTGCGTGGTCTGCAAGACAAAGCTGGACAGCAAAAAGGAGCTCTGTGAACGTTGCGCCAAAAAGGCGCTGGTTCATATCCTCGATCCGGCCTGCGACATCAGAGATATCTCCGTGGGGGAGATCTACCAGGGCAAGGTCTCCGGTCTGGCAAACTTCGGGGCTTTTGTCGATCTATCCGATTCTGTGCGCGGCCTGGCCCACAACAAATATCTCAAGAGCCGTCCGGAAGCTGGCGACGCCATCATGGTGACGGTGAGAAACATCCTGCCTAATGGCAACATAGAGCTTGAGCCAGCAGAGCTGAAGGAGTACAACACCGTCGAAGTGGAAAAGGACCTTCCTTTATCCAAGGCATCTGATCTGCACAGCCAGGTGGGCAAGACGGTCATGATCAAGGGAGAGGTGATCCAGGTCAAGCAGACCGGCGGTCCGACCATCTTCACCCTGGCAGACGACAGCGGCCTGGTCTTCTGCGCTGCCTTCGAGCGGGCCGGAGTGCGAGCGTACGCTGATATTGATAGCGATATGATGGTCCGGGTCATCGGCGAGGTCAGCCTGCGCAATAACCAGGTTCAGGTGGAGATAAAATCCATGAAACGCCTCTGGGGAGGCGATGCCTCGGTAGTTAAAGACCAGATAGAGAAGGCCATTGACCTCCGGGCCGAGCCGGCCCAGACGGAGTTTTTGGTCAAAAGCGAGATCTTGGACCGGCTGCGTCCGGCGATGAAGGCGGTGGCCAAAGAGATCCGCCGCGCCGTCCTCAAGTCCCGGCCCATTGTGGTCCGCCATCATGCCGACGCTGATGGTATTTCCGCTGCAGTGGCCATTGAGATGGCCATCCTTCCCCTGATTGCCGAGGTCAGCGGCCCGGATGCCGAGTACCACAACTACCGCCGCGCCCCCAGCAAAGCCCCATTTTACGAGCTGGAGGATGTAACCAAGGACCTGACATTTGCCCTGGAGGATCAGAGCCGGCACGGTCAGAAGATGCCTCTGATCGTTCTGATGGACAACGGCTCTACCGAGGAGGATGTTCCCGCCATGCGCCAGGCCCAGGTTTACGGCCTGGAGATGCTGGTGGTCGACCATCACCATCCCCACAAGATCGTAGACCAGTTCCTGGTGGCCCATGTCAATCCCGCCCACGCCGGAGGGGACTTCGGCCTGACCACGGGCATGCTGGCCACGGAGATCGCCCGCATGATCCATCCCGAGGTCGAGAACAAGATCCGTCATTTTCCGGCTGTATCCGCGGTGGGCGACCGCAGCGAGGCCCCGGAGGCTGATCTATACATCCGCCTGGTCGAGGACAGGTTCCCGAGAGATGACCTCAAAAAGATCGCCCTCGCTTTAGACTATGAGGCCTTCTGGCAGCGCTTCAACGATGGACGGGGGCTGATAAACGACATCCTGTGCCTGGGAAGGCTTGACCGGCACCAGAAGATCGTCGAGCTTCTCTGCGAGCAGGCCAATGCTGCCATAGACGAGCAGCTCCGGGCGAGCATGGGCAATGTCAAGAGCACAAAGCTTCCCAATGGCATCATCATGAACGTCCTGGATGTGGAGAACTTCGCCCATAAGTTCACCTTCCCCCCGCCTGGCAAGACCTCAGGCGAGGTGCACGACCGACTATGCCAGAAATATGATGGAAAGCCGGTGGTCACTATCGGCTATGGCCCGGATTTTGCAGTGTTGCGCAGCCGGGGAGTGAGGATGAACATCCCCCAGATGGTTAAAGAGCTGATGGAGGAGATCCCCAATGGAGGGGTCTCAGGAGGAGGTCATCTCGTCGTTGGTTCCATCAAGTTCGTAGGTGGGATGAGAAAAGAGGTCCTGGCGAAGCTGGCAGAGAAGATCGCTGCCTGCTCGGTGGATGAGGTTCCGCTGAAGGCTCCCGCATTGGGTGCAGAGGCAATTTGATCCTCCTCATCCTGAATATCATCGGCATCTTTTCTCTATAATATCCCTTTATCCTCCAAAAGTCCTTTCTATGAGGCCCCTTCCTTTATCTTTGACATAGCTGTGCATGACCTCCTGGAGCATAGCTACGAACTGATCCTGGCTAAAGTTGAGCTGCGAGGCCAGCCGCTCCACCACCGGCTCGATGTTCTTGACCTCATCGCTATTGATGCTTCTCAAGACCACTGCAGATAAAGCCATGAGGCGGAGCCCTTCCTGTATCCTGTCCATCTGCACCGCCAGGGCGCCGAGCTGAAAGAGCGCTCCTGCCTCACCCGCCTGATCTTTCAGTTCCTGATAGACCTGCAAAGCCTCCCGGAAATGCTCCGCGGCCATTTCCATCTCCCCTGCCTGAGAGCTGATCATTCCCAATCCATGCAGGCTGGCGGCCATCCCTTTGCGGTCGCCCAGATCCCTGGTGATGGCCAGGGCACAATCAAGCTCCTCTGTTGCCCGAGCAAGCTCTCCGGTCTCCCGGTCAACATCGGCCAGATAAAAGAGCAGTACCGCCTCACCTGCTCGATCTTTTGCCTCTCTGGCCAGCTCCAGGGATCGGGCCAGCCTGGGCCAGGCAGAATCGTAGTGGCCTTGCATCATATCGATATTCGCCATCTCCTGCAAGACCGCAGCCTCCCCCATCCTATCTCCCAGATCCTCAAGGATCCGGGCAGCCCTCTCCAGCTTATCTTTAGCCGCAGAGCCGCTCTTCCGTGACATATCAATGGAGGCCAGAGCCTGCAGAACTGCTGCCTCTCCCCGCTGGTCTTTCTGGCCCAGATGAATCTGTAGAGCTTTCTCTAAGCTCTCCTCAGCCAGATCATACTCTCCCCGGCCAAGCTGGATCATGCCCAGCCCTTGATAGCTGAAGGCATCCGGAGCCATATCCAGGGCCTTTTTGTACCACTGGGCAGCATTCTCAAGATCCATCTGATGAGCATAGGCCTGGGCGATCCAATTCATTGAATCCTTGTCCGGCTCCAGCTCCAGTATCTCTCTGTTCAGCCTTATCAGCTCGGTGTAGTATCCCCTCCGATCCAGGTAGCTGCTGATCCTGGCGGTCACCCTCCTCGCCTCAGCCAGGTCGCCGGCCTCCAGATAGTGCCCCCGCGCCTCTAAGAGGCCGTCCAGACGGAACAAGAAAAGCTCCGGGGAGCGGCCCGATTCCGCCATCTCCTCCAGAAATCGGCCTGCCCTCTTATGAGCCTCTCTTATCTCCTCCGGGCTCAACCCCTCTCGAAGGGCAGGGCGAGCGGAGGAATGAACCGCCCACAGATTGCCGGTCTTATAGCAGAGCGACAGCTCCTCCCAGAGGGGCAAGCTCTCGGCTATGCTCTCCAGATCGGTCCCGGCTGCGGCTGTAAAGCCTGCCGGGCTCATTGCTACATCGTAGACCGCTATGCGTTGGAGGGCCAGGAGAGACTCGGGGCTGAGGCACTCGGCGAGCCTAGCCAGGGGATCGACATCTTTTGGCAGCCCTCTGGCCAGAGCGCTGCGGATCTGCTCTAATTTAGACGGATCTCTCTCGTAGAGGGAATAGAGGTCCGACAGGGCATCGAATGCGATCTCGCCTTTGCGGTAGCCATCAGCTATAATTCTATCCTGGAGCATGAACCTCAGGAAAGCTGCTTGAGAGAGCCGATCCAGCTTCCAGTTTCTAGCCAGACGGGGCAGAATGGAGGCATCCGCAGGGACCTTTTGTGAGGAGATGATCGCCCGGCTGGAATGGAGGCCTTTAGTCATCTGATGGAAAAGCTCGCCAAGATGAGGATCCGAGATCCTGCCCGTCTTCTCCTCAAGATCGAGGTCATCCCAGAATATGAGTATGCGGTTGGATCGGAGAAGCTCCATCAAAACAGCCAGCCTCTCATTAACCGGGAGCGATGAATCTAAGAGCCTCTTTGTCCCCTCCAGTCCTTGATACTCTCCTGCCGCTGCCAGCTGCAGGCCTGCTGCTTCTATCAGTCGGGCAGAGCTTATGGGGTTGTGGGCAGTGCCTCCCAGAGGCAGCACAAAGTAGCCTGATGCGGCCAGCATTCTGGCCAGGAAATTGGCAAGAGCGCTCTTCCCTCGGCCAAGCTCGCCAGTGATGATCAGAGCGTTGACCGCACCCTGTCTCAAATCGGGATAGAGTCGAAGCAAATCTTTTCTTCTGTCAAGAAAACCCCTGGCATGTCCTTCCGTCATCCCAGGCATTGGAGGAAGCTCTTGGTATCTTGTTTTTATCTCCTCTCTCTTCTTATTGGGATCGAAGAGACCTGTTGGCTCTCTGACGGCATAAATAAAGGGATAGGCCTGTATCGCTCCCTTCTTCTCCTCCTTTTCTTCCAAGCCTTCTTTCAGCATCCTCTGCCCGGTCCTCCATATGGCTTCATCTGCAGATGCGCCCAGGGAAAGAGAGCGAACGATCTCCTGAGGGGCGACGGTACCATTCCAGGCTACAGCCATGAGCAGATCTTCTGCCAGCCTCTGGCAGAGAAGCTCCCTGGCAGGGTCAGGGCCATTCCCTTCCCCTCCAATAATTATGCACTCAACCCCGCCACTCTTCAGAACGGGAGCTATCTCCTCTGCAGATCTCAGGTCAAGCTTGCCCGCAGGATCCATGAAGGCTAGCCTTGCCTCTCCCCCGGAGACTTCGCCGGACAGTTTTGCCTCACCGGAAAGGTATACCAGATGAGGCTGAAAAGACTCAATGCTGCTTTTCAGCTCCTCGAAGGAGGCGGTCTCGCCCATCTCCAGGTGGATATCTAATCCCTGCACCGCCTTGAGAAGGGACAGCTCCTCCTCCTCAAAATGCTGCAGATTGGTGGAGAAAAAGAGCATTCTCAAGGGGCCTCTTCTCAGTTCAGAGGGCTGAGAGAGAAATGGTGCAGGAAGGGATGAGCTGGCGGGCCGGCCACCTTCCATTGGCACGCGCAGGACGGCAAAATCCGGGGATGAGCCATCGGCCATATCCTCAAATCCCGGAAGGCGGAGAAGCTCCCAGGGGAGCAGCAGGATCTGGGGTATGCTCGATACCACAATCAGCCGTCCCCCAGATAGGATCTTCGGCCCCAGCTCCTGCCAGCCCGGCTGAAAAAATAGGCGGAAGATGCTCTCGCCCAGGAGATGAAGGTAGCTATTCTTCCCTTTTTTGCCGTTAGAAAAGAAAGACGCATACTGAGAGGATATCTCTCTGGCCTCCATAGCCTCAACCGGGTTGAGCCGTCTGTTCATGACCACCTCCCCGTCCACTGCTATTCTTATTTCAAAGGCCCTGGCGGCAGCAGTGCCCGTCTCCCAAATCTCAATGATAGTATCCTTTTGCATTCATGGATGATATGGCTGGATGCGATATATAATTTCTCAGCCTGCAGTTGGCTGCACAATATAAATCCGCATCAGGAGTTATCCTTTTCACGATTCCTTCTCCAATTGGTTTATCGAAAAACATGGGCGATCTGCAATTGATCGTAGCTCATGCTATTTTAGACGTGCATATGCTTAGAAATATTTTAATAGTATTAGGATTACCATAAAGGCTCAGGGATTGGATAAAATAAGCAGATATTCAGATCGAATCGACTATGAGACGGCGCGATAGGATCGGAGAACTTTAATCATTATGCGGTGGTTGAGATGATGACGATACTCTTGAAAGATCTGGGAATGAAATCAAAGAACGGCGAGAAGACAAAAGGAATGGGCTGGCGACCAGAGCTTCCGGACTTAAGAGACTATACCTTCCAGACAAAGGAGGTAGCAGATATCCTCGGCCCTCTTAAGCTTTCCAAAGTGGCGGTCTCCACCCTTCCCACATCGGTTGATCTCAGAAAATGGTTCCCACCGATAGAGGATCAAGGCGACCTGGGCTCATGCACTGCAAACGCTGGCGTAGGAGTCTTTGAGTATTTCGAGCGAAGGGCATTCGGAGAGCATATCGATGCCTCGAGGCTGTTTCTCTATAAGGTGACGAGAAATTTGATGCAGGAGAGAGGAGATACTGGTGCTTATATCCGGACGACCATGGGAGCGATGGCACTATTTGGCGTCCCACCGGAGAGATACTGGCCATACGATATATCAAAGTTCGATGAGGAGCCCTCAGCATTCCTCTTCGGTTTCGCGGACAATTACAAAGCTCTCAAGTATGTGAACCTCGATCCGCCCGGAACCACCCCCACCAAGCTTCTGTCTAACATCAAGACGAATATAGCGGCGGGAATTCCCTCAATATTCGGATTCACTGTTTACGATTCGATCAGCCAGGCTGGAAGCACCGGCAAGATCCCCTATCCCTGCAGCAATGAAAGCGTGCAAGGCGGCCATGCTATAATTGCAGTGGGCTATGATGACAAGATGAAGATCAAGAACAGCAATTGCGGTGCCGAGACCACCGGTGCTCTCATGATAAGAAACTCCTGGGGAGAGCTATGGGGCGACGAGGGATATGGATGGTTGCCATATGATTATGTTCTGACCGGACTGGCTGATGATTGGTGGACTCTCATAAAGGGATCATGGATTGAGACCGGGCAGTTTGAGTATGTATAATATAGAAAGATATTTCCCTTTTTAGCGCCTATTATCATTGGTGATCCAATGAACGCGAGCTTGAACGTGGAGTTCACCTTATCGCTCGAATCGAATCCCACTACCGGTTATGTATGGGAGGCAACATTCGACAGAGCCTTTCTTGAGCTGAAGAAAAAGGAATTCAAAGAATCCGATGGAGAATCGGTTGGATCCGGCGGAATAGAGACATTAACCTTTGTCCCGATCAAGGCAGGAAGGACAGAGATAACCATGGTTCACAAGAGGCAGTGGGAGAGCATCCCTCTGGAAAGAAGATCATTCCCAATCCAGATCACAGAGTGAAAGACAGCAGCGGAATCGCATCACAAAGGCGATCTCGAAATGGAAAGGTTCCGCTACGAAGACCGCCTTCGTAAGGATCATGCCTGTTTTGGGCGATCGGTTTAAATACAGTGAGCTTGAACGGAGTTCGGATTAATATTATCTCGGAGGATGTTTATTGGCTAGAAGATCGCAGAGAAAGGCTGATAGCAGAAAGGCCAAACAGTGGTATAAGGTTGTAAGTCCGGAGATGTTCGGAAGGGTTCCCTTTGGAGAGACGATCGCCAACGATCCCGAGAGGATTGTGGGAAGGATCATCGAGACCACCTTAGGAGACCTCACCAACAACTTCTCCAAGCAGAATACCAAGCTAAAGTTCAGAGTGGACCGTGTAGCTGGTGACTCGGCATATACGAAGTTCCTGGGCCATGAGATGACCACAGATTATGTGCGCTCTCTGGTCAAGAGAAGAACCTCTCGCATTGATTCCATCGTAGATGTAACCACGACCGACGGCTACACCGTCAGGATCAAGCCCAGCTGCTTTACAGTTAAAAGGGCACGGGCAAACCAGGTCAAGTGCATTAGAGATCTCTCAAAGAGCGTCGTCATGGAGAGGTCGAAGAACCTGGACTTAAATCAGCTGATCCAGGATGTGGTGGGTGGAAAGATCTCTCTGGACATTTATAAGGAAGCCAAGGTGATCTACCCCTTGAGAAGGGTAGAGGTACGAAAGACTGAGATCAGAACTGAGCCCGCATTGTCTATGCCTGAGCCAGCGGCACCAGCTGCTCCGCCGGCATCATCCTGAGGCTTATTGTGGCCAGATCCATCTTGGATCTATGATTCAATCGGATCGAATCTGCATCAGCTTGGCGCCCCTCTTGTACATTGCGGGAAGGGCGCTGGCTTGAGAATTTCTCGGCCATAAGTGTGGTCAGCTTTGCTTTTATTCTGATAAAGACATCTTCTATAGAAGAAGATATATTCCACTAAGGGATCATTCGTTTCATGAAGCTGGTCATCATATTGGCAATATGCCTTGCCCTTTTCTCGGCAGGGTGCATGGAGAAGGAAGACAGTGGCGGCGCAAAAGACAGCGCCGCAGGGGCCTCAGAGCCAGTTGGACATGCTGACACTGAAATGATAAAAGTGACCATTACCTCACCTGATGCCGGGCAGATCATCAAGGGTGATGAGGATATAAGCTTTGAAGGCTCTGCAAAAGGTGGCGAAGGAGATCTGAGCTACGAATGGAGCTCGAGCATTGATGGAAAGCTATCCACCAGCCGGTCCTTCAAGCAGAATCCAATAGAGCTTGAAAAGGGTGGACATATCATCATTCTCAAGGCCATGGATGAGAGCGGCAAATCCGGACAGGGCAGCGTCCAGGTCGAGGTGATGTAGAGCTATCGTCCCAGGGGCTTTTCTAGAGCGCTGCCTTGGATAGGGATTCCCTGCAATGGCAGGATCTTTTTTCATCCAGCTTTAAAGCCGCCTGATAAATTATCTCCCGGACATCCTGATGGCACTTTTTCACCTGCTCAGGGATATCGCTGGCGGAAAGGCTCTCAGATTCCCCCATTCCGGCGGCTGGATTGGTGATAATGCAGATAGAAGCATAGCACAGCTCAGCCTCCCTGGCCAGAGCTACCTCTGGATAGCCGGTCATACCCACTACATCCCCGAACTGGCGCATCATTCTGATCTGGGCAGGCGTCTCAAGATGGGGGCCTTCAGCGCAGACGTAGACTCCTTCCGAGGTCTCCAGATCAAGCGACTTCGCAGCTGCAAGAAGATGGCCTCGGAGATGGGGGCAGTAGGGTTCGCTCAGGTCTATATGCACCGCTCGGTCCTCATAGAATGTGTTGGACCGGCATTTGGTGAACTCGACAAAATCATAAGGGAAAAAGAAGCTTCCCACGGGCTGAGATGCCATTGCTCCTACGCTATTGACCGATATGACCCATTGAGCGCCAATCTTCTTGGCGGCAGATATGATGGCCCGGTAGTCTACCTTATGAGGCGGCAGGTGCCCTGTGCCATGGCGGGGGATGAAGGCGAGCCTCTGGCTCTTTATTCCGCTGCGAAAGGCAGGGACGGGGCCGTAAGCTGTATCCACTTCATCTGCTATCCCCTCCAGGGTGAAGCCCACTCCGCCGATGACGGCGATTTCTGCATCCATGAGTTGAGCTGCTCTTCAAACTTAAACTACCTTTCTGTAGAATCTATACTGGGGGCATGAGTGGGGGCCGGAAGACGCCCTTCTCGGTTATCAGTGCAGAGATAAGCTCCAGAGGAGTGGCATCGAATGCCGGATTGTAGACGTTTATTCCCAGGGGTGCCAGGCGCACTCCGGCCAGGGTGCAGATCTCCTCAGGATCACGTTCCTCTATTGTGATGTCCTCCTCGCCATAAATCCGGTCAAAGGTGGAGAGGGGTGCGGCCACATAAAAGGGAATCTTGTGGTGTTTGGCCAGGACGGCATGATTGTAGGTCCCGATCTTATTGAAGACCACATCCCTGGTTATGCGGTCTGCTCCCACAATTACCTTGTCGATCTTCCCTCTGCGCATCAGGCTGCCGGACATGCTCTCACAGATCAGGGTTACGGGGATTTTATCCTCTGCCAATTCCCAGGCGGTCAGGCGGGAGCCCTGGTGCAGAGGTCGGGTCTCGCAGGCGTAGACCTCTATTTTTTTTCCGGCCTCAACCGCGGAGCGCACAACTCCCAGAGCAGTTCCCCAGCCTACACAGGCCAGCCTTCCGGCATTGCAGTGGGTGAGAATGGTGTCCCCGTCCTCCAAGAGCTTTGCTCCGTTCTTTCCTATGGCCCGATTGACCCGGATGTCCTCCTCGGCGATCCCCTCTGCCGATCGTAGCGCTGCCTCGCGAATCTCTTCAGTGCTCTCCCCCCCTCTGGCCGCCTGCAGGGCTCTGTCCACACCCCAGGAGAGGTTTATCGCCGTGGGCCGTGAGTTCCGGATCATATCGGCGGCCATCTCCAGCTCGGCGATCATATCGAAAGCGTTGGTGGCATGGGATCTTTCTGCAGCCAGAGCGATGCTGTAAGCACCGGCGGCTCCAAGAGCAGGGGCGCCGCGAACGGAAAGAGACTTTATAGCGGCTACCAGCTGTCTTATGCTCTCGATCTTCAGGGGAACAAGCTTTAGAGGAAGCTGGGTCTGATCGATAAGCCAGAGGCCTTCATCCCACCAGATGGTCTTGGGCTCGGGTATGCACAAAGGAAGTTCACCAGATAGTAGATGTACATACTGGTATTATTATTTTTTGCTTGCTCCTGTGCAAGATTAGAGTGCTTTTCTCTCCTTAAAAGTATCAGTCCGGTATGAAACCCTCTTCTGCCGCAATCTTCTGTCCCTCTGGCCCCAGGATGAAATCGATGAATGCCCTGGCTCCAGGAGTAGGGTCGCCGAATGTATAGAAGTAGAGGTTCCTTTTGAGCTCATAAAAATCCAGCTTTATGTTCTCATAGCTGGGCACGATGCCGTTGAAGGCTATCCCCTGGACGCCTCCTCCCAAATAATTGAATCCCAGGTAGCCTATGGCCCTATCGCTTCCGGAAATTGCCGTCTTGACCTCTGCTCCGCTGTAGGCCACGGTATCGACTCCAGGGCTTTCTGTCCCTATGTCCCCTATCACCGCTTCATTGAAGTCGTCTCTTGTGCCCGAGCCGTATTCTCTGGAAATAACATAGATATCCTTATCCGGTCCTCCCACCTCATTCCAGTTGGTGATCTCACCGGAATAGATCCTCATAACCTGATCCCTGCTCAGGTCCCGTACTCCTTCCTGGTATATCTCATCGCTTACGGCAATGCTGATGCCGTCCATGCCGATCTTGAACTCCTGGAAGCTGTCCCCGAACATCTGTTTTTCTTCCTCAGTTATAGCCCGCGAAGCCATGGCTATATCGTACTTGCGCTCCACAATGCCCAAAATTCCCGCGCCGGTTCCACCTGCCGTGACACTGACCAAATAATCATTCTGCTCGAGATTGAAGACCTCTGCAGCAGCCTCGGCCAGCGGCATCACTGTTGAGGATCCCATGATTGTGACATCTTCCGGTAATGCCTCACAGGGCGAGAGGGATACAAATGAGAGACAAACCAGCAAGATTATAATTATTTTTGTAATTAACCCCACCACTCGAGAATTATCCGACCAGATATGTAAGCCTATCGTCATAGCTCTATCCGATCGTTGCCACACCATATAATTAAATTAAGGCGACTGTATCTTGCTTATATACCGAAACTGTAATCAACCAGATCATATATCAAAAATTTCATGAATTTGAGCCCATGGAACTCCTGGCCAGATAGGAGCTTTTGGTGGAGGCATTGAGTTGGATACGATAATAGAAGCCCATTCAATTCCTGCATACGATGCAATAGAGGCATTGAAGGCAAACACCGAAGGCGGACTGGGAAAGGACGAGGTTGCGGAAAGGTTGAGGATCTATGGGCCGAACAGCCTTCCCAAACCGAAGCCGACGAGCATTGCGGTCTATTTTCTCCGCCAATTTTACAGTCCCTTGATCTACATTCTCCTCCTGGCAGCCGCTATCTCCCTGTTGCTTGGAGACTGGCAGGAGAGCATATTTATCATGATTGTGCTCCTGCTCAACTCACTCATTGGCACCATCCAGGAGTACTCAGCCGAGAAGAGCGCTGAAGCATTGAAGAATATGGTCCGAACCAAGACCCGGGTGATCCGGGGTGGCGAGGAGTTCGAGATAGACTCTGAGGAGCTTGTTCCCGGCGATATAGTCCTCCTGGAGTCAGGAGGAAAGGTTCCAGCCGATATCAGACTGATAGAGGTCCAGGATCTGGTGGTGGACGAGTCTCTGCTCACCGGAGAGTCGATACCAGATGCCAAAGACCCCGATCTGATTCTCGATCGGAGAACCCCACTGGGCGATAGGGAGAACATGGCCTTTGCCGGCACCATTGTAGTATCAGGGAGGGGTAGAGGTGTCGCAGTCGCCACCGCCTCGAATACCGCAGTAGGAGGTCTGGCAGCGTCTCTGGCTGGCAAGCCCGAGACCAAGCCTCCTCTGATCCTGCGCATGGAGAAGTTCAACTCCAAGATCGCTCTGGGCGTGGCCGTGGCTGTGGCGGTGATCTTTGCGGTTGAGATCTACCGGGGAGAGCCAATTTATGATATCTTCCTGCAGTCGGTAGCTTTGGCGGTGGCGGCAGTGCCCGAGGGTCTGCCCGTGGCCATGACTGTGGCTCTGTCCATAGGCATGTCTCGCATGGCAAAGAGAAATGTCATCGTCCGCCGGCTGGTGGCGGTGGAGGCCCTGGGATCATGCAACTTCATCGCCTCGGACAAGACGGGAACCCTTACCGTCAACCAGCTTACTGTTACCAGAGCTGTCATTCCCGGCAGGGATAGCTGGAATGTGATCGATCTGGCGAAAAGCCCTCGGGAAGTGGCAGAGGAAGCAGCAGGGAAGATGGCAGCAGAAGGCCCGGTCGGGAGCCAGTCAGCCGGCCAGACATCTGCCCTGAAGGCCCTGGCTAGAGCCTCGGTTCTGGCAAATGAGGCCTTTTCCGGCTTCCGAGACGGCGGCTGGGACTACCACGGGGATGCAGTGGACGTGGCCCTGCTAATGATGGCTCAGGAGACTGGAGTCACTCAACAGGAGGAGCAGAGCAATTATCCCAGGATCGCTCAGATACCCTTTGAATCCAAGCGCCAGTTCTCAGCCACCCTTCATCAGGGGCCGGATGGGAGGATTGCATTTGCCAAAGGCTCGCCAGAGAAGATCCTGACGATGAGCAGCAGAATGGCCACTTCCGATGGCGAGATCCCTCTGGATCCACAGGGTGCAGATAAAGTGGCCGAGGCTCTGGCCACTGCAGGTTTCAGACTCCTGGCCCTGGCCTCTGGCAGGTTCCCAGAGAACCAGGAATTCGCTGAGGACCGGCTGGAAGGGCTCACATTTTTAGGACTGGTGGGGATGATCGATCCCCTCCGGCCGGAGGCCAAAGCGGCAGTGGAGGCATGCAAGAGCTCGGGCGTCCAGGTGGCAATGGTCACCGGTGATCATCCAGCAACCGCATTTGCCATTTCCAGGGAGCTGGGGCTGGCGGATAGCGTCGACCAGGTGGTCACGGGAATGGAGCTGAAGGATGCTGAGGCCAAAGGCCCGGAGGCAGTCGATGCTCTTACCAGGAAGGGCCGGGTTTACGCCCGGGTTGAGCCCCAGCAGAAGGTGCTCATCACCAACTCTCTGGTGAGAAACGGAAAGCTGGTGGCTGTTACCGGTGACGGAGCCAACGATGCCCCCGCGCTGCATGCCGCTCATGTGGGCGTGGCCATGGGCAAGGGCGGGACCGATGTGGCCAAGGAGAGCGCTGACCTCATCATCACCGATGACAACTTCGCCTCCATAGTCTCGGGGATAGAGGAGGGGAGGATCGTCTACAATAACCTGCGAAAGGTGATCTTCTTTTCTATTTCCACCGGAGTGGCGGAGATATTCCTATTCATCTTAGCCCTGATCTTCAATATGCCCCTCCCTCTGCTTGCGGTCCAGCTCCTCTGGCTGAACCTGGTCACCAACGGGATTCAAGATGTAGCCCTGGCCTTCGAGCCCGCCGAGGGCGGGGAGATGAACCGGCCGCCGAGACCGGCGAACGAGGCGATTTTCAACCGTTTGATGGTGGAGAAGGTAGCACTGGTGGCAGTGGTTGTAGGCGGCCTGACCTATGCCATATTCCACTGGCAGATGTCCATGGGCCGGAGCATTGAGGAGGCGAGAAACATCGCTATGATCATGATGGTCCTCTTCGAGAATGCTGTGGTCTTCGCCAGCCGATCAGAGCTCAAGAGCGCTTTCAGCTCCAGTCCACTTAGAAATCCTCTGCTGGTGTTCGGCACCATAGCCGCCATTCTGATCCAGGTGGCTGCCATGTACATGCCCGGTCTATCCGATGTGCTGCAGATTCATCCCGTCTCTCTGTATCAGTGGGTGGAGCTGGTGGGAGTGGCCCTGGTGGCCTTTGCCGCCATTGAGCTGCATAAGCTCATACGCAGGAGGTTTCCGATGATAGGTTAATCGCTCCCTTTCCTGAACTGCTCGTCCAGATGGTCCCGGATCTCCTGCACCGCCCCGGCCAGAGTCTCCTGGTTGTCGTATTCATTTAATATCTTCTCCAGATCAGAGAGAGGCTTATTGGAGAGCTGCCTGACCTCTTCCGTCAGCTGGGGAACCGCCCGGAGTATGTTGTCCACAATGCTTACAGTGGCCTTTTTTGCTGTGCGGGAGAGGGGGTTGAGGTCGATGGCAATGACTCTTTTTCCCATGGCCAGCAGGGCCTCGCAACGGTCGCCGTCCTCCAGGGGAATGAGCACCACATCGGCATCGTAGATTCCGCCCCGGGTGGCCAGGGCCCGGGCATGATCAAGGCCTGGTACTGAAGTGTCCGGCCTCTCGCCCAGAACATCTTCTGCCCCCTTCTCCCTTAGCAGATCGGCGATCTTCTTCACCCTATCCTCGCTGCGGTGAAATAGGTTCACCTCCAGGGGGATATTGAGTGCTCTAGCCAGCGCCACCATCTCCTCTGAAACGAGGGCGGCCACATTGCCGTTGACCGAGATCGCTGGCCTCTCGGCTAAGAGGAGCAATGCCGCTCCCGCCCGGATCGCTGCTGCAGCGGAAGCCGTCGTCCTCTCGCCCAGGAGATAGTCGAAGCACTCTCCTCTGCCCTGGGCAATCAGCCCCTGGGTGCTGGTATATCCTTTTTTCACTCCTTCTGCCACGCGCTCCCGCGCCACCAGGGAAGCATATCTGGGATGGGATTTGGGAATTTCAGTCAAGGTTAGCACCTCTCTGAGAGATGAAGGTAGTATAGACCTGGCCTGAGCCCTGGAGGGCCTCAATTCCGCCAAAGGCATAGACCGCGTCTCCTAGCATGATCATGCTGGCCCTTCCGCCCTCCGCCTCCACCGCCTCTATCATATCCAGGGCCCAGCTGCTGGCAAGACCCGTCTCCATGGTGAAACGGCGGGAGAGCCGCATGAACTCCTCCAATGTGGGCCTTCTCAATAGATCCTTCAGGGCAGCCCGGCCAGCCTCATTTATGGATGACATGATGCTCTGGTCGGAGAGCACCTCCCGGGTGGAGATCGGGCCCCGAACCATGCAGTGAACCGGTTGTGGTGCAACGGGTATTCGGTCGATTCTGCCGATGCCCGGCGCTCCTGGCTCCAGACGAATAACCAGGCCGCCGGTGTTCTGGGCGATGACGTCCCCAAGGCCAGTGCGATTGACAACCTCTGCCGCATGGGCTACAGATGCCGCCTGATCGGCGGTGAGGCCCAGGTCGAAGTGATGGTTTAGGGCATAAGCGCAACCCAAGGCCCCCGCCCCGCTGGCCCCGAATCCGGAACCAAAGGGCATATTCATATCGGTCTTCACCCGGACTGGGCTCCTGGCCAGCCGCTCGACGACGAACCTGGAGACGGGAGCATCTGTCGCTCTGCCATTGAGAATGATCTCAGCATCCTCGATATCGGGAGAGGATTCTATGATGGTCGTGGCGCCGGGGGAAAGACACAGGCCGCAGCCGATAGAGCCGGACTGCAGAGGGTCTTCCTCACGCCTGGCCGCGAAAAAGCCGGTGATGTGGGATGGGACCCAGGCTCTGGTTGTCAAATGATTCGAATTGGGGGAATTCATAGAATCTCCGCCAGAGAGTCGATGATCCTTCTCGCAATCAGGCTCTTTTTCCCCTCGACCTCGCTATGGCTGCCGGACCGGCTCAAAATCAGCACCCGGTTATCATCCGTGCCCATGCCACCTCTGGAGACGTCATTGGCCACTACCAGGTCCAGACCCGCGCCCTCCAGGGATGCACGAGCTCTGGCCAGGAGCTCCTCGTCGCCGGTATCGGTCTCGGCCTTGAACCCCACGATCTTCAGATCAGGGTAGGCTTCTCGCACCGCCTTGATTATCTTCCTGGTGGGCTTGAGCCGCAGATTCAATTCCAGGCCGGACTTGATCTTCTCCTCGCTCGGGTCGAGGGTGTAGTCCGCCACTGCCGCGGCGCTGATCAGGGCGTCGCAGCCCTTCTTGAGCTCTGACATGACCGCATCCAGCATATCGCTGGCGCTCTGGGCATAGACCTGGTGGACGGGCAGGTCCTGGATGAAGCGGTGGACCAGGGTTACATCCGCCCCCCGCCTTCGGGCCTCCAGGGCGAGGGCGACACCGGTCTTTCCCGAGGCCCGGTTGGTGAGAATTCTGATGGGGTCGATGGATTCGGCATTCGAGCCGCTGGTGATCAGGATCCTCTTCCCTTTAAGGTCGGCCGGGCCCAGCAGTCTTTCTACCTCCTGCACCACCCGCTGGTTATCGGCGAATTTGGCCTTGCCCTCCTCGATGCGCGGATCGATGAGGGCCACGCCCATTTCCCTCAGGATTTGCAGATTCCGGATGACTGCAGGATGGCGGTACATGGCCTCATGCATGGCAGGGACGACTGCCACCGGCTTGCCACTTCCGAGAGCCGTGGTGGCAAAGGTGGTCACCGGAGTATCATCGATGCCATTGGCCATCTTGCCAATGGTGTTGGCGGTGGCCGGCGCGACCAGGAAGAGGTCTGCTTTTCCTCCCACGCCGCAGAACAAGACATGCTCCACCCGGCCGGTGATCTCGGTTATCACCGGATGGGTTGAGGCATACTCCAGGGCATAGGGATGCAGTATCTGTCTGGCGGCATGGCTCATGGTGCAATGAACCTCTGCCCCGCGGCGGATGAGGTCGCGAATGAGGTCTATCACCCGGACAGCAGCGATGCTGCCCGTCACTCCCACCACTATCGTCTTTCCGGATAGGGTCTCGCTCACCGAGGCTGAGATATCAGAGGGCATACTCATCCCTTTTGCACTTTGAGCTTTTAAAGGATGCCCGTTCCCTTGAAGGGGATTAAGCAAAAACCTTAATTAGCTATTCACCCGAGGGACTATGCCGTGCCGGGGTGGCCTAGCTGGTTAGGGCGCGAGACTCATAGGGTAATTGCGAAGAACGCGCCTGAGTCATCTCGAAGTCGCGGGCTCGAATCCCGCCCCCGGCACCTTATTCTTGGCAATTAAAAATAATTTCATAATCGGCTCGACTGTTAGGCATAAACAGTATTCGCATTAATGACAATATTGGCAGCATCTCTTATTGTCGAACAGCCACAAGATTTATATTCGTTGACTGCCGTAATACGGCAAATGCCGTAGTTCAGCATAGGCTGTTTGCAGTGGGAGGCAGCCTGAAGAAAGGCTGACTTAATGCGATTAGATCCTTTTCTGTCAATGGAGTGGGGGTCTATTAAGGAGCGCGATTCGATGGAAAATAATGACAAGATAGCGGAGATCAGGCATGATCACCGTCAATTGCCTGATATTTTATATGCCATCTTTAAGATAATTTTCTCCTTGATATCGCTGAAATTTTTTTGCACCTCTGCAGTGGGAAGGGAAGAGACGACCGGCTACTGGATTAATAGAGCAGAAGGGCTCATGCACAACGATTCTATCGATGAAGCCATTTCTGCATGCGGCATGGCTCCAAAAAAAGAACCGTGGAACGATTCAATTATCGTTCGCAAAGCCATGTATCTTAACATCATTGGCATGGTGAATGAATCGGCAAAGACATATGAGAAAGCGCTGACCCTGCTGGATGAAAAGCTAAAGAAGAATGCAGGAGATGCTGAGGCCTGGCAATGGAAGGCCATAGTTCTAGCCAGCCTGAACAGAGAAGATGAGTCCGACCAGGCATATGAAAAGGCCCTGGAGATCTTCGACCAGAGAATAGAGAATGACTCGCAGGATGCCGACTCCTGGATAGGCAGAGCAGATGTGCTGCTCAACCTCGGCCGGTGGGATGAGGCTCGTGAGTCATATAATAGAGCGACGGAGCTCAAACCTCTGGATTACAGCGTCTGGTGGAGGAAAGCAGAAGTCATTAGCGGCATAGGATATATCAACGAGTCTGTGGAGGCCTACGATAAGGCCATCAGCCTGATACCAGCCTACGATGCAGCGGAGCGGGCACTGGCTTATGCTGCAAAGGCAGAAGACCTGGCATTTGCCGAACGATGGGAAGAGGCACTGGAGGCGGTTGATAAATCTCTGGAGCTGAATCCTAAAAGCAGCGTGTGGTGGCATTTCAAGGCTTCTACTCTAATGGAGCTTGGCAGGAATGATGAAGCGCTGGCAGCCTTTGACGAGGCCCTCAGGCAGAGTCCCGAAGATGCCCATAGCTGGCTGCGGAAGGCTGGCCTGCTCGTGGAGATGAAGTGCCATAACGAATCCATCAAAGCCTACGACAGAACCCTTGAGCTGATTGCAGAAAGCAACACCAAAGAGCTGGCTGGGATCTGGCTGGTCAAAGGAACGGCACTGAACAGGATCGACAGGCGAAAAGAAGCAAAAGAGGCCTTCCAGATGTCGCTGGAGCTTCACGCTAAAGCCATCTTGGAGGACCCCGGCGACCTCAGCCTGCAGAGGATGAAAGGCCTGACGCTCTATAACCTGGGCAGATACGAGGAGTCCTTAGAGGTTTATGATCAAGTACTCGAGGCCTCTCCCAGAATAGAGCCCTACGTTATCGACGTTTCTGCATTGGAGGGCAAAGGCGATGCTCTTCGGGCATTGAACAGAAACCAGGAGGCTCTGGAGGCTTACAATGAGGCAATAGCGCTGGCTCCCAGTTCTAGCGCCGCATGGCATGGGAAGGGTGAGGCAGAGAGGGCATTGGGACAGGCTGGCAATGCCGGCATGTCGCTTTTGATGGCGGATAAGCTGGGGTATGAAAAGTGAGCCCCACTAATTTTTTTCTTGAGATCTATATTGAATCCTCAGATTGGATTGTGAAAAGGGGATGTGGTGAGAGAAATGAAAAGAGATAAAAGAATATCTAAAAAATTGGGAGCAAAGCTCGCTCTCACTCTTCTGGCTCTGGCCGAGCTATGTGCTTGTGTCACAGCACAGGAAAATACAACAGACTACTGGATGGACAAAGCCGAAGAGTTTGCGTATAACAGCTCTTTCGAAGAGGTGATTTCTTCCCTCGATGAAGCCCTGAAGACAGATCCCGGAAACGAGACCATTCTGATCCGGGAGGCTTTGTACCTTGGCATTGTAGGCAAGGTGAACGAGTCATCTCAGACCTATGAGAAGGCGCTGAGCATTCTGGATGAAATCTTGTTGAAGGACCCGGATGATGCCGAGGCCTGGCAGAAGAAGGCATCGGTTTTAGGTAGTCTGAACAGGCAGAACGAGTCCTTAGCCGCTTATGAAGAAACTCTGGAGGCATTCAACAGGCGCATTGAAAAGGACTCAAAAGACATGGATGCCTGGATCGGCAAGGGCAATGCCCTTTTGAACCTTGGCAAGTGGGATGAAGCGCGGAATGCCTACAACAAGGCCATAGAGGTCGATCCGCAGGATTACCGCGCCTGGGGCAGGAAAGCCGAGGTCATAGGCAGAATAGGGGATATCAACGAATCGATGGAGGCCTACGATAGGACCATCGAGCTGATTCCAGCCAATGATACTCGGGAGCAGGCAGATTACTGGATGTCCAAAGCTGAAGTGCTGGCGATTGCAGGCGGCAGATTGGCGGAGGCCCTGGAAGCCATCAACCATTCCCTGGAGATTGATCCGGGAAGCCGGGTGAATTGGCGCTTCAAAGCCGATATCCTGTCACAGCTGGGCCGTAAGGATGAAGCAATAGAGGCTTTTGATGAAGTCCTCAATCAGAACCCAGAGGATGCCGAAAGCTGGCTGTGGAAGGCCGGCCTTCTCACGGAGATGAAGAGGTACAACGAGTCAGTAGAGGCCTATGATAAAGCCATCGAACTGATTGCAGAGAACGATACCGAAGACCTGGCGCAGAATTGGCTCGCCAAAGGATGGGCGCTGAACAAGACCGGCAGACAGGAGGAGGCCAAGACGGCCTTCCTGAAGTCCCTGGAGCTTTACGACGCGTCAATTTCAGAGGATGCCGGAAATAACCGTCTATTACAACAGAAAGGCCTGGCTCTCTTCGAGCTGGGCAGATACGATGAGGCTATAGAAGTCTATGACCAGGTGATCAATAAATCTCTGAGCATAGAGTCCGATACAACAGCTGTTAGCGCATGGATAGGCAAGGGCGATTCGCTGCGCTTGCAGGGCAAAAACGAGGAGGCTCTTGAGGCCTACAATAAAGCCATAGATTTAGGGCCCCATTATAGCAATGCCTGGCACGGCAGGGGAGAGGCGCAGAAGGCCATGGGGCAGGTTGGTAACGCCGGCATGTCGTTTTTGGTGGCGGATAAGCTGGGGTATGAGGAGTGACCTCCGTCAATCTTTTTTCACGCATGAGATTGGCGAATAGCGGTGGCTGTTTATTTGCAGCCTTGCTGGCATTCCTCTTTGTCGCAGCAGCTGCGGCTTCTGAGGATCTCTCCGGTCGATGGAAGATCAGCTATATTGTTCAGAGCGGCGGCCCTGACGAAAAGTTCGCTGAAGGCAGCGTGGTCTCCCTAAGCGAGAAGGACTCGACTCTGCAGGGCAAGGCAACCCTTGGCAGCCGCGGCGACGGCTTCCTGATAGGATCCCGACAGGGTAGCGATGTTCAGGCGGCCATCACCTTCCGCAGCAATCCTGCCCTGTTCCTTCGGCTGTCGGGCAGCCAAGGCGATGATGGGCTGCAGGGCAGCTTCACCGCCTCCGGCGGGGGAAGCTTCTGGCAAGGGAAGTTCGCTGCCACCCAAATGACTACGGCCGCCGGAGAGGTCATCGGCACAGAAGTCATATTTGCGAATTTCACCCCCCTGGACGAGGACCTCATGCCCAAGCCCACCCTGTACCTGGACCCTGAGGCAAACTGGAGCGCACAGCAGGATAGCGGTGTTAGGGAGACCTTCGTCATCAGGTATCAAAGAAACACCGTCCTCATGTGCAGAAAGAAGCCATTGATATGGGATTGGTGGCTGTAAGACTCTGGTTGAGAGATCCACAATATCATCATGGACAGGGATATAAATAGAGGCGCAATTAATTTTTCATGTGAGGGGGATAAGATGATGAAAGCTATTTTAGCTCTGGCCTTTGTAGCCCTAGCAGTACTATGTGCTTCATCTAGTTCTCAGGAAGATATGGCGAAGGAAGACACAGCCGGTTATTGGCTGAACAAGGGCAACGAGTCGCGTGAAATGGCAATAAATGAAATGCAAAATCAGACTGCCCGAGAGATATTTCTTCAGGAAGCCCGCGAGGCCTATGATAATGCCATAGAGATCGATCCTCAATCGGCATCGGCCTGGTTTAAGAAGGGAGAGCTTCAGATCGATTTCCTCGGCAATTATGAGGAAGCCCTTAATGCTTTCAATAAATCCATACAGATCAATCCGCAATTTGCCGATGCCTGGTATCAGAAAGGCAAAACACTAACTGGCTATGGAGATTTTGAAGAAGCCCTGGAATCCTATAATAAATCTCTTGAGATAAATCCAAACTCATCCGATGCCTGGTACTGGAAAGCAGGCGTTCTGGCCGAACTGAGCAGGCACGAAGAGGCAATCCCGGCTTATGATAAGGCCATTGAGCTCGATCCCACTCAAGCATCATACTGGCTGGACAGAGGCGGCGCTCTCAACAGACTCAATCGCACTGAAGGGGCTAACGCTTCTTTCACAAGAGCAGTTGAGCTCTGCGACGAGGCCATCGAGCAAAATCCCAAGAGTATAATGGCCTGGCAGGGCAAAGGCACGGCCTTTTACCATCTGGAACGACTCAATGAGTCGATACAGTGCTTCGACAAGGTCATTGAGCTGGCTCCCATGTACTATAGGTCCTACTACTATAAGGGAAAGGCACTGCAGGATTTGGGCCGTGAGGTCGAAGCAGAGGAACTCTTCGCCAGGTCCAAGGAGCTGGGCGGCATATAAGCCCATCTTTTACCTTTTGCATCGATGATGGGCAGAGATTTGATCCTATGGCAATGGCGCACACTCAATGCCGCCAGTATTCTTGTCCCAGTCATAGCTCCTTAAACGTCGTAGTACCCAATAACATGGATTTTTTAGCTTTGCTAATGGCTCAGGAGATGTCTTTCATCAAAAAGGAACCTTCATGAACATCTGAACGCTCCATCTCTCAAGATTTTCTCCCATGTTCATCGTTCATTCAATCAATCATTTATCTACAGTTCACGCCCAGAAGAGGTTGGCAGGCATTTCGAACGAGAGATGTCCGCATAAATGAAGAAGTCGAGGAATAGAGCAGAAAGGAGAGTTTGGGAATGCATGAAAAAAGAGTGAATGATCTGAGAGCGAATGCAAAAAAGATGAGGGCCTGGATGAGAATCCCCCTCATCCTTGCCGTTCTCTTTGTGCTATGTCTGGCAGCTGTAGCGCAGGAGAATACTGCAGATAGCTGGTATCAAGAGGGTTTGAAGCTAATGGGAAACGATAACTATAGGGATGCGCTCGTTGCATTCGATAAGGCAATTGAGATCGATCCCGAGAACGCCAGCATATGGATGGGCAAAGGTGATGTGCTCGTAAGAATGGGAGATTATAATGAATCGCTGAAGATTTATGAAAACGCCTTGGAGATGGCAGAAAAAACTACCAAAGATAATCCCCATGATGCCAGGGGCTGGCTTGTGAAAGGGGAGCTTTTCATAAGGATTTTCAAGAACGATGAGGCCATCAACGCCTATAGCAGAGCTACTGAACTGAATCCCAAGTATGCGGAGGCTTGGTACCTGAAGGGCGCAGCTCTGAACCTTAAGGCAGGGGAACTACCTGAACAGGAGAGCGCCAAGACCTATGAAGAAGCCTTTACCGCCTTGAACAAGGCCATTGAGCTGGATCCCGGCTATGGAAAGGCCTGGAATGATATAGGCTATACTCTCTTGTCCCTCGCCAGGTTCAATGGCAAGAATTTTAGCAGATACAATGAGTCGCTGGAGGCTTTCGATAGGGCCATTGAGCTTATTTCTGCTGAAGATTCCAGGCAATTCTCAGCTCTGGCCTGGGAGGGCAAGGCACTTGCATTCGTTGGCATGAGCAATATGCTTAACGATATGGATAGGAAGGATGAGGCCAGAGAAAGGTATGAAGCGGCCATAAAGGCTTGCGATAGAGTTATTGAGCTAGACCCAGACTTCACCGGCCAGGAAGCTCGATTATTGAAGGCTGGTATCCTCTCCGAACTGGGCAGGCACAATGAATCTCTTATGGCCTACGACGAGGCTATTTCGTCCGTGCCTGCAGACCTTGTCTTGCTCACAGCCACATTTATGGCGGACAAGAGTAGCGTTCTTATAAAGATGGGCGAGTACGAGGAAGCCCTAACGACTATTAATGCCGCCCTAAAGATAGATCCGACAAATCCGATTGCCTGGAAGAACAAAGGTGAAGCCCTAAATTATACGGGCAGATACGAAGAGGCCGTAAGCGCCTACGACAAGGCTGTTGAGCTGAGTCCAGAGCTAGGTCTGCTGAAAGCCTCCTCCTGGCAGGGCAAGGGCGATGCACTGAAGGCCTCAGGACGCCAGGTTGAAGCGGCTGCAGCTTTTGCCAAGGCAAAGGAGCTAGGGTATAAAGCATAGATCCGCAGGAATACAGATGACCGTGTTTAGCATCTCAAGAACCGGAGGGATAGGATGGTATCTATGGTACTATTGAAGAAGATCCTGATGGGATCGGCTATTCTTCTATCCCTTGTCGCCGCAATTCAGGCATCCGGACAGTATCCTGATTCTGGGGCAGCCGGGAAGAACCTCAGCCTCAATGTCCACCTGCTCGACACCGGTCAGGCCCTGGTCGTGGGCTATGTTGATGACCCCAGGGGCCTGATCTTTCTGAGGCCGACCCAGTATACCGACCCGGCTGCGACTCGGTATGCATCCAGATACAGGTATGAAAACGAGACTCATCAGCTGTATGCCTGGACTGACGCACTGACTTTCAAGCAAGGAGATACCTGGAGATTGATGTTTCAATGTCCGGGCTTTTATGCCGAGTATCGCGTCATATTCGACCTTCCAGCCGATTTAGGGCTGGGAAGAATCAATAGCTCTGAGGGGCTGAAATACGTGGTCTCAGCCTCAAATGATTCGTTAACAGTTATTTCTCAGGGATATGATATCAGGAATCCTTCCATAACCATAGAGTACCAGCAGTCTTTAGCAGAAGAGGCATCTCTTGAGGATATCAACGGCAGCAGCTCTAACAATTTTTGGCTGGTCGGGGGCGCCATTTTATTTCTTGTTTTGTTTATCGGATCTGTCTTCACCTTTAAGATGAGATGGCGAAGAAATGAGATGCAACCTGTCAAGAAGGATATGCTTGAAGGCGATCATCTGCCCTGCATTGAGTCCCAGGATACCTCGAAGCCAATAGATGCTGTCAGGTCCCTGGAAGAAATCGAGATTGGCAGTGAGCTGAATGCGGTTTTGGAGACCCTGACCCAGCGGGAGCGCTCGATCATGGATATCCTGATAAAGCATGGCGGCAGAATGACGCAGATGGATATGAGATACGAGACCGGCGTCCCTAAATCAACGCTTACCATGGTTCTGATATCCTTAGAGAAGCGTAATCTCGTAACCAGGAAAGAATGGGGCAGAACGAACATTGTAGAGCTATCAGAAAGGTTCTTTTCGGTAGAAAAACATTCTTGAACATTCTGAACAAAAACATGCCTTCAAAATAAGGTCTTCGTTTTCTGTTCATTCACATTACCCTTTATCTATCGTTCATGCCGGGTAGAGGTCGTCGGGCGGCTCGAAGACGAGCCTTCCAGATGTGGAGGTTTCAGTGGAATAGTGGATAAGGGGCCAAATCCATGCCAATAATGGGCAGGTCCCTTATTTGCTATCACCTCTTGAGACGAAGTGAGCAACTTTGAAGGAGAGTTTGGGAATGAATGGAAAATCTAAGATGAGAGCCTGGATCGGGGTGGCCATGGTCCTAATAGTGCTCTCTGCGATGTGCTTGGTAGCTGCGGCACAGGAGACTGCAGATGAGTGGGTGAAGAAGGGAGATGATCTGATGAATTCAATGGCGTCTGAGTCCTTAACTGAGGCGCTGAACGCATACGACAAAGCTCTTCAAATGGATTCGCAAAATGAGTCTATTTTGCTAAGAAAAACAGTAGTTCTTGATATAATAACAATAGGAACAGCTACAGAGGCGCTTGGTATCGTAGAGAAGAAATTGGAGAATAATCCGCAGGATGCATTGGCCTGGCAGGCAAGAGGTGTAGCACTAAACTACTTGAGCATTGAACAAGAGGCCACCCAATCCTTCGAGAAGGCCATAGAAATATACGATCAAGAGATCCAGAAAGATCCCAAGAACGGCACTGCCTGGTGGTATAAGGCCGAAAATTTAGCGAATCTCCAGAGGTTCGAGGAGGCACTCATTGCTTACGAGAAGGTGATTGAGCTAGACCATCCCAGGAAGGTAGACGCATTGAGCACTAAAGGTGGCATTCTCATGCAGTATGGAAGGCTTGAAGAATCTATCAGTGCCTTAGATAAGGCTACTGAGTTGGATCCAAACCATATCACGTCGTGGTTTACTAAGGGCCAAGCTCTTAAAGAAATGGGACGCAATGCAGAATCAGAGGCCGCCACCGCAAAAGCGAGGGAGCTGGGGTATAAAGGTTGACAGCTTCCTTTTTTATATAATGAAGAAGGATCTGATAATCGTGGCTTTGAAGTATGGGCAGGGTATTCTTAAGGAACCAAGAAAGCTCATAGTTGCTCTTCTTCTGCTAGTCTCCATCGCTCTGACATCTGGACAGGAGTTCGATGGTACGGATGAACAAAAGCTCGACCTAGACATCTACTTATACAATACAGGCAAAACCCTAGTGGCGGGCTACATGGAGGACCCAAAAGGCCTGACATTTCTGAGGACCGCTCAGTACAATGCCCTTTATCCCAATCAATATGTCCCCAGATACAGCTACGATAATGATACTCGCCAGCTATACGCCTGGACAGACGGCCTGACCCGGAAGAATGGGGAGAACTGGAGCCTGGCCTTCACCACCTGGGGACTCTGCAGCCAGTGCCATATCGTCTTCCACTTGCCAGGCGACTTGAGGCTGGGAAGAATCAACAGTTCTAGCGGGCTGAACTACATGATCACCGCCTCCAATGAATCCCTGCTGGTGGATGCCCAGGCACACGGTGTTAAGGACCCTGCAATCACCATCGAGTACCAGCAGCCTTTGGGCAATGAGCCTCTGCAAGACGCATCTGCGAGAGAGGAAGGCCATGGCAGCGGCTCACAAAACCTTCTCATGGTTGCCGCCTTTATATTTATCCTGACTATTGGATCAGCATTCGCTTTCGTCGTAGGCAGGCGAAGAGAAAGACTGCCGCTCGGCCAGGCAGATCGACCAGATCTGTCGGTTGTAGACCGCCAGCCTGAAGTCAGTGCCCCAGATACGTCGGCAGAGCCTTTGCAGGCTGCGCAGATGGCAGCATCGCAGGATTACGCGTCTTTCGAAGCTGATCCGCCGACCGTTGCAGCTGAGGACGATGCGGAGGATGAGGATGATGCAGGGCCCATTGGGATGCTCCCGGCAGCAGAGGGCCAAAAGAAAGATATCGCAGTCAGCAGCGAGATGAAGGCCGTTATGGACGCTCTGACTCACAGAGAGCGCTCGATCATAGAGGCCCTGATAAAGCACGGCGGCAGAACGACCCAGGCGGAGATAAGATATGAGACCGGCCTGCCCAGATCCTCCCTCACCATGGTTTTGGTATCCCTGGAGAGGCGAAACCTCATAACAAAGAAAGAATGGGGCAGGACCAATGTGATAGAGCTGTCTGAATCGTTCTTTTCCAAAAAGGAACAATCCTGAACATCGATCTGCATCCAAACAAATCTTCATTTACCGTCCATCCACATCGTCTTTTATCTATCGTTCATGCCCAGTGGGGATCGCCGGGCGGCTCGAATGAGAGACGCCCGCTGAAGAAATAAAGTGAGCGAAACAGGAGAGTTTGGGAATGAATGCAAAAAGAGTGAATACAAAAAAGATGAAGGCCTGGACTGGGATTGCCATGGTCCTGGCCGTATTCTCTGCGCTGTGTCTGGCTGCGGCGGCGGAGGATAACACGCCCGTTGCTTGGATTAAAAGAGGTATAGAATTATCCAGTAACGAATCCTATGAGGAGGCCACCCAAGCCTTCGACAGAGCACTTGAGCAGGACCCTCAGAATCTCAATGCATGGCTTTTCAAGAGCATGGCACTGACGAGTCTGGGCACAAAGATCGCTTTGGAAAATAAGAACCTGGGCATAAAAGACCGTGAAGCCTCTGGCATGACGGCCTTTGATAAAGCTATTGAGGCACATGAAAGGGCTATAGAAATCGCCCCAGAGAATGCCACAGTCTGGACCTACAAGGCCAACAACCTTGCTAAAATCGGCTCATTCACAGATAACCTTAGCATATTAAACGAATCCCTGCAGGCCTTCGACAAAGCCCTGGAGCTGAATCCCGAGGATGCCGATGCCTGGCATGGTAAAGGTATTGCCTTGGTTTACATAAGCCAGACGAGAGAGGATACAAGCAGATATGAAGAGGCCCTTCGGTACATCGACCGGGCTCTAGAGATAGACCCGCAGACGGCAGGAGCACTGGAGAACAAGGCAGGCATCCTCTCCGAATTAGGAAGACAAAATGAATCTGATAAATTATATAGCGAAGCTCTTGAGCTTTATAACACCAGTATTGAAACTGAAAAATCGACTGAGGATCTGGTGGAGGCTTGGCTTTCAAAGGGCTTCATTCTGCAAGCTCAGGGCAAATATGAGGATGCTGTCAAGGCACTGGGTAATGCTACTGATGCCGATCCGATGAACGGATTGGCCTGGAAGGTCAAAGGAGTTCTCTTGTGGAGGGAGTTGAAAGAATATGATGATGCCGTAAATGCTTTCGATAAAGCCCTGCAAATTAATCCCAAAGACCCTCTGACCTGGATGAATAAAGGCGATGCTCTAAAAGCGCTGGGCCGCCAGGCCGAAGCGGATGAAGCCTACGCCAAGGCCCGGGAGCTGGGGTATCAAGGTTAAGCCCCTTCCCATTTTTTTTATAAGAAAGAATTATCGGGATGAGTCTAAGAAATCAGAAGGAAGCGGGGCATGGTAATCCTTGACGAATGGCACAAACTATAAGAAAAGTGAGAAGATCTATCAAACGCAGCCTCTAACTCATCTCAAGGCTTGGAAGGGTAAAATGAGATCGGTCGCGCTGCTAAGAATGTTAGTGAGAGCAAGCCTCCTTTTGATCCTGGCCTCCATGGCCATGGCATCGGCTACCGGTCAGGATTTCGACAGCGAGGTCGCTGGGAAGAATCTCAGCCTCGATGTCTACTTGTATGATAGCGGCAAGGCCCTGGTTGCAGGCTATGCGGATAGCATAGAGGGCCTTACCTTTCTGGAGCCTGCTCGCTATGCTCCGGACAATACCGCTCAGTACACCTCCAAGTACAGGTTTGACAATCAGCTTTATGCCTGGACTGATGCTTTGACCTCGAAGCAAAGAGAGAACTGGAGCCTGATGTTCTCTTGCGACGGTTTTTATAACGAGTACCATGTCATCTTTCACCTTCCGAACAGCTCGAAGCTGGGCAGGATCAACAGCTCTAAGGGACTGAGTTATCTGGTATCTACCTCAAACGACTCTTTGATAGTGGAATCTCATGGGTACGGAGTCTATGAACCAGCGATCTCAATAGAGTATCGACAGCACATGGAGCCAGAGGGCAATGAGCAAGAGGGCATAACAGGAAATACAGGCAATATTAGTAGTAATCTAGATAGCTCAAACGGTGATAATAGCGACCTTAGCCAGGCCTATCTTCTTCTGATTCTGCTCGTAGCTTTAGCAATAGGCAGCCTGATTATTTTCATTGTCCGACGCAGAGCAGTTTCACCTAACGCTGAGTCGTCGATCCCTGAAGCAGAAGATCTTCCCGACGATGATCAGGCCCTCGATGCCTTATCAACTGAATCTGATCAACCGGAGGCCTCTGAGGAAGATGTTGAACCCGAAGAGATGCCTTCGCTCGAAGAAGGGCCGAAGAAGGAGATCGCAGTCAGCAGCGAGATGATGGCGGTCATGGATGCTCTGACTCCTCGAGAGCGTTCTATAGTTGAGGCATTGATCAAACGCGGCGGCAGGATGACCCAGGCGGAGATAAGATATGAGACCAACCTCCCCAGATCCACGCTCACCACGATACTGGTCTCACTGGAGAGACGAAACCTCATAACAAAGAAAGAATGGGGCAGGACCAATGTAATAGAGTTATCGGAAAGGTTCCTTTCCGTCCAGGAGCGCTCCTCCTGAGATTATCCTGGTTTTCCAGAATCGCGGGATTATCCTGCCATCTCAACTCCCACTGGCTCCGGCTCGTTGATTTAGGTATAACGATATGAGAGAAATTTATGAATATATCATATGGCTCTCTCATGCCGAGAGTTCTTAAAAAAAGCTAATAAGATTTATTCTCTATGCAAATTATTCATATTTCATTTTGTCTATTGTTTAAAACGAGCAAATGAGCAGTATTAATGGATGCATACTGTTAATAAGTTTAAAACTTAACACTCGCAAGGTTTATATTCGTTAACTGTCGTAATCCGACAAATGCCGAAAAAGAATTCGGCGGTTCATTGAGTGAGATAGCCGGAAAATGGCTGCCTTATAGCGATTAGATCCTTTTCATCAATAGAAGTGGATCGATGAAAGAGGGCGATGTGAATGAATTCAAAGAGAAGATCCACAACGGATCAATTGATACTGCATTCCCTGGGGAAAGACACAGATGCGGCTGCGGCATTTTTCCAGGCAAAAGAGCTGGGGTATCAGGAATGACTCCCTCACTTTTTCTGAGAATAATGGAGGTTTGCAAATGAAAACAGGATTTGTCGTTGCATTGTTGGCGATAGCTATGCTCTGCGCCTCTGCTATGGCGCAGGAGGATACAGCAAATGACTGGTATAAAAAAGGCCAGAGCTTGATTGCCACTGGATTCGGATACAACATCGATGAGGCTTTAGAGGCGTTCGATAATGCCATTCAAATCGAACCTCAAAATATCGATGCCTGGCTTGGCAAGGCCAAAAGCCTGGCCTATATGGACGAGAAGAACGAGTCGCTTGAGGCATTCAGGAATATCCTAAATCTAACCAACGAGACCATAAAGGAGAATCCAGAAGATACAAGCGCCTGGCAGAGCAAAGGAATCGCCCTGGCAAGCCTTGGCAGAGAGGCAGAGGCCACAGATGCTTTTGAAAGATCCATTGAACTGCTCAACCAGAGCCTCCTGAACGATCCAAAAGATGCCGAAGCCTGGTGGCTGAAGGCCGAGAATCTGGAATTATTGGGCAGGACCGATTCTGCGCTTGAGGCTTACGATAAGGTCATAGAGCTGAACTCCTCTGAGGCTGTGGGGGCATGGATCCGTAAGTCAGACATCTTCTATGGACAGCCGGGAGGCTATAACCAGTCACAGGACGCCTTCGGCAAAGCGGTCGACCTGATGGAGGTCAACTCCACCAGCTTCATCTCCTTTTGGTATCCTGAAGGAGATCATACCATAATCCTGAACGAGTGGATGATCGACGGCCAGATAGTCAGAGTGGACTTTGGAAGATACAACAGATCCATTCAGGCATACGATGACCTGGTCCAGACCCGCACCAAATCCGGTCTCTTTGCCGCCTGGCAGAACAAGGGCAGAGCCATCACTCCCCTTGATACGACTCTAGGAAAGCCAAGCGAGTATCTTTTAGGATCGAGCCCCAACTGGGTGGTCTACAACTTCTCCAGTGCCGATTTTCCCGTCATTAACGGCTCAGCTGATTTGCAGGAGGGCTCATTCGAGGATAACAGCGCAGAGGACTGGTTCAACAGGGGCCAGGAGCTGCAAAGAAACGATTCTCATGAAGAGGCCCTCCAGGCTTTCGATAAAGCCATTGAGATCAATCAATCGTACGCCTTCGCCTGGGGTGGCAAGGGATATGTTCTCTACAACATGGGCAGGTACGAGGAGGCAATAGCCGCCTGGGACAGAGCCATTGAGCTTGAGCCTGATGAGTTTTACTCAGGCAGCAAATGGGAGATGAAGGGAAAAGTCCTGGCGATCCTTGGCAGGAACGAGGAGAGTGCTCAGGCTTACGAAAGAGCGCTTGAGCTTGCGGATAAGGCTGTGACTGAGTACAAGACCTCAACAGACCTGAACCTCTCCGCTGCCTGGGGCTTTAAAGGACAGCTCCTCGACGACCAGGGAAGGTACGTAGAGGCTCTAGAGGCAGTGGCCAACTCCTCGAAGGCAAATCCAGAGGACGCATTTGCCTGGGCCGTCATGGGAGACATTCTGGCAGACCGTCTTGGCAGGTACAACGAATCAATCGAGTCTTACAATAAATCTCTGGAGATTGACCCGAAGAACATAGGAGCCCTGAGAGGAGAGGGATATGCTCTCGCAAGCCTTGGCAGGTACGAGGAGGCCCTAGAGTACTATAACAGGGCTCTGGAGATCGATTCTCGGTTTGCCAGAGCCTGGCAAGGCTTAGGAGATGCCCTCAGGAACATGGGCATGTACAACGAATCAATCCAGGCTTATGACAGGGCAATTGCGGAGATGCCGCAACAGCCACAATATGCCTTGATTGGAAAGGGCATGGCCCTCGACAGCCTGGGCAGATATGACGAAGCACAAGAGGATTACGAGCAAGCCCTGAAGGATTACGATGATGTCATCAAAAAGAATCCGAGAAATGCCCAGGTCATGTACAATCAGGGCAATGCCCTCCGGGGACTGCAGAGACACAACGAATCTCTGCAGGCATACGACAGAGCCATTGAGCTGAATCCGGGATATATCGATGCCTGGCGCGGCAAGGCCATTGTGCTTCGAGCTCTTGGCGGCAATGCCGAGGCAGAGGAGGCTTCCGCAAAAGCCATGGATCTGGGATACATGTCTGGAATGGTGACGGCGGTTGCCGGAAGCGGTCTCATTGTCGCCGAAAGGGCAGAGATGATGCCTGAGGCTGAGGAAACGGGGCCTCGAAGATGAGCCCCAATCTTTTTGCAGGGCTAAAGAAGGTTTGTAAATGAAAGCGAGGCTCATAGTTGTATTATTAGCGATAGCGATATTCTGTGTCTGTGCTATGATAGTTCCATCCTATGCTTTGTCAAAGTGTGGAGATTGCGATGATAAAAATCCCTGCACGAAGGATTACTGTGGGCCAAATGGCTGCGTCCATGAGCCGATAGACTGTGACATTGAAATAACCAGTCCCCCAGAGGTTACCGGTCCCGGCATAACCAGTCCCCCAGAGGTCACGAGTCCCGGCATAACCAGTCCCCCAGAGGTCACGAGTCCCGGCATAACCAATCCCCCCGAGGTCACCAGTCCCAGCATAGCCAATCCTCCGGAGGTCACCAGTCCCGGCATAACCAATCCCCCCGAGGTCACCAGTCCCGGCATAACCAATCCCCCCGAGGTCACCAGTCCCGGCATAACCAATCCCCCCGAGGTCACCAGTCCCGGCATAACCAATCCTCTGGAAGTCACGGGTCCCGACATAACCAATCCTCCGGATATCACTAGTCCCGAAACCGCCAACATCCAAGCTACAAATAGTTCCCAAACGAATACAAGTGGAACCAGGGTAACAGGCTTTCCGATAAATAGCAGTGAATCGGTGGAATCCGGGAACTATCTAGCTAGCAATGCTTCAAAGACAACTGGGATTATTGAAATAAATGTGGCATCAAATAATTCAAGCATAAATGACCCGACTAGAGATGCAGAATTTGGAGTCATTAATTCCACAGAATCCGGCAATCAGAATACGGGAATTCTGCCAAATATGAACGCTAATACTTCCTTCATAGAATCAATGCCGACACAAGGGAATTCATCAATTCTGCAAAGCTCAGAAATCTCCATGAACAGCACCAATGAATCCATTACTGGAAATGAGTCCTCTGCCCTCCTTCATTTCTGTGATGATGGCAATGCCTGCACTGCAGATGCCTGGAATGGAAAAGAATGCGTTCATACTCCCGTAAACTGCGATGATGACAATCCCTGCACAATCGATTCCTGCGAGAATGGGGTATGCGCTCATAAGCAGAAAGACTGCGATGATCAAAACGAGAGCACAATAGACTATTGTTTGAATGGAGTGTGCGTCCATTCTTCAAAGAAATGCGATGACGGCAACGCTTGTACCATCGATACATGGAATGGAAACGAATGCGTTCACACCCCAGGAAATTGCGATGATGGCAATGCTTGCACCGCCGACTCCTGCGAGAACGGGACATGTACTCATAGGCAAAAGAACTGCAATGACGGCAATCCTTGCACTGCCGACTCTTGTGTGAATGGAGAATGCACTCATAGCCAAAAGAACTGCAATGACGGCAATCCTTGCACTGTCGACTCCTGTGTGAATGGAGAATGCTACCATAAGGGAAAGAACTGCGATGACGGCAATGCTTGCACTATCGATGCCTGTGACGGCCGGGGCAAATGTATGCATCTGCGGAGGAACTGCGATGATGGGAATCCCTGCACAATCGATGAGTGTGATCCGTATTGGGGGTGCTCTCATACACCCGTGGTCTGTGGAGCTGGAAAGAGGTGTGTGAACGGCGTTTGTCAGACGATTTCCTCACCTCGGGCTGCCCCGAGCAGCTACACGATTCCACCCGGATCATCCATAAATCTGCCCTGGGGAACGGCAGTCACAGCCATCGGCTCTGCAAAGGTAGAGAATGGAGTTACATATGTTGCCGGACAGCCCCTTATATTCTCAAGACAGCTCGGCTACGATCAGGCCGCTCTTGCAGCCCAGGGAATAAGTCAGGCAGCTGGGAGCGCCGAGATGGTGGGCCTCGCCTGGCAGAGCAATCCCTTCAGCGTTACCCTGATCAAGCCTGATGGGAGCAAGCTTTTCCCGGATAGCGACCGTCAGAATATAAAACACGTCACTGGCACGAACTACGACTATTACTTCCTCAGAAATCCCGCAAAGGGTATATGGAATATCGAGATCAGGCCCATAAATCCGGGAAGCAGAGGAGAGAGCTTCTCATTGATCACGGGACTTGTGTCAGGAGCCGCTTTCGACCAATGAAGGAGGTTTGTAAATGAAAGAGATATCTGCTATCGTAATGCTAACGATAGCTATGCTCTGCGCCTCTGCTATGGCGGAGAGTATGTCGGTTAATCAGACTGGAATAAGTGGGAACATATCGGAACGCAATCCCTTCCAGGATGTCGTTCAGGGATATGACCACGCCCTGCAGCTGGACCCCGGAAATGCCAGTGCCTGGTTGGGCAAGGCCCAGGTATCTCAAATTCTGGGAAATCAGATTGAATCTCGGGAATATTTCCAGAAGGCTCTCGATGCGACCAATGGGACCTTGAAGGATGATTCTCAGGATGCGAAAGCCTGGCAGGCAATGGGTGTAGCTCTGGCCGGCCTTGCCAGAAATGAGGAGGCAATAGGTGCCCTGGAAAGGTCAATAGAGATTTCAGACCAGAGGCTGGAGGAGAATCCGGAAGATATAGATTCGTTGTGGCAAAAAGCTGTAAGCTACGAGGCTCTGTACATGGATTATGCTGCCATCAAGGCATATGAAAAAGTCATAGAGCTGAACTCCAGCAAATCGGTGGGTGCCTGGATCAGGATAGCCGACATACTCTTCGCAAAAGCTAACGGCTATAACGAATCGGTGGAAGCCTTCAATGAAGCAATTAGACTGATGCCTGACAATGCCAGCTGGGCAGGGGGTGTTGTCTCAGATCAAGGGAACTCTATTCTACGTACGGACGTCTGGCGGGATGATGATAAGATCCTCAGAGTAACCATCGGCAGCTATAACAAGTCTACAAAGAAATTTGATTTCATCCAGCAGATTGTTTCAAGGCCGGCTTCCACCTGGTTGTTCAGAGACAACAGTATTGGCTTTTTACAGACAAGAGCCGAATTTGCAGCTTTAGCTGCCAATAGAATGCAGGAAAAAACTGATGGCTGGTATAAAACGAGTCAGGAACTTTTCAAGAAGGCATCATATGAAGAATCTGTCGAAGCCCTCAACAGGGCCATTGAGCTTGATCCCCAAAATGCTACGCTCTGGGACGCTAAAGCCTCAAGCCTCGGCATTGCAGCCTCCTTTGACGGCAACCGCAGCCAGTACAACGAATCACTCAAGGCGCAGGACAAAGCCATTGAACTGGATCCAGGAAACTCCACATTGCATATTCACAAAGGCTTTTTCATCGCCAACCTGGCCGATTTGAGCGGGCACAAGAATGAGAGCCTGTACGAAGAAGCCATCAAGGAGTTTGATAAGGCCCTTGAGCTTGACCCGATGAATGAGGAAGCTTGGACCTACAAGGCATCAGTTCTCGATACTAGGCTGAACAAATCTGCGGAGGCCCTGCTCGCCTACGACAAAGCCATCGAGCTTGATGGCGAAAATGCCGTTGACAATGAATCGCTGAGCAGTGCCTGGATCGGCAAGGGAACGGTCCTGTCAAAGCTGGGAAGGTATAACGAGTCCTTCGGGGCCTTCGATAAAGCCATTGAGCTGAACCTGCAAGCCTCCGCCTTTGTCTGGCTCGCAAAGGGCGATGCCCTCAACCAGTCGGGAAGATATGAAGAGGCCGCTTTTGCATACGATAAAGTCGTTGAACAGAATCCCGACTCCTCGCAGGCGCTGATAGCTCACGCTTACGGCAGCAAGGGAGATGCGCTAAGCGCCTGGGGAAAATACGATGAGGCGGTCATTGCCTACGATAATGCCATCGAGAACTACCCGTCGGAGCCTATGGGTGCACAGACCTGGCACAAAAAGGGCATTGCTCTCCAGGCGCTGGGCCGCACATCAGACGCAGATGCCGCCTTCGCAAAGGCAAAGGAGCTGGGATACGAAAAGTGATTCCTTAATAATTTTTATTGCATCGAAAATGGGTGATTGAATTGAACAAACGTCGAGTGGGGAAAAGACACAAATGCAGAGGGCTGTGGGCTGTTGCTCTGGGCATGCTGGCTGTCGCAGGACTATGTGCTTGTGTCACTGCACAGGAAAATACCACAGACTATTGGATGGACAAGGCTGAAGGGCTGACGCACAACGGCTCCTTCGAAGAGGCCATCTCAGCATTGGACGAGGCTCTGAATATAGAGCCTGAAAATGAGACCGTCCTGATCCGCAAGGCTTGGTATCTAAGCGTAGTTGGCATGGCGAATGAGTCGGCCAAGGAATACGAGAGGGCTCTCTCCTTTCTGGATGAGGACTTGAAGAAGAATGCGAGCGATGCCGAGGCCTGGGAAAAAAAGGCCAGTGCCTTGAACAGTCTGAACAGGAACGAAGAATCCATCAAGGCATATGAGAAGGCACTGGAAGTCTTCGACCAGAGAATAGAGAGGAACCAGTTGGATGCAGACGCCTGGATGGGCAGGGCCAATGTTCTCCTGAACCTAGGTCGATGGGATGAGGCCCATGAGGCCTACGATGAAGTCACTGAACTCAAGCCGCAGGATTACAATGTCTGGTGGAGAAAGGCTGAGGTTATAAGCGGCATAGGGGACATCAATGAGTCGGTTGAAGCATACGATCGAGCCATCGGCCTGATACCTGCCAACGATACAGATGAGCTTGCCCTGGCTTATGCCTCCAAGAGCGAGAACCTGGCCTCTGTGGACAGATGGGAAGATGCCCTGGAGGCGGTCAATAAGTCTTTGGAGCTAAATCCCAGGAGCAGCACTTGGTGGCATTTCAAGGCATTTATTTTAACAGAGCTTGATCGAAAGGAAGAAGCTCTGGCAGCCTTCAATGAGGCCATCGGGCAGAATCCGGAGGATATCGGCAACTGGCAGTGGAAGGCCAGCCTTCTCGTCGAGATGAAGAGGTACAACGAGTCCTTGGAGGCCTATGATAAAGCAATCGAGCTGGCAGCAGAGAACAACACCGAAGAGCTGGCACAGACCTGGTTCTCCAAAGCATCAGCCTTGAACAAGACAGGCAGGAATGAGGAGGCAACAGATGCCTTCCAGAGGTCCCTGAAGCTTTATGATGAAGCGATAGCAGAGAACCCGGGCGATGTCAGCCTCCTGGAGGCGAAAGGCCGAGTGCTCTTCAATCTGGAAAGGTACGATGAGGCCATAGCCATCTATGACCATATCCTTGAAACCACTCCGAGCGTCGAGCCAAGATTAACTCACATAACCACATGGATTGCCAGGGGAGATGCTCTCAGAGCTTTGGGCAGGAATGAGGAGGCTCTGGAGGAGTACAACAAGGCCATAGATATGAGCCCCAATTTCAGCACAGCCTGGCACGGGCTGGGAGAGGCGCAGAGGGCGCTGGGCCAAACCCACAACGCGAGCATGTCGCTTCTAGTGGCACAGAAGCTGGGGTATGAGGAATGACCATAGCATTTTTGTAAAGTTAATGGGGGTTTGTGAATGAAAGCAAGATTTGCCATCGCGTTGTTAACGGTAGCCATGCTCTGCGCCTGTGCCCTAGCGCAGGAGGACAGCGCAGAGGACTGGTTTGACATGGGCAGGAATGAGGAGGCAATAAGCGCCTTCGACGAGGGCCTGAAGACGGACCCGCAGAATGCCTCTGCCTGGCATCATAGGGGAATGGCCCTGGCGGGCATGGGCCACGGAGCGGAGGCTAACCAGTCAATTCAGAAGGCCATGGAGCTCATAGACCAGAGGCTCCAGGAGAACCCTGAAGACCAGGAGGCCTTATGGCTGAGGGCAGAGGAGATGGATCTCTTTGGGAAGAGCGAGGAAGCACTGGAGGCCTACGGTCGGGTGGCAGAGTTGAACTCATCCCACGCTCTGGAAGCCTGGATAAGGGAGTCAGATATCCTGGCGGCTCAGGGCAGGTACAACCAATCGGTAGAGTCCTTCAGCAGGGCAATGGCTCTGGTTCCCGCTAACAAATCCGAGTCGCAGTTAGGATTCCAGCGGCGGAGCGAGAACACCTTTATATTCACAAAAGCCTGGCTCATTAACGGCCAGATCCACAGGGTCTCTATCGGATTGTACAATATCTCCTCAAAGTCCTTCGATGAGATAGAGCAGATCAACTCCGATTATATTGCAGCCTTGCAGCTAAAAGGCAAGGCGGTTGATCCAGGCAGACATGGAGGCTCACTCATGGGGTCAAGCCTTAATTGGGAAATGTACACCTTCAACCAGCCAAAAGCGCAGCCTCAGGCCTGGCCTCCCTGCCTGACCATAACCAAAATCAATCCCAAGGAAGACGATTTCATCGATATCGCCGACAACCTGAAGGAGGCCGTCAGTCTCCAGAACTGGAGCCTGGAGATTCAGGGATCAAAAGTATCGCTGCCGGAATATTCCCTTCTGCCAGGGAAAGCCGTCAGGGTTCACCTGAGAAGCGGCCAGGAGAATGAGACAGACCTATTCCTGGACAGCAATCTGGGGCTGAATGACACTGTCGGAAGCGTCTCCCTGAGAGACGGCTCAGGAGCGAAAGTAGCCTCATTGGACTACTGGACCAAGCTGGATGGTTCGATCGCTCACCAGGTCACTCACTACTCAGGCACAGCTGAAAACGATCTTGAGTATCCAGGGACTGGTTATCAGGGGAAGATGGTGCAGAAGGCAGCGGGTGTTGGTCCTTTTATCGCCGAGAGGACGGAGATCGGGCCGGAGTTAGCTCATAATCATAGTAACAAAGATGAGCTGCAGGAGAACACTGCTGACGACTGGTATAAAAAAGGAACTGAGCTTTTTGAAAACGACTCTTTGGAGGAGTCGGTATTGGCCATGGAGAGGGTCATACAGCTGGATCCCGAGAACTCCAGTGCCTGGCTAAGCATCGCCATAACCTTGGGAATAATGGGCAATGGTAGCGAGTCATCAAAGGCCTATGAGAAGGCTCTGAATCTCATTGACAATGATCTGAAGAAGAACCCTCAGGATGCCAGAGCATGGGAGGCCAAAAGTGATGCCTTGATCGGCCTGGGAAGACAAGAGGAATCGCTCGATGCCATTGAGAAGGCCCTGGAGATTCTCAACCTGAGCACAGAGAGGAATCCGAAAGATGGAGAAGCCTGGTGGTCCAAGGCCAACGTACTTTATGGGATTGGTAGAAGTGACGAGGCTCTGCAGGCTTACGAGAAGGTCATAGAGCTGAACCATACGCCGAGGCTGGCAGATGCCCTGTTAATTAAGGGATATGACTTCGCTATCAAAGGCAATTACGATGAGTTCAAGGAAACCTTCAACCAGGCTATTGGGCTGATACCTGCTAGCGATACTGCAAAGCTTGCTCGAACATGGAATAGCGCAGGCTTTGCCCTCGCGGAATTAGGCAAGGAAGAGGAGGCATTCGAAGCATTTGAAAAGTATGCTCAATTAAGCCCCGGAGACAGGCACAGTTGGCGCATGAAAGGCGATATGGCCTCCGAGCTAGGCAGATACAACGTATCCATTGAGGCTTACGATCAGGCCCTTCGGATAGATCCCAAATGGGCTGAAGTCTGGTACAAAAAAGGAAATGCTTTGGCTAAAATGGATAACCATAATGATGCCTTGAAGGCGTTTGAGAAGGCTGTGGAGATCTCTGATGAGGTTATCCAGAAAGATGCAGGCAATGCCAGCGGCATTTGTATCATAAAAGGCTATGCCCTCATCAAACTAAACAGGTACGATGAGGCCATAGAAGCCTTAGACAGGGCACTGGAGATCGCTCCATCTTCTGTTCCAGTATTCCCTGCTGAGGCCTGGAATGGCAAAGGCGATATTCTGCTAGCGTTAGGGAAGAACGAGGACGCTCTAGAGGCTTACAACAAATCCATCGAGTTCAATCCGGCATTTGGCCGTGCTTGGCATGGCAAGGGATTGGCACAGAGCGCCCTCGGCCAGTTCTCTGAAGCCGACCTATCTTTTCGTGTGGCCAGGAAGTTAGGGTATCAGGAATAATCCGGGCTATTTTTTTGAAAAACATGATTGCCGCTCAAACATGAGCAATAAAAACAGGAGATGTGGGTGAAAAAATGAAACGAAAAAAGACATTAGACGCCAAGAAGCCATCGATGATAGTAGTAGGAGTAAGATTTGCTCTCGCTATGATTTCGCTGGCCATACTCTGCATCGGCGCTGTAGCGGAAGACGAGAAGAGCGCAAATTACTGGTATGAAAAGAGCCTGGATCTTTACAACAACGGATCTCTCGAAGAATCACTTCAGGCGGTCGATAAGGCCATAGAGCTCGATCCCGAGAACGCCACCCTCTGGGCTTACAAAGCCTCCGGCCTGAACTTAGCCGGGGTGATCACTCAGAACCAGAGCAGATTCGATGAGTCCCTCCAGGTTTACGACAGGGCCATCGAGCTTGATCCAGAGAACACTACCTACCTGTTGTGGAAGGGTTTTGCCTTGCGACAGGCTGTCAACGGGCTGCGCGGCCAGGAGCGCATTCAGATCTTTGAAGAGGCAATAGAGACCTTCGACAGAGCTTTGGAGATTGATCCTAAATTTGCAGAGGCCTGGGCAGGCAAGGGAGTGATCTGCGACGATCTGGCCACGTTCAACAACGACTCCGCCAGGTACAACGATTCTTTAGCTGCATATGATAAGGCCATCGAGCTTGCACCCACCAACGATAGCAGAAACCTGGCTCAGGCTTACGAAGGAAAGGCTGTCGCTCTCTCCCATATGGGCCAGGATCTGGCAGCCAGAGGCCAGATTGAGGAATCCAGGGCTGTGCTGAAGGAGGCCGTAAAGAACTACGACAAGGTCATCGACCTGGATCCGGATTTCGTGGGCCAGGAGGCCCAGCAGAATCGAGCGGGAGTACTGAAAGAGCTGGGGAGACGCGATGAAGCCGCTGCAGGATACGAGAAGGCAATAGAGCAACTGAACAGAAGCATCGAAGTGAATCTCAATAACTCTGGTGCCTGGGTTAACAAAGCAATTCTGTTCCAGGAGCAGGGCAGGTATGAGGAGGCAATTACAGCTCTAAACAATGCCACGAAAATAACTCCGGAGTATGTGATGGCCTGGGAGATGATGGGCGAGATTCTGTCCAATGATCTGGGCAGATATGATGAGTCCATAGAGGCCTACGACCGCGCCCTGCAGCTGGACCCATCCGATGCCCGAGCCTGGACCAGCAAGGGCCATGCTCTCAGGAGCTTAGGCAGGAACCGAGAGGCTGTTTTAGCTTACGACCGGGCCCTAAAGATCGATCCCAATCGTGCAACGGCCTGGTCGGGTAAAGGTGCAGCCTTAAGAGACCAGGGCAGATATAACGAATCTGTTCAGGCCTACGATGAGGTCCTCCGTGCTGTTGAACGGGACCCGACATACAGATACTCCTCTGCCGCTTTGGCAGTTGCGGATGCGTGGCTTGGGAAGTCCAAGGCCGAGTCTCTGATGGGCCCAGATAAAGCTGAAGAGGCGGCCATAGCCTACAACGAATCTCTTCAGGCTTACGAGAAGGCCATTCAGATCGATCCGGAGTCGGCCAGGGCCTGGATTGGCAGGGGCAATGCCCTGCTGAGCCTGGAAAAATATAGCGACTCCACGGAGGCCTACGAGAGAGCAGTCGAGGTTTTGAACGACAGCCTTGAAGAAGATCCCGAAGATGCTGAAGCCTGGTGGCTGAAGGCCGAAAGCCTGGACAACCTTGGCAGGAGCGATGAAGCGCTACAGGCTTACGATAGGGTCATCGAGCTGAATTCCTCGAAGGCAATTGGTGCCTGGATAAGGAAATCAGACATCTTCGTCTCCTTGGGCAGATATAACGAGTCAGTGGAAGCCTTTGACAGCGCTCTCAATCTGCTGCCAACCAAAGATAAGCAGAGCATCATGGGCCTGTGGTGGGCAAAAGGCATGGACATCTACCATAATGCCTGGATTGCAGACGGTCAGATTGTCAGGACCACCTCAGCATGGCGCAACCAGTCCACAGGAGCCATCGAGAATATCATGATGGTCAACTCGGACTTCACCGCAGCCTGGCAGAGGCCGACCAGTGGCAAAGGCTTCTCGCCCGAGGAAAAGCCTCTGGGCAGGCATGATGAGGCGCTGCAGGCCTTGAGCACCAACTGGGCGGATTATGGCTTCCCCAATTCTAAAGAGACTGCACAGGTGAAAATTGCAGATGATTGGGTTCAAACTGGCAGGGCTCTATTCAGGAGCCAATCCTTTGAAGGAGCAGCTGAGGCTTATGAAAAGGCCATTGGGGCTGCGGGCTCGAATAAATCTCTGCTGGCAGAAGCTTGTCAGGGCAAAGGAGAGGCATTTCTTGTGCTATCTGGCAGTGAAAAAAGCCCTGGAAAGAGGGAAGAGGCCAATGAAAGCCTCGAAAAAGCCTTGGACTACTTCGATCAGGTACTGGAGATCTATCCAGAGAATGCTGGAGCCTGGCTCAACAAAAGCTTTATTCTCAGGTGGATGGGCAGGACCGGCGAGGCGCTCGATGCCGTAGACAGGGCAGTTGAGCTGAACCCAGAGAATATCGATTTCCGCTGGCAAAGGGCGGAGCTCCTCTCTATGCTTGGTAGGTACAACGAGTCCGACAAGGCTTTTGATGAAACCATTGAGATGATCCCAGCCAATTCAAGCCGAAAATTAGCAGAGGTCTGGACCTTCAAGGGCATTAACTTCATGGGGCAGAACAATAGCGAAGAGGCCTTGAAGGCATTTGTGAAGGTCACAGAGCTTGATCCCCAAGAGCCGGCAGGCTGGCTTTATAAGGGAGAAGTCTTGAAGGCGCTGGGCCGACAGGCCGAGGCGGACGAGGCCTGTGCCAGGGCAGGGGAGTTGGATAACCATTTTCGCAGCCTGCTAACCGCGGAGGAGGAAGCGAACGAGGCTTCCACCAGGGTTGTGGATCTGGGGTACAACGTCCAGAAGGAGAGCGACGCTAAGCCTTCTTCAACCCCTAAAATGCTGGCCATCACCAGGATTATGGTCACAGGCGAGGACGAGTTCGTGGTAGTAGCCAACAGCCGAGCAGCTGCCCAGAGCCTCAACGGCTGGACCTGTCTCTTATACACATCTCCGAGCCCACGAGACCGTACTTGATCTCGTATGACGTCTTCTGCTTGAAAAAAAAAACTCAACAATATCCTTATCTTCACCTCACACAGAAACCACGATACAACACAAAAATCATACATAAGCGACTCGAAGACGAATATCTGACTAGACGAAGAGTCGGACAGATCAGTA
>ERZ1026814.114-NODE-114-length-69985-cov-8.132941_pt1 | contig 69985 bp, 92 predicted proteins | sample MGYA00520871_ERZ1026814 | MGnify/ENA primary metagenome ERZ1026814 (study PRJEB33270, sample SAMEA104284478) | anaerobic digester metagenome | biome: Anaerobic digester microbiome; feature: mesophilic sludge digester; material: Anaerobic digester biomass | place... | reverse complement strand
GTGTCCAAGGAAACCTCTAATTCATTAGCGATTTCACGATTGTTCTTACCCATCGCAGCCAGCAAAACAATCCGTGCTCGGATAACTTTTTGCTGCCCTGTAGTATACCGACGAACAAGCAATTCCAACCCTTGGCGCTCGACGTCGTTCAAGTTGATTGCTGGTGGTTTCGGACCCGGCATTGATACTCCCCTGTTGTAGAGTATCTGTCAATGATTATATATAAAACCTTATCGTCAGGTTCATCTCAGCCCGGCTGTACTAGTGACTTTAACCTCTTACAAGGCTGAGAGTGCCGGTTCGATGGTTGTCTTAGTAGATCCAAGAAATACGTCAAAGATGTGTTCTAGGTGTGGTATCCTAGTCGAAAAGACTCTTTCTGATCGAGTCCACAATTGCCCTCAATGCGGTCTTTCGGTAGATCGAGATTGGAATGCGGCAATCAACATACTCAGATTGGGACTACAATCTGTCGGTATCAAATCCGTAGAAGCCCCGGTCTTCTAGGCCGGGGGGTAGTCACTTGATCTTTTTCTGGAGCTTCTTGAGCTTCTTCTTGGCGGATTCGCTCCCTCCAGCTGCTTGCTTTGCAAGCTCCTCTGCCTTGGCTTTCTTCACTTTGTTCAGCTTCTCAAGCTGTTTCTTGCTCACTGGCATGCTGTCACCTCTTATTTCGCCTCTAGCAGACACATTAGATCTTTTCCCTTTTAAGAATATCCCTGCGTCATCTCTGCCAGCCCAGAATGAAGATGCCACGATCTGGGAGGAAAGGAGCAGCTGGATCGATCATCGTCACCACCAGACCTCAAGCCTTTGAACGGGCATATCTGTAATCAGCCAGGGTCTTGGGCCCCCATAGGATTACCACAGCGGCAGCCGTGACTGCCAGAAGGAAAAAGGCAATGATTGGATCGTAATAAGAACCATATATGGGGAATAAAACCAATTCGCTGAGGTTGACGCTGGCATGAAATGCTATCGCTGCGAACAGGCTTTTTCCTGTGTTGTTGTATATCCAGACGATGAGAACTCGCAGCATAACTGCGGCTTCGCACTGGCCCAAAATCCAGAGTGGTGCATTATGGCCCTGAATATAAGGGATTGCATGCCATATCGCCCAGATTATCCCCAGGATGATGCTGGCCTCCAATGCAGTCCGGCGAGCCTGCAATGGGTCGGTAGCATATCCCGTCCAGCCGATCTCCTCCCCCACCCCGCCAACGAAGAAGAGGATGAAGAATGCTGGCAGCGCAATAAAAGTGAACTGGGGATCAGGGACTGGCATCCCGGTCAGCTTCATCACCGTATACTCCAGCGCCATGAGGAGGGGCATCAAAAAAAGGATGGGCAAATACCAGACCTTCGATTTGATTCTTCCATAATCAAAGCATCTTGAAAACTGCTGCTTTATGCCGTTGGATCCTTCCTCTCTGTAGACGAGGATCAGTGCTGCAGCCATCGGACAGACGAGCACGAGTGCGCCTGCAGGCAGACTGAAGGGAAGAGGAAGCTCTTGCTCAGCCATGCCACCTGCCAGCCAGAATGGTACTGATAGTGCGAAGAGCAAGATGAAGAACTTGAGAGTGGACCTCTTAGCTGATCCTGGGGATGTCATCACCTACCTCAAATGTTCTCCCCCTGATACCTCCCCTCATACAGCTTCTCCGCCTCATTCTCCAGCCTCATGAACACCAGCTGCATCAGCCGGGCGTTCTTCTTCAGCCGCAGTCCAGAGGGATTATGGACCACGAGCAAGCTCTGGCTGCGCCCCCGGTATCCCGGATCCCAAAGGGCAGTCTCCAGGCTAGCCCCGCAACGCAGGAGGGTAGAGCGGGCCCTTGCCAGGGCAGCCACATCTCCGGGAATATTTACGATCTCATTGAACGTCACCAGATAGGCTCCGGCGGATAGATCGATCCAGCCGGATTGGTCGAAATCCAGTGGTGCCGTATCCGGCAGCTTTCGTTCACTATTTTCAAAGGCCACCGCCCCGGAAGATGTGAAGCGCTCTATCTTCTGAACTGTCAGCTCCATACCACACATCTGAGTCTGAGTCTTCGAGTCGATCATGGCCTCAATTAGGCAGGATGCATCATTACCAGTAATAATAGTAATAAGGACACCTCAATTCGTTAAATTCATTCTCATTAAGCCTAATATGCATCATACTCTAGCATATCTATATATTCCTTAAATCTGTGTCGCTAGGTATCTTCCTTTAGATCCAGTATTTTTGAAGCCCTCAAATACGTTTGTTGGAGCATCAATCGCAAGAAATTAGAGTTCACTTCAAGAACTCATTCAGAGGTGCAGATCAGAATCTGGCTACAATAGATGGCCTGTGGCAGACTTCAGAGGCTAATCCAGTTAAAATGCTGATCGCCGACTCCCAATCCCATACTGTGGCTTCAGGGACGCTTATGGCATTGGAAGAGGTATATGAGCTGGTGATCCAGTCCATAGATATCGATGGAAATAGAGTGTACCTGGAGCTCTACAAAGATGGAATTGTTATCGATTCCAAGATAATCATGCCCGCGAACGAAGTTGATGATACCTTCATCTACTCCAGTCCAGGAACATCGCAAGAAATTAGAGTTCACTTCAAGAACTCATTCAGAGGTGCAGATCAGAATCTGGCTACAATAGATGGCCTGTGGCAGACTTCAGAGGTCGATCCTAATCCAATATTGATTGCCGACTCCAGATCCCGCACAATGAACTCCGGGACGCCTTTAGGATTGGAAGAAGGATATGAGCTTTTGATCCAGTCCATAGACATAGATGGAAATAAATTGCACCTGGATCTCTGTAAAGATGGTATGGTGGTTGATTCTCAGGTGATCATATCAGAGAACGAGGTTGATAATACCTTCATCTACTCCAGGCCAGAAACATCGCAAAAAATTAAAGTTCGCTTTAAGAACGCTTTCAGAGGCGCAGAACAGAGCTTGGCCACAATAGACAACATCTCGCGGTGAATCTAATGGATGGGAGGCATAGATCGTAAGTTAAATAGCATAGATAATAGCAAGGTTAATTATGAAAATCATATACACCAAAGTATTCGTTAACGATCAGGATAAAGCCCTGAAGTTTTACACACAAATCCTGGGCTTTGTGAAGAAAAGCGACATTGGCGCGGGGGATTACAGATGGCTTACCGTTGTCTCGCCTGAGGATCAAAACGGCACCGAGCTTATACTTGAACGGAATAATAATCCAGCAGCAAAAAATTATCAGAAAGCAATTTTCGAGCAGAGCATTCCCGCGATAAACTTCGGCGTTTCTGATGTCCACGCAGAGTATGAACGACTGAAGAATCTCGGGGTGAAGTTCACAATGCAGCCGTCAGAAGTAATGGAGAATGTGACCATAGCCGTCTTCGACGATACCTGTGGCAACTTGATACAACTACAAACGATAGGATGAGGAGCGCTTTAATAATGAAAGTCATCTTGAGCAGAAAAGGATTTGACTCCGAGTTTGGTGGGTATCCCAGCCCAATCCTTCCAAATGGGCAAATGATCTCGCTCCCTATTCCCGATCAAAATGAAGAGCTAAGATACTCAGATGTTATGGCGGGTGACTCGGCTTGTTACGATCTAATGAGAGATCTCATGCCTAGCATAAAGTCGAGCAACGAACGAATAGATCTTAGTAATGATTTTGGGTGTCATTTGGATCCCGATATCTTTAAAAATGCTATCCATCGAGAGCCAAATTGGAGACCTTTGTTTGGCCAGGTGGATGCAGCACAAGGTCACCTGCAAAAGCAAGATGTAAGAAGAGACGATCTGTTTCTATTCTTTGGAAGCTTCAGGAAAACCAGAAACGATGATGGTAAGCTGGCATACGATCCCCATGAAAAAGAGATGCATGTTATTTTCGGATATCTCCAGATAGGAGACATAATTAAGGTAGACCAGAAATTCGATGTGCCTGAGTGGATGAGTTATCATCCCCATGCTAATAATGCGAGAAAAAGTAACGAAACAAACACCATTTATGTAGCCAGGGATCATCTAAGTTGGAGTGAGTCGCTTCCTGGAGCGGGAAGGTTCATTTTCAGCGATAGACTTGTTTTAACTAAGAGAGGATACTCAAAATCCAAGTGGGCCCTGCCCGACTGTTTTAAAGAAGCAAAAATCAGCTATCATAAAAAACCTTGGAAAGATGGATACTTCAAATCGGCGGGAAGGGGACAGGAATTTGTCATCATGGATAATAATGGTGTAGAAGAGTGGGCCAGGAATAAGATTAAAGAATCTCAAATTGATCGTTGAGCAGAAGGAGTGAGAAGAGTGCCAGGTAATCATATCATCGGAAACGTCGGTCTGTATTACACCTGCTATCAATTATCACGAAGAGGTTGGAATGTAATGCCTACCGCGCGCAATGCGCGTGGGATAGATATCGTAGCATACAATAGCGGTGGATCGTGTTTTAAAGGGATTCAAGTCAAGTCTCTGAGAAAACGCAATTCTGTGCCAATGGGAAGAGGTCTGGAAAATATTATGGGAGACTTCTGGGTCATAGTAAATGATGTGCTTGAAAAACCGAATGCATTCGTTATGCTGCCCTCGGAAGTGAAGGAAAACGTTCATCGAGGAGGAAAAGATGGGAGAGTATCTTATTGGCTGGAGCCCTCATCCTATGATAAGGAGGAGTATCGAGAGGCATGGAATCGTATTGGAAGAGGAGATAAAGAGGAGAAATAAGACATGACTAATCTAGATATGCTCAATATGTTCGAGGCTGTTTCAGTCCTCTTTAGAGCTTCCTATCAAGAGCCATTGTGGGGGAAGTATTGCAACCATCTGAGGAATTCAATTGATGCAGTATGTATATTTTTTATAGGATATGCTTTTGAACATCAGGGCAGAAGCCCTTCCTATCCGCCCGCTGCTGTAAAAGCAATAAAGGAGTCTAAAGCTAACAATGATTCTCCCCAAGAGATATGGAAAATTTTTGGCAGTTTTATTCACAATAAAGGATTAAATAAAGACATAAATCCTTTGAATCACGATGATAACTCATGCAATACTAAAGAAATGTGTATTTGGTGTGCGTTAGGTTCTAAAAACATAATCTCTGCATCGAAGGAAGATTTGAATAAAGATCAGATTAAAGTGGCTCATGATAGATTGAAAAGAATACGTGGAGTTGGAAATAAGATTGCTTCGCTCTTTCTGCGAGATGTTGCTGTGAATTATAATTTGACACCCATCAAGGATAGATGGCTTTTGCAGCCAGTAGATATCTGGATTCGCAGAATAGTCCAGTCATTGAATAATTCGAGCGAAATGGATAATAGAGCAATCGCAGAATGGATTGTTGATCGTTGTAAGGAGTGCAATATTAATCCAGAACGATGCAATCAAGGCATGTGGTACTTTGCGGCCAGAATTGCAGGATCGGATTTCGAATTGGAGCAATCCTTGCAGGATATGAATTATGCCAGAAACCTTCTGAAAAATCATATTTCAGTTCTAAAGACATCATCATCAGCTGCTATTGAACTTGAGTCACAACTAAATAATTGGCTTTTCGCTGAATTGTGTGGGTGATTTCTGGCAGAAATTATTGCCTTTGCGCCTCTGCTTCGCTGTGGTTAGGTCAGAGCATAGCGGTTCACTACAGAGGCGCGGTACACTGCCCCCTGTTTGTGGCCACTCTTGGAAATGTAATGTAATGATCCGATGATCGGATATTGAAGCAAAACAAGAAATAAATTAAAAAAAATGCGAGGCCGGACCTTTCTCCAGCCTCATTCTCGCTCTCTCTTTCCCGCTATTCAAGCCGCTTTGCCGGATGCGAACCTCTTGTACAGGTCCAGCTCTATAGCCGTAGGCGTGACCTTCTTTAAGGCCTCTTCGAAATGCTTCTTGGAAACCTTATACTCGCAGATCTCCTCGTCCGCCTTGCACTGGCCGCTCAGGACATACTCCCGGATGGCGAGCATAACCGCCTCATTGACCACTGCACCAAGATCTGCGCCTGAGAACTTGTCCGTCCTCTTGGCCATATCCTCTATATCCACGTCATCCGCCAGGGGCTTTTTAGAGGTGTGGATCTTCAAGATCTCCCTTCTGGCCTCCTCATCCGGTAAGCTGATCTCGATCAGCCGGTCGAACCTTCCGGGACGGAGCAGAGCGGCATCGATGATATCCGGCCGGTTGGTGGCCGCGATCACCATCACGTCGTTCAGGGACTCCAGGCCATCCAGTTCAGTCAGGATCTGAGAGATCACCCTCTCGGTGACATGAGAGTCACTGCTCATCCCTCCACGGGAGGGAGCGATGGAGTCGATCTCATCCAGGAAGACCACCGAGGGTGCAGCCTGCCTGGCCTTGCGGAACGTCTCTCTCACTGCCTTCTCCGACTCGCCCACCCACTTGCTCAGGAACTCCGGGCCTTTGATGCTGATGAAGTTGGCCTGGCTCTCCGTGGCTACCGCTTTGGCGAGCATGGTCTTGCCCGTTCCAGGCGGGCCGTAGAGCAGGATTCCTCTGGGCGGCTTGGCGTCCATGTGCTCGAAGAGCCTGGCATAGGTAAGGGGCCACTCCACAGACTCTATCAGCTGCTGCTTGACCTCAGCCAGTCCGCCGATCTCATCCCAATGCACATTGGGGGACTCGACCATCACCTCACGCATGGCCGAAGGCTCCATCTCCCGCAGGGCTGCCAGGAAGTCCTCGTTGTTGACCTCGATCTTATTGAGCGTCTCCACCGGTATGGACTCGACCTCCAGGTCGATCTCCGGCAGCACCCGGCGGATGGCGCGCATAGCCGCCTCCCTGGCCAGAGCAGCGAGATCCGCTCCCACGAATCCGTGGGTTACATCAGCGAACTTCTCCTGGTTCACGTCCTTGGCCAGGGGCATTCCTCTGGTGTGGATCTGCAGTACCTCCAGGCGCGACTGCCTGTTGGGAACCCCGATCTCAATCTCCCGGTCGAACCTTCCCGGCCTGCGCAGGGCTGGATCGATGGAGTCCGGCCGGTTGGTAGCAGCGATGACCACCACTTTTCCGCGCGTCTCCATGCCGTCCATCAGAGCCAGAAGCTGAGCTACCACCCGGCGCTCCACCTCGCCCGTTACCTCTTCTCTCTTGGGGGCGATGGAGTCGATCTCATCGATGAGGATGATCGAAGGTGCCTGCTCTTCTGCCGTCTTGAACAGCTGGCGGAGCTTCTCCTCCGACTCGCCATAGTACTTGGACATGATCTCCGGGCCGCTCAGGGTCTCGAAGTGGGCATTGGTCTCTGAGGCCAGTGCTTTTGCCAGCAGAGTCTTGCCCGTGCCAGGCGGACCATAGAGCAGAACGCCTTTGGGAGCCTCAACCCCCAGCCGCTCGAAGAGCTCAGGGTGCTTCATGGGAAGCTCAATCATCTCCCTGACCTTCTTGATCTCTGCAGAGAGGCCGCCGATGTCCTCATAGGTGACCCGCGGTCCGACCTTCTCCTCCTTGGCCGGCTTATCGGTGATATCGATCCTCGTCCGCTCGCCAATCACCGTTCCTTCCTTGGGGGGAGCGACCCGGGTGGCCATGAGCTCTATCTTTCTGCCCATCACAGAGATCTCAATTATGTCCCCACGGGTGATGACCCGCCCTTCCATATACCTCTTAAGATACTCCTCCCCGCCGGTGATCCGAAGGGGAACGGTGGGAGCGAAAAGCACAACCTCTGCGGGAGTGGCCTGAGCGATCTTCAGGGGTACTTTGTCGTCGATGCTAACTCCAGCATTTCGGCGGGTGTTTCCATCCAGGCGCACGACGCCATGGCCAGTGTCCTCAGGGTATCCAGGCCAGACCAAAGCCGCAGTCTTCTTCTTTCCCTGAATGCTGACTACATCGCCTGCCTGCCAGCCCATATCGTTCAATACCTGCGGGTCAACCCGGGCGATGCCCCTTCCCACATCAGTGGGACGGGCTTCAATTACCTTAAGCGTGATATCTCCTGCCATCAGAATCCTCCATTTCTTTTTTTGTATTCTCTTGCTTTGTCGTCACCTGAATGATTTTTATCTTTGCTGCTATTCTGATCATGTGGGGCGCTCATTCCTCTGTAAAAGGTTGATCTCCCCAGAGGGCGATTCGCCATCAATTCATCCTTTGAGGCCTGCATTCCCTGGGCCACATCAATTCTCGAATCATCATTCTTGATACCTGATATTACTAACTTCTAGTTAGTGTATAAATTGCTATTTAAACTTTTCGGCTTTGTGGACCTGGGCATCCAGTGCCCAACTGAGTGAATGGCAAATATTGGCCACTTTATCAATAAAATCGATATCATTAAAGCCAAAATAAACCGCCGTCTCACGCGAGTGAGACATTCCGCCGCGAGGAAGAAATGAGGGATAGTGAGATGGTTGGATGCAATGACCCATAGCAATGCGATCAGCGCAATCAAGCGCATCAGCTATTCTTCCACATTGCCTATCCTATCCTTTACCAGCCGATGCTTGGCAGAGGTCGCCGAAAAGAGCTGGCGGAACATCTCCGGCGATAGGGCCTCGATCACTTTTGCGCCCTCCTCAGTTATCCCTCCCCTGGTCGCCACCATCGCAATCAGATCATCAAAGCTCTTATCCTCCAAGAGAGCCGCAGTCCCGATCAGTGTCTTTTTGATCAACTGCTCAGCCAGATCTTTATCCACCCCTGCACCCCGCATAGAGGCTTCCAGGGCGAACTCCCTGAGGATGGCAGATATATACGCGGGCCCGCTGCTGGTGAGATCGGATAGCACCTCCAGCTGCTCCTCTGCCACCTCCACCGGCCAGCCAATGGACCCGAAGAGCCGAAAGAGCAGAGATCTATCATCCTCTGAGGCATCACTGCCCAGGACGAGAAGGGTGACCCCTAATCCTTTACCGCTGGCGACGCTGGGAATGGCCCGGGCCGCCCTTGCCCGGCATAGATTCTCCAGCTGCCGGAGGGAAAAGTCCACTGCCACCGATACGATCAGCTTTTCCGGGGTGAGCAGCTCACTAGTCTCAGCTATTACCCCTTTGAGGTCCACAGGCCGCACGCACAGGAATAGAACATCCGACCTTTCCGCCACCTTCAGGTTATCTGCAGCTCGCACTCCCAGCTTTCTTTCCAGCCTTTGGGCCTTCTCTTGGCTGCGATTGCTCACCCAGAGCTCCTCTCTACTGATCGCTCCCCTGCGAACAAATTCTTCTGCCAGCATGCTTCCCAGGTGGCCGGTGCCAATGATGCCGTATGAGGTCATCTTCCGCCATCCTCCGGCCATTTTCCCCCGCCTTCCACTGAGTGGAGGAACTGATCGAGAATCCTGTTAAACTCATCCGGCCGGTCCATCTGCAGCCAGTGTCCGGTGCCTGATATTTTTATGAAGGGCAGATCAGAAACAAGATTATGAAGGCTGTAGGGGGCATCATTCAGGTGGCTTATAACAGAGAGCTTTGGCCCTGAATAACGCTGGAGCATGGAGACCGGATCGAATAAGAGGCTATCCCTGAAGGCACCTGCAACCACGTCTTTCGGGGTGGCATACAGATCGTTCATAACCCTCTCTGCAACCACCTGGCTGGACCCAACCAGCAACGTCTGCCAGTAATCCCTGATAGTGCGCAGATAATCATCGGACTGCAGCGCAGCCAGAAACGGCTCTATTATCTCGTTGGGCAACATTCTTCCATCACCGGATGGATCGACAAGCAATAAGCCTTTGACTCTATGGGGATTCTCACCTGCATAGGCAATTGAAGCCGAACCACCAAGGCTGTGCCCTACCAGGACGAAACGCTCCAGATCCAGGGACCGTGCCACAATACCGATATCCTCCGCCAGAGTCTCCACCCAGTAGTCGCCATCGGAAGGCAGATCGGACAGGCCATGCCCCCGCAGGTCAAAGGCCGCCGCCCTTCGCTCCTTCCGGAGGTGATCGAGCTGCATGGACCATTGGGATGCATTTCCAGCAAGGGAATGGACAAATACCACCGGCAATCCACCCCTTCCACCGTCATCGATGTTGATCCTGGCGTCCATAGCCTCTGGATAAAGAGCCATTCAAGTCACTCTCACAGATCCTGCTATGCCGGATTTATGCGCCGCATCCTTCCCCGGTTTCATAGACCTCGCGAATCCTGTCTGCCACATCGCTCGATAGCCTCTGCCCGGCAATGGTGGAGAAGACCTCGGCATAATCAGGCTCCAGACAGCTCAGTCCTTCCATCCCCTGGAGAATCATGTCCGTGAGGTATTGCATATCATCGACTGATAGTTTTTTCAGCCTCTGCTCGAAGTCTGCCAGCCCGCGGGAGAGATGGTTCGCCAATGGAGGGAGAATGTTCATGTACTCGATCTGGTAGCCATGCCGCTCCATCTCCACGATCTCTGGTGCCAGCTTTCTCAGAATCTCTATATCGCGCTCATTCAGATCTCGGGCCATAGAGAGCCTTATGCACTGCAAAAATATATCATTATCCTCTCAAGAATATCATTATCTTATCACTAGTATCATTATGCTAGCTGGAGCCGTCTACAGATTGCGATATCCAGTCAAGATATGGCTGATAGCCGTCGATTATCGGGAGGACGATGATCTCGGGAAGCTCATAGCTGTGCAGCTCTCTGATCCTCGATATCATCTCTTTAATCCTGGTCTGCTCCGTCTTTATGATCAATAGAGCCTCGCGATCCAGGTTGAGCTTGCCCTCCCATAAATAGCAAGAATTGACACTTGAGATGTTAACGCAAGCTGCCAGATGCTCTTTTATCAGCGATTTTGCTATCATCTCGCCATTATCGGGAGAAGCGGTGCAGAGCACCACTCTGTGGCCATTACCCAGTGTTTTGTCTTGATTCCCTTTATTGCCCATAATCTGATCGTTAGCCCTGTCCCACCCATCGCTCGACATTCTCTCCGATCTCCTTCTTCCAGATAGAGGCTCTCTTTTTCAGCTCATCGATGATGTATCTGCACCCATCGAAAGCCTCAGCTCTATGAGCTGCAGTGCAGACTATGGCTACGATGCTCTCCCCTACCGCCAGCCTGCCGGTGCGGTGGGCGATCTGCACCGATGTGAGGCCGAATCGTTCAATGGCCTCAAGGCGTATCTGCTCAAGCTCGGCTTCAGCCGCCTCAGTGAACGCCTCTACCTCCATCATCTGGATGCCGTCGTCCCTGACCGTTCCCAGGAATGCGACCGTGGCACCGGAATCCTCCCTCTTCGCCCTCTGGATCATCTCCTCTATAGAGATCTCCTCTGCAGTGATCTTGAACAATTCTATTCAACCTCCTGCGACCGGCGGTAATATGGCCAGCTCATCGCCATCGTTCAGAGGAATGGAAAGATCATTCAATGGATCAATCCTCTTCCTATTGATCATTAAAAGGATATAGTCATTGGGCCCCCCAGAGCCAGAAAAGGCCTGCTCCCTGAAGGCAGGAGAGGATGCTCCAATGCTCCTCAGCAGGGAAAGAACAGTCGAGCCCTCCGGGATATTCATATCCATCTCCTTTCCCAGGATCTCTCGAAATTGGGCGAATGCCCTGACCTTTACCAGCATTTGCTGTCGATCCTCTTCCCGATGACTTTGTTCACCGTTCATTTATTTTTATAGACATCACCATAGCTGATGATAGATGTTTTTGTATCTGCCTCTGTCCTGTCCTTTTCTGAACCTTGCTTCTGACCTTCTTTCAGCGTCTTCTTGATCTTCTTCTCCTCTTTCTCCCTCAGCCGGGCGATCTCCTCAGAAGAATCTACACCCATAACGAATGTGCCGTGGCAGGGTTTGACATAGGTGAAGAGAACCTCATCCCCCCTTATCCCCAATGCCACCGGCGGCACGCCAATTATGAAATAGTCCTTGAAGATCCTGTATCCTGGCTCGACGTAGTAGACCTCCTCAGAGTTCTTCTCTATAAACTCCCGCGCCTCTTTAAATGAGGTCCTCTCCAGGTACAGCTTGTACTTCATCTGCTCAATGCAGCTCAAATGATCACCTTGTCTATCTTGCTCTTCAGAGGCCCAGGATTATGGGTCGCCTTGGCCACGATCTTCTCCGTCGGATAATCTATGCTCTCACCAAGCGCCTCTGCATTCTTGCCGAAGACGACCGCATAATGCACGGCTTTGGATATGGCGCTGAAAGTGGCCCCATATGCCATGCCGGCATCGCTGTGCATGAAAGCAAAGCAGGCGTCGAAGTCCATCTTCTTCTCCACGATCTCCTGTATGATCCAGTCCAGGTCCGCCGTCTTCTGCACATAATAGCCCTCAGGATCTGCTGTCTTGAGCAGCTTGATTGGGGCATTTGTTCCCGCCACAGTGACATCCCAGCCCTCTTTCTTTAGCTTATGGGCGAGATAGATCACAATGCTGATCTGCACCGGCACCTCCGGGCAGCCCATCACCAACAGCGCCTTCTTGCCTTCGGTCATACGCTCATCCCTTGATCTTGATAATCCTGATTCGATTCAGATATCCTCAGTCGAGCTTAATAGATTATTCCATGCGGCGGGACTGCTGCTCTCAATCCCCTAGATGGATCCGCATTCCATGCAGCTCATGCTCTTCTCACAGGAAACCTCCTCCAGGGTGGAAGAGAGACCGTCCCAGAGGAGAAGGCGGTTTTTCAGAAGCTCGCCTCTGCCAAGGGCGAACTTTATGGCTTCATTAACCTGAATGGAGCCGATGACCCCGCAGGTCGAGCCCAGGGCAGGAGACTCCTGTGCCGGCGGAGCGCGGGGAAAGATGCAGCGCAGACAGGCAGTCCTCCCTGGCAATATTGTCGTTGCCTGCCCCTGAAATCCGCTGATGGCGCCGTGAAAGAGGGGAATCCTTCTCTCTAAAGCGGCATGGTTCAGCAGATACCTGGCCGGAAAGTTGTCCATTGCGTCCATGATCATGTCACAGCCCTGCACCAGTGCATTGATGTTCTCCGCGGAGATTTTCTCCTGCAGGGCTTCGATCTCTCCCTCCGGGTTGATATCGCTCAGAGTCTCCAGAGCTGACTGGGCCTTGCTCCGGCCCAGGTCCAGGCTGCCATGAAGGATCTGTCGGTTGAGGTTGCTCAGGTCAACTGAATCACAGTCCGCTATGCGAATCCTGCCAAAGCCCGAGGCCGCCATGTATAATGAGATGACAGAGCCCAGACCACCTGCTCCTGCTATGAAGACTCTCTTTTTCTTCAGCCTCTCCTGGCCCTCCTCAGCAAAGAGGCGGATCTGACGGGAGTACCTCTCCCTTTCGGCATCGCTCAGCATCTGATCACCCGGATTGGAATTGCACTGATCTATTAAGGATTTTGCAGAGGATTTAATGGGGATTTGATCTATCCGCCATGCACTATTCTAAATATCTTCAACTCATCTGAGCCGCCAGCAGTCTCCTCTTCCGCCACTATTCTGCCGTTCAAAGTCACTATTACTTCCTCAGAGTTTATCTTCAGCTCCTTTAATATTTCCTCAATGAGACGGTCTTTCGCTGCCAATTCCACTCTGCTCCCATCCGGCATATAGATCTGCATTTCCACTCCACTTCCACCCTCGGGGCGCATGGCTCAATTCCCCTCATCGGGCGGCATCTATTCCTGCTTTGTATTCTGCTTGAGCCCTTCTGGTGCAAATGGCTTCTGGTAGAATAGATATGATGTCCCGAGATTTTTACGAAAACATTCTTAACCCATTCCTGCCTAAATCGATGCCCAGAAGGCAGGGTTAAGATGAGAGAGGTATTGCTGGAATCCCGAGAAGACAGAGCGCAGTTTTATCTGCCGGACAGGTGCATCGGCTGCGGAACCTGCGTTCAGGTCTGCCCCAAAGGGGAGCTGATTATAGGATCGGTGGGAGCTGTGGTCCGCGGCCTGATCGACAAGGACTTCATTGAGAAGAGAATGAGCGGGGCCTGTGCCTTCTGTGCGCTATGCTCCCGGGTCTGTCCCACTGGCGCCCTGGAGTTCAGAAAGAATGGCATTGCAGAGATGGATAATTCCTATCTCAGCGTCGCGATCAAGTCCACCGTCGTCGACAGCGAGAAGTGCGTTCACTGCGGCCTGTGCTGCGATGTCTGCCCCCAGGCCTGCATTGAGCTAGAGGACAGGCATCTGGCAGAGGACGGCAGCCTCAAGGTCGGCGGCCGGACGATAATTGACCTGGAGCGCTGTGTGCATTGCGGCTGGTGCGCCTCGGTCTGCCCGACGGGGGCTATATCCTTTGAAAAACCCTTCGCCGGGACCTTCAGCCGTGACGATAACGTCTGCCAGGCCTGTAAGACATGCGTTCACACCTGTCCTGCCAATGCCCTGTTCAACCGGGAATGGAAGGCGGGGGAGAGGGGTGAGAAGGTCAGCCACCGGCCTGATGCCTGCATCTACTGCGGAGCATGTGCCCAGGCCTGTCCGGTGCGAGCGATTGTGGTTTCCAAGACCGCTATCATCCCGGAGATGAAGGGCAAAGGAGCCTTTGAGAAGAAGCTCGCCCTTCCCGCTCCCTGGCCCACTCTCACCTCTTGCCTGGAGACGGATGAGATTGCGTGTTTGGGCTGCGGAAACTGCGTCATCGCCTGCCCGGTCAATGCCCTTTCCGATCCATATCTTGCCGCCGGCCATCTGAACGAGCTGGACAGAAAACCGCTCCTTGAGGTCAGAGATGGCACAGTCAAGGTGGTCGACCAGGAAGTCTGCGGCTCATGCGCCACCTGCAGCATGATCTGCCCGGCAGATGCGATCCGGTTGGTTCCCAGAGAGGTGGTCTGATGGCAGCAAATTCTAACAAGACTATGATCATCAAGAATGGATATCTCTTCGATCCTCTGAATGCAATTGATGGAGAGGTAAAAGACATTTTCATAAGAGAGGGCAAGGTGGTCTCCTCCCTCTCCGGCCATGAGGCCAAAGATGCCACAGTAATTGATGCCCGGGGAAAGACAGTTATGCCTGGAGGGGTTGACGCCCATTCCCATGTGGCAGGAACCAAGGTCAACGCCGGCCGGCTCATGCGCCCCGAGGATCACTACAAATCCGTCCGCAAGAAGACGGATATCACCCACTCGGGCAGCGGCTACACCGTCCCATCCGTCTACAAGCAAGGGTACGACTATGCTGCTATGGGCTACACTACCGTCTTCGAGGCTGCCATGCCACCTCTGGAGGCCCGCCATACCCATGAGGAGATGAGGGCCACCCCCATCCTGGATATGGGCGCCTACATGGTCTTTGGCAACAACTGGTTTGTCATGCGCTACCTGAAGGATGGCGACATCGAGAAGGCAGCGGCCTATGTGGCCTGGATGATGAGAACTCACAAGGCCTACGGCATAAAATGCGTCAATCCCGCGGGGGTTGAGAACTGGGGCTGGGCCAAGAACGTGAAAGGCTTGGATGAGCCCAACATCCATTTCGAGGTCACCTCCAGGGAGATCATCCGGGGCCTGGCTGAGGTCAACGAATTGCTGGGCCTTCCCATGTCACTTCACCTGCATGCCAACAACCTGGGCCATCCTGGCAACTGGGAGACAGCCCGAGATTCGCTGATGATCACCTCCTCTCTGGAACCGAACAGCAAGACGGAATTGGAATGGGCCCAGACACGTGAGAGCGCCAAAAGAAAACAGACCGTCTACCTGGCTCACGCCCAGTTCAGTAGCTATGGAGGATCTTCATGGAGGGACTTCTGCTCCGGCGCTCCCGATCTGGCCAAATACATCAACCAGACGGAGAACGTGGTCATAGACAGCGGCTCAGTCCCCTTCGGCCCGGCTACCACCATGACCGGCGACGGCCCGGCCCAGCATGACCTCTACATGTTGACCGGCCAGAAGTGGTCCAACTGCGACATAGAGATGGAATGCGGCTCAGGAGTCCTCTCATTGATGTACCTCAAGAGCAGCCCGGTCCATGCCACCATGTGGGCCATAGGCCTGGAGGTGCTCCTGCTGATCGATGATCCCTGGAAGACGATCATGACCACCGACCATCCCAACGGAGGCCTGTTCAGCCAGTATCCTCAGGTGATCGCCTGGCTCATGTCTAAAAGAGCCAGGGACGATACCGCCAAAGAGTGCCACAAATGGGCTTATGATAAGTCCAGCCTGGGAGGAGTGGACCGGGAGATGAGCCTCTATGATATTGCCATCCTCACCAGAGCCAACTCGGCCAGGACCATAGGCATGGCCCACCGCAAAGGCCACCTGGGAGTGGGCGCAGACGGCGATGTGACCATCTATGATATCGATCCTGGGGATCTGAATGTCAACGATCCATCATATATCGTCTCCCGGTTCAGCCGGCCCGATTTCACAATAAAAGACGGCCAGATCGTCGCCCGGAAGGGAGAGATCGTCTATGTGCCCGAGGGCCGGAGATATTACTGCCAGCCCCATATGGACGAAGATGTGGAAAAGGATATGATGAGGGATGTTCGGGACTGGTTCAAATACTATACAGTGGGCTTTGCCAACTATCCCGTCCCCGATAAGTACCTGAAAAACCCGGTTCCAATACCGGTTAACATGCCCATGGAGGCAGTGGCGAGGAGGTAGGAAGATGGCAGAAATAAAGCTTGTTCCCAGGGGCAAGATTGGCATTACCGTAGAGGCTGAGGTCATTCGTCCCGACCTTTTTGCCGGAAAGACAAAAGAGCAGATAGAGGAGCTTTTGGTCTGGCAAGGACCTAAAGAGCTGCCCTTGAGCCAGTTCTTTGAGGTGGATATTCAGGGGAATGGCGGCTCTCCAGAGGAGACGAAGATCATAATCGATGGGGATGTATCCCGGGTAAAGCGCATCGGCCAGGGGATGAATTCCGGCATGATCGAGATTTTGGGACCGGCGGGAATGCACACCGGAGCAGAGATGACAGGGGGCAAGATCCTGGTCCGAGGCGATGCCGGCTCCTGGTCAGGCATGGAATTGAAAGGAGGCCTGCTGCAGATATCCGGGAACGCGGGAGATCATGTGGGCTCTGCTTACCGAGGCAGCTGGCGGGGGATGACCGGCGGCCAGATCATAATCCAGGGAGATGCGAGGAGCCAGCTGGGCGGCGGCCTGGCGGGAGGATCGATAACTGTGGAGGGCAACGTTGAGAACTTCTGCGCCATCCGCCAGGCAGGAGGCCTGCTAATCATCAAGGGCAATGCGGTTCGAGGTCTGGGAGCGGAGATGAGCGGTGGCACGGTGGTGATTTTAGGGGAGGTGAAGAACTTCTCCCCAGGCTTTGTCCATCAGGGAATCGAGATCAATCCCAAGATCGGCGAGATCGAGCTGGAGGGGAGGTTTGCTCGTTTCATGGGCGACTATGCCGCCGGCAAGAATCCCAAGGGAATGCTTTACTCCAGAATGGCCCAGGAGGTGGGAGAATGACGGGAGTGTTTCTGCTGAACACCGGCAGCACAATCGAGGAGGGCAGACTGGCCAAAGGGGGAAGCAAGCTCACCGATGACTATACCCGGGAATGCGCCGTCTGCGAGATGAACCTGGCAGACTTCCTGGCCATGGGTTCACCTGATAGGGTTAAAGTAACCAGCAGGGACGGCCACTCGGTTGTAGTTTATGCTTATGGAGCGGAGAAGCTCTCTTCTGGCCAGGTCTTCATGCCCAGAGCCATCTGGTCCAATGTGGTGGTGGACCCGGAGACCTTCTCTTCCGGCTCACCTCTTTACAAGGGCTCGCCGGTGAAAGTCGAGCCCTCAAATGATATGGTCCTCTCGGCGGAGGAGCTAACAGCAAAGCTATACATGCTGCAAAAGCGGGGTTAGGTAATGGCGACAAAGAATATAGTCTGTCCAGTCTGCGGGGCCTCTTGTGATGATATTCAGGTGGAGCTGGAGGGTCAGGGTCTTACGGTCAGGAATGCCTGCAAGATGGGAAATGCCAAGTTCCAGGAGGTCGTGAGCCCTCACAGGATCCGAGAGCCGCTTGTAAGAGCGGATGGAGATCTGAGACGGGCGAGCTGGGATGAGGCCATTGAGATGACAGCGAGGATCCTGGCAAATTCAGAGCGTCCCCTCCTTTTCATGGGCAGCGAGACCTCTACTGAGGCAATGGAGGTGGGAATCCATATGGCAGAGTTCCTGGGGGGCATAGCCGACTCGAACTCCACCGTCTGTCACGGGCCCACCACCATGGGCATTCAGGAGGCTGGACGAGTGGGGGCTACCGCCGGACAGAGCAAGTCGAGGGCGGACCTGACGGTCTACTGGGGCTCCAATCCCCTGGAGTCCATGCCCAGGCACATGTCCCGTTATGCCGTCTATCCCCGGGGCTACTGGACCCAAAGGGGGAGGTTTGACCGGACGGTCATCTGCGTCGACCCGAGGAGGAGCATCACCGCTGAGAATGCGGACCTGCACATTCAGCTCAATCCCAATACCGACTATGAGCTGCTCAGTGCTCTTCTCACCCTCCTGCACGGCAAAAGGCCGCACCAAACGGCTGAAGATGTGACCGGTGTGTCCATCTCCGAGATGGAGAAGATGCTGGATATGATGAAGAGCTGCAACTTCGGGGCTATTTATGTGGGCCTCGGCATTGCTTCCTCATATGGAAAGCATCGAAATGCAGAGATGGCCTTCAACCTGGTAAAGGAGCTGAACAGCCACACCAAGTTCGTGATCGGAGCTCTCAGAGGGCACTGCAATGTGGCCGGGTTCAACCAGATAGCATCATATCTATACGGTTTCCCCTTCGGCCTGGATTTCGCTCGCGGCTATCCCCGCTACAATCCGGGAGAGTACACGGCAGTGGATGTCCTCAGGGATCGGGATGTAGATGCCGCTTTCATCCTATCGGCGGATCTGGTCTCCCACTTTCCCGCTGCGTGCTCCGAGTATCTGGCCCAAATTCCCGTGGCCTGCATAGATATCGCTCCCTGTCCGACCACCATGATCTCTGATGTGGTCCTGCCGGGAGTGATCGATGCCATGGAGTGCGACGGCACCTTCTACCGTCTGGACGATGTGCCCATCTACTTCCAGCCGTTCACCAGCTCGCCCTTCTCCTTTACAGAGAGCAATGTCGATACCATGAACCAGATATTCAAGCGGGTGAAAAGGATAAAGGGAAAGTAAAGGGGGTCGAGAGATCGGAATGGACTGAGGTTGGGGAAAAAATGATCGTATCCCCTTTTCCTCATTCCTATGAGCGAATTTTTGCATTGTAATGCCAATTGTTTTAAATAATCTGATAGCCTAATGAAAAAGGAGGAGGTGAAGGCGGCATGTGTACTGTCGGTGGCGGACCGGACATAGGCGAGGTTGAGACTCTGGTTGCCAAGGATTATGAGTGCCTGGACTGCAATAACAAGTTCCAGGGCATGGGAAGAAGGCCCATGTGCCCTTCCTGCAAGTCAAGGAATGTAAAGGCAGTCTGAACTGGAATCCGAATCCATACAAGTCCATTGGAAGTCTATTGGTTCATTCATAGGTCATGCATATACTCTTGAATGAGGAAGAGATCGCCTATATCGAGGGCGAGAATGGCACCATAGCTATGGCTAAGACCAAAGGGCACTTTTTCTATCTGGAGACGGAGCAAAAGGAGATCGTTCTATTCACTGAGCCAGAGGAATTGATGGTAGCCTCTTCCTTTGGCCGGGGAGAGAAGATCAGGCGGGGTCTGCATTGCACCCTCTTTCAGCTCAGGGAGTTGGAAGCGCCCTTGATCGTCCTCCCCAAGGGCCATCCTGCCTCCCCCCGGCTGAAGACGGTGGTATCCATAGGCCCCTCCACCCGTCTGAGCTGCATGATTCTGCCGGGAACCCATCCCGAGCAGAATGTGCTCTGCGGATCGGAGGAGTTTCACGGCCTGGAGATCATCGCCGAATCAGGAGGAGCAGAGGTCAGGGGCTGGCCGGCGGGCGGGCAGATAGCATCGGTGACGGTGGAAAGGTTCTAGACCGATGAAATGCATGGATTTTCTGCCGGCAGCAAGAATGCTGGCTGCTGAAAGACTATAGCTGAACTGGCATTGGATGCTGGATTACTTGAATGGGGATATAGGGAAAGCAGAGGCGAATTGGTGATGGCAGAGATAAGAGAGGACAGTCTGGTCAGGTACATGGGCACCGGCACCATTGGAAAGGTAAAGGTGCTGAAGACAGAGGATGATGGAACCGTCTGGGCCTATCTGGATAGCACTGGGCTCTACTACAAGCTTGATACACTGGAGCTTATTGAGAAGCCACCGGAGAGAAAGGAGCTTGAGGGCATGACGCTCGAGCAGATCCAGGAGAGGTTCAAGCAGACGCAAGAGATGATGGATGCTGCCAAGATGCAGGATGAAAACCTGGAGACTGGCGGATAAGTCAGCCTTTTGGGATAGATGAGTCACCGGCGGAAGGGTGGGCGAAAAGCCCGGCAAGGATTGACCCCATCCGCCCGGAATAGGCTTGGGTTTTGGCTGTGCGTAATAATGTGGCATGTCAAGAATAGTTGAGGCTATTGGGAAGCTAGAGGCAATTCTAGACGGCAATGTATGCTTTTCTCGAAGGGAAGGGCTCCAGGAAGTTCTCAATCTACTTAAGGAAGAACAAGCATCCTCTAAGGGCTCCCATATTGAGAAAATGATCCCCCCATCCAGCAAGAGAATCGGGGTGGTAGTACACGGTCCGGAGATAATAGACTCAGGCGGAGCTGTGCAGCTGATAAATCACCTGAAGCAGATGGGAAGGGTGAACGCCGTTCTGGGAGGGACCATGGGCAGGGTGGCGGTCATTGATGCGGATCTGGAGGAGATCATAACCATCAACACCAGAAGGCGGCCGAGCATTTCCATCCGGGATATGGCGGAGGATTCGGATATTGTCATCATTCTCAACCAGGCCAAGTGCCGGGAGACCGGCCTGGCCTTCGGGACAATGGTGGCAAAGCTTGCCGGAATCGATAAACCCCTGATCCAGATCGATTGCGGCGGGAGGTTTGTGGCCGATCTCACCCTCAGCCATTTCGCTTCAGATTCTGAAGACATCAATGAAGAGGGTCTGGCAGTCGCCGCCAGGCTGGCAGCAGATCTGGGGCTGGATCTGCTGCGGCCCAGGCCCAGGGATTGCACCCTGATCCAAGGGGATACTGTACGGCGCATTATGACCGGGGTGATTCCCGGAGAGCTGATATCCGTTAACGGTACGGTCATCGGCCGGGCAATCGGAGCAGAGGTGGAGATCAAGGCCAAAGGGGGAAAGATAATTGACCTGAAAGGAGCCGAGCCGAAAATGCACGGCCTGGAAAAGCTGCATCGGGTAGATCTGGAAAAGGCTATCATCCGCAGCGGCTCCATCAGGCGGAGCACTGTCAGGCCAAGGATAGGAGAGAATCGGGGAGAGGGTGCAGCATTCATTGACCATTGTGCAGAAGATGCCTTCGAGGCGGCAGGAGGAGCAGCCGTGGCCCTGACGGTGGGAGACGACACCACGGCCATTGCCGGCGATATTCTCGCCCGCCTGGGAATTGCTGTGGTCGGGATCGTGGACGGGGACATCGATCGCCTCGCCGGGAGCCTGACCATCTTGCCGGGCAGCATCATCATCCGGGTCCGGCCGGGCTATGATGATATCATAGGTAGGCGGGCAAGAGAAGAGATCTTCCGGGGTGAGGATAGGATCTCTATCAGCGCCCTTGATCTGGCAGATAGGGTGAAAGAATTGGCTGGCGGGCATCTCATTCGAGAGGACCATCCGTGAGCGCCAAGGTGTTGATTTTGAATGAAAAGCCTTCAGCTTGGAACTTATTACCGGCATTTCAAGGCTGCAACTATCAAGTTTCAGACCAGCTTTATTAGGGAATAATTTCCTGGCTCAGGCTTATACTGCAATTAAAGGGTGCCAGGGGTCAATATCCTGCAAACCTAAAGTAAAGAAATCAAAATTTTAAGGTACTTCAAATATGAGAGCAACTCATCATGTAAAGATCAGCAATCTTATCTGGTACGGATTTGTTGGGAATTAATTCATTATCTATCCAAAATTTAAAGCTTTCCTTATTTAGGACGTGATATCGGTTCCTGATGGATTTAGAATCAGTAGCTTGTCTCCATTTCATTCCCTTGATTATTTAGATAAGATCTACATAATTATGCAATATATGAATCTTCAAAGACCTGGCGCAAAAGGTCTCTATGCTCCTCAAGGTCTTTCTTAGTTAGCCTAAAATTCAACCTCCCATCCGCTCTTCCGCCTTCAAGGACATCTAAACCCGCCTCATCTAACTTCTTTGCCCAAGTTTCAATATCCTCAAGCTTGACCTGTGCCCGGACAAATCCTATCTTTGGCCTTAATGCTATAAAATTATTCACTATCTTATCTTCAATTAATCCTATATAATATTTATTATACTTCAAAGCTAAATTTGGATTAATTTCGTGCAGTATATCCAAACATTTATCAACAATTGCTAAAGAATCCATAGAACTCTTTTTCTCCCAAAATTCTCTATTGGCGGGCGGTTCAAAGGGACCCACAACCTCTTCATCCCCTAATCTTACCTCATCCAAAACTTTGATAAAATTCAAGACAACTTGATCATTTATTCGCAAGGCATTGAGCTTTAAAGCAATAAGCGGTATAAAACCATTGAATAAGCCAATGATGTTCAAGAATCGCGAAGTTATGTCTTCAGCCGCAATGACTGCACAATGATCGTATTGTGGATATCGCTTCCTCTCAATATCCCAATACTCCAGACACCGCATGATATGACTTTCATCAGTCGCCCCAAGCATAAGTTCAACTTCATATCGTTTACCTGTGTCTGGATGCCTGAGGAGAAGATCAAGGCGTCCTGTTCCTGGCTGTTTCCTCTCAACATCCCTAACCTCTAAATCTCCCAATCCAAGAATGGAAGGATCATCAACTATACGATCACGCAGCCACGCCTCGTTAAATTCAGAGCTATCTTTAAGACTAAGTCGCTCAGCCTTTATATATTGCAGCATTCTTATCCCCTCAGCGCTGCCTTTGTAGCTTCTCCCTAGAAAAAGGTTTGGATTTGCTACTTGTAGATAGTGACTGTCGAGTTCTTACGATTGATAAGTTGATAAGGACGTCCTCAGCCGACTCAGTGAGTTTTTTTCGATGCAGGTTTTAGCCTGACAACCGGAGTGAAACCCTACAAGTGGACAACGAGTTGAGCAATGCCAACTCATGAAGGGAAGTACATGAAAAAGATGAGTTGGTGCTGCGACCGGGAATTCAAGATATCAATAGTATCCGAGCTTGAATCCGGCAAGCCTCCTGCTCAGATCTCCTACGAATATGGCATCTATCCCAGCTTTCCGTGATGGTGGCGGATGGGCTGACCGAGAATCCAGAAAGAGCATTCAGCGGCATTGGCAACCGGCGCAAGTACGAGGCTAGGATTGCCGAGCCAGAGAGGCTGCTGGGCCTGGCCATGCTGAATATGAAATAGTTTGCGGACCATACATTTACCAATATTTAAGAGTTCCAATTGAGGCGGCCAGTACTTGCAAAAAAATTGAAGCGATCAACTCCGCACTCCCTTGATCGCCTGCAGCTCCTGGTAGAAGGTGGCGGCGGTAGCGGTATCGCCCAGCCCCACGGTTATCTTTGGCTCTCTTGCCAGAAGGGAAGGCATCAGGGATACCACCAACCCATCTCTTTTGTGAAAAGCTCCCCGTCCCACTCCTGCAGCCTCTGCCCCCTGTCGACAGAACTCCCTTTTGGCCTCCAGACCCCTGGGATTGACCTCTACTGGTGGCATTCCTTTTGCCGAGCCGGTGGCAGCCAGAGCGGCCGCAGAGTCTGCGCCTTTCTGCAAAGAGAGCAGCTCATCTCTTGCAGTTAGCTTGCCCTCCTCCATGATGCTCAGAATGTAGTCCCTGGTGTGGACTGAGACCCTGAAGATTCCCAGATGTTCTCTCAGTCCGGCTGCCTTTTGCATCCTCTCTTGCCACTGGCTCCCTGAAGTATCGGCGGGTGTAGATGATGGCAAAAGATCCGGATATGAGCATTCTCCCGCCGCCGTCTCCAGCTCATCCTCGTTCAGTCCCAGGCTGTCTGCCTTTTCGAGGAGCCGGAGAAAGTGCCTGGCGATCTTTTGGCTTTGAAACGAGCCCATCTCCACATGGATGTAGATATTGGGATTAGCCTCTTTCCAGCTCCTGATCTGCTCGATCCTAGGGGGGAAGATCTCTCGATACCGGTCCCGGGGAGCGAGGTGAAAGCCGGATAAGATTGCACCTTCGATTTCCTGGATATGATCCTGACAGTAGGCGTCGAAGTCCTGGTTCGATTCCATTCTGGTGTTCACCGGATCGTAGGTGGCAATGAAGCGGTTATCTCTGGCGGCAGATATCGGCCCCTGGGGGGAGGGGATACGATCGCTTTCTTTGAACTGGAAGACGAAATGCAATACCTCTGAGCTTAGACCCAGCCTTTCCGCCGCCAGTGATGGTTCCATAAGGCGTCCAGAGACTGGAATTCCCACACCGGGATGAAGTAGCGCTGCCAGCCTGGGTTCGAGGGCTGGTGAATTCAGAATCGGCCTGGCCCCCAGTTCGGCAAGGAGGTTGGCCATGATTCCGGCGTTCCCCCCCAGCCGGAAGCTCCAGGGAAAGGAGGCCTCTATCTTTTCTGCCAGCTGCCGGCTCTCTACCAGGATCTCCGCACCCGATCCATACTGGATGCAGTATAGGAGTGAGGATATGAGATCCTCCCGGCTCCTGATCGAGCCCTTCAGCTCGCTTTTTATCATGGAAGGATCGGCTGATTGGATGAAACGGGATATCCTCTCTTCACCGAGGTCGTATAACGCATCGAGATTTACCGGGTAGGCGCAGATGATTTTCATACCGGGAATCACCATTGAGATCTGTCTTTGTGACTACTCCCGGCCCTTAAAAGGGGCAGGCTTCTACGGTTTTTATTCCGACAGATTGTAGCCCCAATCTGAGTATATTGATTGCCGCATTCCAATCTCGATCCACCGAAAGCCCGCATTGAGTACAATTATGGAATCTCTCAGATAGATCTTTTTGAACCAGAATACCACACCTAGAACACATCTTTGACGTATTCCTTGGATCTACTAAGACAACCATCGAACCGGCACTCTCAGCCTTGTAAGAGGTTAAAGTCACTAGCATATTCCAAGCTACATCATGGATGCTTTTAGCTAGGCAATGGTTTTTAGTCATTCTTTTGATATTGAGATCTTCAAAAGCGATTAGGCCAAATCTCTTAACCAGATCATTACTAATCTGATGAGCAAATTCGTATCGTTTATTTGCTATCCGCTCATGGACTCGCTCAACAACCTTAAGAGCTTTCTTGCGATCTGGAGTTCCTTTAGGAGCCTTAGAGAGTTTCCTTTGGGCTCTAGCTAACTCGTGTTCTTCTTCTCGGAAGAACCGAGGATTAGATATCTTCTCGCCATTTGAAAGTGTGGCAAAGGATTCTAGACCGACATCTATGCCAACCAGAGAGCCATCTTTCCAAGGTGGTTTAGGCTGGTCTTCAATTTCAACTGAGAAGCACGCATACCATTTCCCAGTTGCTGCCCGGCGAACAGTTAGCCTCTTGATCTTGCCTTCTATGGGCCTATGAAGATTGATCTTGATATTTCCGATTTTTGAAAGATATAGTTTCCCAGAATCGATCTTAAACCCTTTTTGCGGATAGGTAAAAGAATCGTATCGACCTCTGCCTCTAAATCTTGGGTATCCAGGTTTCTCCCCGGCCTTGACACGCCTTAAGAAGGCTTTGAGCGCCAGGTCCACCCGCTCATGGACGTTCTGAAGAACCTGGGAGAAAACATCTTTAAGTTCCGGCTTATCAGCTTTCCATTCTGGCAGCAGGTTATTGGTTTCGTACTTGCTTAGAGATTTGCCTTCATTCTCCCATGCATTCTTACGAATTTCCAAAGTTTTGTTATATGTCCATCGGCATAGATCTAGGGTCTGCTCCATCTTTGTCCTTTGGGACTTGGTTGGATAGATCCTAAATTTATATGCCTTGAGCATAGGCATAGTTAAGCGGTTATGATATATATAGTTTTTCTGCTTAACTGAAGAACTTACGGCATTCATCCCCTCCCCTAAAGGAGAGGGGTCTTCTGCCTGCTTTTCTATAAATTATCCTTTCTGACCTGAACTGGGCATCATTCTGCTGCTTCCAGTTCAAAATCCCAAACCGTATATATCTGTGCATACATACACAGATGCATGGCATCCAAGACCATTTCCATTAGAGACGATGTATATAAACTGCTTAAAGATGCAAAGAGAGAAGAAGAGAGCTTTAGCGATGCAATAGAAAGGCTGCTCAAGAAGGATAAAGTCAATCTATCTGAATACTTTGGAGCTCTTAAGGAAGATCCGATTTTAGACCGGCTGGAAGCAGATTCTAAGAGGATAAGAGAGATGGCGAGGTCGAGAGTTTGATCGTCCTGGATACCAGCGCTCTTATTGACCTGTTTCGAGGTGGCGAGGAGGTTAAAGGTGTGATAGGTGGTGATTTCACAACTACTATAATAAATTATTATGAAATATTTGTTGGCATAAGACGTTATAAATCAAAAACTGAGGAGAAATTCTTTCGAAGATTCTTTTCCGATATTAGAATATTGGATTTTAATTTAACCGCTGCGGAAAGGTCGAGCGAGATCATGGCCAGGCTCATGGATCTGGGGATTTCCATCAATGCCTTCGATATACTCATCTCCGGCATTGCAGTGGCAAGCGGTGGTGAGACCTTGATGACGAAGGATAGAGATTTCCTGTCCATTGCCAAAGTGACTGAGCTGAACATTAAGGTTTACTGAAGAACGATTCTCACTCGTCCTCGAGCACGATCCAGTACAGGCCGCAAGGCTTATATTCGACTTATGTCGTACTACGTTGAATGCCGTAATAGCGGCAGAGGAGGTAGAGGAGTGGGGGCTTCTCTCTCTTCCTTTTCAGGCCATCGTGTCAGGCTATATCATGGCACTCATTTCTTATACATCCTCATTCATCTCCCGTTCATGATCGCCTCAGTCGAGTGCTCTGCTGTATCCGGCGAGGTCTATGCCCCTCCCTCGAAGAGCTACACCCACCGCGCTATTCTGATCACCTCTCTTGGCCCGGGAGGGAGAGTCCTGCGGCCATTGCTCTCTGCCGATACCCTGGCCACGGTATCTGCCAGCGAGGCCTTCGGGGCCAAGATAGGGAAAGAAGAGAAAAAGGACGACCTCTTTATCGATGGGGTAGGAGATCTGCCCCAGACCCCAGAGAATGTGATAGACGTGCTGAACTCAGGCACCACGCTGCGCTTCTGCTCGGCGGTGGCCGCGCTCACCGAGGGGGCAGTGCTGACAGGCGACTCCTCCATTCGCACCCGGCCCAATGGACCGTTGCTTGACTCCCTTAGAGAGCTGGGAGCGGACGCCTTCTCCATTAAGAATAACGGTAAAGCCCCCCTGGTCATCAGAGGGAAGATGTTGGGCGGCACAGCGCACCTGCAAGGCGGGCTGAGCAGCCAGTTTCTCTCTGCTCTCTTCATTGCCTCTCCCCTGGCGGAAAGGGAGACGAGGATTCGGATTGTGGGAGAGCTGAAGTCCCGCCCCTATGCAGAGATCACACTGGATATGCTCCATGATGCAGGGATAACGATAGAGGAAGGGGAGCAGGAGTTCATTGTACCTGGAGGCCAGAGCTTCGACCTGGAAAGGTATACCATTCCCGGCGACTTCTCCTCTGCCTCTTACCCCCTGGCCGCCGCTGCGGTCACGGGATCGGAGGTGATGGTGAAAGGGATCCTGCCCTCCAGACAGGGGGATTCGGCCATCATCGATATCCTTACCCGCATGGGGGCCCAGGTTTCCTGGAACAGGGAATCAGGGGATCTGAGGATCAAAGGAGGAGATCTGGAGGGAATAGAGATCGATGCCGGCAGAACGCCGGATCTGGTTCCTACCATCGCCGTCCTGGGCGCAGTGGCAAAGGGCACGACGACGGTGGTGAATGCGGAGCACGTCCGCCACAAGGAGACGGACAGGCTTCATGCCATGGCCGTCGAGCTGACGAAGATGGGGGCGAAGGTCAAAGAGCGGCCGGACGGCCTGGAGATCACGGGCGGAAAGCTGCACGGGGCGAGCGTTCACGGCTATCACGACCACAGGATCGTCATGGCGCTGACAGTGGCGGGCCTTGTGGCCGGTGAGACGAGGATCGATACCGCTGAGGCAGTGGATGTGAGCTATCCGGGATTCTTCAGGGAGATGGAGAGGCTGGGGGCGAGGGTGAGAGTGGAGTGAAGGAGAAGGGAAGATTAAGGGGGATCTAACCATCATTTTATATAAATGTGGCTGAGCAAGGATTGTTGAAGCCTGATTTGGGATTCAGGATGATCCTTGCACGTCTCATAGAGATCCAAATAATCCTTAAAGGAGGGTTTTAAGCTCTGGGTGCTGCTGCCTTGACCTCATCAATCATCTTATCCTCGAACTGAACCATATAATCCTGGAAGCGGGCCGCAAGATCCTTGGCCATGGTATCATAACTGCTGGGATCATCCCAGGTGTTGCGTGGGACCAGTACCTTGGCGGGTACCCCTGGAACCTCGGTGGGCACCTTGAAGCCGAATACAGGATCGATCACATTTTTGACGTTGTCCAGCTTGTCTTCCAGGGCAGCGCGCACCATCGCCCGGGTGAAGGATAATTTCATGCGTTCTCCTTTGCCATAAGGTCCCCCGGTCCAGCCGGTATTCACCATCCAAATCTTCGCATTATGCATATTGATCCTTTCCGCAAGCAATGTGGCATAGACTGTGGGATGCAGAGGCATGAAAGGCGCTCCAAAGCAGGTACTGAAGGTAGCAGTAGGCTCTCGGACCCCCTCTTCTGTTCCCGCAACTTTGGCGGTGTAGCCGGCCAGAAAGTGGTACTGGGCATGGGCGGGGGTCAGGCTGGCGATGGGTGGAATGACCCCGAAGGCATCTGCAGTCAGGAAGATGATATGCCCAGGATGCCCGCCGATTCCATCATAATCTGCTTTTTCCACATGGGTGAGGGGATAAGCGGCCCGGGTGTTTTCAGTGAAGTCGTCATCGTCAAAGTCTATGCGCCGGCTGTGGGCGTCGAGCTTGACGTTCTCAATAACCGTGCCGAACTTGCGGGTTGCCCGGTATATTTCGGGCTCACCCTCCTCGGATAGCCGGATCACCTTAGCATAACAGCCTCCTTCAAAATTGAAGATGCCCTTGTCTGACCAGCCATGTTCATCATCACCGATAAGGGTGCGTGTGGCATCATTGGAGAGTGTGGTCTTGCCGGTTCCGCTCAGTCCAAAGAAGATGGCCACATCATCGGGATCACGGCCATAGTTGGCGGAGCAGTGCATGGCCATAACGCTGCGCTTGGGCATGAGGTAATTCATGACGGTGAAGATGGATTTCTTGATTTCACCGGCGTACAGTGTGCCACCAATGAGGGCCATTTTCCTGGCAAAGTTGACCAGAATGAAGGCTCCCGAGCTTGTCGGGTCCAGGCCGGGAACGGCAGTCACCCCCGGGGCAGAGATTACGGTGAACTCGGGAACATGGCGGTTCAGGCTTTGAGAATCGGTAATGGTCACAAACATGTTTCTGGCGAATAGGCTCTGCCAGGCATGCTCGGTGATGATGCGGATTGGGAGGCTGTATAGTGGATCTGCACCAGCATAGCAGTCCTGCACGAAGATATCGCGGTTTTCGAAGTAGCCTGAGATCCGCTGGTGCATCTTGTTGAACTCAGCCTGAGTGGTCTCTCGATTTATCGTCCCCCACCAGATCTCCTTTTCCGTGGATGGTTCGCAGACGGTGAATTTATCATCTGGAGAACGACCGGTATAGTCACCAGTACGAACCACTAATGCGCCCGGATAGGCCAGAACGCCTTCATGCCGCCGGATGGCCTGCTCATACAGGGCGGGGACATTCAGGTTCCAGTGCTCCTGTTCCAGATTCCTGAAGCCGTGATTCTCAAGACCGTAACTGCTGTGATGGGATTCAATCATGTAAATCTGCTTTCCTTCAACCATGCAAATCAGCCTTCCTTTAACATCAACTATAATAGTCAAATGTTAAAAGAACAACGGCAAATAAAAAGATAAGCTAGTCCAGGGGTTTTCTTGAACTTGCTATTCACACCTTCATCTTCTCCCGCACCGGCGCCAGGATCTCGATCATGCAATCTGCGCAGGCCTTCTTCAGGTCCATGGGGTGCATGGCCCCGCTGACAAAGTCCGCCTCCAGCTGCTCGTAATTATCGTAGTGCACATCACCGCCAAACTTCTCCGGCCTCCTGATAGTCATCCCCGCCTCCATCCGGGGGAAGACGTGATACTTGCATATTGCCAGCACCGGATTGTTCTCCACCACTTTTGCCGGGCAAAAGGCGCTCTTGATCTTCTTCTCCACATCTTGAGCCGGCTCGTCCACCGCGATGTTATTCCCCTTAGAGGAGGACATCTTCTCCCCGTTCAGTCCTGGAATCAGGGGCGTATGCAGACATACGGGCGCGGGCAGTCCCAGGCGGGGCAGCTCCTCACGGGCTAGCATGTGGATCTTCCTCTGGTCTATGCCTCCCACCGCCAGATCGATCTTCAGGTCGGCGATGTCGACCGCCTGCATCAGGGGATATATCATCTGAGAAACCATGGGGTTCTCTGCATTCCGGCTGACCTCGTCCATGCTGCGCCTGGCCCGGTTGAGAGAGGTATTTCTGGCCATCTGCAGGATCTTGAGCATGAAATCCGGCTGGAGCTGATAATCTGTGCCATAGACGAACTCCGTCCTCTCCGGGTCGAGGCCCAAAGCCATAAAGCAGTCCCGGTTGTAGTCGGCGATCTGGCGCACCTCCTCAAGAGTTCCCTTCTCATTGAGAAAGGCATGCAGATCGGCTAAAAGAACGACCACATCGAAGCCCGCCCTCTGCAGGTCGAGAAGCTTGTTGGCGGTCAGCATGTGGCCCAAATGGACCTTGCCGCTGGTCTCATAGCCCACATAAGCCCGCGGGCGGCTGGGCTTCTCCAGCAGTCCTTTCAATTCATCTACGGTCACGATCTCTTCTGTATTCCTCATCACCAGCTCGAGCTTGTCCAAATCAAATTCACCAGCCCAGGAAAGGAATAAGGATGTATAATGCTTTTGGTTCTGAGGTTGAGCTTGGGAAAAATGATTAATACTAATTCCGACGATGACCTTTCATGCCAAGGCGGATGTACAAACTTCAGCAGCCATCAATGAGCCGCGAGAAGAATCTAGTGCTGATACTGCTGGCCGTCATAGTGGCCCTAATCCTCTGGAACAGCTTCTGGTCTCTGGCTAAATTAGCACTCTTCATAGCGATAGTCTACATGATCTATTACGCTCTGAAGCGGTATTTCTAAAATAATCAGCCTTTTTTGCCTTTCTCCTGCCATAGAGCTCTTGCCTTTTCCAGATCCTCTCTGGTATTGAGGTTGAAAAAAGAGAGAAGCTCGGGGTCCATCGGCAGCAGAAGCTCTTTTGAGACCCGGTTGACGACCAGCTCCTGCAGGGGAACATGAATCCTTCTCTCCCCGCTCTCCAAAGCCCTCTGGCAGGATGCTTGCATCTTCTCCCGCTCATAGACGGAATGGAGGGGCTCGAAATATCCATTAGGATGCACAGGAACTGCCGCCTCATAGCCCCTTCCTGGGTCCGCCAGATCAAAAAGCCTCTGGATTACCATCCCGTTTAGAAAGGGAAGATCGCATGCGGCAGCAAAGGCGAACCTGCCCTCGGCCATCCCCAATCCAGCTTCAAGCCCCGCCACCGGCCCGAATCCGCTGACTCTGTCCCAGGTGAAACGAATCCGGATTCGATCTGAACGGGTCTGATCCAAGAGAGTTCTATCTGATACGATCTCCGCTAACCTCTTCGCATGCTCTTGATCTCTGGCCACCACAAGAAGCTCATCGGCAGCAGAAAGGAGAGTCTCGGCCACCCAGCAGATGAGCGGCCTTCCATCAAACTCCAAGAGGGCCTTCTCCACACCCAGGCGATGGCTGTTTCCTCCTGCCAGGATTATAGCGGATCGCATAGCTTCCAGCCATTCTCCTGGCAGTCCTCCTCCAGGGCTTTATCCAGAGCCTTTTGGGGGTTGGAGAACATCTTCTCGCTCTTTAATATCACATGCTCCTGGCTGATAGAAGCCGTTCTCTCTGCTGCCTCCTGGAAGATCTTCCGGATCAGAGCCTCATCCACCCGGCCGTTGGCCTGAACGACAATCGATACAGCAATCTGCTGGGTGAACCGGTTTCCATAAATGATGCATCCCATAGCTCCGCGATCTCGGATCCTGACCTCCTTCCCGGTGATGTCGACCTGCAACTGGCTCCCAGGGGCGAGGTAGATCCTTCTTCGCCTCTCCAGCTGGGGGGTGATCTCTGTTACCTCTCCCACCAAAAGGTCGCCCCGCCTCCAGACCTTGTCCCTGCCGTCTGTTACCTGCAGAGTGGCCCCCATCTCCATAGCTTTGGCCAAAAGAGCCTCATCATCCGAGATCCGGCCACAATAGAGCTCCTCCTCGAGCTCGGGCCAGCTGCCCAGGAAGGTGATGGAACGCCTGTCGCCTCCTATCACCGCTTCCTTGCTCTTAGTCAGGGCGACTACCAGGGACATCTTCTGATCCTTTCCTGAGCTTTTTCTCTATGCCCATTATTTTTGATCCTATTCCGTTACTGTTGGTCCTTTGTCTGATCCTCTGTGGCGTTCAGGGTCTGCCGAAGGAGCATGGCCACGGTGAGCGGCCCAACCCCGCCTGGAACCGGTGTTATCGCTCCAGCGATCTGGGATACCTCCTCATAGTCCACATCTCCCACCGTCTTGTCTCCTACCCGGTTTATGCCCACATCAAAAATAAAGGCTCCTGGCCGGACCATCTCCTTTTTGATGAGGCCCGGAACTCCTGCTGCCACCACCAGTATATCTGCATCGCGAGTGTGCTCAGCCAGGTCGCGGGTAAAGACATGGCATACCTGCACCGTAGCATTGCGGTTGAGCATCATGGCCGCAAGAGGCTTGCCCACCACATTGCTGTGGCCGACAATGACAACCTCCGTCCCCTCCAGCTTCTTATCAAGCCTCTCTAAGGCATAGATGATCCCCAGAGGAGTGCAGGGCACCAGCCTCTCCGCTCCCAAAAGCAATGCCCCCATATTCCGGGGATGAAATCCATCCACATCCTTCTCAGGCAGAATGCTCATCATCGCCCTCTGAGGATTCAGTCCCCCAGGGAGGGGCAGCTGAAGCAGTATGCCGTTGATATCCTCCCTAAGGTTAAGCTCCTCTATTTTGGCGATGATCTCCTCTTCTGTGCTGCTTTCCGGCAAAAGCACGTTCTCGGATCTTATGCCCGCTCGGGAGCAGGCGGAGTGCTTGAGACGGATGTACATCTGCGAGGCCGGGTTCTCTCCCACCAGAACTGTAGCCAGGCCGGGAACTATACCCTTATTAGCAAGCTTTTTCGCCCTCTCGAGCGTCTCCGCCTCCACCTCACCGGCCAGAGCCTTTCCATCTATTATAGTTGTCAGTTCGATCACACCATATCTGGATACAGGGGGAACTGGTCGCAGAGGGCCTTGGCCTCAGAGCGAACCCCAGTTATGGTCTTCTCATTGTTGATGTCGCGGAGCACCATGGTGATCATATCGGCGATCTGGGCCATCTGCTTCTCCTTCATGCCTCTGGTGGTCATGGCCGGGGTGCCAATCCGAATGCCGCTGGTGATGAATGGCGTGGCCGGGTCGAAGGGTATCATGTTCTTGTTCAGGGTGATTCCCGCTCTCTCTAAAGTCTCGTCAGCCACCTTTCCGGTGATTCCCTCTTTCAGCAGCTTGACCAGGAGCAAATGGTTATCCGTCCCACCGCTGACCAGGTCGAAGTCGTTCTTCAGCAGCCGCTCAGCTAAAGCCCGGGCATTCCTGATCACCTGGAACTGATATTCCTTGAACTCCGGGGTCAAGGCCTCCTTGAATGCCACCGCTTTTGCTGCTATGGAGTTCATGAACGGCCCCCCCTGGGTCCCGGGAAAAACAGAGCGGTCAATGGCCGAAGCCAGCTCCTCTTTGCAGAGGATTATTGCACCCCTCGGTCCCCGCAGGGTCTTATGAGTGGTGGTGGTGACGATATCCGCATAGGGCACGGGAGAGGGATGAGCGCCCACCGCACACATGCCGGCGATATGGGCGATATCCGCCATAACCAGAGCCCCCACATCATCGGCGATCTCCCTCACCGCCTTGAAGTCGATGGTCCGGGGATAGCTGGATGCGCCCACCACAATGAGCTGGGGGCGGGACTTTCGGGCGATGTCTGCCATCTCGGAGTAGTCGAGCATCTCCGTCTCTCGGGAGACGTTATAAGGGACGATCTTGTACATCTTGCCTGAGAAGTTGACCGGACTGCCGTGGGAGAGGTGGCCGCCGTGAGCGAGGTTCATGCCCATGATGGTATCGCCCGCGTTGAGCACGGCGAAGTAGGCAGCCATGTTGGCCTGGGTGCCGCTATGGGGCTGGACGTTCACATGCTCTGCGCCAAAGAGCTTAATGCAGCGCTCTCTTGCCAGATTCTCGGCCAGGTCCACGCAGCCTGTGCCGCGATAGTAGCGTTTGCCGGGATAGCCTTCGGCATACTTATTGGTCATGACACAGCTCTGCGCCTCCATGACCGCTCTACTGGTGAAGTTCTCTGATGCAATCAGGATGATATTATTTCGCTGCCTCTCCAGCTCAGACTGGATCGCGGCTGCGATTTCGGGATCTACAATATCTAGGGATTTCAAATCGAATCACCGGTGCTAATTAGCGAGATGGGTGGTGTTTACTGAGGAGGGCAAAATAGATTATGGTATGAGCCCGAGATATGAAGCTCTGGCACTGGCACCATAACTCTTTTATTGCCTCCTGCAAAGGTAATCTGGATGCTTATAAGAGCGAGGACTATCGCTGACTACCAATTTGGCAGGGGCGCGGGCAGTGCCCTCTTTCCCGATGGCACGACATACAGCCTCTCCAAGACTCGCCGGCTGAGATATCTCTACTGGGAAGAGGAGAGGGTGGCCACTGTCCGAGCAAGGGACAACCTCCTGACCCTGAGCATGATCGGCGCAAAGAGGCTGCATGATCTGTTCTGCAGCCCTAGGCTTCGAGTGGTGGCCTCGGATGATGCTGCGCCATTCATCGCCAAAGGTGGCAATCTATTCGCCAGGCACGTCATTGCCGTTGACCCGGAGATTCGAGCCGGTGAGGAGGTTTTGGTTGTTGACTCGCAGGATCGGCTTTTAGCCACGGGCACAGCCGTCCTCGCGCCTGAGGAGATGATGCAGATTAAAAGGGGGCTGGCGGTCCAGGCGAGAAAGGCGGCAGAGAATTGATTTTCACTGCACTTTTATCTGGGCTGATCTGCTGCCGGAGATGCTGCAATAGGCCGTTGCCTTAAGGATGTCTCCTGCAGTGGCATTAATCTGATAGTAATAGCTGAAGGTGTTGGCAGCAGTCTGGTTAGCGTATTCTTTTCTCAGGACATCATCGCCATTTTTCTGCACTACAACCTCCCGGACGTAGTGGCTGGGATTTGTTGAGGTATGGGTTACGGTCGCATTCAATGTCTGATTCGTATTATCATAAGCGAGGAGGACCTGGGAAGGAGAGTGAGCGAGGACTGGAATTGACAGAATGAGAAGCAGCATGATTGCAGCGAGACATTTGATTGCTGGGGTCAGGAAAGGCGACACATCTCTGTTCGTGTCTATAGATATCTTATCATTATTGGACATATCAAAAACACCTATTAACAAATGCTGTCAATCTTATTAAAAGCTTATCTGGAATAAGGCATGTGATGAGTTTCATGATGGCATTATTTATGATCGAAAGCATGATGGGCATGCAACAAATAGCGATCTGGCGGAATTGATCCGGCTTGGGGCAGGAATGCCAGAGCGGAGGGTATAAGCGAGGGAATTATAGAGAAACGGCAAAATGGTCGCTGCAAATTATTTTATCGCCCTCTTGATCCTGATCACGGGCATTTTTTGCACCTTCTTTTCCAAAACTGCATCCTCGATGGTGAATGGATTGAATCCATACAGAAATGCCCAGACTCCACTGCTCTTCAATATCTGCCGGATGGCATAGGCAGCCTCTTTTGGATCGCTCACCTCTTCTGCAATTCCTTTCAGAGTGCCGCTTGGCAGGAGAACCTCTACATCAGGATTCGCCAGAACATTCAGATACCATTGGCCCTTTAGATGCTTGCCCTGGTAGCAGTAAATGCTCTCGCCGATCAGAGCGTGGTACACAGGGGTGAAGCGAGTCTTCCCGGTCTTCCTGCCTCTCGTTTTGATGACCATGATATTGCCTATAATGGGATTTGAAATGTATTTGCCAAGGTTCCTCTGAAAAGCGGGCACAATTATATAGCTATTGAATATTCTGAATAAAGCTCTTTGAATTGATTTAAGCATGCACACCTGGCTTTCGACAGCAAAATTAATATAGGTTGTGCTGAGACTGAATAACATGTCGAAGCTCAGCAGTTCCATTTTTAGTAGGGAGCACGGCAGCGATGCGTCCTTAGATGCATCTATAAGTAAACCGGGACTGTAAGACCCAATCCTGTTTGATCTGGGTTGGGTGTTGAATGTTCGATCGCTGCATAGCGTTATCGAATTGGATGGAATAGACTTATAAAAACAACCTGAATTGGAAGGATGGGCCGCATAAGAGATTGCCGGTCTCTTAATGATATTGGCCGCGTTGGAGTCCCTGCTTCTCCATCGATGGAGAATCGAATATTCTGACGGATTGAAGGCTAAAAGCGCGGCGTCAAATCCTTTCGGGAAGTAGAAAATGATCGGAAGAGATGAAATAAGCAAAAACTATAGGCCTAATGAGCATTATGAGTTCTCTGGAATTGGGGCCAGGCTGTTTGGCCCTAAAGCAGGCTACGTGAGAGCTCAGGCAGACAGCATCCGGCAAGCAGATGAGATCTTATTCGCACTGGCCTTGACTGTATTGATATTTGGATCCGTCCTCTCCATGGATATAATGGCCAGAATGGGGGCATTCCAATGAAGAGATACTTTAGGGACCTTTATGATGTCCTTGTCAACCAGAATTATGGATCGAAAAATACCCATCTGGTTGAGATATTCCTCAGCCTGGGAGCATTCATCGGCATAGGTCTTGCGGCTGTTATGCTAAGGGCTGGATGGTAGGACGGGAAAAATGGAAGCAAATGGCCGGAAAAAAGCATCATACTCGCTGCTGTTTCAGAAGAATAAGCTGATGGCCGAGCGCCGCTTTCTGCTGATGAAGCTGGCGGAATGCGCCAATCAGATTAAAAAAATAGATGAGCAGCTCAAATCGATTTGAAGCAAATCATCCCTGGAAAATGATAGCAGGCGGGATTTGATCCTGCATATCCGGCTGGCTATTACCAGTCAGGGTAATAAAACCTCTTCCAGCGGCCTTCTGGGCGTGTGCTTGCTCGGCTCTGCATAACCCATGCGGATGAGCAGCTGAGGATATTTCACCTTCAATATCCTTGCCATATCCTCCCTAAGCTCGGGAATGGCTATGGGCTGGCTGAATAGATCAAACCTGACATCCATCTCCGTGGCCTTAAGAAACAGGATCTCAAAGAGGAATCCTGCTTTAAGCCAGGTCATCATATCGTCCTGATCGGTTGATAGAACTCCTACCGCTGGCGAGGCCTTCATATAAGCGGTCTCAACCCTCGCCCGGGATGTAGACATATCAAAGGTCCCGAAGACGAATGCTCCGAAGTAGGACTGGAAATCCGAATAGCCAAACGAATAGCCTGGCAGACCGTCCTTTTCTCCTCCCGTATTGGACCTCACCCAGCTTGCCAGCTCCTTTCTGAAGGCTTTATTCCCCAGCTGGATCTTATGAGACTGGGCGAGGATCTCGGACATCGCCGACTTGCCGGCTTCATCGATCAGGATATTCAGATCAAATCCATCCCTTTTCACGCAAGCCTTCAATTCCCTGAGCTTTGCATCCTCTATTGCTCTCTTCTCAAACTCCTTTCTGTTTGTATGACGTCTGGTTATCTGACTGAACAGATCGGGAAGCTTTTTTTTGCCGGCCGATCCTTTCAGCTTTATAGCCGCGGTCCTCTCGCCTGAAGGGCCATCAGGAAGGCATGAAACATCATATCCAAAGCCGAAGTGTTCCGCTGCCATGAGGATATTAGCCAGAAGGCAGCCGTGGCTGAGATAAAGAGTCCTGTTGGAGGGGTCAACGTTGGGCAAAGCACGGTCAAAGTCCGCAATTACTGATACCTCGTTTCCATCAATTGCCAGCTTCCAGGGCTGAGTGTTGGGCCCGGATGGAGCTAAAACAGCATACTTGAGCAGGCCCTTTATCTGATCGCAGAGGTCGCCATTCACGGGGAAGTCCTCTTCTCTAACGTTCCAGGCTGCTAATACATCGGTCACTTAAGCCATCTCCTTGTTTTTCTTAACTAATATCGCTCTTTTAAACATGCATTCCGAATCCAAGTTTCAATTATGCTTCGGAATATGGGCAGCTTAGTTTAACTAGATTTCGAGATTGTTATCTGGTTAGAGAATATAATATGCCATGCGGCGCAAGACCCGGCCGGCAGCAAGATAAGACCGGCAGCTATAGTGAATAAAAGAAGAGAAAGATCATCATACTTGAAGGAGAGATCATCATACAGCAGAGAAGTCATCATCAAGGAGATGGAGGATATGGACAATGCCAGTAAATCCTAAGAGAGCCAGAGTGCTGGTCTGGGCTAAAGAGAGAAAAGGTGCTGTATTTTACTGGATGAGCAGAGAGCAGCGGGTGGCTGATAACTGGCCTTTGCTATTTGCTCAGGAACTGGCCATAAGAGAAAAGTCTCCCCTGGCGGTGCTCTTCTGCATCTCGCCCCAGTTCCTGGAGGCAACAAGCTCTCAATATAAGTTCATGCTTAAAGGGCTGGAAGAGGTGGAGACTGATCTTGCTGAATTGAATATCCCACTCTATCTGCTCTCTGGAGATCCAGCAAAAGAGATCCCGCAGTTTCTCCAATCTCATGAAGCAGGAATCCTGGTCTCGGACTTCTCTCCTCTGCGAATAAAGATGATCTGGCAAAGATCAATAGCTAAAGAGGTCAATATTCCATGCTATGAGGTTGATGGCCACAACATCGTCCCCTGCTGGCAGGCTTCTCTAAAGCAGGAGTGGGCGGCATACAGCTTCCGGCCGAAGATCCACCGTCTCCTGGATGAGTACTTGACGGACTTTCCTGCGCTCAAAGCTCACCCCTTCCCCTGGCCGGAGGCAGTGGACAACGATTGGAGGGGAGCAGAGATGGCGATCAGAGCGGATCATATCTCCGATATGAGTTGGGCACAGCCTGGGGAGAGGGCGGCGAAGAAGCATCTGAATGAGTTCATCGATCAGGGGCTTGTTCTCTATGACTCTGATCGGAACAATCCAGTGAAAAACGGCCAGTCAGGCCTCTCATTCTACCTTCATTTCGGCCAGATATCCGCTCAGAGGGTGGCCCTGATGGCGCTGTCTGGCATGACCGATTCCAGCCCGTTCCTGGAGGAGCTGGTGGTGCGACGCGAGCTGGCAGATAACTTCTGCTACTATAATCCTCACTACGACTCTGTGCAGGGCTTTCCCAACTGGGCGCAGGAGACCTTAAGGCAGCATGAGAACGATCCGCGCGAATACCTGTACAGCATCAAGGAGCTGGAGGAAGCAAAGACCAATGACGAATTATGGAATGCGGCCCAGACGGAGATGGTCTGCCGGGGGAAGATGCACGGATACATGAGGATGTACTGGGCGAAGAAGATCTTGGAGTGGACTTCTTCTCCTGCAGAGGCCATGGATATTGCCATATACCTTAACAATAGATACGAGCTGGACGGAAGGGACCCCAACGGATATACTGGGATCGCCTGGTCTATTGGGGGAGTGCACGATCGTGCCTGGAAGGAGAGGCCGATCTTCGGCAAGGTGCGCTACATGAGCTACAATGGAGCAAAAACCAAGTTCGATATCAAGGCCTACATCGAGAAGATCAATTCATTTTGATCCATCCGAGTGCTTCAAACCAGAGATATTTCCCATTTTAACACCAACCAGCTTCCAGACGCTGTTGCGACCCTCGGTGAGCAATGCCGCTACAGGTTCATCTGGAGAATGCCCCAGGGCTGATAGCACATTGGAGGAGAGGTTTTTCTTCTGGATCAGCTCCACAAACCTCTCTCTCACAAGGGACTTGGTTTCAGGGTCCTCTACCTCCACCAGCCTTCCGGGCAGGGCGACGAATGAAAAGCTGGAGAGGTCCGGGCTGTATCTCTCAACCTCCACTGTAACCGCGGGATTCTTCCTGAAGTGAAGGACTTTCTTGCCATATTTTGTGGACAGGAAATACATGAACTTGCCATCGAATACGTACAGGAACGGGGCTACATGGGGATGGCTCTCCCCATTAAAGGCTATGCGACAGATAAACTCCTCTTCTATCAGCCGGTCGTACTCCTGCTTTTTCATCGAGGGCATTTTAAAAATCATAAAGAGCCTTTTCTCAATTTACTGAGTTCATTGCTTTATTGTATCTTTCGTGTATCATTTTTCAAGATATAAATCCCTGCCGCAACAACAGGCCAATCGGCAATTGGACAATTACGAATAGGGTGGTAATCGATTGGCTTGCTACTATAGCGCAGCCCTCTAATGACGCTGACCGATAGAGCAATTAATCACTTGAGCGATTGGTATGAGCATAAATATTCAAAGCAAATGGAGGTCATGCCTATCGATAGCACATCGCTTTATCCGGTCATTTATCTAATTGGCTTTGCAGCACTGCATAGCTTTCTTGCCAGCTTGCCCGCCAAAAGGATTGCAAAGGCTCATTTCGGCTCTAAGGTCGACCCCTGGTATCCGATCTTTTTCTCTGCGGTGGCTGCTATCACCATTCTCCCTCTGGCTGTGATTCTGTTCTTCTTTCCCGGCCAGTTGATCTATATCCTGCCCAGTCCATGGATCTGGCTGGCATTTGCCGCCCAGATTGTGGTTGGACTGGCTTCTTTGAGGGCTTTTCTGGATGCCCCACACCGTTTCCTGATACGCGCTCAGCTTGGCGAAGGGCACAGCTCGGGCGAATTTGCCCTGGGAATTCGAGGGATATATTGCTGGATTCGCGATCCATTTCTTCTCTCTGGCTTTCTGCTCATATGGCTCACCCCCTTCATGACTGAGAACCTATTGCTGGTATATCTCCTGACTACGGCTTATCTTTTCATGGGATCAGTTCACTGGGAGAGCAGGCTCATCAAACAGTTTGGCCAGGAATATATTAATTACCAAAAAGAGGTTCGAAGAATGATTCCTACCCTTAAAAAAAGATGGAAGGGATGCAAAAGCCTGGATAGATAAGATCTAGAGTCTGCAAAAATCCAGACGGTTATAATTTTTATTCCAGTTAACAATCATATTCAACATCTTTAAATAATCATAAGTGCAATATAGATACTAATCAAATCAAGGGTAGGTGAAAGAATGGCGGGAAAAATTGATGAGTATAAAAAGCTCTTCCGAGAAGCCACTGTTGCTGACCAGATGAAGCTCTTCAAACTCCACATCGCTATATATCTGGTAGTGAACATAATTTGGCTGATATTGAACATGATGGGCTATATAAAAATTGATCCTGCCCTGGCAATGTGGTACTCGCCAGTCGGATGGGGCATCCTGGTGATTGTGCACTACTGGTTCTACATCCGGGGAGCAGAAAACCTGTGCATGCTCAGAGAAGAGATGGTGGAGGCCAAGATAGGATAAGCCCCTGGAAGTGCTCAATCGAGTAAAGCAATGGGATTATAGCTGCAATTAATCCCTCTATTTTTGTATTGATTAATTCCTCCAACATCCACCCGAATCGATAAATTCATAACGTTCCTCGTATGCATAAGATTAGCTACCAGAGGTGTACCCAATTGAAGATAATCGGTCTTGCCGATCCTGAAGTAGAATCAAGTCTCCGCGGGGCGGGCATAGGCATGTCCGTCGATGAAGCGCGTTCCATCGCCCAGGTTCTGGGCCGCGATCCAACCCTCACCGAGCTATTCTGCTACGATGCCATGTGGTCGGAGCATTGCTCTTACAAGAGCTCCCGCGCCACTTTAAAGGAATTCCTGCCCTCAGATGCCCCCAATGTAGTAATGGGCCCGGTCGAGGACTCGGGAATAGTGGCCATAGATGACAAATGGTGCGTGGTCATATCCCATGAGAGCCACAACCATCCCAGTCAGATCCTGCCAAATGAGGGGGCAGCAACGGGCATCGGGGGAATCGTCCGCGATGTGAACTGCATGGGGGCAACTGTGGTTGCCACCGCGGACCCTCTGCGCTTCGGAGATCCTTTCGGCCCCAAGGCAAACAAGGTTCGCTGGGTGGCAGAGGGGGTGGTGGACGGAATCTGGCAGTACGGCAATGCCCTGGGCGTGCCGAACATAGCCGGGGATGTGGTCTTTAGTGAGAGCTTCGACGATAACTGCCTGGTGAACGTGGTATCCCTGGGAATAGTCCGGCGCGACCAGATTATCCGATCCCGCGCTCCTCCGCTGGCGGGGGAGAAAGGCTACGACGTTATCCTGGTGGGAAAGCCCACGGACGCAAGCGGGTTGGGCGGGGTCACCTTTGCCTCTGAAGCCCTGCGAGAGGAGGACGAGGAGACCAACCGGGGAGCAGTGCAGATCCCGGATCCTTTCCTGAAGAACGTCCTCTTCAAGGCGAACAGCGATCTATTCCGCATGGTGCGGGAGTCGGGAATCGAGATCGGGTTCAAAGACCTTGGAGGCGGGGGCTTCACCTGTGCCACATCGGAGATGGGGGCTGCTGGAGGCTTTGGCATGGAGATCGACCTGGACGAGATGCACAAAGCTGCAGACTTTCCTCCCGAAGTGCTGAGCATAGCCGAGACCCAGGAGCGTTTCTTGATCATCGCCCCTGAAGAGCTGAGAGAGAAGATCCTGAATATCTACAATGAGGACTGGGATCTGCCCAACGTCTACGAGGGAGCAAGGGCGAGCGTTGTGGGCAAGATCAATACCGGCGACAGGTTTGTCGTCCGGCATAAGGGAGAGACGGTATGCGATGTGCCCATCCAGCACCTCACAGCGGGCATCCGCTACCAAAGGGCTGAATCCGAGAGGGTCTATAGCGAATCTGAGCCCGAATCCCGAGAGCCTGAGGACTACAATGAGGTTCTGCTCAGGATCCTGAATTCGCCGAACATCGCCTCCCGGGAGCATATCTACCGATACTACGATACCGAGGTCATGGGCAATGCGGTGATCAGGCCGGGCGAGGCGGATGCAGGGCTCATCGCCCCCGTGCGGGGGGAGAAGTTCGGCGTGGCACTGGCCGTGGACTCCAATCCCTTTTACGGCCGGATCAGCCCCTATTGGGGGGGAGCGACCTCAGTGGCTGAGGCGATGAGAAATGTGGCTGCCATAGGCGCGACGCCAGCCACTCTCACCGACTGCCTGAACTACGGCAATCCGGAGAAGCCCGAGGCCTTCTGGGAGTTTAGGGAAGGGGTGAAGGGATTGGCCGAGTCCTGCAAGAACCTCTGGCTGAAGGATTATAAGGATGAGAGAATTCCCGTACCCATAGTCTCAGGGAATGTGAGCTTCTACAATGAGTCTCCCCAGGGTTCTGTGGACCCCTCGCCCGTGATCGCCTGTGTGGGAATCATAAGGGATTTCGACAAAGCGATCACTATGGATCTGAAGGCGGCTGGCGAGGAGCTTTATCTTATCGGCCCCAGGTTCGATGAGCTGGGAGGCTCGGAGTATTATCAGACCATCCTCGGAGTGATGGGAGCAAATGTTCCTCGGGTTCGATTTGACCTGGAGAGGAGCATGATCTATGCCGTCATCGATGCCATTGATGAGGGCTTGATTGCTGCAGCCCATGACATATCCAACGGCGGGCTGGCGGCGACGGCAATGGAGATGGCCGTAACCCGGCCAGCTAAGTTCGGCCTGGAGCTGGACCTGGATGGGGTGGTGTGCGGCGACTTGGATCTGAGAACCGATAAACTGCTTTTCTCAGAGTCTTCGGGATTCCTTCTGGAAGCGAAAGCAGGAAAGGAGAAGAGGCTGGAGGAGCTACTGAAAAGCTACGACCTCCTGCCGGCAAAGATCGGCAGAGTGACGGCGAAAAGAAGGATCAGGATAACCAGAAAGGGGGAGACGGTGGCCGACCTGGACCTGGATCTGGCGAGGAATGCATGGACCCGTGGCCTCGCGGAGGCGATGAGATGAAGATCGCAGTGATGCAGTTCCCCGGGACGAACTGCGAGTTCGAAACCCTGGTGGCAGTCAAAGAGGTGGGCATGGAGGGCGAGATCTTCCGCTGGAACCGGCCAGAGGAGGAGCTGTCCGGCTTTGATGGATTCATCATTCCGGGAGGATTCTCCTATCAGGATAGGGTTAGGGCGGGAGCCGTCGCCTCCAAGGAGCCGGTCTTAAAGGCCCTGAATGAGGAGGCGGCATTAGGTAAGCCGATTCTGGGAATCTGCAATGGCTTTCAGATCCTGGTCGAGGCTGGCCTGTTGCCTGGTCTGGTCCCTGGCACGGGAAAGGTACAGATGGCTCTGGCCCAGAATGTGATGGTCTCTGAAGGGGAGATCGTCCGCCGGGGCTACTATTGCGACTGGGTGTACCTGCGGCACGATGCCTCATCCAGAAGGTGCAGCGGCTCGTACCAGATTGAGATGGGCGCTCTCCTGAAGATACCGATAGCCCATGGAGAAGGAAACCTGGTAACTGCATCGCCTGGCCTGATCAAGAAGCTCAATGATCAGGAGCAGGTGGTCTTCCGCTACTGCGACCGCAACGGCCGGGTGATAGACGAGTTCCCTGTGAATGTTAACGGCAGCACAGAGAGCATTGCTGCCATCTGCAATCCAGAAGGAAACGTCCTGGGAATGATGCCCCATCCGGAGAGGGCGTTCTTTGCCTGGCAGCTTCCCTCCTTCGATCCGAGAAAGCACAGGCCCAATGAGCCGGGTCCTGGAAGGAGGATCTTTGAGTCGATGAAGCGCTACATAGAGGTGGAGTCATGTTGATCAATCTGCGCGTCTGGCTGAAGATACCGGATGCAGAAGCGGCCACGGTGAAGAACACCCTTGTCCGGCGACTGAGCTATGGAAAGGTTTTAGAGGATGTGAAAAAGGAGCGGCTCATTTCCATCCAGGTCGATTCCGGGGATCCTGAGGAACTGGCCAGGGCTTTTGCCCGGGAGCTGGTCAATGAGAACAAAGAGAGCCATAAGATCCTGATTGACCGGCTGGAGTTCGAGGAGGGCTATGTGCCGGTTAAGGTTGCCCTGCATATAGAGGATGGCGAGGCAATTGCCATCAGGGACAGGCTCAGAAAGAGGTTAGGCTACCAGAATGTGGTGGACGTGAAGAAGGCGACCGTCTGGAAGCTGTACTTCAGGCTCCTCCGGCCGGAGGCGGAGATCACTGCCCGGGAGATTGCAGAAAAGCTGCTCATAAATCCGCATAAGGACAGCTATGAGATAATGCTGTGAGGGAAATCGGCTGGGGGGCAGAGGTATTATAGGGATGGTCTGGTCCCCGCCAGCTTTTATTGATCATCGATCAAATTGAGCCCCGTGAACCCTGCCAGCACTCTCTGTCAATGCATCTTCATCTCACTCAGCCGCTATCCTCTTTCATCTCCCAGCCCAGCCGTTCCCGGATGATCAAGTAGCTCATCTCCGGCGATATGGCCCCTGCCTCAGTGCAGATCAGGTCGATGTACTGATGGGGGGTGACATCGAAGGCGGGATTGCGCACCCTGACGTGTTTATACCTGGAGATGTCGGCCAGTACTTCTGTGGCCTCACGCTCCTCGATGGTGACCAGCTCCCCTAAAATCGTCTCCGGGCTGAACTTATAGGTCTCGGCAGCCACCATGAAGCTGGTTCTGGCCTCGCGGGCGCACAGGGCGATCTGGGCGGTGCCGATCTTGTTTACCAGGGTGCCGTTGGCGGTTATCACATCCGCTCCCACCACCACCAGGTCCACATCGTTCATAACGCTCCGCACCGCCGAGTCCACGATCAGCTCCGTCTCTATGCCCATCTTGTCGAGCATACCGATGGTGGTGATGCCCTGGAACCTGGGGCGGGATTCGGTGGCTATCACCTTGATATTCTTTCCGGATTTATGAGCAGCACTGATCACGGAGATGGCGGCATTTGAGTTGCAGTGGGTGAGGACAGTATCCCCGTCTCTGATCCTCTTGCTGCCGATCTGGCCGATCTTCTCCACTGCCTTCTGGGAGTTCTCGATGAAGCGATCGGCATTAGCGGCTATGGCCTGGCGAGCGCCATCGATGTCATCTGCCTTATACTTCATCACCATTCTTATGGCATTGGAGAGAGAGACTGCCGTGGGCCTGGTCTTGAGGAGCAGGTCTGCGGCAACCGCGGTCTTCTGGTTGAAGTCCTCGAAGCTCTCCGCCTGGACGGCCAGAGCATATTCCTTCAGAGAGGCGGCTGCGGCAGTGGCAATTCTCCCTGCCCCTCTGATCTCCATGCTGCTGATCTTTCCTGCTGTCTCTGTAACCCGATCTATTGGCTTCATTCGAGTGTTATTTTCGCTGGCTGAGGTTAAATTTATTTCCTATTGTAAAGCGATAGGCTCTTTAACTGCAGCCAACATCCCTTAATGGCAAGGAATTTTTGCGAAAGGGAGCCTAAAATGCAAACCAATAATAAACGAGAGTTTTACAGCGAATATGACCTGAATATTGCTCGAAAAGCATATTTAAAAGAACCTGCAGGCCATCAGAGGATGGCCATCGATGAATTGATCAAATGGTATAAGGCAAAGAAAAACGGATACACAGGAGGTATTCTTGTCTTACCCACTGGGGGAGGAAAGACGTTCACTTCTATTAGATTCCTTTGCTTGACCGCATTATCTGATGGCTATAAGGTTCTTTGGCTGGCTCATACCCATCACCTTCTCGAACAGGCCTATAACAGTTTTGGAGAGCATGTCGGCAAGATCACTGAACCTAAATCTATTTTAAGGATTAGAGTTGTTTCAGGGACCATTGGGCATTTCCATATCGCAGATATCCAATCAGAAGATGACGTCGTTATTGCAACCTTGCAGACCGTGACTAAAGCCTATAGTGACGATCATTTTGCACTTAAATCATTTATCGATTCAGCCAGGGGAAAGATACTTGTCATTTTCGACGAAGCGCACCATGCGCCAGCACCAAGCTATCGCAAGCTGCTAACGAGCCTCAGGGATCGCTGCAAAGATATGCTGCTATTGGGTATGACGGCAACCCCTTTATACTCTAACGAAAAGCTTCAAGGCTGGCTCAATAAGCTATTCCCTCAGGGTATCCTCTACCAGGTCACTCCACAGTATCTGATGGCTCAAGGCATACTGGCGAAGCCAATCCCTGAGCAGCAAGAGACCAATTTTACTCCAAACTTCGACTTGCGGGAATATCAAAAATGGATTGGGACATTTAGAGATATTCCTGAAGATATTATCACTCAACTCGCAGAGAATAATGATAGGAATATGTTTATTGCAGACCATTATGCCAGAAATAGAGAAAGATATGGAAAGACCCTGATATTTGCTGATCGGTGGTTCCAATGCGAGGCAATTGGCGAATACCTGGAAAAGAGAGGAATACGTGCCGGGACTATCTATTCACGAGATGTTGCAGGACCGAGAACATCGGATGAACGCAATAAGCGAAAATCTGATGAAAATGCAAAGGTCCTTGAAGCTTTTCGAAAAAATGAGCTTGATGTTCTCCTCAATGTTCGCATGCTTACTGAGGGAACAGATGTACCTGATGTAAAGACATGTTTCATAACTCGCCAGACCACTAGCAAAATATTGTTAACACAAATGGTTGGCAGGGCATTGCGTGGTCCGAAGTTTGGAGGAACTACTGAAGCACACCTTGTCTTTTTTACAGATAACTGGGAGCAGTTCATCAACTGGGCGGATTATGAATTAGTAGACGGAGGTGCCGATACCCATGAAGTAGAATATGGAAAGAGACCACCTCTGAGGTACATCTCGATCGAGCTTGTCCGAAAGCTCTCCTCCCAAATGGATAGCGGAATCAATATCAATCCAGGTCCATTTATGGAGTTTCTTCCAGTGGGGTGGTATAGAGTCGAATATGCTGCCAGAGAATCGGATAGCGAAGAGGTTGAACATGTCCAACGTCTCGTAATGGTATTCGAGCATGAGGCAAAAGGATATGAACAGCTTATAGGTGGATTGCTGTCACAGATCGATGGCTGTTTTTATGATGAAGGGGTCCAGTTCCAGGATGTATCCTCGAAGATATCTAAATTGCAGAGAGAATACTTTCCAGGAAATCAAGGGCATTTCGGATCAAATCTGCTGCAGGATATCTTTAGCATCGCTAGACATGTTGCTCAGATTGGAACGGCACCAAGATTTTTTAATTTTGAAGAGAGAAGGCTGCATGACTTGGATCTGGTTGCTGAAGAAATGATCAAAAAAGATTTATCTAGAACTCAAGAAGATGATGCAGTGCGTCTTGAATTTAACAGGCAAGATCGATATTGGCAAGTATTGTATATCACATATGAGCTTTTCAAGAGCCAATACAATGCTTGTGCAGAGAGATTGCTCCATATGCGTCGTCATGGTGCGGATCCAGGTGGTCATATAATGATAGCAACAACTATGTCGCCACCCGATCGAGAACCATCTGAAGAGCTGAAAACACAGGTAAAAGAAAGAGACGGCGGATGCCTTTGCTGTGGATCTATCAATACTCGATACCTGGAAGTTGACCATATCATCCCCAAATATTTTGGTGGCAATAATATCCTCGATAACCTTCAAACACTTTGCAGCAGATGCAATCAGCTAAAAGGCACTAAGCATATCAACTTTAGAGATTGTCAGACCGATTTAACTATGCCACCTTGTAGCTTTCCTGAGTTTGAGACACCTACAGGCCGTAAAGCTGGAACACCTGAGGCTTGGGGACAATTCCTGTGCAGAGTCTTTAATTTCTTTTATCAATGTAGTGCCGTTCACGCATTGACAATTGGAAAGAGGGGTGATTCTTTCTACAATTGGCATGTTGAACTAAATGCGGGTAATGATCCAAGATGGTTGGAGCCGCATTTGCCAGGGCTATTGACCCATATTGCTGAAGCGAAAGAGACGGGCAGATATGGAATTCCAACATCAATTACCGTGAGCGCGCCGGACCTACCCGAAGTTAAATGCAAGCGAAAGAGGTGATCTAGTAATGGACACAACAGACTTCGATATCATAAAGGTAATTGCCAGCCTCAAGGTGCCCTATCCCAAAGCGGATAGGATCCTCTCCATGGCAAATATAGATCCAGAGGAGCTCGGCGCGCGACTGGGAGGACTGGAGATGCAGGGGTTTGTCAAGACCCTGAGCGAAGCAGATATGGAGGGCTCCAGTCTCCCTAACGGCATAACTGCCGCAGGGCTGACAAGTCTTGGTAAGAGGGCTTTATCAGGGCCGAGATGGTAGGGCAATTACAGCCCAAATGACATTATGGACCGGTCGATCTTTGCCGCCGGGTTGGGAGGCAGGATCGCTTCTGCGGTCTCCTGCGGCATTTTGCTGGTAGCAGCGCAGCAATCACAGCTTGCCCTTGAGAAGCTGGTAGACGAAGTAGACCAGGAGGATGAATACTGCCACTCCTGCCAGGTACCAGATGGCTCTCCAGATGGCGATGACGATTATGACTGCCAGGGCCAGAATGATCAGGTTCTTGATGGTATTGTCGTTTGCCATGTCCATCCAATATGCCGTGTTATGATATAGCTGTTTCGAGGGAAATGGCAAGAGACTGCCAGGCCTGTGACTTCGGATAAAACTGCACCTCTTCTTCAGGCACAAAAGCTATACAGCATGAAAATAGGCTTATCCGCATGAAAAATACTGATCCATACGACCAAAATGCGGGTAGTTGGACTGGAACTGATCCATTTTCTACAGGACCGAGCGGGCATGAAACAGATCCATTTGAGCCTGATATTCCTAATCAGTGGGTAAATAAGGGACATGAGCTTGTTAAAAAAGGGTCCTATAAAGATGCAATCAATTGCTACAATGAGGCCCTAAAGCTAAATCCCAACTTGCCGAGAGCTTGGTGTTCAAAAGGCTATGCCCTTATTAAATTGAAGAAGTACAAAGAATCTCATGCATGTCTGGATGAGGCTTTGCGAATCAATCCAAGACATGTCTCCTGCTGGACCATAAAGGGCTGGGCATTTAATTGCCAGAATAAGCACAAGGATGCCTTGGTATATCTGGATAGAGCCATTGAACTAGATCCTCATTATGTAGATGCATGGTACCAGAAGCATCTGGCACTCAATGATCTTAATCGTAAAGCAGAAGCGGATGTGGCCCTCGCCAAAGCCAGAGAATTAGGCTTTAAAGGCTAATATTCATTTCCCAGGTCGCAATGCTCTTCATTTGAGAGGCTAATTCATTTTGCCATCCCAGCTCTTTCTTATGCTTCTGGCAGCCAGCATTGCTGTGGAAAAACAGGACTGCAAGTTGTATCCTCCTGTATCGCCATCCACATCGAGCACCTCTCCTGCCAGATATAACCCCTTTACCAGTCTTGATTGCATCGTCTTGGGATTGACCTCTCTCCAGTCCACTCCTCCCCTTGTGACCATGGCTGCTTCAAAGCCGTCCGGCCTTGATACGGTAAGCGGCAGGCCGACCAGAATATCTACCAGATGCATTCGTTCCCTTCTTCTCAGTTGAGAGAGGCCGAGATCTGGATCGACCCCAGAGATCTCAACAATTCGCTTAATCAGCCTGGATGGCAGAGGGACGGAGCAGGGAATACTGGATAGGAGCGACTTTACCGTGCGGCTACCCTCCTTTCCAGATAACTCTAGAAACCATCCTTCCAGATCTGCACGCTTCTCTTTAGGGACAAAAGAGAGCTTCAAGATATCTTCTGGCTGGATATACCGGGACAGGTCAAGAATAGCAGGACCGGAAAGCCCTTCGTGAGTGAGCAGAATGTCGCCCTGTCCTTCCCTGGTCTTCTTGAGATTATTTAAAGAAATTTTTATATTGTCTAACGATATACCTGCTAGATCATGGAATGGATAGTCTTTTATGATAACTGGGGTCAGAGCTGGCCCGATCTCTGTCAGCCTGTGGCCGAGGGAGCGAGCGAATCTATAGCCGTCTCCAGAGGAACCTGTGGCAGGATAGGAGCATCCGCCGGTGGCAATGACCAGAATGGAGGATCGATAACTAAAGCCGTCACCCAAGAGAGCGAATCCGTCCTCTATTCTGTTGACAGTCCTGACATCCTTCCGGCATTGGATTTCAATATCAGCCTTCTTGCAGTCCTCGACCAGGATGTCGAGCACATCCTTTGACCTGCGGGTCTGGGGGAATATCTTGCCACTGGGCTCGCTTGCCATTTCCAGCCCTTTTGCCTTAAAGTAATAGATGAGATCCTGGTTTGTGAAGCCCATGATGGCTGGCCGAAGAAATCGGCCATGCTCTCCGTAGTGATTGAGGAAGTTGCGGATTTCTCCCTCATGGGTTATGTTGCATTGGCCGGAGCCGGATAGGAGAAGCTTCCTTCCGGGGGATCCTTTCTTTTCAAGGATGAGGATACGCCTGTTATCTCTTCGATGATCATCATTTCTGGCGTTCTGCCGGCAGTTTATGGCGCAAAATAGGCCTGCGGGACCTGCGCCTATGACGATCAGATCATATCTCCTGCCAGGGCAATCATCAAGAAGCCCTTTCTGCTCCAATTCACTCTGGTCTTCAACTTCTTGCCGCATGAATACAGCCCGCATCAATGTCATTCTCTCATTAAATTCCTGTCTGTGGCAGGGATCAAGAAGGAGAAAAGCTTAACCCAGAAGGCTTGGCAAACGGAATTTAAATAAAAAATTTTAGATTATATCAATGCACCTTCAAATCGATTCCCTCGATCCTCCCTCGCATCCCTTCGGAGTGCACCACCGCTCCCGAGTGCACCTTCTGCATCATGTAGTGCTCGGACAGAAATCGCACCGTCTCCCCCACCTCCGGCCTCCTGCCCCGGCAGACAGTTCCCTCAAAGGCCAAAACCAGGCATAGATCTGGCTAACTCGTTATCAAATCCGCCAGCTCCGAATAGCCCTTGCCAGAATCCACGCCATTGGTTATCAGGGAAAAAATAAAATAAGTAGGCTCTACCTGATTCGTTCACTTACCCCGTCTCAGGCATGTCTTCACAATAACAATCTCGTCCAGTCCATACACAATAAGGATTCCGTAAACAATCTCTTTCTTCACAAGAACAAGATGATCTTGTCCATTGGCAGCCATCTTCTATACATGCATCGGTTGGAGTGAGACAACGCCCGGATCTTCTTGAATAAGTAAGACCTTCGCAGCAATTATATGATTCATCAGTCTCCATCCCATCTTTAGCGCAGCATAAATTCGCCTTTGCATCTCCTGAGCAACAGACATCCTCGGAAGATCCAGATGGTATTCTTTCTCCAACCTCAATACAATCACATATGCCAAAAACGCAACTCCCGGAACAGCAACTGAGAGGATCTGAAGAGCAATCTGAAAAGGCGGGTTTACAGCTACTGAATTGATCTCCTGACACGGTTATGTATTGGGGACCGGAGCCCAGATTAAATGGCTCTGAATAAGTAGCAATAAGACCTTTTTCGATATCCATAGTGCCTTCCTCAATGGCTATCGCCTTTAAAGGTTCTCTAATTCCAAGCGCCTTCATTTCTGGGATCTTATCAGGATCCAGAATGATGACAAATTTCAAGGCCACCTTCTTTGTTCTCCGATCTAAAGTTCCATTGAAAGCCTTGATATCGAAGTTACTTCCATCCAATGCAATTCGATTAGATCTAATAATCTTCTGTGGACTACCTGGTGGCAATGGTAGATTAAAAGGATCGATCTCCAGACGTATATCTGTAAGTTTAACATTAAGCTTATCTGGATTAGCTGTTGGCTCAAACAATAATGTCATATTTCCGAAGCCTTTGATGTATACATCTCTTGCATTCCTCTGCTCTATAGTAGCGCCTATTTTCATAATGAAATTCTGAGTTATTGGGGGGGTCATACTTGCTACTGGTCCCCGTATGCAATTCGTGCTGAAATCAACGGCCGCAGAGCGAGAGTTCTCATCGTTATCGTAGATGTTGTCGTCTATGGCTTCACAAAACACTATCGTTGAAGATATAACTATTAAAAATAAAAAATAATTTATGTAATATTTTTGACTCAGAATGCTCATCATATCACCATTAATTATTATGGTACTGATTAGATATATAACTATTTTGCCATGTTGGAAGTTGATTTGCCGTTTAAACCTACATTCAGTTCGAGCTAAAAATTAAGGCCGTCCTTCACTATTATTGCAGCAGGATTAGAAGCTATGTAAAGAATCATTATTTTGTCAAGTTGCATCGACTCTATTTCTTAGGCTTCCTCGCGGGAGGCTCTCTATCTACCACACCTTCAAATCAATCCCTTCTATCCTCAACCTCTCCCCCTCCGAGTGCACCACCACTCCCGAGTGCACCTTCTGCATCATGCAGTGCTCGGGCAGAAATCGCACCGTCTCCCCCACCTCCGGCCTCCTGCCCCGGCATACTGTGCCCTCGAAGGCCAAAACCAGGCATATGCCAATGTCCTCGGGCGCAGGCAATCCCAGGAGCAGATGAACCGGCCCGATCAGATGGACGGTAACGACGCCCTGGCTGGATTTGAGCACTTTGGCAAAATGAGTGATGGGACAGCCCAGCGGCCGGTAGCGGAAGATGTCGCCCTCCTCAAGCCGGGCCTCGGGATTGAAGGGATGCAGGTCCTCCCGGCAGGATGGCTCCCCTGGAAGGGGTGATAGAGAGAAGTCAGCCATAAGACCATCCAAAACGCCTACGACCTCCTCTGTCCTCTCCGAAGAGCCGAGGAGGCCTGCAATCTCCTCCGCCCTGCCACTGAACCTCTCCTGCTTGAGGATGGGACACCTCACAAGGCCTGCCACATCCACCAGCTTTCCGGCAAACTCCCGGCAACTGGAAAATCCGCACTCCCCGCAGTTGTACCCCGGCAGGAGCTTCTCAATCCGCTTCACGATCCTCCAAACCTCATCAACCTCATCATTCGCCGGTGTACTCCATGAATCCATCCAGATGACGGAGCATTCCCCGATGGTGCTCCTTGGAGACGCGCAACTCGCCGGTACATAAGGTGCAGATGGCTAAAGGAGGATTATGCCGCAAGGTCATCACTCCCGAGATCTCCGGCCAGCTCAAGATCAGCTCGGCGAATTCAGAGGAGCCCTTGCCGGTCAGGCCGTTTGCCTCGATGATCCGGCAACCGGGATTTGCTTCCAGGATGCGCTCTCTGAAGACCTCCCTCTCCGCCTGGGAGACGAGGTCGCCCTTGGTCATGACCGCAGCATCGGCGGTGGTGAGGAGCGGCCCCACCTTCAGCGGACTGTTGGGGCCGGTGGTGACATCGATCACGCAGATGGCCAGAGCTTGATCCGGATAAGGAGCGCAGCGCAGGCACAGGCCGGCAGTCTCGTTTAGCAGGATTCCCGCCCCCTGCTCCTTTGCCCAGCCGAGCATCTCATCCACATTGTAGATGGCATAGTGATCGGGACACATATCCTTTGACAGGCCCACGGCTACGGGCAGGCCGAGCCTTTTGAAGCGGAGGTCGTCCTCGGTCCACATGCAGTCGATCTTCACCAGAGCAGGAGCAGCCCCTGCCTTGATCAGATCCTTTACCGCATGCATGAGAACTGATGTCTTGCCCGATCCCGGCGTCCCCGCCACCACCACCATCTTCAAGCTACTACCTCGCCCTGACGGATGGTCTCACGCAGGCGGGTGAGCCAGCCGTCCACCCTCTCGATATCCAGAAAGATCCTCTGCTCCTCGTTACTGGTGCTGATGACCTTGGTCATGCCCCCGTTTTTCATCACAATCCTGCGGGTAGCCATCAGGGCCAGCATGGGATCGTGAGTTACCACCACCACTATCTTTCCCTCGCCGGAAAGGAGACGCAATGCCTCCTGCTTTTTTATTCCCGCGTTCTCGATCTCGTCTATCAATACTATTGGCGAGTCGCTGATAACAGCAATGTCCGCCACCATCAGGGCCCGGGATTGGCCGCCGCTGAGAATGGTGAGCTGAAACTCGGGGCTTATGGGCTCACCGGTCAGGGTATTGGCCAGCTCGATGACTTTGTCCGCCTGATTAGGATCTTTGCCCCGAGACTTGGCATGCATCCGCAGGAATTCTCCCACCTGCATGTCCGCCAGGAAGTGCATATTCTGGGAGAGCTGGGCGACCAGCTTCTTTCTCGGGTCATAACGCTGCTCGTTTTTCGGCACCTGGCCATTGATCAGAATGCTGCGCCCAGTGGGAGTATCTCCCAGGGCAAACTGCTCTATATCGGAGATAAGAGTGCTCTTGCCTGAGCCCGTGGGCCCCACGATTCCTATTATCTCTCCCCGGGAGATCTCTATCTCATGGACAAGATCCTGGTGGCCGCACTTGTCCACTCCACCCTGAACGGTGAGCGTCAAGGGCTGACTGTTGGTCTCATTGCGGACCGCTGCCTGGTTCATTGCAGTGCCCATCGGCTGATCAGCTATATCAGCTATCCTTTTCCTGCTCATTGTATCGCTAATAGTCTGGCTCACGATCCTTCCTCCAGAAATAGGGCTGCATCCTCCCAAGAGGAGACTGCAACATCCGGCTGCAGCATATGGCGAGAATGATCCTCTTTCATCCTTGCCATGCCGCCGCCGGTTATATTGAGAAGTATGATATCCTTTGAGGAGACGCTCTTCGCTTCTATCGCCTTTTGCAGCGCGGCCACAGCAACGGCAGGGGCATTGAGAATATCTATCTCCTCAGACTGCTCGAATAGGTCCCTGGCTTTGCTGGCCTCTCTGTCTGTGATTCCGTAAACCATGCCCTCCGTGGCCTTCAGGGCGTCTCTGACTCCGCCGGGCATGTCCAATGGAGGCTTGCGATTGAACAGGACATCATCGAACATCTCCTCCTGGTACGGCTCGGGCTCCAGAGCTTTCCAGGCATAGTAGATGGGGGCATTGGGTATATTCTGGGCCAGATGCAGCCTGGGCAAAGGAAGTTCCGGGTGGAACCGGCCATCGTTTTTCAGCCGCAGGCTGGCCTCCCAGGCGGATATGCCTCCAGTGCCGCTTCCCACCGCCTGGAAATAGTGATCGGGCGTGCGTCCAATTGTTACCGCTGCATCCAGCATCACCGTTCCCATTCCATCCCGGCGGGCGATATTCCTCGCCCCTCCCTCGGGGGTGAAACCCTTTCGGGATTGCACCTTCTCTGCCATCTGAATGGCATCAAGGTAATCGCCTTTGACTGCGATCAGAGTTATTCTCCCTGGTGGTACAATCGTCCACATTCTTTCCAGAGCTTTTTCCGGAACAAATAAGACCAGCTCCTGGCCAGTCAGAGATGCTATATGGGCAAATGCGCGGGCGGTGTTTCCTGCTGAGGCCACCACCAGTGATGACCTTTCCCCCTTATCCAGGAGCATCTGCATGGTTGGCGCAGCTTCCAGGTCCTTGAAGCTACAGGTGGGCAAACTTGCATGCTTCTCCGGCCAGTAGCCATTGAAGCTGATATAAAGGTTCTCTAGATCCAGCTCCCTTGCCAGCCCCTGGCTTTTGTAGGTCACCGACCTTCCGGTTGCTTTCTCAATAATCCCCTTGACAGGAAGCCAGTCAATGAATCGCCAGATACCGGGAAGGTTCTTTATCTCCAGCTGCCTGGATTTGTACTCCGCGCGCAACAGCGAGCTATCATGAGGGCAGCTAAGTGAATATGGAGGCCGAACCGATCCATCGCTCACGCATCTGAGCAGATATTCTCCCATGAGAGATACCTTCACCAAAGGGAATATAACATTTTCTATTTGCGACCAAATTTTATCCTTTTTGTACAAGAATTATATCCGGCGAGCACGTTTAGGTTATATCCCAAAAGTACAAATATTAGCTGTTGCATACCCAATAGTATGCCAAATGTGGAAAGGGTTATGAGATCTGCCTTCCAGTCGGATGAGAGCCTGCGTGACACCTTAAAAGAGGTTATCGGGGAGCTGGGGCTCTCTGCGCGTGAGTTCTCCCGGATCTCTGAGATACCCCAGAGCACTCTTTATAAGATCCTTTCCGGCCACCGGGAGCCGAATATCACCACTTTGCGCCAGATTGTGAAGACCATCCGCCAGCTGGAGGGCTCGGGAGGGGACTTCATCGCCATCATCGCCGCCCGGCCAGTCCTGGACAAGATCAGCGAGAAGAAGATGAAGATAGGAGAGCGGTTGCTGACATTGAGAGAGTATTCGGCAACCAACATCGAGGAGGCCATAATTGCCGCGGTGAGGGCGGAGAGGGATGGAGCCTCGGCTCTGGTCTGCGCTCCCATCGTCAGCCCTACGGTGGAAAAGCTGCTCACCATTCCTGTGGCTACCATAATACCGCAAGAGAGCGTCGTCCGGGCGATTGAGGTTGCCGCCAGGAAGATCGAATAGGATAGGATGGATTGAAATGAAAAATATCCCTGCTGTAGCGGCAATATTGATCACTTCACTGCTGTTTTTCCTTGCAGTCACTTGCAGCTCCCAGAACGCCCCTGAATTCCAGAGCGTGAGCGGCGAATTTGCCAGGGACTGGATTGAGAGCTTCAAGGCCGAGAATCCTCAGCCAGTTCAGAAAAGCAACGTTAGCACAGGCGAGAACAACAGCAGCAATCTATGGAACTGGGGAGGCGTCCCCCGAGGGAGCAGGATAGAGGACGGCAAATTGATTGCCGATCCCAACTATATTCAGGGGAAGCAGAACCTCAGCGAATGGCTGGATGATGCTTATACCGATCCAGATACCGGATTGCCTTTGCTGGAATATCTGGATCCATTCACCGGCAAGAAGACCTACACCTACCTGAACCCAGACACCCAGCATCCAATATTCACCTACTACAGCTATCAGGATGATAAAACGGGAAGGACGGCATATTCCTATATCGATCCCCTGACAGGGAAAGCAGTCAATTCCGATGAGCCGCCCATGGATATATTGTATGACCTGATCTCCGGCCTGGCAGATCGAACAATAACCAGCCAGAGCGAGCCGTGGATTAGTTTATAGGTGATTGTGATAAGACAGAAATCGAGAAGTTAAAACTCAATGTTACTGAATACTGCAAAAATCCACACTTACTGGTTTGATCGTCTTTCGAATGCTGCTGCAACTCATCACCGCCCTGAGCCGTTATGCTCGAGGCTCCACTTTAATAGAGATTTCACCGAATCTTTATCTAGTGGTTTATCATGTTCGTGCATATCTGTTAAGCCTCCTGCATAGGAGAAAAGGGTTTTGGAGAATTCAAATTTCCATTTCTAGTCTTTCCACAGGTTCGGGATGAATAAGAGCATCACCGGCAGGATTTCCATTCTCCCGATGTACATACAGAAGATCGCAATCATTTTTCCCACAGGAGTGACTTGGGAAAAATCCAAAGCCACTACACCAAGCCCTGGCCCTACGCTGGCCATGCAGGTGGCCACAGCCGATATTGCAGATAAAAGATCGAAATTTTGATTTCCAGATTCAGTTATCGTCAATAACAGGGAGCAGGCAAAAAAGATAATCAGATACATTATCGTGAAGAACAAAACAGATATCAATACCCCCTCAGAAACTGAAATATCACTGAGCTTTATGGGAATAACTGCCTTTGGATGGAGCATCTTCATCAACTCTCGGCGAGCATACTTCTTTATCAAGAGCACCCGAAGAACTTTAATGCCGCCTGCGGTTGCTCCAGCGCATCCGCCAATCAACATTAGCATAATAATAACCATATTGGCCGCTGAAGACCAGTGGGCGTAGTCGAAAGTATTTGTGAATCCCGTAGTGGTTCCTACTGACACTACATGGAATCCAGCAAGGCGAATTCTATGCAGGAAGCCTCCATCTACACCACCCCATAGAACAATCAGTGCTGTGGCCGTGGCTTGAAGAAATAAATATAATCGGAATTCAGGATCCTTGAAATAACATAAAAAATCGTTTTTATATATAAATTGATAATGCAAAATGAAGTTGGACGCCCCTACAATCATGAATATTATTAAAATTGCTTCGATCAATACGCTGTCGTAAGCAACGATACCTGCGGATAACGGCGAAAATCCAGCGGTTGATATAGTAGTAAAAGAGGTGCAAAGCGAATCGTACAGGGACATGCCAGCGGCCCAGAGCAAAATCGTCTGTAGAGCCACGAAACCCAGATATATACCCCAAAAGATCTTGGCCGTGCTCCTCACTCTGGGAGTCAAGGCTTCCCGACTAGTATCAACATAGTAGAGCTGCCTGCCTGCTACCCCAAGATGGGGCAGGATAGCAATGAAAAGCAGGATGATGCTCATGCCGCCTAACAACTGAGTAAAAGCCCTCCAAAAGAGCAAGCCAAAAAAAGTACTCTCGACGTAATTATTGAAACCCGAATCGGATGTCGATATCTTCCCAATTCCTGATAATAGCACTTCAGGAGATTTGAATAGAGTAAGTATCAAATTGTGGGCAAGACTATTATCTGCCGCTGTCGAGTTAATGATCCAGTATCCATGCGAATCCGATTCAGTTAGAATAGTGGCACCTGTAGTTGTGAATCCAGACATGGTTTCGAAGAGCGAATCGGTTTCATCCAATCCAAGAAATATGAATGGTAATGATCCGAAGATCGTTGCCAAGAGCCAGGCGAGAGCCACAATCACAAAAGCCTCTTTGTTTGTCACCTCTCCTTTCTCGCCAATGCGTCTGATTATTAGGCCTGCTGATATTGTGATAAAGGAAGAAAGACCGAAAGCCATCACTCCCGCGGGCTCTTTATAAATTGCAGCTACAATTCCCGGTATCAACATCAGGGATCCTAAGAGCACCAGGATGAGGCCTAGAATGTCCAGCACTACACGGATCTTCATTGAGGAATGCAGTTTCCTACTTTGCCATATTTAAGCTCGATCGTTGCGTTCAGCTGGAGCAAAAGATATGGCTAAGACAGCTTCGACGCGCGTCTCCGGCCAATCTGGGCATAAAATTACTGGACGATGCCGAATGACAGATGCCCGAAAAAGAGTTGGCTGGGATTATCTCAAGCATTGGCCTCAGCCAAGCCGAAGATGATCCGATCCAGGATCAATTTGCTAATTGCAGGAACGCAACCGCCCTGTCTGTGAAGTCGGTGAAGAGCCCATCCACTCCGTATACAAAGTAGAACTGGTTCAGCTCTTCGGTGAAGTCCGAATATTTCTCAGGCAGGCTGTCGGCGCGCATCGTCCAGGTGTGGACCTGGAGACCATCATCGTGGGCCCACTGAACCAGCTCGGAGTTGGCCTCGATGTACATCTTATACGGGCCAACGCCATCGGCAAAGGTGGCGATCTCCTTCAAGCCTTCCTGAGTTACCGTCAGCTTCTCCGGCCTGAAGACCGGAGCTTGCCTCCTGGTTATATCGAGGCTTCGGGGCATACTGACTGATGCCCACTGCACCGTAATGCAGTAAATTAGGAGTGTCTTGGAAACAGTTTCTCCCAAGATAGGAGATATCACTATGAGCATAAATACGTTGTGAGTTGGTGGAGGTGACAGGCGCAATTCCTCTCCGGCCTGAAGACCGGAGTTCCCTTGCGCCATTTCTATGGAGCTGTAATTCTCACCGGTATCGATGTTGTTTCCGGTGTCCACCAGCTGTACCAAAGGAAGGGCGGGATTTATGCAGGACCTTGAAAGAGAAGGGGCCTTAGGACCCGTATTTAATCATATCATTACAGCTGTTCCATGATTTCTTTTGCAAATTGGACTGCCCCTCTGCCGGAAACGGTGATAACGACGTTGTTTCTGACGGCAATTGCATAAGAATCATCGATGGTAAAAGCAATATCTCCTAGATCGTTGTGCCTATTGATTCCGGGATTTTGAATAAATGCCAGCCTTCTTATCAAAACCAAATAGGCCTTTTGCTCATCAGCGGCTTTGTGGATATCCACTCTGTATTTATTCCCATCCCGGATCGCCGAATAAACCTTCTGCTCCCCATAGTCCTCCTCAAGCTCGAACTGGTCTATTCCCGGAATTTTTTTGAAATCTGGGAAAGCATTTTCAACAGAAAGTCCGGGCTTCTTGGGCAAAGGATTTTCATCCAATCCAAACCGCTTTTTTACAATATCAAAGTATTCATGATATCCGTTACCTTCCATGTACATAGCCTCTTTTGCTATTGTTATTGTTGTAGTGGTGGCTATGCCAGCTACCGGTATAGGGCACGAGAGCCAACTGCAGAGGGATCTATCTTCTACAAGCCTTTCCCTGTAATATGGCCTGTTATAGGGGGTGGTCACTGGAACATTCACATAAAGGTCTTCGGTTTCGGAAAAAGTATAATTTATCGGAAGCATTGGCTTTTTAGTATATGTATTTGATTCACTCTTTCCAGGATACGATCCCTCATCCAGCTTCAGGCAGGCGTCAAAAACTGAGGATTGCTTGGATCTGACGGCACTTCCTATAACGGCTACCTGATGATAAGAGAATCCGCCTTTATCAAATATTTTTAGCTCACCATTCTCCATCCTCGCGATGAGTCTATTCGTAAAGCTACATAGTACTTCTGATACTTCATCATTCAGAGTAAGTGAAAGAGTTTTAGCATCTTGAGATAAATAAATGGTCTTGCCGTCGTTGCTTTTGGAAATTATTGCTGTGGATATCCAATCAATATGATGTCTCTCTTTAAGATACTTCCTGAGTCGATCATCATGAATTCCTGGTACATTCGTCCAGCTAAACACAAAGAACTCAAAGGGAAACTTCCAGACTGTATAGCCTATGGCCTGAATCTGATTGCAGGCAAAACCCGATAGCCCCGTCATGATACCCATAGTGCAGTCAATTCCCGATGCGACAGCTTCCGTTGCCACAATATTTGCACAATCGGTGCAATTCAAGACTTTTGCAGAAGTGCCCATTCTGTCCTTCAGGTATTTTTGCAGCTTGATCATTTGTAAATCCGTAGTGTAGTATGAAGCGCCACCGCCGTCAACGTCATATTTAAAGGCTCTATTGTTGTTGAGCTCCAGCGTATAGGCACGAACATGCTCTAAATCGTTAGGCAGACCGGATTTGGGATTAGACTTATATGCACTACAACAAACATCAAGAAGGTCGGTCCATATGTATCCGATCTCTCCTTCATCGTATGGTTGGCTGGTGCAGATCCACGGAGACAGCGGCCTGGCGATAACCGTATAGATGTTCTGGGATGAATTAATTAAAAAGGTTTCATCCGTGCCTCTTACAAAAGTCCACTCCCAGTTGGCTCCAAAGTTCTTTACCTTGTTCTGCGATGCGTCTTTCAGTTTTGCGGCGTCAATATTAATGGTGATGTTCTTTGTATCTCCGGCATTTATTGTGAACTCGTCGGAAGTCAAATCACCAATAATCGGGGTGCTTTCTTTTGCCTTGATTCTTCCGGATAGACTGCTTCCACCTTCACAATAAACGGCTCCTCGCTGTTTCATGTGGGTAAATTGAATTTGAGTTTCCCTGTCCTGATATAAATAATAGTAATGAAATTTTTTGTTGATCTGAAACCTCTGGCGCTATCCTTTGCAGCCTGAATCAGACTATTTGTTCCTTCCAGGATACCATTATCGATTTTTGTTTTAATATAATTAGTCACGCCATTCCAGTGATTCTTTATCATTTTAGCGCATTCGATCACAGGATCGAGTCTGCTATGCGTAGCCCAATAATACCAGCGTTTGAGGTAGTCCTCGGCGGATTTCCGATATTCATAGCTCCAAAAGTCGCGAAGGGCTAATTTAATATTATAAGCTCTCATCGTTTTTAATCGGATGCTTTTTAGTGGCGTTAGCATCTTATTCTGATTGGCTGTGAGGTTCTCGGGATTTTTGAGCCAGATATATCTTGTTCTTTTCAGCAAAGCATTGTGTGATTGTTCCTCACGTCTGACTTTATCAACAGCTTCATTCATCAATTTCATAACATGGAATTTATCAAACGTTATCGATGCATTAGGAAAACTATTCTCTATACCAGATATAAAAGCTGGCGACATATCGCAGCAGAAATTTTCAATATTTTCGCTAGATCCGTTATGCTGCTCTAGATCATCTTTAAACGATCCGATAGTTGAGGCATCTTTTCCTTCGCATACATGGATAACTCTCGACTCATCTAGATCTATAAATACTGAAACATATTTATGTCCTTTAGCTCTTGATGTCTCATCAACTCCGATTGATTTGACCATTGAAAAGTCCTCATTGGATCTAGCTTCTGCGACATAATGTTGCAGGACTCTCCATATCCGAGTATCATGTTCATCAATCATTTCAGCAATAGCAGTAACAGTCATGTATTGAGCCATAAGGACTATCAGAGAATCCATAAGCAAGGTGAAACCGCTACCTTTTCTTGCCCAGGGAACCTTTGACTGCTTCACTCCGCAGTCTTCACAGATCGTGCGAGGGACACGACAGTGGATATAGGTTTTAAACTGAAAGAAGTTCAAATGTCGCCAGGTTCTTTCGATAGTATCATGCACGCTGCAACCTGGATTGCCGCATTTCGCACAAGGAAATTTGCTGCCTGGTTCGAAGTCAACGTGTATATCAAGTTGCTTTCCTTCGGCACTGAAATCTATCGTCTTGATGTACCAAGGATCTTCAAGATTCAATGCTATCTTAAATAGGGCTTCCTGGGAGATTGACACGGCTAATTTTCTAGCATGAGTTGCTATAAAGACTTAACCAGCTACCCACAGAGAATAGCGAGGAGCCTTTTCATCTTCAACTCTCCTTTTCATTTCGTTTACCATTCCTATTTGCATCCTTACCGATGTTAGATAAAATTTTATTCTGTCTCTATCTGGATCGGCGAACAGGGCTTCGATCAGTAATATCACGTTTGTTTGTAAGTTTCTGATCCAGTGCAAAACAGCGGGATCAGTCTCGATTGCTAATTGTTCATCTATGAACTTCTTCAGATCGTTCATTTCTTTTATCAATTCGGGCATTTTGTCGTCTGGATATAGGGCCTTCCATACCTTGTTATATGCTTCATCAAGTTCGATGTATTTGTATGGTGCCTTCCCTTCCGGGAAAAAATCATCTGGTAGGCAATAGGCCATATAACCATACTCTCCGTCTGCATCAGCAATATACACTGCATTTGGTGCACATGGCGAACACAATGGTCCGAAAGTCACATATGGCGACTTGGCTATGAATAAATCGTATGTTATCAATTCTATTTTGTATCCATCGTGTTCATATAGTCTGGAATCTTCGCTTTCGTCCCAGTTTTCGAACATTTCTTCTGCGATTGATTCTTTTAATTTCTCGATTTCGGTTTCTTTATCCAATCCTCGTTCTTTTGCGAACTCTTTAATTGGTTCGAACAATTCGTCAATTTCAAGCTCGATTTCTTTTATTGCAAGGTTTTCCGAGTTATCATAAAATTCGTCGTATGCGAACCAGGGGTCTAGATCGTGTAATGGTATCACCCCGTATCTGATACCTGTTTTCGGATCTGTGTTTGGGATCATGTTACCTCCCATTGCAATTCTTTGTCTGATAGCTTTGCATACTTTTCGAATGCTGCATCCAGTTCCAGCATGCTAAATCCGATGTTGGATAATCTTTTGCGGGTTTCGTTCAGTAGCTCTCTGTGATAACAGCCTATGTCTGGATCATCACTCTCGATTCCCCACGCTGATTCATATATTGAGGTGCTTAAGGATTCTTTGTTTATCCGTATTTCCAAGTCAATTTTTATGATGGCTCTCACGTAGTACCATTTATTGTCTAGCCAATCTTCGACGCGTTTTTTGTCTTCGTTTGCGTATCGGTATGCGTCTCGACGTTCTTTTCCCTTTAGATCGTGCCATTTTTGAATTGGTATTAACCAATGTTGACCAAGTTTTAATGCATTTGTTTCCCAGTGATCTGACAACTTTCCGTAGTCGTTTAACATGTAACTGTCATCATCAATTTCGTATTTTAAGAATATATCAACTATACGCAATTTTGCCTCCTTTTCCATGGCCGTCACCTCTGATGTGCCAACACCCGAAAGGCTATGTCAGCTCTCAGACCGATTGGAACTGATCTCATTTTAGCCTGACTCTCTGGGCTGAGATGGTTGTAGACGTTCATTATGGCCGAAGCCGAATAAAGATCTACAAGAACCCCTTTCTTTGCTCCATGCTGCTTGATTGTTGCATGTTGCTTCCTCTCCACGATCTCAGCTATCACCACCATCTCTTCCTCGGTGGTATTCACATAGACGACGTTATTTTTGCCGCGTTTTATCGTCATTGTGGACACCCCGATCTCGAAGACAGCTCAGCATCCAAGACTCCGGCGAAAAATTGAAGGGCTTCTGGTGATAGGTGGCCCATCAGCTCAACCGCGTTCGATGCCGCTTCTAGAGCCTCATCTTCAACTGATGTAATCTGGTCGTAGCTCTCACTTGCATGAGGGTCCAGGTGAATCTTAAATCCCGGAGCACTTACTGCAAAAAAGTACCTGTCCAGAGTGTTGCTGTTCTCATCAACTTCATCGATTATAACGCCCTCATCGGGGTTATACGAGAATTTTTTTGCCATATGCTACCACATACCTTCCCAAAAAAGGGATGACCGCTCCCGGAGTCGAACCGGGATAATACCTTAGCGGCTATTGTTTCATTCCTCCGTTTGGTCTCCATTCTCAATAAATGCTTCTTCTGCGCAAGATTCCGAACAGAATTTTCCGTAATCAGGATCTCCGTAGATTACGAAAAACTCTTTGTCATCTCTCGGTTTGCCACAGTGATCGCATTTTGGCAATGATTCGTAGTGCTTCTCGATATCCTTTCTCAGTTCATCAATATCTTGAGGTTCGCCCTCTACCATGTCAAAATGGCCAAACGCAATCCCTATTTCCTCATCAGGGTGATCGGCCTGCAATGCCTCTCTGACCTTGATCGCTGCGTCCAAGGCTTCTCTTGGGTCGTCGTATTCTCCTTCACCTGGATAATCCGTGGCAAGCATATCTGAACCGGCGTAATCGATTCCTGGATATGCTATTTCTACCATATATTGTCCAGAGTAAAAATAATGTTGGCAATTTACGAAGTATGGCATTTTTAATCACCTGATTCTTATTTCAATCAATCCATACGCATACAAAGCCAGGTTCCTTAACACCATCTTGAATTTCTTCAGTCACTCTGGTTATTCGGCCAACTGTTAGACTTCCAGGTTCTCCTAGAATATCACTTAACAATGTGTTAACTTGTGCAATCAATTCTTCATCAGAGTCATCAATATTTCCTTCTACTATAATTGGTAGTTCGCCCATATTTATCTCCTCTAATTCTTTGCTGCGATTAATCCTATTCCCAGGATTATTAATGATACTACAAGTATCAGGCCAGCGAATAGTACCTCTAGGCCATCTTCACTTGCGCGCTCCAATAAAACACCAATGAGTGTACCAGTTGCACCAATAAGGGCAATAAGGAACCCTATAAACCTTATTAACATATTTGCCATTTTTAATCACCTCACAGGTTGGTTATGTTCGGTCTTGTTAATACCATCCTCTTTCACCAGCTCCCATACATGAATTTCTTGTACTTCGTCGGATTCTTCCATGTAGAAGTGTTCCATTCTCAGTTCGATGATAACCATGCCGGTCAGTGTTGATTTGATTTCTGATATGATTGATCTATAGTCGTTTTCCCACTCATCCGCTCCCAGTTTCGATATGTGTCGGTCTAAGTCTCGTATTGCGGTTTCGTTGTTTTTATTTGCAATGCGAACCCCGGTATCTTTTCCGTCTTTAAAAACTTTAAAGATCATTTCGATTCTCCTTCATCGCCACCTGATATGCATCGTATATTCCATATAACCAGACCAGCGGGAAGGTAATCAGTCCGATTACGACGAACATCAGCAATACGTTTATTGCCTGAATCACCATCAGGCCCACACCTTTTCCGATTTGGCCGTTGTAGATTTGGCCCAGGCCAGTGCACAGGGCGCTTAATACGGCGGCTGTTCCTGGATTTTTGATATCCCTGTAGACGATTTTGGTTGTTGGCTGTGCATTGGTTTCTTCGATTGTTTCAGTATTTTCCATATCGTTGTTCCTCCCTCATGTTGTCGATTGGCAGTCTACATGGTTTTTTATCTTTTTCACCAGTTCTATATTCAGCCTTTCAGCTTCGTCCATGTTTCCTATTCCCAGTAGACCCAATATCTCGCATAAACGGTCTACGACTTCTGTCAGTTCTTCCGCCATATCCGCATCATCTTTAAAGGTCACCAGTATTATGCTTGTCGAATATTGCAGCATTTTTGCATATCTCAATATCGCTTTTATCCGTTTATCCTCATCCATCTCAGGCCACTTCCTCAAAGTCTTATTCACTCACAATTGCTGCTTCAACAAACTTAGTCAAAACCGGCTCTGCCCAGCTTATAATATCCCATGTATCTGGCTCATATGTTATCTCTTCAACTGTTACAATCAGACCGTCAGTTAGGTTCAGTATCAGCGAAAGATATTCCGATGTTATTCTCAGTTCAGCAGATACAACTTTATTGCGATTTACTGAGCAATAATCACTATCCAATATACTGATCATCTCATTTATGATCTGGTCAACCAGGACTTCATCAATCTTTACAATTTGTTTCATGATAACCTCCATATCTACGTGCTTTTCCAGAGCAAATCGGACCCATCCCATCTTTAACAGATTCGGGATGAGTCAGTTTCCTGCCACAACAAACACAAGTTGTTATGCCGTCGCCTTTAGGTTTGAAAGCCTTGCAGGCTGGAGTTATTTTGCCATTTTCAATCAAAATCCTTCCCATTCCAACCACCATATACCAGACAATCTGACCATCTCAGGCCACCTCCTCGTAATCATCGCATCCACCCCGGTCGACCTGGCAATTACTCCAGGTCTGGAACCTGCCTAGCTCCGGATGGAGATGGCATCTGCTCATGCTCTGGCTATCCCCGCATGGTAGAGTATCTAGGTGTTTGCAGGTCATCTCAGGCCACCTCCTCCGCGCTGTCCTTGGATTGCTCTCTTGCTTCTCTTCGCTCAATACAGTCCTCCACAAATTGGTCTATAAGATCGCTCATGGCGGTCATCTAGGCCACCTCCTCTTCATGAATTTCCGAGTTGCCGCAATTGCATTTCACGATTTCGGCGTAATCGGCACCATAACGATGTTCATTCCTCCCCGGCCAGTCCGCTTCATCCAGCTCAACATAACCGCATTTCCGCAATTCTGCGGCTTTTACCCCATAACGGGGTAATTGAAAAACGTCTATCAGATCCCGGACTGCTTCGGAATATTTTTTGAAGCACGCCAGATGATCCGGGAGACATCCATGAGACCCGCTCATGGCGATATAGTGGGGTTTATTCTTCTTCGTCGGCATGGTATTCTTCAACTCCTGATAATTCGTATATGTCTTTCCAAATCTTTTCACAACACTCGCAGTGAGTGAGAGTCCACAGCTCGTCATCATGGCGTATATGCTCCGACCAAATTTCTTCAGAATCGCAGTATATGCAACGATTACCACCATTCTTTAGGTAATTAGCCTTTACATCTGTGCTTAACATTTCAATCATCCGCCGCATAATTGATGTCTTGGCCAAGCCTAAAGACATGTTTTTCAAGGTATGGGATATTGCCGGAGATTCCGTAAATCGTGCCATCTCGGGTTATAAAGATGGCTCCAATGTCGTCATCAACAATTCCAAAATCGGCCAGAATTTGGGATACGTCTTGGCTGTCCGAGATGAACATCGCGTCTTCTGGAATGTCTTTAACTTGCATTATCAATCACCGTTGTGTATTCCAATGTTGTTGCATTCGCATTTTACGATTTCGGCATAATCTGCGCCGAAATCACGAATTTCTGATGAATTTGGGCCGCCGTCGTCATCAAGCGTAACGTAACCACATTCTCGCAACACTCTGGCTTCTTTTCCGTATGGCGGTAGATCGAATACGTCTATCAGGTGTTGGACTGCTTCTGAATATGTTGGAAATGCTGCGATATTGTCCGGGAAGCAGCCATAGCTTCCGGACATCGCTATGAAATGGGGTTTATTCATTTACATCACGTCCGAAACTTTATAAAATTCTCCATCTGGGATGTCTGAAATTTTCATATGAATCTACTACTCCAGTCCTGCAAATTTCAATATTTCGAATATCTCTTTGTGGAGTTTTGGTGTCATCTTGATTTCGTGTTTGCCTTTTTCCAGAGCCGTTTCTGACAATTCGTGAACTGCGAACTGTAGCGCATAATAGACGGTAGCAATATCTTTGTCATCTTGCCAATAAAAATTCTTGACTTGTTTCCATTCGGTTTTATGATCAAATATCTCAAATTTCAGGCATATTCGATCATTGGATAATTCATCTGCGGTGCTTAGATACATTCTCATGCCAATACTGAAATTTCGGTCCACTACTTGTCTGGACGGGCCGATATCAAAAACAAACCTGTCTCTTATACACATCTGACGCTGCCGACGATCTACTCTGTGTAGATCTCGGTGGTCGCCGTATCATTAACAAAAAAAAAAAACAAAACAAACAGAAGTGCAGATCTCAACCTACACACTGTCTCCGACTACAGTCTCATCAACAGTCGCCACTAGCTTCTACCCAGTTACCACAGACTCACTACTAGCGTTTGACTATCCTGACTTCACTTTCACTAACAGATCTGTAGGCCACCTCTCTT
>ERZ1026814.109-NODE-109-length-70858-cov-14.119071_pt1 | contig 70858 bp, 47 predicted proteins | sample MGYA00520871_ERZ1026814 | MGnify/ENA primary metagenome ERZ1026814 (study PRJEB33270, sample SAMEA104284478) | anaerobic digester metagenome | biome: Anaerobic digester microbiome; feature: mesophilic sludge digester; material: Anaerobic digester biomass | place... | reverse complement strand
TGTGTACTGTGTGGACTGTGACTGTGAGGTTATGTTGTCTGGTTGTTGTGTAGAGTGTGTGTGCTGCTATTGCAACTTTTTGTTGTTATTTTTTAATGATACGGCGATCACCGAGATCTACACAGAGTAGAGCGTCGGCAGCGTCAGATGTGTATAAGAGACAGCTATGACAGCGCCTGGTACAGTTACAGGGTCAACGGTAACGGTTGCAGTGGATGAGTTGGCTTCAGGGCATACTCCGCTTTGCATTACTGCTCTGTATTGCGTAGTAACAGTGAGGTTAGTTGCTGTGTAGTTATCAGAGGTATTGGCAATGTTAATCCATGTAGTACCGCCGTCAGTAGAGCGCTCCCACCTGATGACTGATCCGGTATGTCCTGATAGTGTCAGTAGAGTACTGTTGGTTCCTGTACAGACAGTTGTTCCTCCTGTGACAGCGCCTGGTACAGTTGCAGGGTCAACGGTAACGGTTGCAGTGGATGAGTTGGTTTCAGGGCATACTCCGCTTTGCACTACTGCTCTGTATTGCGTAGTAACAGTGAGGTTAGTTGCCGTGTAGTTATCAGAGGTATTGGCAATGTTAATCCATGTAGTACCGCCGTCAGTGGAGCTCTCCCACCTGATGACTGATCCGATATGTCCTGATAGTGTCAGTAGAGTACTGTTGGTTCCTGTACAGACAGTTGTTCCTCCGATTATGGCACCTCCTACGGATGAAGAATCAATAGTTACACTTACTGGATCTGAAGAAGGATCATTGCAGGCTGCACCATTTATTCTAAACTGTACACGATATAAAGTCTCTCCGGGAATAACTGTCGACGGATTAAAGGAGGAGGCATTAGCTCCGACAATAGTATCCCATCCGATCAATGTGTCATAATATTGCCACTGATACGTTATGGTTCCTGTACCTGCGATAATCTCTCCAGTAAGTGTCACTGAAGAATTCTGACAATAGGTGCCAGCGCCTTCAATCCATACTATTGCATCGTTAACAACATGAATTGTTTTTGAAGCTGTAGGTAAACTTTGATTGCAACCATCTGTAACGAGGCAATAATAAACATAATCTGTCCCATCTGTCCCAGCTGACAGAGGACCTGGATCATAACTCTGATTATTACCAACTAATACGCCATTTTCATACCATTGATATGTGTAATTCCCTTGACCTCCAGATGGTAAAGTAGTAAACGTTAACTCTGGCGGGTTATAGCCATCACAAACTGTTATCTCACGTGTGTTATGTGCTCCTGGATTTAATGAATAAATAGTAATAGGCCCGGAAACAGAACTTGTATCAGATGGATTACTACTTGTAACGCGTATGCGGTAGTTGCTTCCGTAAGGAACCAAGGGAGAAAAAGAAAGTGGAATTGGGAGGGGAGTGTTAGAATTATCAATAACACTTCCTATCTGAATCGGATTCAAAAAACTGCCAGAAGCGTCAGAAAGCTCGATCGTATAAACATTTGACGGGCCAAATGTACCGGTGCTGGTAATAGTAACTGTTTGAGAGGCATTCTGGCATATCTCTGATGGATAGTTTGTAATTGTAATATTGGTTTGCCCCCACGCAGCAATGCCAATTGCCAGCCACATCCCTCCCATGATCAGGGCTTTCCTGACAACAGGCCGGAGTTTGAGGCTGGTTGGTATGTGAAAAAATGAGCTAATAATATGTTCCGCTACAGATGACAATGCTATTTATACGTTAATACTAAACAATTGTTGTTTACGGGGTTGGGATAATTCTTATGTTTTGAAAAATCTTCGTTTTCTGTCTCAGAGGCACAATAAATGAATGGGCCAGTCGTTGGACACGGTTGACAAAACCAATGAGACAGGCTAAAAATCTTCGGAGGGTCCTGATTAACCCTAAAACAAAAACATATTGCCGGTCTGGTGCAGCTGCCTGAAAAATACTCGCACAAAGTCGATTGATTCGTTGAAAAGGAGAGTTTTTGCAGCTTTTGCATCCTTGTTCCTGTCTGAAAAGAATCTTTAGCAAAAGGCATAGGGAATGATGCGGTAATAGAGCCTTCTGTCGGATAGCCAGGACTAAACAATGAACTTGCGGTGATATCGTCTGCGACTTTTTTCAAATGATATTTTTTGTTTAGAGCAAAAGACCACTACGGGCTCGTATACTCTTTCTTTTTGAGCCTGTTCTGGTTAATTCGCTTTCTGTCTGGTTCTTAATGCCGTGTTAGTTTCAGGTTATCTGGCTTGGCTAATGTTAGTCAGACAGATCACCACGCTATAAAAATACTACTGATTCTGAAAGAGAAATATTTTTTTTGACAAATGAACAGAAATAAAAGATTAATGTATCATTTAGTTGTTTTAATGGAAAATGGACAGTCTTGCCTAATATTTAATATAATTAAGAGCCATGAAAACCTTCGTGACCTTAAAAGAGAGGTGTGAGCTTGTAAAGTATCCAATGTTTTTATATTTTTGCCCCGCTGTTGAAAGCTGGCAAGATGAATAACCGGCTATATTCAACAGTTGTCTTTAAGTTTTTTGGAGCGATGGGTGAGAGGCTTAAACCAGCAGTTTGCTAAACTGCCGTACGGGTGACCGTACCGGGGGTTCGAATCCCCCTCTCTCCGCAGAAAACAAGGCAAGCCGGATCACTGACAGTGGTCCGGCTTCTTTGTACGCCCGGGATGATCTGAAGGGACTTCCTCCTTTTCTTCCTCCTCTGTCAATACCTGTTCCGCCACCTCGCCGGCACGGCAACAGTATGTGGCTGGTTTGGGCAATTTCCGGGCATTGATTTAGATAGTAAGAACTGCCGCAGTCTCACACCTCGCCGGCACGGCAACAGTGTGTGCGACTGAATTGAGCAGTTTCCGGGTATTGATTTAGATAGTAAGAACTGCCGCAGTCTCACACATCGCCGGCACGGCAACAGTATGTGGCTGGTTTGGGCAATTTCCGGGCATTGATTTAGATAGTAAGAACTGCCGCAGTCTCACACATCGCCGGCACGGCAACAGTGTGTGCGACTGAATTGAGCAGTTTCCGGGTATTGATTTAGACAGTAAAAACAATCGCGGCCTAAGATGATCCGGATGCTGTCAGATCGGGAGGGGGCTTTTAATTCTGATTCGCCGGGCGCAGATATGATCTTTCCGGAGTGCTTAACCCTGCTGTAAAACATTAGATTCGCCAGTCTGCAGACCGGAAAAAACCAGAAAATCTCGCTGCAATAAATAATAAGCAACAAAACAAGAGCTTCGCCCTATGGGCGGAAACCCTCAAACAGAGCCATTTAGACAAACTCATTCAAAAGAGATTAAAATTCCATTAAAAAAAATCGCTCGAGATTAAAACCAGATTAAAATTATTATTTAACTTTGCAGCGGTTTAACAATTTCAAACAGGAGATATTTTTAAACATTATAACAGAACTAAATCTTAAACAGAAATGAAAAACAAACTTTTCTTAGCAATCGCAACCGTTGCTGTAGCTGCCCTGATGGCAAGCTGCGCTAAAGTTCCCCAGGAAGCTCTTGACGCTGCAAAAGCTGCTCTCGAAACAGCAAAAACAGCCCAGACTGATGTTTACTTTCCGGCTGAATTCGCTGCTCTGAATGACTCACTCACCGTCATGCTCCAGAACATCGAAACACAGAAGTCAAAGTCAGCAAAAGATTTCAAAGCTATCAAGGTCGCCGCTGATGGTATTGCTCTCAAGGCAGCTGAACTGTCAGAAAATGTAGAAGCCAGGAAAGCTGAAGTCAAGGCTGAAGCTGAAACCCTGATGGCAGACGCCAAAACACTCCTCGACGAGGCTAAGGCTCTTCTTGTCAAGGCTCCCAAAGGCAAGGAAGGCAAAGCAGTTGTTGAAGAAATGAAGAACGAACTGACCGTCATCGAGACTTCTCTCACCGATGCTCAGACCCTCTTCGATGAAGGCACCAACTACATGGAAGTTGTTGATAAGGTAAAAGCTTCAACCGAAGGCATCAATGGCATCATCGCCGAGCTGAAGGCAGCAATGGAAAAGGCCGGTATCAAATTCTAAGCATACTGTTGAACCAATAAAGAAGAGGGTGTCTCATATTACAAATGGGGCACCCTTTTCTTTTTGTCAATCCCCGGGCCTGTTCACTGGGATTTTTTTAACTTCGCACGCATGAAAAGAGTGTCCCTGACTCATATTATAATTTATGCTATCGCCGGCATCGTGCTTGCCGTCATCGGAGTGCTGGTTTTCCGCGCTCTTGTGCCCGAGCCGCCACTGCCAGAGGTGGAGCAGGCACGTGTCGCCATCGTCAGAGCCAGGGATCTGCAGTCAGAGATATATTCACCTAAACTTTATCGCGAGGCGAAGAACAATTACGATTCGGCAATGGCCGTATGGCGAAGCGAAAACGACCGTTTCATACTGGCACGCGATTACGAGCGGGTCATACGGTTTGCGGAGACAGCTCGGAAGAAGGCCGACGAGGCCTCGCGAAACACCATATCCAGATCGAAGAGCCTCAAGAGCACCCTTGAGAGCGAAATCGCCCGCCTGAACCACGAGATGGCTGCGTTCGAAAAGATCTTCCTCTCGATGCCCCTTCCCCAGGATATCAAAAAGAAACACGCCCGCGGAAAACTCCTCATCAAGGAGGCGGGAATCGACTATAAAAAGGAGCGCTACGTTGACGGAAACGTCAAAATCACCGAAGCAAACGAGTATATTTCAAGTACTTACAATCTTGCCAGGAAAAGCCTGGTAGAATATTTCAGGCACTATGACACCTGGCAGGAGTGGGCTGATGAGACAATTGCCGAGAGCAGGAGGAGCGGGTCATACGCGATGCTGGTGGAAAAGATTCCGGCGCAGCTTCACCTGTACCAGGGAGGCAAAAAGAAGTATACCTTTGAGGCAGAATTCGGAAGCAACTGGCTGGGTGACAAGAAAAGCAGGGGAGACATGGCTACGCCTGAGGGGAAATACATTGTTACGAAGAAGCTTTCCGGAAGCTCGACAAAGTATCATAAAGCCCTGTTAATCAACTATCCGAACAAGATTGACGTGCAGGAATTCAACGAGAGGATAAGGAACGGACAGCTCCCGGCCGATGCCAGCATCGGTGACATGATCGAGATTCACGGCGACGGCGGCAAGGGCGGCCACTGGACACAGGGATGCGTCGCCCTGAAAAACTCTGACATGGACATGTTATTCAAATATGTTTCTAAAGGAACACCGGTGACCATCATCGGTTCGACATTAACCCTTGAGGAGTTTTTCTCCTCGCGAGTAAAGTGATCATGGAAGAGCAGACTGAAAATTTACCGGAACAAGCTGCAGAAAGCAGCCCCCCGGCATTTAATAAATGGTTTAACCAGGCGGTTAATTTCCTGAAGAGTGACCGCCGGGCACGGCGAACACTGATCTCCCTGGCGATAGTGCTGCTGTTGCTGTTCATCTTTTCCGTGCCGGTTTATATTGCTCCTGCGATGCAGGACTCGTGGGGAAAGAATCGCGCTGAGTGCAGGCCTGACTCGTCATTGCTTGACAACAGATCTATCAGGAGGCAGATGTCGGCTGCCCACAATGAGATAACACGCCTTGAAAGAAGGCTTGCTTCTTTTGTGCCCACACAGACCTACCTCGTGATAAATACGGTTGACAACCGGTTTTCTCTCTACAGGAACAGGCAGCTGGTGCGTGAAGGATACTGCTCATCAGGTAGTTACACGCTCCTTAAGACTGAAGAGGGCGATAAGGAATGGATTTTCAAGACTCCGCGTGGAAGACTGAGTATCCTGGGAAAGATAACCAATCCGGTATGGCGTAAGCCTGACTGGGCTTTTGTGGAGGAGGGTCTGCCCATACCCGGGGCCAGTGATCCGTCGAGGTATGAGTTTGGCGTGCTGGGCAAGTATGCCATGAGCCTCGGCGACGGTTACCTTATTCACGGGACACTCTATCAGAGGCAGCTCGGGATGCCCGTGACGCACGGATGCATCAGGCTTGGCGATGAGGACCTTGAAGTGGTGTTCAAATCGCTGAATGTAGGATCAAGAGTTTACATTTACTGACAAGAACTTAAGCGATGAACCGCGAAAGAAAAAAATGGCTGATAATTGCCGCTTCTCTGCTGGCAGTTTTCATCATCTATTATCTGGTGATGTCGGTTTTGGCTGTCAGCCGTGCCGTGAATGAGTTTGACGATGCGTATTTCGCTTTGCTGGAGCAGAAGGAGGGAGACACGATAGATCTGTGTGCCATCCCCGGATACATTGATATGATACGAAACAAGGCATTCCTGAATTCTCAGGTGAAGCTGGCGGAGTCGGACTCGGTGGGGTTGCTGATCAATGTTCGCGACAGCGTGATTCAGCTGCTGATTAAAGGATTGCCGGTGAGGACGGTGAAAATTGACGAGTATGATGTCTCGCCGTTTTTTCATAGTGCAAACCAGGAGGCTATTTACAAAATGCTTTCCACACCGCTGACCGTAACCGGCATGCAGGCCACCTTTATGAAGGATCCGGTGAGTGTGAAGATTGCGCCCAGGGATACGTCGCAGGTGGTTGAGAGTGAAAAGCCTGACACCACTGATTTTGAGGCAGTATTTTTCACGCTTGACACAGACCGTAATATCCGGTTTTACTTTGAGCAGCAGGAAGATACCATTGGAGCTGACCGCCGGGCGAGGTTCTTTTTTGACTTGAAGGACAGGATGCGGAATGCTTCCCTGACGATGAGGGCTGTTGCGAGGATGAAGATACCACCGTATGTACCATATATCAAGATATGGCTCCCAAAAGCCGAGGCGAAGATTATTTACCGGGCTATTCCACGGGAGGGAATGATAGTACTGACACAGTAGCATAGCTGCATGAGGGAGATTGTTCCGGCAAAATTTTGAATCGGTAATCAGGAACGTAAATTTTTTTCATGTACAATTCCCGAAAAAGTGTACTTTTGCACCGTTTTAATTCCGGTCTGTAGCTCAGGTGGTAGAGCAGCTGACTCTTAATCAGCGGGTCCAGGGTTCGAGTCCCTGCAGACCGACCAGGAGGGAGGACAGTCGTCCTCCCTCGCTATATGCGGTAAACAGGACATCAGAAGCGACTCCGGAACTTTGATTGAAAAATATTCTTTGCCTGCAAAAGGGTAGATTTCCGGCAGGAATAATGTAAATTTATCTTGATTATTTTACGAAGGTTTTACGAAGAAGTACGAAGCAGGGCAGTGGCAACATTTAAAGTATGTGTTTTTGAGCATCACCATCGCGGTAACGGAAAGTGCCCCCTGTATCTATCCGTGTTTACTGGCAGGTCAACAGTCACCGATCGCGTCTTGCCCTCTTCTGGACTATTTGACCAGAATAATCACTTCACGGCTGCCTCATACAGCCCGGCCACCTTGTTCCAGTTGACCACGTTCCAGAAGATACCCACATATTCAGCTCTGCGGTTCTGATATTTGAGATAGTATGCATGCTCCCACACGTCGAGGCCAAGTATAGGCACTCCGCGCTTAGAGGCCACATCCATCAGCGGATTATCCTGGTTGGGTGTCTGTGACACGAAGAGCTTGCCCCCGGCATCCACCGCCAGCCATGCCCATCCGCTTCCGAACTGTGTCTTTGCAGCGTTCTCGAAGTCAGCCTTGAATTTATCGAATGAGCCAAACGCCTCAATTATTGCCTTGAGCAGTTTGCCCTCAGGCTGACCGCCGGCGTTGGGCCCCATCACAGTCCAGAAGAGCATGTGATTGTAGTAACCGCCGCCGTTATTGCGAACGGCAGGTGAGTAGGCGCTGACTCCCGAGAAAATATCCTCAAGTGGCAGGTGGTCAATTTTAGCCTCTCCGGCTGCCTTGACGAAGTTGTCATAATATGCCCTGTGATGCTTCGTGTAGTGAATCTCCATCGTCCGGGCATCAATGTAAGGCTCCAGTGCATCGTATGCATACGGGAGCTCCGGAAAAATATAATTCTGTGCCATGATTTTGTTGTTAATGGTTATTAGTCCAAGTACAATTGTGAAAGTCAAAATAGCTTTCGTTTTCATTTTCTTTTTGTTTATTCGTAAAACAGATGACCGGTAAAATTGTTCAATGCCAAATTATTTAAATATTGACACGATTTAGTATTTTCGTCACTTCAAGAATAACTCATAAAATATCAGACTATGAAATGGCAGGGTCGTCGCGGCAGCGACAATGTTGAAGACCGAAGGGGGATGAGTACCGGAACGAAGGTTGTCGGAGGCGGTATAGGAATGCTTGTAATCGTGTTGCTCGTTTATCTTCTCGGAGGTGACCCGTCAGGTATTCTGCAGGAATCAGGTTCCGCAGAAACGGCTGGTCCGGTTGAGGCCTCTGCAGAAGAGAACGCATTGGCTCAGTTTGTCTCGGTAGTGCTGGCTGACACTGAAGAGGTTTGGGGCAAGATATTCGCCCAGTCAGGAGCCACATACCGGCAGCCCACCCTGGTGCTCTTCAGGGATCAGGTCCAGTCGGCCTGCGGCTATGCCACCGCTGCCAGCGGACCATTTTACTGCCCGGGTGATGAAAAGGTGTACATCGACCTCAGTTTTTTTGATGATCTGCGTGCAAAATATGGTGCTTACGGCGACTTCGCCATAGCTTATGTAGTGGCGCACGAGATAGGGCATCATGTTCAGAACCAGTTGGGCATTCTTGATGAGGTGCAGAAAGAACGTCAGCGCCTGAGCGAGGTCAGGGCCAACCAGCTTACCGTCAGGCTTGAGTTGCAGGCTGACTTCCTGGCGGGTGTATGGGCCCACTATGCAAGCAGGATGTTCGACTCCGTTGAGGAGGGTGACATAGAGGAAGCGCTTAATGCTGCCGCTTCCATCGGCGATGATGTGCTTCAGAAAAAATACCAGGGAAGGGTGGTGCCTGATTCATTCACCCACGGCACGGCAGCACAGCGCTCAAGCTGGCTGCGCAAGGGATGGGAGACAGGTGACCTGAACCAGGGCGATACTTTCTCAGGTGCCATCTAAACGCCGGCGACAGGTACTTTTAGAGCCTCCGGCAATGGTGCGTGCCAATAACTGAACCGGCTGGCATGTATTAGGTTATTGGTCAGAAAGGAATTGATTATCACTTTAGATGTAATATCATCAGCTGTCTCACGTTTTCTTTTTTAGATTGTTAAACTAATTATGTGATGAAGAGGTTTTTGGTTTTGCTGGTACTTATCTCTGCTGCTGCAGTTGTCAGGGGTGAGGAGCCGTCGTCTTCTGAAGGATTGCAGAAAAAGTACCCTGTCAATGTCAACAAGAATCAAAGACCTAAATCGCAAGCTGTCAGCTGGCCCAGATGGGCTGTGCACTCGAACCTCCTTGGCTTTGTGCAGTTCGGCCCTGTCGTAACCGTTGAATATAATATTACCAGGCAATTAACCCTTAGCGCACATGCCAGGTTTTCATCCGTCGGTGTCCTGACTCCGATCCTGCATCAGGTGGAGGCTGATAATGGTGGCAGGCCTGACAATTTCTCGGGTATTGCGTTTGGCGGCGGACCACTCTGGTTTTTCAATATAAAGAAGGATAAGGCATATGTCGGTCTCATCGGCGAATACGAGATGTCAGACGTGCTTTACCTTGAAGATTACGTGAATGAATGGAATCAGGAGAACCGCAAGGTCATAGCGATGGTTAACGCCGGATACAGGTTCATGTTTGGTCAGAAGCTTATTCCCGCATCATCGCGAAAAGGAGATCTTTTCCTTAGGGAGGGGCTGTTTCTGAATGCCGGGTTTTATGCCGGAGCTGAAAAGAATCAGTTTCGGTGGTCATATACTGACCCGGAGGCAGATGGCAGTGGTACTTTGCCCCGTGAGGGGAAGGAAATCAAGCCTTTCGGGATGCTTGAACTCTCCATCGGGCTTGACTTCTGATAGCCAGATCAATCGTTTTTCATACTGACAGGCTGGCCGGTGGCTTCAAGCACGTTCCACCATAGCCCGCTTTCCACGTCAATCTTTTTGCGTTTGGCCACTACCGGAGGGATGGGCATCAGTGTGAACTGGTTGTTCCAGTAACCTATAACGAAGTCAGTCCGTCCGGCCAGGGCTCCATGGACGGCATTTTGAGCGAGGAGATTGCAGAATTTACTGTCATTGGCGTTGGCAGGCGAACTGCGGATGATGTAACTGGGGTCAATGTATTTCAGGGCATGCGGGAATCCAAGCGCCTTGAATTCAGTTTTGATCTTGTCTCTCAGAAAGATGCCTATATCCTGGTGAATGATATTTCCTGAGGCATCTATCTGTGAACCCTGAGCCGGGAAGAGGTCCTGCCCGGCACCTTCAGCAACAACGATCACCGCGTGATGGCGTTCGTCCAGCCTCTCTTTCAATACTTTAAGAAATCCCTTTTCACCGTACAGGTCGAATGATAGTTCGGGTATCAGGACGAAGTTCACCTCCTGGACAGCCAGTGCGGCGTTGGCGGCGATAAAGCCCGAATCACGTCCCATAAGCTTGATGAGGGCGATGCCGTTATAGGCGTCACGAGCCTCGTTGTGTGCATTCCGGATGATATCATGCGCGATGGAGAAGGCTGTCTCGAATCCGAAAGATTTCTGTATCAGGTTGATGTCGTTGTCGATTGTTTTAGGGATACCTGCCACGGCGATCTTTAGGTTACGGCTTTTTATTTCCTCGTGGATGGCGTGTGCACCACGGAGGGTACCGTCGCCTCCAATGCAGAACAGCACGTTTATGTTGAGGATTTCGATGGTGTCGACCATTTTACTGACATCCTGATGGCCACGTGAAGTGCCGAGGAATGTGCCACCCGAAAGGTGAATCTCTCTGACCATCGGTGCTGTCATCTCTATCACCTCGTGGTTGTATTCCGAGATGAGTCCTTCATAACCGTACCTGAAACCGAGGATGCGTTTGATACCATAGCGATAGTACAACTGGTTTACAAGGCTGCGGATGACGTTGTTGAGCCCGGGACAGAGGCCGCCACAGGTAACTATTCCCACTTTTGTTTTTGCCGGTTCGAAATAGATCATCTCTTTGGGGCCTGCTTTCTCGAATGAAACCGGAGTTTCACCCGTGGCACGGCAGTGTTCATAGTTTTCCGATGAGACATCATAAATGACCCGTTCGTCGTCATCAATGAATTTATATACCTGGTTTTCTTCACCCTGGCTTTTCTTTAGTGGTGAGATGACATTTCTGTTCCCGAGTGTTGAGACAATGAAGTCTTCGTATTTCATGGTTCAGCTTTTATTCTGATTTATTGCCAGGCCGTTATGTTCAGGTTGCCGGCAGTTTCAAATATACTAACTTTTTCATGGTTTGGATAGGGGTTGAGGGTGTTTGGTGGCGGGCATTTTATTTCTATTTTTACAGATTCATTGACCCGGAAGTTTTAATTTGCAGGCTCAGAGTGTAAGATCAACAAATAAAACCATGGCAATCCCGACATCAAGAGCAAAAGAAAAAGGTGAAATCAGGATAAACCGGGAAATATGCACTGGTTGCGGCGAGTGCGTTGAGGTGTGCAAGGACTTCGGTCTTGTGCTGAGGGACAGCAAGGCTGACCTGAGCGACAATTAAATGCAACATCATGATGAAAAGACAACTCTCCGGCCTTGCAGTGTTAATGCTGCTACTGGCCTCATGCGGCAGGGACTATACTTCAAAAGAGTACCTGGAGACTGTACTGGGCAACCTCAGGCAGATAAAAACAGCATCTTACTACATGTTTGGTGAGGCATGGTGTCCCGGTGATACTGCAGCTTCCTTTGTGTTCTGGCGATTTTACAAGGAGTACAGGAATCCGTCTGACACTACAATAGGGTCAAGCTTTGTGATACTTGATTCGTTGACAGGATCGAAGGCATCTTTTTGTTATGATGGTCAAATGCGGGCTACTTTCAATCACGATGTTAAAGGTATAATGATTGACAGTTTCAAGGTGAAGCCACTGCCATTCAGGCCAATAAGTGCACCTTTCTATAACTATGTGACCAGCATAATCAACTATGCCCTCACAACCGGAGACAGTATCGCCGTTGAGATGAAGGAACAGGATAAGGATCTGTTTGTTCGTCTGACTATACATGAGGAAGAACAGGTTGAGTTCTTTGGAAAAGCCTTCCGCATGACGCCTTCTCCGTATGATTATGGTGATAATACCTCAGTTTATGAGTTGTGGATAGATAAGGAGACAGATCTTCCGTATAAGATCAGGCGGGAGATGTCTCATGATATCTCAGTTTGGACCTCTTTTGATCCGGAGTTTAACAAGCTTGATATCAAAGATTTCAGGGCTGCGGATTTCTTTCCTCCCGACTATGGGATAAGGCAGTACGGCTACAAGACTACAGATGAAAAGAAGAGTGAGCTCTTAAACAGTGAGGCTCCGGAGTGGACATTGCGGTCAGCAGACAATCAGACACTCTCGCTGGCAGATTTAACTTCCAGGGTTGTTCTGTTGCAATTCACGAGTGTTACCTGCGGGCCATGCAAGGCGTCAATTCCATTTCTGAAGGAGATAAACAGGGAGTACGGGCCGGATGATTTCGCACTTGTGGCAATAGAGTGCTCAAGCAAAAACATTAATGCACTCAGGTATTATATGGACCATAACAAGTTTGACTATACATTTCTGCAGGCAGACAAAGAAGTTCTTAAAAACTACTCCATCGAGTCATTTCCGGTATTTTTCATTCTTGACCAGACGAGGATTATCAGGGAAATAATCAGAGGATATGCTGAGGGGGCTACTGATGAAAGGATAAGGGCGGCCGTGAATAAGCTGCTGAAAAATTGAGTAGAAAAGTGTAGTTTTAAGATGTAAAACTCTGATGAAAACCTGCCACCCCAGACACACTGATTGGAACACTGCCTTGTTGTGTGCAAATTGTGTGAAAATGCCTTAATGAAAAAGGAGTTAGATTAGTCCTAACTCCTTGATATTTATCGTCGGGGTAGCAGGATTCGAACCTGCGGCCCTCTGGTCCCAAACCAGATGCGCTAACCGGACTGCGCTATACCCCGAAAAGGCGATGCAAAAATAGAAAGATTTCTGTAATTTCGGTGTGCCGGATAGTATTATTACTGGCATGAAAACCTTTTGGCACCAGGTTTGTTATTACTGAATTAAACGACTGAAAAAATGAAAAAAAGACTCTTTTCCATAGCAGCCCTGATGGCACTTATACTGGTGCCCGCCCTGTCACAGAAATCGTTCTACGACTTTACAGTAGAGTCCATCGACGGACAACAGTATAGTATGGCTGATCTGAAAGGCAAGAAGGTGATGATAGTGAATACCGCTTCACAATGCCGCTATACTCCCCAGTACAAAGACCTCGAACTGCTTAACAAGGCATACAGGCAAAAGCTGGTCATAATCGGATTCCCGGCTAATAACTTCATGGATCAGGAGCCTTTGAACAACAAGGAGATTAAGGAGTTCTGCAACAGCAGATACGGGGTGACCTTCCCGATGATGGCAAAGATTTCCGTCAAGGGCAATGACATGCACCCCCTGTACAGATGGCTCACCAGTAAAAGCGCAAACGGTGTGCTTGACTCGGAAGTGTCATGGAACTTCCAGAAGTATATCATAGATGAGAACGGTAACCTTGTGGGCTTCTTCAAATCTGCAGTCAAACCTCTCTCTGACGAGGTGATTAACTGGGTAACAAAGGGACAGTTCACCCAGGCAAGATAAACCTTGCCCGGTCAGTACAACCGACGATGTAATTGCGCCAACCGGCAACAGCCATAAATGGTTTCTGAAAAATGCTTTCCCCACCCTTGTGACGGGAGTTCCACCCTTGTGATTGGAGCTCCATCCCTGTGACGGGAACTGCACCCCTGTGACGGCAGAGAGCCATCCCTGTGACGGGAACTGCATCCCTGTGATGGCAGAAAGCCATGCTCAACTGCCAGAGATGGCTCTGAGCAACAACCATGAAGAAATTGACGAGAGACGGATGGCTTCACTGAGACCGTCCGTTTTTGTAAATAGCCTGTCGTTGCCGCGAAGCATTCCCATATAAAGCCAGGCACAATCCTCAGGAGATATTTTTTCTGATACCTCAGTCTCCGTCAAATATCTTCTGAAGAGAGGAATAAGTATCTGCATCTCAGCCTTCTGAAGCTTGTCCCTGAGCTTCTCTATCCTGCTGTGTCCCTGGGAAAAGTCCTTTATCAGCAGCGGGTTGCGCATGACCAGATCGCCCAGCAGCTGCATCCTCTTCTCACCATATCGTTGAAGAACTGTTCCGGGTTCCTCATCTGACCGTGCCAGCAAGCTCAGTGGTCCGGTGATCTGCCTGATCTCCTTCTCAACCACTGCATCATAGATCTGAGCTTTGTTTCTGAAGTACATGTACACAGTACGCCTGCCGCGTCCGGCTGCAGCCGCTATAGTCTCCATGCTGGTCCTTCGCAAACCAACGGTGGCAAACAGCCCGGCAGCGACATCTATTATCATATCCCGTGTACTCTTTCTTGCCATTGCACAAAATAAGAAATATGTGCAAAGTTAGTAAAGCGAGCAAATTATAGTTTATTTTTAGGCTTTATTCTTTAAACGGCCAGTAATGAAAAGGATTTTGCTTGTTTTTCTGTGTCTGCTTCCGTTCACGGCAGGCGGACAGGTTATTGTTGACAAGCCTCTGAGTGCCAGGCTTACAGGGTATGACATAGATGTTACCCTTGACCCTGAGAAGCACACGGTCAGTGGCCTGATGACTGCATGGTGGGTCAATCACTCATCAATGCCTGTTGGGGAGGCAATGATGCACATGTATCTCAACGCCTTCAGCAGCAACAAGAGCACTTTCGCTTCCGGAGGCGGGTGGTCTGCTGCCGGTGACGACGGTTGGGGCTGGGTGAAGATAGTGTCAATGAAAGACAACGGCGGCAATGAACTCAAAGGATCATGCAGCTACGTTGCACCTGATGACGGCAATGAAAACGACAAAACGGTAATGAGGGTTGTCCTTCCTGAACCTGTGGCTCCCGGAGACACTCTGGTACTGAAGATTGATTTCATCTCAAAGCTTCCATCACCGATTCTGCGGACCGGTTATAATAAAGATTTTTACTTCGTTGCACAGTGGTTCCCCAAGTTTGGTGTCTATGAGACGGCAGGTATGCGGCAGCGCGAGACTGACGGCTGGAATTGTCACCAGTTTCATCCTACCTCAGAGTTCTATTCGAACCATTCGGTTTACAATGTATCCGTTACACTTCCATCGGAATTTGTCACAGGCTCGGGGGGAATGCTTATTGAGGAGATTGATCTTGGTGGCGGCCTGAAGAAGGAGGTATGGAGGGCTGAGGATATAGTAGACTTTGCATGGACCGCATGGCCGGGATACCAGGTTGTGACCAGGAAATGGAATAATGTTGATATTACATTCCTGACCAGTAAGGTGGGTCTGTCAAAGGCTGAGAACCACCTGGATGCAGTTGTTTATGCGCTCGAGTATCTTACTGAAGGGGTAGGGCCTTATCCATGGCCTCACCTGACATTTGTTGATCCTCCTCTTTCCGGCTCAGGGGCAGGAGGCATGGAGTACACCACCCTGTTCACCACCGCGGGCAGCGGCAGAGTGCCGTCATTCATGAAGATGCCCGAGATGGTCACTATACACGAGTTTGGCCATGCCTACTTCATGGGTATCCTTGCAAGCAATGAGTTCGAGGAGCCATGGCTCGACGAAGGGGTTAACTCATATTGGGAACAGCGAATAGTTGACCATTATTACGGAGGCGGTTACGGACTTCTCAGGCTTCCCTTCATGAAGATGTCAGACACTGACCAGGGGAGGCTGGGCTATATCAGCTCAGAAAGCCGGTCGATTGCCTCAAATGATCTCCCTTCATGGATGTACCCTCATGATACCTATTCCATGATGTCATACAACAAAGCGGCAACATGGCTGCACACCCTCCAGGGTATTATCGGTGATGAGACCATGGATAATGTTTTCAGGGAGTATTATCGCCGCTGGGCTTTCCGCCACCCTTCGGGGCGCGACTTTATTTCAGTGGTGAACGATGTAGTGACGAACGAACATGGCGACAGGTTCGGGGAAAACATGAACTGGTTCTTTGACCAGGTGCTTTACGGGAAAGGGATATGTGACTACAGGGTTTCGGGAATCACGAACAACAGGATAAGGAGTTATTCGGGCGTTGTGGAGGGCGATTCGGTGACCTACACCCGCGCTGATCGCAAGAGCGACACACTGTTTATCTCGAGGGTAAGCATCGAGAGGCTGGGTGACCTCATACTGCCTGTTCAGATTCTGATCAGGTTCGATAACGGAGATGAGGTTCTGGAGAGCTGGGACGGCAAGGACAGCTACATGGATTTTGAGTATACCGGTTCCCGCAGGGTGGTCTCTGCCATTATTGATCCTCATGACAGGATTGACATGGATGTGAACCGCATCAACAACTCATTGACCCTGGAGCCAACTCGGACGGTTACAAGGCGTATGCTGAACAAGTTTGTTCTCATGATGCAGATGATGATTTCAATTTTCACCATATAAATTTCCCGGGATGAATTTTTTCACGACACTGAAGAAAGGGGCTGCTGCTGCAGCATCTTCATATAAACTGATACTCCTTATCTGGGTTACAACCCTGGTTCTTACTCTGGCAGTTGGGCTTCCGATCCGTGTATTCCTGAGTTCGATGTTCGGAAACAGCCTGGCAATAGAGCGTCTTGCCGACGGCTTTGACATAGGCCTTGCAGGTGACCTGGGCAAGCCTTTTGGCGCATTGATGGCATCTGTCTCTGCCGGCACCTTTTTTATCGGCCTGGCAGGTTTTTTCCTGATGACATTCTTTGCAGGCGGGCTGTTCAAGCGCTTCACGCTGGCGTGGGGTGGGCTGAAGGTCTCTGATTTCCTGAAAGCATCAGCAGTCAACTTCGTGCCGTTTCTCAAGATAGCGTTGCTGATGATACTGATAATTGGGGCCTACACCATTGTGATGACTGGCATTCCCGGAATTGTCGGCCTGATTGCCTCCGGCTCATCTGTGACCACCGGAAAATTCTTCCACGTTTTCTATATCATTTGGGCTCTTGGTCTGCCGGTATGGTTTTTTGTGGCCGACGCCTCAAGGAGATGGATAGCCGCCACAGGGTCACGGAAGGCCTTCAGGGCTCTCGGGGCAGGCTTCAGGGCATTGAAGGGGAAATTCTGGCTTTCCTATGGAATAGTTCTGACTGTGATGGTGATAAATACGGTTGCGGTAATTGCAATATTATGGTTTGCCGCCATTTCAACTCCCGACAAGGGAATAATGGTATTCCTCTTTTTTATCGCCACCCAGGTGCTCTTCATTATCAGACTTTTTATGAAGGCCTGGAGGTACGCGTCAGTGTGCGAAGCCGTACAATAGATAATCTGAACCAGCCTCGGAACCTGACCTGAAGGGGAAGGAGTCCGGTACAGCAGGAATCTGTTTTAAAACAGATTCTTATTCTATTAATTAAACTACATTAGCTAACAAAGAAATAGGAGTATTATAACTTAACCTGGCTATCATGACACAGAAGATTCCTGGAAGATTTATGGAAGCATTGTTTGTCTTCCTTATGCTATTATTGCCATGCACTGTTTTTCCCCAGGCAAAGCAGCCTGTACTCAAGGGCACTGAGCGTGTGAAGATGTTCAGCGCCCAGGCTGATTTGAAGGCCGCATCGCCATATAAAGACCTGCACTGGCAGTACATCGGGCCAACCAATATCAGCGGACGGTGTACTGATGTTGAAGCTGTTTCGCCCAGGGGCGGACAATATACAATATGGGTAGGTTCTGCAACCGGCGGTGTGTGGAAGTCGGTTAACGAGGGAACCACCTTCGAACCTGTCTTTGATGAGATGCCGACAGCCTCAATCGGTGACATAGCCATCGACCCGAAGAATCCGGATGTCGTTTGGGTGGGTACCGGTGAGGCCAATATCTTCCGCAGTTCCAATGCAGGCTGTGGTGTTTACAAGACATCTGACGGCGGCAAGACGTGGGATCTCATGGGGCTTGAAAATACCCACACGATCGGCAGGATCAGGATTCATCCTGAGAACACAGATATAGTATATGTTGCTTCTCCCGGTCATGAGTGGACACCGAACGAGGAGAGGGGTCTGTTCAAGACCGTTGACGGCGGCAAAACCTGGACCAGAATTTTTTATGTCAACCAGCACACCGGTGTCGCTGATCTGGTTCTTGATCCGCGTGATCCGAACACGCTTTATGCAACCACCTGGGAGCGTATGAGGCTGAAGTGGAATGATCCGCGCACATTTGCCGATACCCGCAACTGCGGTGTCTGGAAATCAACTGATGGCGGCAAAACCTGGAAGGAGATCAATACCGGGCTTCCCGCGCCGCAGCACCGCGGTCGCATAGGCGTGGATATCTCTCTCTCCAATCCTGATGTACTTTACCTGTTGCTTGACAACTACGAGATAGCCTATAAGGCAAAACCCGGCGAACTTGATGCTTACGGCCGCCAGAAGCAGGATGTGATTAAGGGTGCCGTCGTTTACCGTACTGATAATGGAGGTGCAACCTGGAAGCAGGTCAGCGGGCTAACCGAAGAAACCAAGGTTTACATGGAGCGTCATTCGGGAACTTATGGATGGGTTTTCGGGCAGATCAGGGTTGACCCGAAAGATGAGAACACCATATTTACGCTTGGTATTGAGCTGCATATGTCGGTTGACGGAGGTGCAACCTTCAAGACTCTTGACGGACCCCATGCAGATCATCACGGATTATGGATAGACCCTGAGAACCCCAATTACCTGCTTAATGTACAGGATGGTGGTCTGACAATATCATATGACAAGGGTGCCACCTGGAAATATCCCATTGCCGAGCTTCCTCTTGCACAGTTTTACAACATCGCGTATGACTTCAGTATACCTTTCAGGGTGGTCGGCTCGATTCAGGATCATCACAGCTATTATGGCAGTGTTGATCTTTCGCGCGGGCGCGACAGGGTACGACCTGTGGCATTCACCAACACTCTTGGGGCAGAGGGCAGTTCTCATGCAATTGACCCCCGCGACAATAACACCGTTTATTCCAGCACCTTCTATGGTGCATTGGCCAGGGCGGAGATAAACAATTACCCTGCCAGCCGCAAGAATCTCCTGCCGGTGCGATATGCTGATGAGCCCAGATTGCGTGGCCAGTGGGTTGCTCCCACGCTTCTGTCACCTCATAATCCCGACATCGTTTATCACGGTATGCAGTACGTGATGATGTCACGCGACAAGGGTAACACCTGGGAGTTCATAAGCCCTGACCTCACCTTCAATGATCCCAAAAAGCAGGGTGACATCAACTATCAGACAATCCAGACACTTGACGAGTCTCCTCTGAGGGCAGGTCTGCTCTATGCCGGGACCGATGACGGCAGGATCTGGCGTACCAGGGACGGAGGGAAGGCATGGACCGAACTTAAGCCTAAAAATGTGCCGGTAAGGTGGGTGTCACGCATCGTGGCATCACAATATGACCTTGGGACAGTGTATATAACTCAGACAGGCAGGCGTGACGACGATTTTCAGGTTTATGTATGGAAATCAGTCGATTTTGGTGATACCTGGACTGATATTTCAGGAAACATACCGGTAGGGCCGGTGAATGTCATCAGGGAGGACCCGGTCAGGAAGGATCTGCTTTATGTTGGCACTGATGCAGGCGTTTACGTCAGCAAGGATGGCGGTGCCCGCTGGGATGTGCTTGGTGATCTTCCATTTGCCTACGTCCATGACCTGCAGGTTCATCCGCGTGACAATATGATTATCATATCCACTCACGGACGCGGAATGTTCGTTCTTGATGCCAATCCTGTCAATGAGAAGGACAAGATGAGGCGACAGAGGTGGTTTTAGTTTGTTGTAATAACAGATTATGGTGACAATCTGGTTTTTTCATAGAAGTAGCCCGGAAGCAGGTCGTTTGGTTCAGATCGATAGTACTTTTTTTGTTCCACTGAAATAAAAACAGGCAGTATGGCATTGACAAATGGCACAAAAGGAAATGTGGGAAGGGTGAAACTGATCAGGAGAATTCACCGCCTGACAGCCTCATTCCTGTCTGTTGTCCTGGTAATAGTTGCCATTTCGGGGATACTCCTCGGCTGGAAAAAAAACAGCAGCGGGTATCTGCATCCGGTCTCCCATGAGGGGACTACTGCCGATTTGCGGCAATGGCTTCCGCTTGACTCGCTTAATGCGATAGCTATAAGGACGCTTCATGAAACAGGCAGGAAGGGACTCAGCGAGGAGCTTGACAGGATCGACATAAGGCCTGACAAAGGGATGGTAAAGTTTGTGTTCGCACGCCACTACCATGGCATTCAGCTTGACGGTGCTACGGGGAAGGTGCTTTATGTCGAGAACAGGAGGTCAGACCTGGTTGAAGACATTCATGACATGTCAGTAATAGACAGGTTGCTTGGCATTGATGGTGAGGTGTTCAAGCTTGTCTATACCACCTTTACCGGCCTGTTATTGCTGGTGTTCACTGTTACCGGCTTATGGCTCCGCTACTTTCCCCGGAACGGGAAGAGGAAAGATGATAATCTATAGTCCGGCTTCCCTGGCAGGACAGCATGAGCGGCCCTGGCCGGTGCACTTATTTCAATTCAGGCAACATGTAGAACCAGGCTGTGACTGAAAAGTCGATGGTAGTTTTTACCCAGTGCCACATTTCAATATCGGCCCGGAGTGATTCCCTGAATGGTATCGCATCCAGGATCCTGTAGCGCATATTCACACTCATCCCCGGGTGAAAGTTGCCATTCCCGGCCGGTTGTGCAATCAGCGGATGGTTGAACGGTTCCGGCCGGCACCATGCGTACCCGTAATAATCCTCTGTTCCTGTTCCGAAGGATGAGGGGAAAGCTTCGCCGTCAGTGTAAATCTTCTCATCACCCTCGCCCCACCAGGCGTCAGCAGTGTTGAAAACCAGCACCGCGTCACCGGCATATAGACCTTTTCCATTCAGCCTGGCTATATTCAGATCAGTATGCAGACCCGTTCCTCCGGTGTTCTCTGAGCCGGCAGTTTCAAACCCGGGGTACTCCTTCCAGGAGGCCCCGAAATACATTGAGCTTTCATCCCACCTGTAGGGCGCCATTGTAACAAGCGTTTCCACGGCAATTGTGTCATTGCTGTTGTTGAGGATGCTTATCCTGCAACTGTCGCGGAACGGCATCAGCCATGAAGAGCTCAGCCTGCCGTCAGTATCCGCAGCTGTGAAACGGGTTCTGCAGGGGTTGAATGTGTAACCGGTGCCGAAGAAGTTACCCGCCGGCACCTCCACGGTCCTGTGGCCATCAAACCACATCCGGATGACAGCTCCTTTCAGCAGGGCTGCAGTATCAGGTCCGGAGAGCCTGAGTGAGATATTGCTGACAGCAAGGTCTTTACCTGTAACTGATATCTGGCATTCCGTGCCGGGAGGGAACACCCCGCCGGATGAACTCTGCTCTTTACCGGTTGCCTGGCTGCTGTTCGACTTGCTGAGGCTTGCGGCACATTCTCTGATGGCAAGGGTGTCATCGCGGAACGTTTCGCTTTTTGCAGAGACAACCCTGGTGCCTTCGTCATACAGCCGGACATTAATGTTGTAATAAATCGATGGTGTGCGTCTCTCTGGTGTTATGAGAACAGAATCATTTTCAAGGGTGATGATGCACTTTTCAGCAAACGGTATGGGGAGGTAGAGGTTATATCCGCAGCGCTGCGGCTCTGTCAGCGGTGAGACTGATATGCTGAGTGGTTCGGGGGCCAGAACACCTCCGCCAACCAGTTCCGGAGCCATGCCTTCAATTACAGGTTCGGCCCGGCCGTCTAGATAAACCCTGATGTATGAGTTCAGGGCATCTTCATTTCCGAATGTCATCCACCAGCGGACGATAGCGCCGGGGCCGTCTGCTTCGAGCATGACATATTCACGCCGTCCGTTGGCGGTCTCCTCACGGATGAAATGAGTGTAATCATTATTGGCGTACCATCCTGCGCTGTCAGGGTGGATACTGCTTCTGTCGTACGAGCTGAACTGCACCAGCCTGTAGTCTGGCGAAGGGTATCGGGTCAGCGTTTCCGCGCAGGCCATCTCACGGAGCAGCGACCGGAAGGTGATCACGGTTTCATTTTTACAGGAAGAGAGCAGGCAGGCGACAGCCATAATCATGAACAGGTGGCTGATGATTCCGGTTTTCTTCATTGGTCAGTGGTTTGGGAATAAAGTTATTGATTCTTTTGCAATTCTTGCCGGCAATATTCACTGATGGGGCATTGGTGATGCTCAATGCAGAGTGTGCTGCCAGCCGGTGCCGCAGATTGGTACTGCTGACCAGTGTTGCCTACATCAGCCTGCCTGCTGATGATGCTGGTACTGTTGATCAGTACTGCCAACCGGTACCGCTGCCTGCTGACCGGCGCTGCCATCTGCCAACCGGTATTGTCAACTGCCTGCCATCAACGCCATCTGCTGACTGTCTGCAGGCGCTGCCGACTGCCAACCAGCACCGCCGTCTTCTGCCTGCCATCCGGCACTGCCAACCGTCGGCCTCTAAGTATAAATACTCCCGGCAAAATGGGTGTTAATCCCGTTCCCGGTATCATAAGTCATTGCTAATTTTGAGGTTCCCTAAAACGGTAATGCCCGAACTTATGGAAGATCTCTATTCAAGGCTGTTGCAGGATGTACGTTTTGAAGAGGGACTGAAGGCCTGCATGAACTGCGGTATATGCACAGGCATATGTCCGGCAGCCGAATATTACAACTATGATCCGCGCAGGATTGTCGACCTCGTTCAGACCCGCAATAACGACATTATCAGAGAGTTGCTGAAGAGCGAGACAATATGGTACTGCGGGCAGTGCATGAGCTGCAAGACACGGTGCCCGAGGGGAAACACACCTGGCATGGTCATCATGGCCCTCCGCAAGCTGTCACAGGAGCTGGGATATTTCACAGCTTCCGAGAAGGGGCGACAGCAGTTCGCCCTGAAACGGACCGTGGGCGATAATGTCCTCAAATATGGTTACTGCATTGTCTCATACGATGTTGACCCTAAGGTCCATCCGGAACAAGGCCCGGTATGGGAACACTACTACAATCACATGGATGACTCCCTTGCACGCCTCGGCGGCGAGCTCAACGGCAGGGAGGGTCCCACAAGGCTTATTCCTGATGATGTGCTGGATGAGCTGAAGAACATTTTCAAGGTTACCGGCGGACAGGCTCTCTTTGATGCCATAGAGGAGGCCTCTGAGAAAAAGGCTGAAGAGATGGGGATGGAGTTCAAAAAGGAAGGGCGTGATTTTGAATATTACAGGCATGTGGTCTCTGCCGACAACAATTGCCACCAGAATGAACCGGAAGACGTAAGAAAGGATGTATATGAAACCGGAAGGTAAGAAGAGAATCTGGGCAGAATACCAGAAAGAGATACCTGACGATCATTTCTTTTATGTCAGGTCATGCATCAGGCAGACATTTTTTGCCGGCTCTGAGCAGTACTTCCTGAAGATCCTCCGTGATGACCTGGGCAAGGATGTCTATGAGGATCCGCGACACACCACATGCACAGGCATTGGTTATCACGGTGACGTTGTGCCGTTTGAAACGATACAGGCAGTGGTGGCACGCCATTTTGCGCTTGCAACCGAAGCCGGGTACAAGCATATAGCAATTTCATGCGTCACCTCTTTCGGTATCTACTCAGAGATACTCGAGACCTGGAAACACTTCCCGGAAACGCTCGAACGTACGCGTGAAAATCTGTACAAGGCCACAGGGCGCACGTTTGATGTTCCGGAAACCATTTCGCACACCAGTGACATCATCTATAAGTTCAGGGATCAGATAGCCCGCAAGGCAAAGTACCATCTTATTGACATAAGCACCGGTGAGCCTTTGAAGGTGGTTGAACACATAGGATGCCATTACTCGAAGATGTTCCCGAAGTACGGGGTGGGCGGGGCTGAATTCCCGCATGTGCTGGTTGGAATGGTTGAAGCATGGGGTGGTGATATCATTGATTACCCGGAAAGGCGTCACTGTTGCGGATTCGGATTCAGACAGTACCTGGTGCAGGCCAACAGAGGATACTCGCTCTTTGCAACCCGTAAGAAGTTTGAGTCAATGCAACCTTACAGGCCCGATATGATAATTGCCAACTGCCCTGGCTGTACCATGTTCATGGACCGCTGGCAATACACCATCAGGGAGATTGACGGTATTACCTACGGTGCTGATGGCCAGGGGATTCCTGTTCTGACCTACGAGGAGGTTGCCGGTCTGGTTCTGGGATACAATCCATGGGAGCTCGGGCTTCAATATCATAATGTGCAGTCGCTTCCCCTGCTCCGCAAGATGGGCATCAAGGCAGATCCGTCAGAGCGCTTCCTTGCGAAGGATGGCTCCAGACTGCCCGAGCCTGAAAATCTTATAAACGGATGAAGACCATGTCAGCACACATAGTTGTAGCCGGCGGCGGTGTTGCCGGCATGGAAGCAGCAGGCACCCTTGCTGGAATGGGCTATCGTGTCACCATGATCGAAAAGGATGACGCACCCGGGGGGCATCTGCTGCAGTGGCATGCCCTCTTTCCTGATCGCCGTCCGGCGGATGAGGTGATAAGCCATTTCAGAAAACATACTGAGCACCCCAACCTGCGGATCATCACCGGAACAACGGTAGAAAAGATCAGGAATCATGGCAGCGGTGTGCTTGTCAGTCTCTCCGGAGGGGCCGAAGAGCAGGCTGATGCGGTGATCGTGGCCACCGGGTTTGAACTCTTCGATGCCCACAGGAAAGAGGAGTACGGATACGGGATCTATGACAATGTCATTACTTCGGCAGATATGGAGGCTATGTTCAACAGGGGCCTCGTGGCAAAGGCAGACGGGAGTGTACCTTCGCGTATCGGGCTTGTTCACTGCGTGGGATCACGTGACGAGAAGGTGAACAACAACCACTGCTCCAAGGTATGCTGCGTGACCGCCGTCAAACAGGCTATAGAAATCAGGAAGATGCTTCCCTCGTGCGAGGTCTTCTGCTTCTACATGGATATGCGCATGTACGGTCCCTATTATGAGGAGCTTTACCGTGAGTCACAGGAGTATCACAACGTCAATTTCATCAGGGGCAAGGTGTCAGAGGCATCCGTAAATATAAACAACAGGCTGGTGATCAAGGTGGAGGATACCCTTGCAGGCAGGCCGCTGAAGATGGAGCTTGACATCATTGTACTGATGGTTGGAATGGAGATGGCCGGGGCCGGGATGAGGCTGGCAGAAGCCTCCGGGATGAAGAGAGGGATCAACCGGTTCCTCGAAAGCACTGATCACCACTATGGAAACAATCTCAGCGGGCTAAGGGGGGTCTTTTACGCAGGCACCTGCACGGCTCCGATGAATATTACCGATACCATTTCGCACGCGAGGGCGGCAGTGACGGAAACAGTAAAATATCTTAACAGCAGATGAGGGTCACTCAGTCAAATAAGTTCGGATTTACCATCAACCGGAGCCGGCTGATTGACTATGACTCCTCTGACAGGAAAGTAAGAGAATATGTTACACTGAGGGAGCCAAGTTTCAGGCTCTGCTTTGCCTGCGGCGGGTGTACTGCAACATGCACAGCGGGCCAGCATACCTCATTTAACCTGAGACGGATGAATACCTTTATCAGGAGGGGAGAGATTGAACCTCTCCGTGAAGAGGTGAAGCGCTGCATGCTCTGTGGTAAATGCCTTCTTGTCTGTCCCCGGGGGGTAAATACACGCAATGTGGTGGCAGCGGCTGCCGAAGCAATAGTAAAACTGGAACGGAATGAACTTTGAGTTGTTTACATTACCGTTCAATCTGGGACTGTATTTCATATTGATTTACAGTGTAGTGCGGATTACCATATGGTTCCGTGACCTCTCCCGTTCAGACAAACTGCGTCTGCAGCGGGGTTTCTTCGGGAGGCCGTTCATGGACAGCCTGAGGGAGATATTCATGGAGAGTCTTTTGCACCGCAAGATTTTCAGAAAAAATCCGGTGCTGGGGTATATGCATATGAGCCTTGCCTTCGGCTGGTTCCTCCTGATAGTCTTTGGTACCTTCGAGGCTGACTTCTTCGGGGAGAAGCATCTCAACCCGCCCTCGCATGCCATTTTCTTTCGCTGGTTTAACCCTGAACACGGGGCTGAGGGATTCGCAAGAATATACAGTATCTGGATGGATTTGCTGCTGGCATTCATCCTTTCAGGACTGCTGCTGGCTATTATCAAGAGGTTCACTCCCCGCCTGATGGGGATGAAGAAGACAACGAAGCATACCTGGACTGATCGTATAGCTCTCATTAGTCTCTGGCTGATTTTCCCCTCGAGGCTGCTGGCAGAGAGTTTCACCTGCGGGGCGCACGGCAGCGGCAGCTTCCTTACCGGAAACCTGGGCAATGCCCTTGCATCATTCCTTCCTGTGGCAGATATTGCGCCCTGGTTCTGGTGGCTCTATTCCCTCTCTCTCGGAGTATTCTTCTTCCTGCTGCCAATTTCCAGGTATTTTCACATACCGGTGGAGCTTTTCCTGATCTTCATGCGAAACTCCGGCATTATCACAGGCGACAGGCATTCATCGTACACCGAGGTGCAGACACACGCATGTTCATCATGCGGTATATGCATCAGCACATGCCAGATGAGCTATGCTGCCGGGATACATGATATACAGTCGGCTTACTTTATCAAGGGTCTGAGGAATGACCGTGACATCGCGGCCATCACAGCCAACTGCCTTATGTGCGGAAGGTGTGAGGAGGTATGCCCTGTGGGCATCGAACTTGGTCCCATGAGGCTCATTGAGCGGAGGCAGGGAGAGAGGAGTGACAGGACTCTGAAGCTGAAGGAGAAATATTCGCTGATGCGCAGGAGAAGCACCATTGAGAAGAGACCGACACAATCATACTCATATCTTGTCAGGGAGGAGCCTGAGAAGGCTGACGTACTCTTTTTTGCCGGATGTATGACCCACCTGACCCCCGCAGTGATTGCTGCCATGAAGAAGATCATGGATAGTGCCGGGGTCAGATACCGGTTCATGGATGAAAACGGAGGGGTCTGCTGCGGAAGGCCGCTGATGCTTGCCGGAAGGGACAGGGAAGCACGGGAGCTGATAAACCATAACTCAGACATTATCTGGAAGTCCGGAGCGCAGATACTGGTTACGTCATGCCCCATCTGCTACAAGGTTTTCAGGGAGAGTTACTATCTTGAAGCCCGGGTGATGCATCATTCGGAGTTTATCAACCTGCTCATAGAAGAGGGCTCACTCCGTCTCGGTTACCTTCACAAGAAGGTGGCATACCATGACCCGTGCGAGCTGGGACGCGGATCAGGCATTTACGAAGAGCCCAGGGCGGTTATCAGCTATGTGGCAGAGCTGCAGTCATCAGCGCAGGAGGCGAACATGTCGCTCTGTTGTGGCGGCAGCCTGGGCAATCTCACCCTGTCATCAGGAAAGAGGGCGATGATAGCTGCCGATGCTGTCCGCACACTAACCCTCTGTTCGCCTGATGAACTGATTACTGCCTGTCCGCTGTGCAAGAAAACCTTCGCTCAGGTCACTAAAACTAAAATAAGCGATATTGCCGAGCTGGTGGCGGCTGCCATCCCGGCACCAAAAAGGGAGATCGCAAAAAGGAGAACTGCAAAAAGATACTCCGGGGCAATCAGCAATAGTTGAAAAAACAGGAATTTGCAAATAATTGAATTATTGATGCTTCGTATTTCGGTTATTTCAATTTACTTTGCACGATAATTTTTCCGGATAACTCTGGAATAGTTTTTGCTGGTTACTAATTGACAATTTTTTATATAGTAGAATGAAGAGAATTTTTTTTATTGCAGTCGTGTTGGCTGGCGTGGTATTTGCCGGTCTTACCTCATGCGGGAATGACACCAGCCTCAATAGCAAGGAAGGAAAGAACAGAAAAGGGACCGGCGTGGAAGGGGAGGCTGTTGTTCTGAGTATAGGTGAGGCAGAACTCATAGAGGTTGATGACAATCCGCAGTACAATACTGCCGAGTGGCTTTTAGAGGTTGAGAAACCCGGCCGCTGGGATGTCTGGCTTTCAAGCCTGACAGTTGACACCACCAAACTTCATTTCTCAGAAAATGTAATTATTACAGCCGGTGAGACCAAGCTTGAAAAAAGGCCGCTCAGTGACCGGATAGTTCATGAAGACAAGAGTGTTACCGAACCCTGGTACAGGGCTGACTCACATATGGGGTCTGTGTTTTTTTCAAAACCCGGTGAATACCATGTTCAGGTTATCAGTGACAAGGTAGAGGCTCATTCTACTGATCTTTCACAGGTCAGTATCGACAAGCATACCCTTATCAATTCAGTGATACTGAAGCCCAAGGTCAACTGACCGTTGTTCCGGCGCCGGTGGCGCTGCCACCTTCACTTTTTCTTTCCCTCGGCCCATTTGCGGGCATTGACGAATGCCTTCATCCATGGCGTCATGTCATCATTGCGCCTGTCAGCGGGGTAGTATGCACACTGCCATGGCATGAATGCCCTCTCGGGATGGGGCATCATTGCCAGGTGCCTGCCGTCAGCAGAGCAGATACCTGCCACATCGTACATTGACCCATTGGGATTTGCCGGATAGTGGCTCCGGCTGTATTTCAACACGACGTTATAATTCTCCTCAGGCAGCGGGAAGGTAAAGCGGCCTTCACCATTGGCCACCCATACCCCCAGTTCCATTCCCTCGAGGCCGGCCAGCATAACGGATTTGCCGTCTGTAATCTTCACACCCAGGAAGTGTGATTCGAATTTATGGGAAGCATTGCGTTCCAGCTGCGGCTTCTCTTTGTGTTCCGGCACAATCAGCCCGAGTTCTGCCATCAACTGGCATCCGTTGCAGACGCCCAGTGAGAGTGTATCTTCTCTCCTGTAGAAATTCTCAAGCGCTATCCGGGCCTTCTCGTTGTACCTGAACGCCCCGGCCCACCCTTTGGCTGAACCGAAAACATCGGAGTTTGAGAAGCCGCCGGCAAAGACAATCATGTTGAGATCGTGCAGTGTCTCACGTCCTGTGATGAGGTCGGTCATATGCACGTCCCTGACATCAAATCCTGCCAGCCAGAGAGCATAAGCCATCTCGCGGTCACCGTTCACCCCTTTCTCCCGGATGATTGCAGCCCTGACTCCTGTGGTTGCCTTCCTGTCAGGGGTGATGTCAAGTGACCGGAAGTTGCCTTTAAAGTTCTTCAGGTCATAGTGAATTGCATTGTCTCCCAGGTTGTCAAACCGCTCCCTGGCATATGACGGTTTACACTGCCGGCGATCAAGAAGGTATGAGCTCCTGAACCATAGCGAGCGGCAATGGTCAATGTCAAACTCAAAATGGTTGTTGCCGTTGACTATTGACAGTTTTCTTTCTCTTACAGGATGTCCGATGGAGGCGAAACGCACACCTCTTTCACTGAGGAACTCCTCTGTCGCACCCTTGTCCCTGACCTGTATGATAACACCGGGGTTCTGGCTGTAGAGCAGCCTGACGCTGTCACTCTCTCCGATCCCGGTCAGGTTCAGCGCCATTCCCCCCTCACGGTTTGCAAAACACATCTCCAGGAGGGTGACAATCATTCCCCCTGCAGAGATATCATGGCCAGCAATAATCCTGTCATCTTTAATCATCATTTGCAGGGTCTCGAATGTGGCTGCGAAGTATCCCGCGTCTGCCACTCCGGGTGCCATGGCTCCCAGACTGCCGATGGTCTGGCTGAACGCCGAACCTCCAGGCTCGTGCCTCATGCCGCTCATGTCAATCCAGAAGAGTGAATATGTCACATCATTTTTTATCACCGGACCAACGATGCGCTTTATATCCTCTACCCCCGCTACAGCGGTGATGATGACGGTGCCGGGACTGTAGACAGGTCCGTCAGGGTATTTCTGGGTCATTGAGAGGCTGTCCTTTCCGGTGGGGATATTTATTCCAAGCGCTACCGCGAAGTCGCTGGCCGCCTGTACTGCCTCGTATAGTCTTGCATCCTCTCCCGGGTTTTTGCATGGCCACATCCAGTTGGCCGACAGGGATACACTCTTCAGTCCGTCAGGCATTGGAGCCCAGACGATATTGGTAAGTGCTTCGGCTATCGAGAGCACTGATCCGGCAGCGGCGCTGATGAGGCCGGCTGCAGGAGCATGACCGAGCGAGGTAGCCATGCCGTTCATGCCCCGGTAATCAAGCGCTATGGCCCCAAGATCATTGAGGGGCAGTTGCAGTTCGCCGGCGCACTGCTGCACAGCAATCAGACCGGTCACCGAACGGTCAACCTTGCTTGTCAGCCACTCCTTGCATGCCACTTCCTCAAGCTGCAGCACTGCATCAAGGTATCTTGCCGGGTCAGAAGGTTCATAGGTGAGATCTTCCTGCAGGCTCTTCAGGGTGGTGTCATTCATGACCGTCCGCGGAGGCTTTCCGAAGAAGTCGGAGAGCTGCAGGTCAATGGGTCTGTTGCCACCGGACGGATTAAGGAAGGTGAACTGGCGATCACCTGTCACCTCCCCGATGACATATATTGGAGCCCGTTCGCGGCGGGCCACTGAAGTCAGCTGGTCTATATCGCTGCTTCGTATTACAAGGCCCATCCGTTCCTGTGATTCGTTGCCAATGATCTCTCTGGCTGACATGGTAGGATCACCCACCGGCAATTTGCTGATGTCAATGGTTCCACCGCTTGCTTCTACCAGTTCGGAAAGACAATTGAGATGGCCACCCGCACCGTGGTCATGGAGTGATATCACAGGGTTATGGTCACTTTCGGCCATGGCCCTGAGGGTATTGTAAACCCTCTTCTGCATCTCGGGATTGGCACGCTGTACTGCATTGAGCTCTATGGCGCTGTCATAGGCTCCGGTATCAACAGAAGAGACAGCCCCTCCGCCCATTCCGATCCTGTAATTGTCGCCGCCGAGGAGCACGATCAGGTCACCCTTTTCAGGTGTATCCTTGGTGCTGTCGGATTTTTTCCCGAGGCCGATTCCGCCCGCAAGCATTATCACCTTGTCAAAGCCGTAGCGCTTCATGTCAGTGAAGTGTTCGAAGGTCAGCACCGAGCCGCAGATAAGCGGCTGACCGAACTTGTTCCCGAAGTCGCTCGCGCCATTGGAAGCCTTGATCAGTATCTCTTCAGGTGTCTGGTAAAGCCATTTACGCGGTTCACAGTATTTTTCCCACTCGCGGGGTCCGTCTGGTCTGGGATAGGATGTCATATAGACTGCTGTGCCGGCAATGGGGAGTGAGCCCTTGCCGCCCGCGATACGGTCACGTATCTCTCCGCCGGTACCGGTGGAGGCCCCGTTAACGGGCTCAACGGTAGTGGGGAAATTATGGGTTTCAGCCTTGATGGTGAGCACCGACTGAATGTATTTTACCCGGAAATAATCAGGTTTGTCCTGGGTTGCCGGGGCGAACTGTTCGATGACAGGCCCGTCAAGAAAGGCGCAGTTGTCTTTATATGCCGAAACGACGTGATTCCGGTTCTCCCTGGTGGTACGCTTGATCAGGTCAAAGAGTGACGATTTGCGCTCTTCGCCGTCTATGATGAATGTGCCGTTGAAGATCTTGTGCCGGCAGTGCTCGGAGTTGACCTGAGAGAACCCGAATACTTCACTGTCTGTAAGTTTTCTTCCCAGGTTGCGGCTCAGGTTATTAAGGTATTCGATCTCCTCAGCACTCAGCGCAAGACCTTCCTGTTCATTGTAGGCAGCTATGTCATCAATCTCCCGTACCGGTTCCGGCTCGTGGTGCAGGGTAAAGATATCCTGGTCAAGTCCGTGATAAACCCTCTGAAGCATGGGATCGTGATCCGGATTTTCATCCGTGGCGGGAATGTACTCCTCGATTCTTGAGATGCCTGACACTGCCATGTTCTGTGTTATCTCCACGGCGTTAGTGCTCCAGGGGGTTATCATCTCGCGCCGGGGTCCGATGAATGTGCCACTGACGGTCTCCGCTTCCAGGCGGCTGGCATTACCGAACAGCCATGTGAGCTTTGCCGTGTCATCACGGGTGAGTTCTCCTTCTGCCCTGACAGCAATAATATTCCCGGAGGAAGTTCTGAAGAAAATTACAATACCAGAGTTCATAGAATGCTTATGAATAGCGAAGTAACGGCTGAGGCGCCGCTACTGTAGTTGTTGCCAAAGATAATAAAACAACCAAACCGGAGGAGCACTGTGGCATCCTTGTGTCATATAATATCTTCAGGCGCTTAAATTTTTATTGTGTGACCTGCGCAGCCTCCTTCTGACTACGGTGAAGATCAGTATTGTGAGCAGCAGAAAGAGGGTCAGGATAAAAAAGGGTATTACCAGAGCAAGGATTGAGGTTCCTGTGGCAGCCACGTTCTCTGCCGTTGCCACTACCGGGTTGCCAAGGCCGGCCGTCAGTTTTGTTGAGGTGAGCCTTGTCAGGGCACTGCCACTCTGTACCACGGCAGCGCTGCCACCACCCACGGCAGCGCCGGTGATCCACTTCATCAGCTCGCTGTCAATAGGAAGCACCGAGGTGAGCAGGAGGGTCCCGGCTCCTATCGCCAGAGGCGTGGAGAGAGTATCAAGAAGATTGTCAACCACAGGTATGTAGTAGGCCAGTATCTCAACCACCGTTGCTGTTCCGAGAATGATAATCGAAGACCATGATGCCAGCCACTGAAAACTTTCGTTCAGTGGCAGTATGCCGGTTCTGGCTGCGATGGCAGCAACCAGCATCGGCACGAACACCCTGAAGCCGGCGCTGGCCGCCAGTCCGATGCCTATTGCAACAGCAGTGATAAGTTCAGCATTCATTGCAATTATTTTTTACATGTCAGGAATCCGTTGTCGCGAAGCGCCCTGATCAGGTCCTCCTCGAAGCTGTAAAACGAGCCCGATGGTCCTGCTTCCCGCTCCCCGGCAATGCCGTTGGTGATAAAGATGAATCCGCACTTTTCTTTCGGATCGAAGAAAAAGGCTGAGACCAGACCGTAAGCTGACCCCGAGTGTCCGAGGAAGTGAGAACCTTCAGGGAGGATGGTGCCGGATGCTGATTCAGGCAGTATCTGAACACTCAGTCCGCGATTGCCTGCCCGTACCCCTTCATTGTCACTGTTGGCGGGTGTGGATATGAATTGTGCACTGTGCATCAGCCTGATACTCTTCCCGGAAATGATACGCCTGCCGTCATATTTTCCTTTATTCATGTGCAGTATCATAATACGTGCCAGCTCTGCCGCAGAGATCCTCAGGCCGCCCTGTGGCGAAAAGACCGCACCGTTGGTTCCCGTGACATAACCCGAAAAATCGCGCGGTGACGACATCATCCCTTTGTAGTCATCAGTGCCCGGGGTCCATTTGCCCTCTTTCCTGCCATAAATTACCGCAAGGTTGTTGATGTCAGTAACCCCTTCGGCGATATATGATCCGTTGATGCCCAGCGGAATAAAGAGAGTCTGCTGGATATACTCCTCAAAACGCTGCCCTGTTATCCTCTCTATGATTGTGCCGGCCAGCCCGAAGTTCGCGTTGCAGTATGTGTAATATTCCCCGGGCGCTTCCTTTCTCCACATGTCTTCAGTATAATACTTTCCTCCTGGTACAAACAGCTCACTGAATGAGGGTGGATTTCCTACATTGTTGTAGGTTGCCATCAGGAACGGATCATACCCGGTCCCCTCATTCAGTGATCCGGTATGGAGCAACAGCATCCTCACAGTCACGGTCTTTTCAGGATGGTTGGGATTCCTTAACCTGAATCCAAGGTAGTCACTTGCATCAGCGTCAAGGTCCAGCCTTTTCTGATCGCAAAGTTTCATCATAGCCGTTGTCATCACGAACTTGGAGATGGAGGCGATCCGGAATTTGGTATTTTCGTCCACCGGGAGGTTGCGGTCATAGTCCCTCAGGCCTGTGTACCACTCACCCGCGATCATGCCGTCATTCACAGCAACCACAGATAGTCCCATCAGGCCGTATTCTCCTGCAATTCTTTCAATTGCCTGTTGCATCTGTCCGTTCATTGACTGCAGAGTGATAGCCATGATAATGGCAAGCACTGTTTTTTTCATTTTGTTATATTATTTAGTTTCCGGCAACTGCAAATTTTCGTACAGACCTGCCTTCGCCGGTGTTAAGCACACAGAAATATATACCGGGTGCCAGTTTTCCTGCATCAATTTCTGATGTCATTATGCCCGGCGGGAGGGAAGCCTTTTCCGTCACTTCCACAACTCTTCCGTCCTGGTCATAAATTGTGATGGTGATGGTGCATGGCCGGGAGATATAACAACTGACCAGCGCTTTATCCTTTACCGGATTCGGGATTATGTTCAGTATCCCGCTGCCTCCCGTTCCCGGCATTGCCGGGCTGCCATCAGAAGAGACTGTTCCTTCAATCACTGCCTTCATGCCGTTCCACAACTCAGGTCTTCCTGCCTCGTAGCTCAGCGCCCATATTCCCACTCCGGCCAGGTCCCTTTTTTTTGCGAAGTCTGTCTTCAGGAGCAGGCTGAGACTGTCTTCGAACCACATCTGTCTCCACTGCGCGTCCTTCTGGTAACTCATCCACGGCACATCTGTATCGTTGTCAAATTTTTTTCCGTAAGCGTTAACCATTGGTATGGTGGCAATATATGTCCGTGATGAGCCACTCCCGGTGGTTCCGGCCTTTCTGGAGCTGCCGGTTACTGGCCAGTCATAGCCATACCATGGCATTCCCAGCAGTAGTTTTGAGGCAGGGACCCCGGCATCCAGGTAGTCTTCCTGTATGCTCCTGGTGATGTTGTAGTTTTCTCCTCTCAGCGGAGCCACGGGGCCTGCAGTGGAGGAACCGCTCCAGTAATAGTTGTAGCCCATCATGATCAGGTAGTCACAGATCTCCGCGAGCGCTTTAAGGTCCCATGCGTCAGACCAGTTTACCGCGGGTGTTGCCAGAGATATCTCGGCATTTGGCAGTTCAGCCTTGATGCCTCTGACAGCCCTCCTGCAAAAGCTTGCCATATTGGACTTCATGGAAGCAGGTACGGTTTCAAAATCAAAATTCACGCCATCGCCGTTGCGCTTCTTCAGCTGGTATACCAGCTCATTTATAAGGTTCCACTGTTTCACGGTATCAGTGAGCAGGGCAGTGTTCCTGGCAGAGCCGAAGTTGGTAACTGTGAGCATCACCCTGACACCCTGCTGGTGTGCATGATCTATCACCGGGGTGATATCCCACCCTCTCAGCGTTGTATACAATCCGGTTGCAGTGTCTACCTCGTAACTGAACCAGGCAATATGGGTCAGTACTGAATAGTCATAGTCAAGGTATGCGGTATTGCCTGCCCAGTATGGGTGCCAGCCATAAACCATGAATGCGGGCTCCCCGTTTTTCCTGCTCTTGAGTGTCGCCGGTGTCACAGGAGAGGCAACTGCGCGGAGAGTGGCAGTGTCAAAAACCCTGGAATAGTATTGACTCTCGGCCTGATGAATACCTGCAAAAAGGCTGTCGGGTTCCTGGGCGGCAACCGTAAGGCAGGTCAACAAGCCAATTACTGCTGCAAATGTTATCCTGCGCGGTATGCAGATTATTGAGAGGTGTATCAGTTGGTTTTAAAGTACTTTTTGTAGATCTCCATGTTCCGTTCCAGCAGAGCTACTGAAGCCTCATAAGCCTTCTGGGAGTCTTTCTCCTTCAGCGCCTCCAGCAGTTCACTCTGGTATTTCAGGGTATACTCCTTCTCACCCTCGATGTTGCCGTAGATGAGGTTCCTCATCCGGGGCAGGAGGGAATATACTGGTTCCAGGCTTATGATCACTATCGGGTTGCCTGTGGCTTTTGACAGGTTCATGTGGAACCGGTTGATCAGGTCAACTTCAAGCTGTGTGTTGTCAGGATTGCATTTCCTCAGTTCATGCTGGTTTTTCTGCAGGGTGCGGATGTCCTCATCCGTACGGTTGCGTGCCGCCAGCCTGGCCACTTCCGGCTCGAAGAGCCTGCGAACCTCAATTATCTGCAGGATGAGGTCAGAGTTGAACCTGAGGTCATAGAACAGATGTAGTGAATTGATGGCATCCTCGATTTTGAGCTCAGAGATATACATTCCGCTTCCCTTACGGATGTCGATGAGTCCGCGTGCACTGAGACGCCTGAGGGCTTCCCTCAGGGCTGTCCGGCTGACGGCAAACTGAGTGCAGAGCTCTTTTTCGGTCGGCAGCCTGGTGCCGGGCAGCAGCTTCTTCTGTCGTATTGCTTCTTCGATCCGCCTCTCAATCTTCTGACTGAGTGTCAGTCCCGAACCGATTTTACTGAAGACATCATTAGTCATTTTACTTATATTTATCCCTGTAAAACTCCAGGGCTTTTTTTACCGATCCATGCTCCATAAGGAGTATGCGTGCTGCTTCCCTTTGAATATTAAGCTCCTCCACTATCATCCTCGTTCCCCTTTCAATCAGTTTCTTGTTGGTCAGTTGCATGTTGACCATCTTGTTTCCCTTGACCCTTCCAAGCTTAATCATAAGGGTGGTTGTGATCATGTTCAGCACCATTTTCTGCGCTGTTCCGGCCTTCAGCCGGGTGCTTCCGGTAACGAACTCAGGACCCACCACTACCACTATGGGGTATTCGGCCACATCCACTATGGGCCCCCTGGGGTTACATGTGATGCATCCCGTCAGGATTCCATTCTCTCTTGCCTTCTGCAGGCCGCCTATCACGTAGGGGGTGGTCCCCGAGGCAGCGATGCCTATGACGGAGTCCTTAGTGTTGATATTGAATATTTCAAGCTCGTTCCATGATTTCGTGTAGTCATCTTCAGCTGACTCCACTGCCTTGCGAAGTGCAGTTTCGCCCCCGGCGATGAGACCGATCACCACCGTATCGGGAACACCGAATGTAGGGGGTATTTCAGAGGCGTCAAGCACACCCAGTCTTCCGCTGGTGCCTGCACCAAGATAAAAGAGGCGGCCTCCCTTCTGCATCCTGACAAGTATCTGGTTAATCAGTCTCTCTATGTCAGGAATGGCTTTCCTTACCGCTACATGAACCTTTGCATCCTCGTGGTTGATATTGGTAAGCAGTTCATTGACCGTCATCTTGTCAAGATCCTCAAAATTTGACGGCAACTCCGTAATGCTCAGGTCCTGTTTTTTCTCAGCCTGTCTGATCATATTGTTAATAAATCTGAATTCTGAATATGGTACTTCACCAGGTTTTCCATGGGAGTAAGTGTGAACAACCCCGGCTGTAGCCTGTGCTTTACCAGCAAATCCTCCAGGAACGATCTGAAATGATAAGCTATACTTCCCGTGAAATGAACCGGGTACCTGCGTGCCTCAGGATATGAAAGCACATTGCGGACAATGAACTCATCGAAGCTTGATGTGATAATGGCCTGGAGCTCCGGTACATGGATATTGTCAGCGATGAACCTGGTAAACTGTCCCAGGAACCTGTTCGGGAAAGGCATGTTGTAGACGTTGTCAAGAATCTCAGCCGGAGTGTAGGGATAAGCCCTGAAAAAGTTCTCGATCACTATGCCCGGAAGCTGCTTCTTGAGCACCCCCGCCACCAGTTTCCTTCCTATGACAGCTCCGCCTCCCTCATCACCAAGAATATAACCCAGTGGCGATACATTGGCAACAATCTCATTACCATTATAATAACAGGAGTTGGAGCCTGTGCCGATAATACATGCTATCCCGGGTTCATTCTGACACAGTGACCTGGCTGCTCCGAGCAGGTCACTGCCGATAAACAGCTTATCGGTGCCGAAAAATGAAGAGAGTGCTCCCCTGACAATATCAGCCTTGGAAGCATTGCTTACCCCGGTACCATAAAAGAATATCCGGCTGACACCCGCTCCCTTCAATTCCGGCAACTCTTTGCCAAAAAGACGGATCATCTCTTCACCCGTCACAAAAAACGGATTGATTCCGGTAGAGATGTATGACTTCCCTGCAACTCCATCGCTCACCTCTCTCCATTCAGTCTTTGTAGAGCCACTGTCTGCTATCAGTATCATCTGTGTAGGAAATAGGCTTTAATATTTTTGCTCAGCGGATTACAGGAACAAGTTACGTTTTTTTGTCCGTTCCGTAACCGAAAGAAATAACAAATGTAATTATTTATATTGAATTATCAGTTTTTGTCAGATGTATGACATATTTTAAAAAACTTTCTACTTTTGAATCATTATTAGTATATTCAGCAAAATATATTCGAAAATGCGAATAGCATATCTCCTTCATTTCCTGACTTTTATCATGATGATTCTAATTCCGGGTCAGCAATCTGCCGGGCAGAAAGCCAGCCGGGCCGAAAGAGTTGCCGTTTCGAAGATGGAAAAATGGGTCAGCCCTCTTTTCGAAGGAGCCATACCGAAACAATTTATCATTGATTCATTGAAGGTTGATGAAGAGAATAGGGAAATCAATATCTGGTTCCCCGTGGCAGCCTCCTACATCCCGGTCAGGGAAGAGACCGTCACCAGCCTTGAAAACTCTGTAAGGTCTGCACTTGGGAGAAAATTCACCGGTTACAGGATCAATATGATTTCGAACGGCTTTAGCCTGGAGAGCCTGGTCCCTAATTACTTCAGGAACACCATGCCGGTGGATGACAACAGGATTATACCTGGTGCAGAAGATCCTCCGGTGCTTATCCGGAGGGTGAATGCCGTCTCGCCGGAAAAGGGTCTGGGGGGAAAGCACATAGCTCTGTGGCACAGCCACGGGTATTATTTTGATATGCCCCTTGACAGGTGGGAGTGGCAAAGGGCAAAGCTGTTCGGCAGTGTTGAAGATATGTCGGTTATGGCCTATGTGCTGCCTTACCTGACTCCCATGCTGGAAAATGCGGGTGCGGTTGTGCTTCTGCCGCGTGAAAGGGATATTCAGGTGAATGAGGTTATAGTAGACAATGATATTTCCACAGGGGCTTCCGGGTTTGTATTACAAATTCCGGGAGAACCTGAAAATGCAGGAAGGGGGTTTCTTCTGAAGGATACCCTCTTTAATGGTGATAATCCGTTCATGGCGGGAACTTCACTGAAAATCAGCAGCGGCTCGGCACTCTATGTTCCTGAAATCCCTGAACGTGGATGGTACGGCGTGTCAGTCTCATATCCACGGGTGCCTGACTATAAGGGAAAGGCAACGGTCAGGGTCACTCATACCGGAGGTGTCAGTGAATTCATTGTTGACCAGTCGATAGGTGGGGGCACGTGGCTATGGCTCGGAACATTCCACTTCGGTACAGGTGCTGATCCCCTGAAAGGCTCGGTGACCATTTCGGGGATGGATGGCTCAGCAGCGCTGCTGGATGCAGTTCGTTTTGGCGGCGGCATGGGGAATGTTGCCCGCAGGCCGGCAGAATCAATGATATCGAACCAGTGGTCACTCAATGCCGGCAGTCAGCAGGCAACGGCAGACTCACTGCCATCGGCTCCCCGTGAGTACAGCTGGAAACTGAGTGGCAAACCCAGGTTCCTCGAGGGAGCAAGGTACTGGCTCCAGTATGCAGGTATGCCTGATTCGCTGGTTTACACCCCCAACAAGGGAAGGAACGATTATAATGATGATTACATGTCAAGGGCCGAGTGGGTCAATTACCTGCTCCGCAGGCCTGATACAACCGTTTCGGGAGGCCTGGGCATACCTGTTGACCTTTCGTTTGCCTTTCATACTGATGCGGGTGTTACTCCGGATGATTCGATAATAGGAACCCTGGGAATATACTCAACAATAACCAATGGAGGCCTGTTCCCTGACGGTACCAGCAGGCTGGCCAGCAGAGATTTTACTGATATTGTTCAGACCCAGATCGTTGAAGACATCAGGGCGCTTTTCAATCCTGACTGGACCCGCCGTGCCATGTGGGACAGGTCATATTATGAGGCCAGGAAGCCTGATGTGCCTGCCATGCTTCTTGAGCTTTTGTCGCACCAGAACATGGCTGATCAACGTTACGGCTTTGATCCCGGGTTCCGCTTTCATGTAAGCCGGGCAATCTACAAGGGCATTCTCAGGTACCTTGCTGATGCCGGCGGGAGGGAGTATGTCGTTCAGCCACTGCCTGTTTCTCATCTGGCAATTGAGCCGGTTGAGGGCAGGCGGGTCAGCATCCGGTGGCAGCCGGTAACCGATCCGCTGGAGTCAACAGCAGACCCGGTATCATACAGGGTCTACATGCGCAGTGGTGATGACGGATTTGACAACGGCACCCCGGTTTCCGGAACTACCTTTGTCACTGAGCTGCCTGATTACAACACCGTGTACAGCTTCAGGGTAACAGCAGTAAATGACGGAGGCGAAAGCTTCCCGTCAGAGGAGTTGTCTGTTGCAGTCAATCCTGCCTCTGATGATATTGTTCTGATAGTAAATGGATTTGATCGCGTTTCCGGCCCCGCATGGTTTGACCGTGACGGCATGGCCGGGGTGGCATGGTGGGATGATCGTGGTGTGGCTGACCGGTACAATTTCATCAGCACGGGCGACCAGTATGATTTTGAGCGGACCTCGCCATGGACCGATGATGACAATGCCGGCTGGGGCGCTTCATACTCAAATGATGAGGGAAGGATTATACCGGGAAACACCTTTGATTTCACCCGTGTTCACGGTGAGTCAGTGATAGCTGCCGGGAAATCATTCTTCTCCGTCAGTGATGAGGTCTTCACGGGTAATGATTTTGATCTCTCCCGATGGTGTGTGGTTGATCTCCTCTTCGGGGAGGAAAAGACAACCACGTCGGCATACTGGCCTGACAGGAAAGATTTCCGTATCTACACCCCTGAATTCCTCCGGACCCTCGAGAGGATGCAGAAAGCATCACTCCCCGTATTCATGTCAGGTTCATATCCCGGCACTGACCTGGTAATGACCAATGACACTTCAGTTGCATCGCTGGTGAAGAAAACCCTGCATTTCATGCCCCGGACCGGTCATGCGGTAAGGACAGGCAGCGTTGCTGCCACCGATAAGGCAGCACCTGCATTCACCGGCCGGTTTGAATTCAATACCGGCATTACCGATAAGATTTATGCTGCCGAATCGCCTGATGCAATTGAACCTGCCGGCAGGCAGTCGGTAACAGCATTCAGGTACCTCGAGAACAACACTTCTGCAGCTGTAATGTACACGGGTGATGTAAGGAGCTTCGTCATGGGATTCCCCTTTGAGACCATCATCAGCCGGAAGGAGCGTGATGAGCTTATGAAACAGATACTTGACTTTTTATTGAAATAAGAGATATACCATGGATAAATCCTTAATTTGTTTCCTGCCCTTTTCCGATACCGGATCAGTGACAGCTTCAATCGCTTCACTGAGATCTTCAGGACTTGTCAGCAGAGTGTTTGTCGTACTTCCTCCGGGGAGCAGGGGACTCCCTGACGGGTCAGAGGCCGGGCTGATCACTTCGGAAGGATTCGCCGCGACAGATGCCCTCAGGAAGATGGCGGCAGCTGCTGTTGAGAGTGACTATGTGCTCACTTACAGCAAGGGATTCCCCCTTGACATGGGAAACCATGCACTGGCAAGGATGAAGCAGGTATGCGGTGACACCGGTGCAGGAATGGTCTATTCTGATTATTATGAGAAGAAAGGTGATGCAATAGCTCCTCATCCGGTAATTGATTACCAGGAGGGGGCGCTTCGTGACGATTTCAACTTCGGGTCAGTGATACTGTACAGCGGGAAGGCGTTCAGGGATGCCTGCGCCCGCATGGACAGGGAGTATGCTTTTGCCGGTCTTTACGACCTGAGACTGAAAATATCACAGAAATATCCCCTGATTCATATTCCGGAACTCCTTTATACGGAGGTTGAGACAGACACCCGTAAGACGGGAGAGAAGCAGTTTGATTATGTTGACCCCCGCAACAGGGCTGTACAGGTGGAGATGGAGAAAGCCTGCACTGATCATCTCAGGTGCATTGGCGGATGGCTGCCTCCCCGGTTCCGTGATGTCAGCTTTGATGATGATTTTGAGTATGATGCATCAGTGGTTATTCCCGTCAGGAACAGGGTAAAAACCATTGCAGATGCCATCAGGTCAGTGCTTGGCCAGAAGACAAAGTACCGCTTCAATCTCATAGTGGTTGACAACTATTCCACTGACGGCACCACTGAGATCATCAGGTCATTTGCCGGTGACAGCCGTCTGGTGCACATCATTCCCGGCAGGAAGGACCTTGGTATCGGGGGATGCTGGAACGAGGCGGTTTTCAGCGACCGCTGCGGCAGGTTTGCAATTCAGCTTGACAGCGATGATCTGTACATTGATGACAGCGTGGTCACCCGTATTGTGGACGCCTTCCATGAGCAGCAGTGTGCAATGGTTGTGGGATCGTACAGAATGGTCAATTTTAATCTGGATGAGATTCCGCCGGGTCTGATAGACCACAGGGAGTGGACTCCTGATAACGGCCGTAACAATGCACTGAGGATAAACGGCCTCGGTGCACCGAGGGCCTTTTATACGCCCGTTCTAAGAAAAATCAGGATTCCCAACGTAAGCTACGGGGAAGATTATGCAGTGGGCCTCGCCATCAGCCGCCATTACCGGATAGGGCGCATTTATGAACCGCTCTATCTGTGCCGCAGGTGGGAAGAGAACTCCGATGCGGTGCTTGATGTGGCAAAGGCAAATGCCCATAATCTTTACAAGGACAGGATACGGACAATTGAGTTGCTGGCACGGAAAAAGATGCTGGCCGGCAGTTGAAAACAGGATATGAATGACTGATTATTCGCAGAAGGTAAGGGATCTGTTTGAGGGGCAGCTCAGGGAATGGGCCCTGGCCCGTGACAATTATTCCCGGCTTGACGGAGTGATGGTACGCACTTTATCTTTTCCCGGCTATGATATTTCCGTACAGTTCAATCCGGGCCGTATCACCTCCTCGGCGGCAAAAGTCGATGCAAAGTCCATCGGGGCGAGGCCATGTTTCCTCTGTGAGAAGAACCGGCCCGGTGAACAGAGGGGCATTCCCTTCGGAGATGACTACATAATACTGATTAATCCTTTCCCGATTTTTCGTCGTCATCTGACTATCGTTTCACAGTGTCACACTCCGCAACGGATATCCGGAAACTTTGATACAATGCTCAGCCTGGCGCAGGCGCTCCCTGATTATGTTATCTTTTACAACGGTCCGCAGTGCGGTGCATCAGCTCCGGATCATCTCCATTTTCAGGCCGGCAACAGGGGCTTCCTGCCAATTGAGAAGGATGTGGAAAATCCCTCACTATGCAGGGTGGTTGATGAAAAGGATGGCACGGATCTATTGCTCTGGAGCAGTTACGGAAGGGGCATTCTGACTCTCCGTGGCAGTGGTGCTGAAGCCCTGACCGCAACTTTCTCCAGATTCCATGACAGGCTGGCCCTCCTGGAGCCTGACCGTCCCGAACCGATGCTTAACATTCTGGCTTACCATGATGAAGAGAGGTGGACGGTTCACATTATCCCGAGGAGAGTGCACAGGCCACAGTGCTATTTCGCCGAAGGCGACAACAGGATACTGCTAAGCCCGGGATCGGTTGATCTGGGGGGAGTCTTCATCACCCCCAGGGGTGAGGACTTCGACAAAATATCGGCTGAGGATGTGACAAACATTCTCAATGAGGTATGCCTGGGGGAAGATGAATTGAAAATCCTGACGCAGGAATTACTATGACTGGAAAAAGAGAACCAGAGATCAGTGTGGGAATTGTCACAGGCAGCGGACTGACATTTACCCTTAACGGCGATTTCTTTGCCGGCGACAGCCGGAAGATGCTTCCGGGAGTCTATACTGCCGTTGCAGATGCTGAAGGGCTGCTCCTGATGAATGAAGCCGGGCAGGTTAGGGCCGGCGATGAAATCACCTTAACACCGTCAGACTTCAGGAGTTGCAGCTTCACCCTTCATGCCGTAACCATAGGCGTCAATTTTCACTGGCAAAGGAATGAAGACCAGACCTTCAGGGGTGACCTGAAATTCATAAAACAGGGCGGAGAGGTGACAGCAGTGAATATTCTTCCCGTTGAGGAGTACCTTGTGAGTGTCATATCATCCGAGATGAGCGCCACCTCGTCATCAGAGCTTCTGAAGGCTCATGCCGTAATATCCAGGAGCTGGCTGCTCGCCCAGATGGATAAGACCCTGCAACTGATCGACACCGGCGAAAAATATCGCACCAGCTTTGTCACGGACGAAGAAATCACCAGGTGGTATGACAGGGAAGACCACAGGGATTTTGACGTATGCGCTGATGATCATTGCCAGAGGTACCAGGGAATCACAAGGGCATCGACCAACGCTGTTGAAGAGGCTGTGAGAAAAACCGGCGGGGAGGTGCTGATGTACGGTGATTTTATATGCGATGCCCGTTATTCAAAGTGCTGCGGAGGTGCAACAGAACTTTTCGAAAATGTATGGGAACCGGTGAATCATCCTTATCTCCGGAAGGTAATCGATGCCGGCGCCGGAGCCCGGACCACGGACATTGACCTCACTGACGAAAAAAATGCAACCGGGTGGATAACCGGAAATCCGGAAGCCTTCTGCAATACCACTGACAGGAATATTCTCCGGCAGGTTCTCAACAATTACGACCAGGAGACCAATGACTTTTTCCGGTGGAAGGTAACCTGGCGTCAGGATGAACTCAGTGACCTGGTAAGGGAGAGAACAGGAATCGACTTCGGGCGAATTACATCGCTCGAACCTCTTGAAAGAGGAACCTCAGGCCGTATCATACGGCTCAGGATTACCGGTGACCGGAAAAGTATGGTTTTTGGCAAGGAGCTGGAGATCAGAAAGGTGCTTTCCAAAACACATCTTTACAGCTCCGCCTTTATTGTGGAAAAAACTGAAGAAAATGGTGATACCCTCTTTGTGCTGAGAGGTGCCGGATGGGGTCATGGGGTGGGTCTGTGCCAGATAGGAGCTGCGGTCATGGGAGCCACCGGCTATACCTACAGGCAGATTCTCTCTCATTACTTCAGAGGTTCAGAAATAAAAAAACTCTACTGAGATGAAAAGAGTTGTTCTCATGCTCCTGCTTGCGGTACTGGCCGCGGGTATTGCCAGGGCTGATTCATGGATAAGGATCAATCAGCTGGGTTACCTTCCGGGCTCGGTCAAGGTGGCTGTCTATATCTCACAGGAACCGGTAGCGGAAAAATCATTCACGGTATATGATGCGCTCACTGACAAACCTGTTTTCCGTGGCGCTGCCGTGATCTGTGACGGGGCCGTCTGGGGAATGGCCGCTGCCGCCAGGCTTGACTTTTCAGGGCTGACAACACCAGGAGGATACTATATAATATATAGCCGCACAAAGTCGGAAACCTTTCGCCTTGCGTCAAACGCATACGACGGAACTGCTGACTTCATACTCAATTACATCAGGCAGCAGCGTTGCGGGTATAACCCCTTTCTTGCCGACTCATGTCACAGGTATGACGGGGTGATAGTAGATCACCCGACACTCTCGGGTACCCCGATAGATGTCCGAGGCGGTTACCATGATGCCAGTGATCACCTGAGGTACACAGCCACTACCGCCAACTCGGTATACCAGATGATGTTTGCCTATATGAAGTCACCGGAAATATATGCCGACAATTGGGATGCTGCCGGAGCAGCAGGCAGCAATGGTATACCTGACATACTTGACGAGGTAAAATGGGGCCTGGAGTGGCTTCTGAAGATGAATCCTGACAGCGGTGTGATGTTCAACCAGGTGGCTGATGACCGTGATCACAGGGGTTTCCGGCTGCCCAACCATGACACTGTCAGTTACGGCCATGGTCCCTACAGGCCGGTTTACTTCGTGACCGGCAAGCCTCAGGGGCTGGCAGCGTTCAAGAACCGTACCGAGGGGGTCTCCTCCACGGCCGGAAAGTTTGCTTCGGTATTTGCACTGGGCGCCAGGCTCTTCGCCCGGAGTGACTCCCTTTTTGCAGGGACAATGGCAGACAGGGCGGCTGACGCTTTTGAATTTGCCTGCACAGACCCCGGAGCCACACAGACAGCCTGCAACGTCTCTCCCTATTTCTATGAGGAAGACAATTATGTTGATGATATGGAGCTTGCGGCATGGGAGCTATGGAAACTGACCGGCAACAACTGGTACCTTGAACAGGCCGACTACTGGGGAACGCTTGAGCCCTGTACTCCCTGGATAGAGAAGGATACTGCCAGACACTACCAGTTCTATCCGTTTGTCAACCTCGGCCATGCAGGCCTTGCCCTCTCAGGAACGGAGTATTCGGGAAAGTACATTGAGTTCATGCGCAAAGGATTGGAAATCATCAATTCAAGAACGAGGGATGATCTCTTCCAGGTAAAGATACCATTTGTGTGGTGCTCGAATAATTATGTCGTGGCTGCACTGACCCAGTGCAGACTCTACCGTGAGGCAACCGGCGATGGCCGCTTTGACTACATGGAGGCTGCCTTGCGTGACTGGCTCTTCGGGTGCAACCCATGGGGCACATCAATGATATGCGGATTGCCGGCAGGCGGCGATTACCCCCAATATCCCCATTCTGCAGTGACGGTTTTCCTGGGAGAGACAACCACCGGTGGACTGGTTGACGGTCCCATAAGTAAGGCTATTCATGAGAGCCTCTTGTGGCTGACCCTTCTCAGGCCTGATCCCTATGCGGCATTCCAGGGAGGCAGGGCCGTCTATCATGATGATATTGGTGATTACAGCACCAACGAGCCGACTCTTGACGGGACGGCCAGCCTCAGCTATTATCTTTCTGCACTTGAGAAGGAGGGGAGAACCGGCATGGCTGAATCAGCAGATGACGTCTATGATGCCCATGGAGCCATAATAAGGAGAGGAGCAGGGGAGAAAAAGATCCATCTGGTCTTTTCTGCCGATGAGCACGGAGAGGGTCTTGAGCATATACTCAATGTGCTGGAAGACAAAAATATCACGGGGTCATTTTTCCTTACAGGAAATTTCCTGAGGAACAGGAGCTTTGCTTCCGCGGTCAGGAGGATGATAGCAGGAGGGCATTACGTGGGTCCGCATTCTGACGGGCACCTTCTCTATATCCCGTGGGAGAACCGTGATACCCTGCTGGTTACGAAGCAACAGTTCAATGATGATCTGAAACGCAATATTGCAGCTCTCAGGAAGGCAGGGCTGAAGAAGGAGATTCCCCGCTGGTTTCTCGCACCGTACGAATGGTACAACAGCGCAATCAGCCGGTGGACAGAAGATATGGGAATGAAGCTTGTCAACTTCACTCCTGGAACCGGGACCAACGCAGACTACACCACCCCTGACATGGCTAATTACCGTTCATCGGACCAGCTCATTCAGAGACTGGCCTCCTTCGGGGAGAGCTCACCGCAGGGGCTGAACGGAGCAATAATCCTGATCCACCCCGGCACGGTACCGGAACGAACTGACAAGCTCTGGCTCAGACTGGAAGAGCTGATTGATTACTATACATCAGAAGGATACACATTCAACAGGTTATAGAACTATATGGCAGCACAAGAAAAGTCACGTTCGCCATGGGCATGGATACCGACCCTCTATCTGGCCGAAGGCTTGCCCTATGTGGCAGTCAATGTTATATCGGTGATCATGTACAAGCGGATGGGCATCTCCAATGCCGACATCGCCCTGTACACCAGCCTCCTTTATCTCCCGTGGGTCATCAAACCCCTGTGGAGCCCGCTGGTTGACCTGCTTAAAACAAAACGATGGTGGATAGTCATCACCCAGCTTGTTATTGCCCTGGGCTTTGCCAGCATTGCCCTGACAATACCGGCATCGTTCTTTTTCAAAATAACACTGGCATTCTTCTGGCTCCTGGCATTCGGGTCAGCTACCCATGATATTGCTGCTGACGGATTCTACATGCTGGGGCTCAATACAAACCAGCAGGCAAAATATGTTGGTATCCGAAGCACTTTCTACCGTATTGCAACTATCATGGGACAGGGTGTTCTGGTAATTCTTGCAGGGTTCCTTGAGAGCTCCTCCGGCAGGGAACCGGTAACCCTGTTCATAGAGGCTTCACCAAACTATTCGAAAACTACTCTGATGATGCCGCATGTGGCGGAGAATACGGCAAAACCAGGTGACTTGTATTTCTTGCTGGATAGTGATTCACTGATGATCAGCACTCAGACTGTTGACAAGGACAGCCTGGGCCTTTTGCTTGACTCGATAAAATCATCCAATCTCAGCAACGGCTTCTACAAGCTTGAAGAGAAGATGGCGAAGGAGAAGGGATGGTGGAGCAGTAATGTCTCGGATCCCCTGGGGGCCTGGATCAGGGATAACTTCGGAGAGGAGAGGGGAACTGCAGCCTCCGTAACTGGAAGCGTGGCGGTTGTTCCCGTCAGGATAAACGGGAAGCCTGATCATGGTAAAGAGGTGGTTCTCAACACAGCCCTGAAAAAGGGAGATAGAAGTATTGCCCTTATCCAGGGCGAACACCTGGTCTTCAACGAAACAAACTGGAACAAGCCTGCTTACATGGTGTTCCAGGCTGACTCAAAACTTGCCAGCTATACTTCAGTAACATATGAGGGTCTGTCAGGAAACATACCGATGGCCTGGGCAGTCACCTTCTTTGTGCTTGCCGGTTTATTCTTTGTTCTGAGTTTCTATCACAGGATCGTTCTCCCGAAACCTGACGCTGACAGGCCGCATGAAAACCTGAAGGCCTCCGATGTGCTGAAGGAGTTCGGAGTCACTTTTGCCTCCTTCTTCAGGAAACCACAGGTGGGCGCCGCACTTTTCTTCATGCTGACATTCCGTTTCGCGGAGGCTCAGTTGCTTAAACTTATCAACCCCTTCCTGCTTGACCCGATCGACAAGGGAGGGCTCGGACTGACAACCGGAGAGGTCGGTCTTGTATACGGCACTGTAGGGATAATCGGGCTGACGCTGGGCGGCATAATCGGTGGTTTGGTAGCCGCGGTGGGAGGCTTGAAGAAATGGCTCTGGCCAATGACCCTGAGCATGCTGCTGACCTCGGTCACATTCCTCTACCTGAGCTTTACCCAGACAGATAACATGCTGATTATCAATATTTGTGTCTTTATCGAACAGTTTGGTTACGGCTTCGGGTTTACAGCTTACATGCTTTACCTGATCTACTTCTCCGTAGGAAAATACAAGACTGCTCATTATGCTATCTGCACAGGTTTCATGGCTCTCGGGATGATGCTGCCCGGGATGTTTGCCGGGTGGCTCCAGGAACAGCTTGGTTACAACCATTTCTTCATCTGGGTGATGATTTGCAGTATTGTTCCGATTATTTCGGTCTCCCTGCTGAAGATTGATCCGGCTTTTGGGAAAAAGGATTCAAAATAAATTATGTCAACGGTATATGGAGCAGAATCCCATTTTTGAAACCCTCGGGAAAGAGCTTGAAGGAGATCTTTACACTGATGACATTCAGCGTATTCTGTATGCCACTGATGCCTCAGCCTACAGGGAGATACCTATGGCTGTCACCAGACCGGCGTCGGTATCAGATATCAGGAAGATCCTGGCATTTGCCCGTGACAAGGGTGTTTCTGTGATACCGAGAGGTGCAGGCACCTCCCTCGCCGGCCAGGTTGTAGGCCCGGGAATTGTCATGGATATTTCGAGGTATCTCAACCATATTCTCGAGTTTAACCCTGATGAGAGGTGGGTGAGGGTTGAACCCGGAGTGGTGCTTGCAGAGCTTAACCGTTACCTGGCACCACACAGGCTGCAATTCGGCCCGGAAACATCGACAGCTGACAGGTGCTGCATGGGAGGAATGCTTGGCAACAACTCGTGCGGGTCCCATTCACTCATTTATGGAAGTGTCAGGGATCATATCCTGGAGGTTGACGCAATTCTCTCGGATGGTTCTGAGGTGCATTTCGGTGCACTGACCACCGATGAGTTCAGGGAGAAATGCAACGGTGATCCCGGATTACTTGAGACAAAGATTTACAGGAATCTGAATGAGATGCTCTCTGATGAACGCAATGCCGGGGAGATACGCAGGGAGTACCCGCATCCTGCCCTGCGAAGGCGCAACAACGGCTATGCTCTCGATGCCCTGCTGGAGACCGATCCTTTCACCGGCAACGGCCAAAAAATCAATGTCTGCAAGCTCCTTGCAGGTTCTGAAGGCACTCTGGCATTCACCACCTCGATGAAACTCAACCTGTTGCCTGTGACAGATGACCTCACCGGCCTGCTCTGTGCCCACTTCAGCAGCCTGGAGGATGCCGTCAGGGCAAACATCATTGCGCTGAAGCATAATCCGGCAGCGGTGGAGCTGATAGATGACTATATACTCAACTGCACGAAGGACAATATCGAGCAAAACAGGAACCGCTTCTTTGTCAGGGGAGACCCGAAAGCCATACTGCTTATTGAGATCACCCGGCCGACAGTTGAGGAGATTGAAAGAACGGCCGTCGCCATTGAAAAAGATATGACCGGTGCGGGGTTCGGATACCACTTCCCGCTCTACACCGGAGCTGATGAGATGGCCCGGGTATGGGAACTGCGCAAGGCAGGACTGGGAGTGCTGCTCAACATACCGGGTCGGCGAAAGAGCGTGCAGGTGATTGAAGACACTGCGGTGTTGCCTGATCTCTTTCCCGGTTATATTGCCGAAGCTGCAGGCATACTGGAGAAATACGGGCTCAACTGTGCCTACTATGCCCACATCGCCACAGGCGAACTGCATCTCAGCCCGCTGCTTGACCTCAAGGACCCCGATGATATCCGCACGTTTCGCGGGCTGGCGGAGGATATGGCCGCCCTGGTGAAGAAATACCGCGGCTCGCTCAGCGGTGAACATGGCGACGGCAGGCTTCGTGGTGAGTTTATCCCTTTGATGCTCGGACCTCATAACTATGCACTTCTTAAAGAGCTGAAAAAGACATGGGACCCGACCGGGCTCTTCAATCCGGGCAAGATTACCGATACTCCTCCGATTACCGAAAACCTGCGTTACCCTGCAGGTGAGAGGAGATGTTATCCGGGCCTGGTTTTTGAGTTTCCCGAAGAGGAGGGTTTGCTCTATGCAGCCGAAAAATGCAGTGGTTCGGCTGACTGCCGGAAGAGCGCACTGATTGGCGGCACCATGTGCCCCACCTTTATGGCAACCCGTGATGAGGATAAGTCGACACGCGCCAGGGCAAACATTCTCAGGGAGTTCCTGACAAGGTCAGAGAAGAAGAACAAGTTTGACCACGAGGAGATATATCGTGTGATGGACCTCTGCCTGTCATGCAAGGCCTGCAAGGCTGAGTGCCCCTCAAATGTCGATATGGCCAAATTAAAGGCTGAGTTCCTGCAACACTACTATGATATACACCACGTCCCGTTCCGCGCCTGGCTGATAGCCTGGTTGCCACGTCTTTACGTTCCCGGGATGATGGTCAGACCTCTTACCAACCTGCTTACCAGCCTGCCGCTGTTCAAAAGGATCATCGGTTTTTCCGTTAAAAGGCCTGTTCCGGCGCTTTCGCCGGTGACACTCAGGAGATGGGAGAGGCGCCACAGGAGAAAGAACGGGAAGCTGAGCGCTTCTGACAGTGACAGATCAGCCGGCTTCTCAGGCCTCACGGAAACCAGGGACGTCAACCGGCCGGAGAACACAGCACCCCAAAAGGGTACCGTATGCCTCTTTGCCGATGAGTTTACCAACTATAATGATAGTGATATTGGCATCAAGGTTATCATGCTTCTCGAGCGGCTCGGCTATAGAGTAATTATACCGCGCCACGTTGAGAGCGGCCGTACGTTCCTCTCGAAGGGACTGCTCAGGTCGGCACGCAGGATTGCAGTAAAGAACATTATGATGCTCCGCGATGTTGTTTCCGATGAAAGGCCGTTACTTGGGATAGAGCCCTCAGCCCTGCTTGCTTTCCGCGATGAGTATCCGGAGATAGCCGGAAGAGCGCTTGCTGATGATGCCCGGCGCCTTGCCGGCAATGCAATGCTGATTGAGGAGTTCATCTGCAGGGAAGCTGACCGGGGGAATATATCCGCGGCGGACTTTACTGACCGGCCGGCGGAGATACTGCTTCACGGACACTGTCAGCAGAAGGCTATAGCCTCCACTGCTCCGACAATCAGGATGCTTTCACTTCCGGTTAACTACAGGGTGAAAGAGATAAATGACGGGTGCTGCGGAATGGCAGGAGCATTCGGTTATGAGAAGGAACACTATGATCTCAGCATGAAGATAGGTGAGATGATACTCTTCCCTGCGGTCAGGGAGGCCTCTGAGGAGAGTATCATTGCAGCGCCCGGAACCTCGTGCCGCCATCATATCATGGACGGTACAGGAAGAAAAGCCCTCCATCCGGCGGAGATACTTTATGATGCACTGAAAAAATGAATTTAAACATTAAAACCTTTGATTATGAATACTTTAGGGTTTAGCAGGGTAGAGCAGACATTCTTTGAGCGCTCAGGAAGAACAAAGATGACAACAAGAATGCCGTATATAGTTGTGGACAATTTTCCCGATCTGGGGCTGCTGACATCACTCAGGTTCCTTGAATGGGTGGCCCAAAACCCCAACGGAGTCATCAGCCTGCCTACGGGCAAGACACCTGAATATTTCATCAAATGGACAAAATACCTGCTGAACAACTGGGATAGTCCCGAAGCCCGCAAGATCAGGGAGGACCATGGATTGTACCTGCAGGAGAAGCCGTCGCTGAGAGGTCTTCATTTCGTACAGATCGACGAGTTTTACCCCATTGATCCGCGCCAGCACAACAGCTTCTATGACTATGTGCGAAAGTTTTATATTGAGGGCTTCGACCTTGATCCGGCAAAGGCATTGCTGATCAACTCGGAAGAGATTGTCCTGGCTGATGGTAAGCATTATTCCGAGGTTTTCCCTGACAATCTCATCGACCTTTCGCTCCGCAACAGGGAGGCAGTTGGTTCTCTTGAGAAACTGCAGCAGGAGTCAATCTTCAGGATAGACAACTGGTGCACCGGGTTTGAAAAGAAAATCCGTGCCCTTGGCGGTATCGGCTTCTTCCTTGGCGGTATCGGCCCTGACGGTCACATTGCCTTCAACACCAGGGGAAGTGACCGTAACTCCACCACCAGGCTCACCGCTACAAACTTCGAGACACAGGCAGCCTCTGCAGGCGATCTTGGCGGGATAGAGGTGTCAAGAACGCGTCTGGTGATTACTATCGGTCTGGGAACAATTACATTCAATCCTGATGCTGTGGCTATTATCTTCGCTGCCGGTGACGCCAAGGCGCTGGTTGTAAGGAACGCTCTTGAGCATGAACCGGACAATCTCTATCCAGCCACTGTGCTTCAGGGAATGAAAAACGCCAGGTTCTATCTCACCGCCGGTGCAGCAGTTCAGTTGCATGACTCCGTTGAGAAATACTTCAGGGAAGGCGAATGGACCTTTGAGAAAACCGAAAGGGCGGTTTTTGAGCTCTGTCAGAAGATAGATAAATATGCACATAATCTTGTGCTGGAGGATCTCAAGAATGATGAATACTGCTCATTGATCCCCGGACTTAGCCTCAACACCGTCACTGAGGTGATAGAGTCAACAAAACGTAAGATCGAAGCCGGGCTCATGACTGAGCGGAACACCACCTTCCTGCATACCGGGCCACATCATGACGATATAATGCTGGGTATTTTCCCGGCCATTATTCCGCAGTTGAGGCATATAACCAACAAGTTCCATTTTTCGGTACTCACATCTGGTTTCAATGCGGTGACCAACACCATGCTCCTCGAGCTGCTTGAGGAGACACAGCGTCTCATCTCGGTAGGAATGATTCAGATGCTGAGATATCCTGACTTCTTCGAGTCAGGGTATAAGTTCAAATGGGACAAAGATGTGAGTCATTACCTTGACAAGGTGGCTGACAAGGATGAAGCAGGCAAGCTCAGGGGAATCTGTCACAGGATTGTCAGGGCCATGGTTGATATTTATCGCCTGAAATCGAAGGATGATCTGATTGAACAGATAAGGAAAAACATAGAGATAATAAGGAACAGCTACAGTGGCGAGAAGAATCCGCCTGACATACAGTTGCTCAAGGGGATGATCAGGGAGTATGAGGAGGAGCTTGTGTGGGCACATTACGGGGTGCTGGTTCGCAACATCAGGCACATGAGGCTGGGCTTCTATACCGGTGATATCTTCACCCAGCAGCCTGACAAGCATCGCGATGTGAAGCCCATTCTTGAGTATCTCAGACAGATAGAGCCAGATATCATCAGCCTTGCATTTGATCCCGAAGGTTCCGGGCCTGATACGCACTACAAGGTGCTCCAGGCTATTGCCGAGGCACTCCGGCAGTGGAGCAGTGAGAAGGATCTGTCAGGTCTGAGGATTATCGGTTACCGTAACGTGTGGTTCAAGTTCCGTCCGTCAGAGGCCAACGTCTTTGTGCCCGTATCACTCAATTCAATGGCTGTGCTGAACCAGTCGTTCCGTGACTGCTATATCAGCCAGGTGAATGCATCGTTCCCGAGTCCAGCCTATGACGGGCCATTCAGTCACCTGTCACAGCAGGTGTGGGTTGAGCAGTACAAGCAGGTACAACTGATACTGGGCAAGAATTTCTTCTATGAGAATGAGAGCCCCAAGATCAGGGCAACGCATGGCATGGTCTATTACAAGGAGATGCCTGTTGATGAGTTCCTGCAGCACGCCCGTGAGCTTGAAAAGAGCGTTGAGGGAGTAAATATCCACTGACGTGGAGCTCAGACAATAATGCCTGACTATCTTATTGCCCACGATCTCAGACTGTTAATATCCACTGACGGGAACTCAGGCCAGTGGTGACAGGAGGAGCTAAGCGCGAGTATGCGAAACAGGGTCGTTGTTGTTAGAGCTCAGACCATGGTGACATACAGTAGCAGAACCACAGGCCTGACCAATGCATGCCGGCAGACTCACTTATACAGAAAATACTTCGAGGCCCTGGCCCTGAATGCAGGAATGTCACTGTTCCAGAGCTCCAGGATGTCATCCACCCTGAATGCCCTGGTGAATGCTTTTCTGACCTCATCAGAACCGCAAACCTTATCGAACATCTGATGTCTTGACGGATTACAAATTTCAAAGAGATTCTTGTCGGGCCACAGGCGGTGTGCCTCCTGCATGATATAAAACTGTAAAAGTGACAGCGGAGCCTTTGCCGGGTCCGTCAGGTGAATCTGCACTCCGTGAACCAGCTTTCCCTGGAGAGTGCTGTAATAGGGTTTGTAATGAACCGGTCTGAAGATCACCCCGGGAAGCTTCAGTGCGCTGAGTGCGGAAGCAAGTGAGTCAGCATTGATCCATTCTGCTGCAAAGGTCTGAAAGGGAATGGTGTATCCAACCCCTATACTGACGGCATAGAGTTCTCCTGCTATGCCGGTGGCCGGATAGTACAAAGGCGAATCACGGTGCGGGACATGAGGAGAGGAGGGAATCCAATGCAGGCCTGTCTCTTCGAACATCATCTTTCTTGACCATCCGTTCATTTTCACCACATGAAGATCACACCTGATTCCGTTGGCCAGCATCCCTTCGCCGTTGAGGAACATGGCGAGCTCCCCCACGGTCATCCCGTGAATATACGGAATAGCAAACTGGCTGACGAATGAAAAGAATCCGGGGCGGGTGACCACTCCTTCCATCTTTATTCCGCCAAGAGGATTGGGACGGTCGAGCACCACGACAGGAATTCCTTTTTCGGCAGCCGCCTCCATGAGCAGGCCGAGGGTGCTGATAAAGGTGTATGATCTTGATCCGATATCCTGGATGTCATAGACCAGGATATCTATGTTGTTCAGCATCTCTGGTGAAGGCTTCCGCGTTTTCCCGTAGAGGCTGTAAACAGGAAGACCGGTGCTTTGATCAGTCTCGGATTCAACATATTCTCCGGCAGGGAACTCGCCGCGAACGCCGTGCTCGGGCCCGTAAAGGGCTGTCAGCTTTACACCCGGGGCACTGTTTATAATGTCAACCGTTGACCTCAGATTGCGGTCAACCCCTGTGGGATTGGTCACCAAACCCACCCTTTTCCCCTGAAGGAGGTCGAAATTGTTTCTGGCCATTACCTCTATTCCTGTCTCCACAACCTGCCCGGTTGCCCGGCAGGAGGAAAGAAATGTAATTAAAAGTGCCACTGACGCAGAGATGATTGTTCTTCCTAAGCTCTTCATACACTGTTCATTTTATGTTCTATACCGGTTGCCTGGCAGGAATGACAAGGCCTGAACAGGCAGTTTTCAATTCTGATAATACAAATCCCGGCACTGCCGGTTATAAGATTTCTGTATGACAAATTAAATAAATTTCAATTGTCTATTGACTTGAATATTATAAATATTTAATTTTGGACTTGTAAGATGTAATACAACTTTTATGAAACCCTTACCCTGTTTTGTCTTATTATTCGTTCTTTTTCAGTTTGCTGGTTGCCAGAAAAAGGAGGTTCCGGCAGAATTGACGGAAAAGCTTGAGGCAATAGCAGCTGAAATGGTGCCACAGCGCGCCGAGTCAATCTGTGATGTCACTCTGGTTGTCTCTGAAGGCGGTAATCTTACGGTTAAAGGAGAGACAAATCTCCCGGAAGCTAAAAGTGCTGTCATTGAGATGCTTGAAGAGTCGGGAGTCACTTTTGCCGACAGCATCACCCTATTGCCTGATCCGGTAGTGGTTGAAAAGCCATGGGCCCTGACATCGGTCAGTGTATGCAATATCAGAACCAGGCCTTCACATGCGGCAGAGATGGCAACGCAGGCGCTGATGGGAACACCGGTCAGGATACTCAACAAACGGGACGGCTGGCTGCTTGTACAGACACCTGATTCATATATCGGCTGGACTGATGATCCTTTGGCGGAGCTCAGTGATGAGGAACTGGCCGCGTGGAAGGGCAGCGAACGGCTGATATACATTGGGCACACAGGGGTAATAACTGACAGCAGAGGAGAGACTATATCTGACATTGTCTTCGGAGTGATACTGGTCAAGACCGGCTCAAGAGGTAATTACTGGACTGTAGCGCTGCCTGACGGCAGAACGGGGGAGGTAAGGAAGCAGGAGTCTGAAGATTTCCGGAAGTGGGCTGAGAGTGCAGGCATAGAGCCGGAGAGGCTGATTCGCTTTGCCAGGACTTTCACCGGTTCACCCTACCTCTGGGGAGGCACATCAACCAAGGGGGTTGACTGCAGTGGACTTACGAAGACAGTATATTATTATGGCGGTGTGATTATGACCCGTGATGCATCGGGCCAGTTCAGGTATGGTGAAGAGGTGAGCATTGACAAACCATGCGAAACACTCCTGCCGGGTGACCTCCTTTTCTTTGGCAGGCTGAGGGATGGCAAGCCGAGAATAACGCACACCGGCATGTACATTGGTGATACAGAGTATATTCACTCCTCGGGGCTCGTGAAAGTCAACAGCTTTGATTCCACGAGGAGCAACTACAGCGCCTACCTTCTTGAGATATTGCAGGGAGCAAGACGGGTAACAGGGTTTACCCCGGGCAAGGGCCTTGAACGCGTTGCACAGCACGGCTGGTATTTCTGACAGGGCATGGAGACTGCAGGTCAGACATGCAGGCTCTATCTGGTTTTATAATTCTGACTTACTTAAATGAAAAAGAGAGATTTTCTTAAAATCAGCGGTATTGCAGCCGGTGCACTCCTTGCCGGATGCAAGGCTTCTCCTTCTGATCCGTCGGCGGGAAGAATCAGGGGTGCCGTAAAGAGAGGAGGCCCCCTTAAGCTCAGCTACAAGCCTTATGAGCTGCAGCTCAGACATGTATTTACAGTTGCCACCAACTCCAGGACCACCACCCCGGTAGTACTCACCACCCTCGAATATGACGGTGTGAAAGGCTACGGTGAGGCTTCCATGCCTCCCTACCTGGGTGAGAGCCATGAATCGGTACTCAATTTCCTTTCCAAAGTCAACATGGAACAGTTCAGTGACCCCTTCCTGATGGAGGATATCCTGAGCTACATTGACGGGGTTATGCCCGGCAATTATGCGGCCAAGGCATCGCTTGACATTGCACTGCATGATCTCACGGGCAAGCTTCTGGGCCAGCCATGGTTCCGGCTCTGGGGACTTAATCCTCAGAAGACTCCTGCAACCAGTTTCACGATAGGTATTGATACGGCGGATGTGGTCAGGGAAAAAACGCTGGAGGCAGGCGCTTTCAAACTGTTGAAGATCAAGATGGGCAGGGACAATGATAAAGAGATGATTGATACTGTCCGTTCGGTGACTGATGTACCTGTTTTTGTTGATGTGAACCAGGGTTGGAAGGACCGCAATTATGCCCTTGAGATGGCGAACTATCTTAGTGAGAGGGGTGCTCTTTTCATTGAGCAGCCTATGCCGAAGGAGCAGGTTGATGACATTGCATGGCTCACTGAGAGGAGTCCGTTGCCGATTCTTGCCGATGAGGCCCTTCAGACGGTTGAGGATCTGCTTCCGATGAAGGGTGTTTATTCAGGTATCAATATCAAGCTCATGAAGTGCGGAGGGATGCATGCAGCCTACAAGATGATAACCATGGCAAGGCAGTTGGGAATGAAGATTCTGATGGGTTGTATGACCGAAACCTCATGCGCAGTTTCGGCCGCTGCTCAGCTATCACCACTGGTTGACTGGGCTGATCTGGATGGCAACCTGCTGATCAGTAATGATGTATATGAAGGAATGACGGTAGTTGACGGGAAGATCACCCTTCCTGAGCGGCCCGGGATAGGAATAGTTGAGATAAAAAGTTAAAAGTTGTAGTACATCATTTATAAAAAGGATAAACTGCATATTGAGAAATGAATTTGTTGTTTTCAGACATATACCTATATAATAACTAACTAATTAACCCTAAATCCAATCACATGAGAACCAAACTATTAATGTTGTTTGCGGTTTTGGGACTGATGCTTTCACAAAGCATTTATGCTCAGCCTAAGACCGTGACAGGGACTGTCACTGACGCCACAACGAATGAGTCGTTGCCTGGCGTCAATGTGATTATCAAGAACACTACCACCGGTACGACCACTGATTATAACGGGGCTTACTCCATCAGTGTCGCTCCCGGACAGGTACTTGTCTTCACCTTCGTGGGGTATGCCAGCCAGGAGGTGACTGTAGGGGCATCAAACAGGATTGATGTGAGATTGAGTCCTGATGTCGAATTTATTGATGAAATCGTGGTGGTCGGTTATGGCACTCAGAAAAGAGTCAACCTGACAGGATCGGTTTCAACGGTAAACGTTGAAAAAACCCTGGAGGCAAGACCTATTGCCGATGCTGCAAGAGGTCTGCAGGGAACGATGCCCGGTCTCAGCGTTGTTATCCCAAGTGGTGAAATTGGGTCTGATCCGCTTATTAATATCCGCGGTCAGATCGGTTCAATAGTGGGTGGTTCATCACCCCTTATACTGGTTGATAACGTGGAGGTTCCGTCACTACAGATGCTTAACCCTGATGACATTGAATCTATTTCAATTCTGAAGGATGCTGCATCTGCCTCGATTTATGGTGCAAAAGCTGCCTTCGGTGTGGTTCTGATCACCACGAAGAAGGGTGCCAGGGTTGAGGGCGTGAATGTAACCTATAGCGGGAACGTCTCATTCCAGAATATCTCGAAGAAAATGGAAATGGCCCAGCTGGAGGCTCTGGAATATTCATTACTGGCCGCTGAACGAATCGGTAACACCGTTACCGGCGCATTCTGGAAGGTCACCCGCGAAGGCTATGAGAAAGCTGTTGAATGGCAGGAAAAATGGGCTGGTGTTGTGAAGCCTGATGATCCCATGCTTTATGGACGTGACTGGTATGTCGACGCTGATAATTATAAAATCGGGCTGAGAACTTATGATGCCTATGATTATATGATCAGGGAGTGGACTCCCACCCAACTGCATAATTTCTCAGTTAACGGCAAGACGGGCAGGACAGATTACAATATCAGCCTGGGTTATCTTGATCAGACAGGTATTATCAAGCCTTCAAAGATAGATGATTTCAAACGGTACAACGGATCTGTCAAGCTTGGCACGGAGGTGACTGACTGGCTGAAGGTAAATGTCGGGATGCTTTATTCCAAGAGAAACAAGAGGCATGCATATTCGACGAGCTCTACTACCGCTGACCCGTGGCTGTATCTATACCGCTGGGGACCGACATACCCGTTTGTTACTGAGGATGGTTTGCCAACCAGAAACCCGGCATATGAAATGTCTGCAGCAAACACAGCCAACCAGGAAAATAACTATACCAGTGTGACCGGCGGGCTTGAAATCACTCCGCTGAAAGACTGGAAAATCATCTTTGATTATACACATTCCAACCTGGAATTCATTACAAAAAGACCGGGTACTTCGTTTGCGGCGCGTAATACCTGGTCAGCTGCAGTGCCTAAACTTGACGAGAATGGTGAAAGGGTATATGTCGACTCAAGTACAGGACAGGTGGTTCCTTCAGGTACCCCCGGCGCCATCCCGGCATATCAGCTGTCAATGTGGTATACGGCTCCCGGCGGAAACCCTGACCATATATACAGGCGCGCTATGAACGAACAGAGAAACACATTGAACCTTTATTCTACATATGCACTTAATGTTCTGGATGACCATCAGTTCAATTTTATGCTTGGAATGAACAGGGTGGGATACGCAGACGCTTACAACTGGTCTCAGACCACACAGCTTATTGATTATTCCAATCCGCAATTTGACCTCGCATACGGAACCATGACCAACAGCGGAGGAGAATACTGGGAATCTCAGCTTGGATTTTATGGCCGCCTGAATTATAACTATAAAGATAAATACCTGCTGGAGGGAAATCTCAGGTATGACGGCACATCCAAATTCCCGACTCATCTGCAGTGGCGCTGGTTCCCGTCATTCTCAGCCGGATGGATAGTGACAGAGGAACCGTTTATGGAATGGTCAAAGCCCATCCTCAGCATGTTTAAGCTTCGCGGATCATGGGGTACTATCGGAGACCAGACGGTGTCAAACTCACTTTATATTCCCACCATGGGAGGATCACAGAGTAACTGGCTTCTTGGTGGAGCTAAACTTTACCAGTTTGCCACCCCGGGTGCCGTTTCAGCTGATGTGACATGGCAGGACATTACCACCCTGAACCTGGGATTCGATGCACGTCTGCTCAAGAGCCGGCTTGGGATCACTCTCGACTGGTTCATCCGTGATACGGAGAACATGATAGTTCCCCAGGAAGGGCTGCCTGCTACATTTGGTACAGGAGCACCTCAGGGCAACTTCGGATCACTTCAGACAAAGGGCTTCGAGATACAGGTTGATTACAATCACCGTTTTCAGAACGGTCTGGGCATCAATCTTACTGCAACACTTTCTGATGCTGTTACCAAAATCACCAAATACGGCTCCACCCAGAGCATAGATTCATGGTATGTCGGTAAGACATATGGTGAGATCTGGGGCTATGAAACAGACAGGCTCTTCCAGAAGGAAGACTTCGTTTATGACAGCGAAGGCAATCTGATCAAAGTTACGGTACCCAACGAGGCCGGTAGCGCCAACTATACAATCTATCAGCTTGCTGACCCTGCAAACGTAGCCATCCAGGGAAGGCTTCAGGCAGGGAATTTCCTCTTCATGCCGGGAGATGTCAAGTTTGTCGATTTGAATGGTGACGGATATATTAATCCCGGTAACAGGCTGATCAAGGGTGCTGACGGTAAGCCTGATCATGGTGATCTTAAGATCATCGGCAATTCCACGCCGCGTTACATGTATGGTTTCCGTGCAGACCTTGACTATAAGGGATTTGACCTTTCGTTCTTCATTCAGGGCGTAGGCAGCAGGCAGGTCTGGGGTAGTGGTTTTCTCGCCATTCCGGGATTCCACGCATCTGACGGAGCCACGCCTAAGGCTTTTGCCACTGATTTCTGGAGGGAAGACAGGACTGATGCATTTTATCCTCGTCCCTACAACCTTGCCGGAAGCAGCACAACACTCAATATGGTGCCTCAGACAAGGTACCTGCTTAACATGTCATACCTGAGAATTAAGAATATCACATTCGGCTACACGCTTCCTTCAACTATTACTGAGAAGATCATGCTCAGCAGAGTGCGTGTCTATGCAGCCCTCGAGAATTTCTTCACGTTTGATCATCTCGGAACACTTCCCATTGATCCGGAAGAGGTACAGGGTTATTCGATGTGGAACAGCTCCTACTATAACATGGGTCGTACAGGTGTTGGTGTGCCTACTTTCAAGAGTGCATCAGTTGGTCTTCAGGTTAACTTCTAAAACTAGAAACAATGAAAGGAAAATTGACAATTATTATCGCTTTGGTAGCATTGTTTTTCAGCGGATGTGAAGATTTTCTCGACAGGCCGTCACTGACAACAATGAATGACCAGAACTACTGGACATCGGAGAATAACCTCCGGCTCTTCGCCAATGGGTTCTATGCAAACTACTTCGTTGGCTACAACTCTGCATGGGGTGTTGACTATGCTCCGCTTCGCGGGTATTATTTTTCCGATGACTTCACTCAGACAGGCAAACAGATAAGCTTTGAGACACAGGCTCCTGCATCTAGAGAATCTACCAGTGAGACTCCTTCGATGCTTTCAACCTATTGCGGGCCTTCATGGAACTTTGCGTACGTCCGCAAGTCAAACCTCTTCCTCGAGAGAATAGATGCGATGAAGGATGTGTACCTCACTGAGGAAGCATACAAGCACTGGAGTGCTGTTGCCCGGTTCTTCAGGGGTTATGAGTATAGCAGGCTCGTGAGTGTCTTCGGTGATGTACCATATTATGACAGGGTGGTAATGGACACTGAACTGGATCTGCTCTATAAGGACAGGGATGACCGCACTATGGTAATGGATGCCGTATATGATGATTTTGCCTATGTCATGGCTAATATGCGTACCTCTGATCTGAATCCCCAGTACCTGAACAGGTACATTGCTGCCGGATTTATTTCACGTTTCATGCTTTTTGAAGGCACCTGGCAGAAGTATCACTTAAACAATGCCGAAAAAGCCAGGAAGTATCTGCAGATGGCTGCTGATGCTGCAAACTATGTAATGGCTTCCGGCAAGTATTCATTCGCCAGTGATTTCCGTTCTTTGTTCGGATCACAGGACCTGGCAGGCAACAAGGAGGTAATCATGTACAGGCATTACGATGCAGCGCTGCAGGTAACTCATCATATTGCCTCATATTCAAACACTACAGAGGGCCAGCCACAGTCTGCCAATCTGGCTCTGCTAAAGTCATTCATCTGTGCTGACGGAGAGGTCTATCAGTCATCCACACTTGCCAATGCTACCAGTCTTGATCTGGCAAACATGATTTTGACTCGTGACCCGCGGTTTGAGGCTACCTTCTGGGACACACCCAGAAAACAGGCTTCGACACTGGTATATTCTGACAAGTTTATTGACAGGGTCGGGCCGAGTTTTTATGGTGGCACATACCCGCCGGAATACGGATCAAATACGAATACCAATGATGCTCCTGTCATGAGACTCGGAGAGGTAGTGCTGAACTGGATTGAGGCAAAGGCTGAACTCGCCACGCTGGGCGGGCCGGCTGTAACCCAGGCAGATATCGATGCTTCTATCAATGCTATTCGTAGCCGCCCGCTTGATAAAGCTGCTAAAGACAAGGGAATCCAGCAGACTGCGGCCATGACACTCGCAGACCTGCCCGATGATCCGGATCGCGACGCCGACGTTCCTGCCCTCATCTGGGAGATACGCCGTGAACGCAGGATGGAATTTGTCTTCGAACACTCACGCCTGCTGGATATCAAACGCTGGAAGAAGATCAACTATCTGGATGTCACCACAAACCCTGATCTGCATCTTGGTTTATGGATGAACTTCCCTGTTGATATGCCCGAGTGGTTGGATGAGTCGAAGATAGGAAAGCTGAAGGTTCAGAGAGCCGACGGTACGGTTATTACCTATAACGGAACAAATGGCAATGAAATGGTTGGGTATTATTTACCTGAAAACATATCAGCCCGTGATGAATTTACTGACAGGGTCTATCTGGCACCTGTGGGCATAGCCCAGATAACCCAGTATGCCGAGAAAGGTTATACCCTTACACAGACACCCGGTTGGTAGGAGTTGTTTGAACATCCTCTGATCAGGTTGTCAGTCAATAAAATCAGAGACGCGCCCCCGCGCGTCTCTGATTTTTATATATCACTTCATAACAATATTCCTGCCTGTTATTGGTAAAAGGGTAAGCTCGTGCGGGAAATTATAAATATTTTTGTTTATCATTGTATAATTGGTGTTTTTTCATTTGTAATCAATTGATGAATTATGGCCAATTCAGTTATGTTTCACCCCCCCCTTTTTTTCATCAGCATTTATGAGTAATTCAGATTAAATGAAAAAGAGAGATTTTCTTACGATCAGCGGTATTGCAGCTGGCGCGCTCCTTGCCGGACGCAAAGCTTCTCCTGCCGATCCGTCAGCGGGCAGGGCCAAAGGAAAGATAACCCTTCCTGATCAGCCCGGAATAGGAATAATTGAGATAAAAAGTAAAAAGTTGTAGGACATCATTCATATAAAGCGTATATTTATGATGTATACCTATATAATAACTAACTAATTAACCCTAAATCCAATCACATGAGAACCAAGCTATTAATGTTGTTTGCGGTTTTGGGACTGATGCTTTCACAAAGCATTTATGCTCAGCCCAAGACTGTGACAGGGACTGTCACTGACGCCACGACGAATGAGCCGTTGCCTGGCGTCAATGTGATAATCAAGAACACCACCACAGGTACAAGCACTGACCCGTTCGGGCACTATTCAATCAGTGTTGCGCCGGGGCAGGTGCTGATTTTCAGCTATCTGGGGTATGCAACCAGGGAGGTGACCGTTGGAGCGGGTAACCGTATCAGCGTTGGCCTCGAGCCTGATGTGCAGATGATAGAGGATGTGGTGATTACCTCAGAGTTCGGGATGAAACGAGTCTCCCGTGCTGTGGGATCATCAGTCCAGAATGTCAGGGCTGCCGATATTGTGGAATCGGGCCGTGATAACTTCATCACTGCCCTTCAGGGACGTGTTGCCGGTATGAATGTGGGTACCACCAGTGGTGCACCAGGTGCATCCACCAACGTTATCCTCAGAAGTATTACCTCAATCTCGGGCAACAACCAGCCCCTCTATGTAGTTGACGGTATACCGATGAACAACAGTACGTTCAACCCCCTTGACATGATCACCAGCTCAGCTGCCGAGACCTTCTCGGTAAGGGATCTTGACTTCTCATCACGCGGGAATGACTTTAACATGCAGGACATAGAGTCCATTACTGTCCTGAAGGGGGCTGCAGCTGCAGCGCTTTATGGTTCTGATGCTTCCAACGGAGCTATCATCATTACCACAAAGAAAGGTCAGCCGGGAAGAGGCAGGGTGTCATACAGCAACACCTTCCGCTGGGATAATGCCTACGGCTATCCTGAGCTTCAGGATAAATATACTAATGGGTACTACGGAACGGCCAACTATTATTACAGTTACCGTTTCGGAGGCAAATATGTTCCGGGCATGGAGCTATATGATAATATCTCGGCAATACTGCAAACCGGTTTTGTTCAGCGTCATAACATCTCAGTTGAGGGAGGTTCAGACAAGGTAACACTTTATGCTTCTGCCTCCACGTTTGATCAGAAAGGTGTCATCAAGACCTCTGACTATAAAAGGTTCAATCTCTCGCTCAATGGAAGGGCAGAGGTAACCAGATGGCTGACCGTGGAATCAATGATGCAATATGCTTCAACTGAAAACAATAAGGTGCCGATAGGCCTCAACTCACCATTGAGATATGCCATGTTCTGGCCTATGGTCTCCGATGTATCAAAGTGGCTTGATCCGGACGGCTCGCATATGTCAAGGCCTGACTATTACCTGGATGAAGACATGCTCAACCCGCTCTACGGGCTTTACAGGAACAAATTATACGATGATTCAGACAGGTTCATCTCCAACGTATCAGCCACCCTTGTGCCGATAGAGAACACATTCCTCCGTGCCCAGGTAGGTTGGGACGTTGGGATGCAGACATATATTGGCACAAAGCATCCATATCATGATACATATCAGGACGGAACAGGTTCCTACAATATTTCAAAGTCAAACTTTTCTGACCCCACCCTGAACCTGCTTGCCGGATACGCCAATACGTTTCTTGACGATAGATTATCAATTTCTGCACAATTCGGATATCACCAGCTTGAGAATGGTATTACACGTTTGAGTACCTATGGTACCAAATTCGCTGTCGTTGACTTCCAGTCGATCAACAACTGTGACCCGCTCTCTATCAGCTCTGTGCAGCGTCATTCGAAGAGAAGGATACAGGCTCTGTCAGGCCAGTTGGAATTAGGATACAACCAGATGGCTTATCTGACTTTCCGTGCGCGTAACGACTGGTCATCCACTCTTCCGGTTGAAAACAACCGTTACTTCTATCCTGCTGTTGAAGGATCATTTATTGTGACCGAGCTTCCCTTCCTGAAGGGTAACAGTACGCTTAACTATCTGAAGCTTCGCGGTTCAATAGCACAGGTAGGGAAGGATGCAGGTCCGCTTGAGATTGACCCGCAGCTTGAACCCACAAACCTTGCCGGAGGTGGTTATAAGTACGGTTTTACCGGTCCCAACAAGAATCTTGTGCCGGAGATGACAACCTCCAGGGAAATCGGCTTTGAAGGCCGCTTCCTGAATGACAGGCTCAATGCCGACTTTACCTACTTCTGGACCCATTGCGATGATCAGATCGTTAAAGGATTCCGTCTCAGCTATGGTACAGGGTTCGTACTCAATAACATGAACGTTGGTACATTTGAAACATGGGGATGGGAAGGTCATATTGACGGTGATATTCTCAGGACAGGATCAGGTCTGAGGTTGAATGTCGGCTTCAACGCAAGCCACACTAATTCGGAAGTTGTTTATCTGCCTGCGAACGTGACTGAGTATTACAATCCCTACACCTGGAATACAGGCAACATACGTAACGGGATTATGCTGGGTTACCCGGTAACTACGATTACAGGTAGGGCGTTCCTCCGCAATGATGCTGGTGATGTGCTTATCAACCCAACTACCGGTTTGCCGGTTGTAAGCGGAGTATGGAGCGTACTTGGCAATCGTGAGCCGAAGCTTCGTTTTGGCATAACCTCAGCACTGAGCTACAAGGGTGTCAGGCTCTCGGCAATGTTTTCCGGCCGTTACAAGGCAACCGTTGTGAACGGAACCAAAAGAGACATGATGACCAGGGGATACAGTATAGAGTCTCTGGAACTGAGAGAGGGACCCCCGGTTGTATTTGAGGGAGTGCTGCAGGACGGCAATGAGAATACGGCAAACCCGACAAAAAACAATATTGCTGTTGATTATAACCTGTTCTCAACCATCTATACCGGCAATGATGAAGACTGGATTGAAGAGAATGTCCACTACCTGAGAATGCAGGAACTGAGACTCTCTTACAACCTGCCTTCAAAATGGCTTGAGAAGACTGGTATTCTTTCAACGGCTAATGTATACCTGGCAGGTAATGACCTCTTTGTGATGACCAACTATTCAGGTATCGATGCAGTTGGTAATACCATGTCAGCAGCAGGCGGCGGTACAGGTGGTGAAGGAATAGATGTGTGGGCCCTGCCTAATCCAAGGGGATATTCAATTGGTGTTAGCCTGACTTTCAAATAATTGATAACCAGAAAAAAGAAAAACAATGATAAAAAAGACATCAATTTCCGTTCTTTTGCTGGCATCGTTCATGTTCATGACAACGAGTTGTGAAGATTGGCTGGATGTCAACAAAAACGTGGATGCTCCAGACTATGTGGAAGGTTATCTTTACCTTGCAGGGATCATCCAGCAATACCAGGGCATGTACTGGGATATACGCGCTACAGGCCCTCTCACTCAGATGATGGGCACATCTGGCTATACCTCTTTTGCAACTCATTATTACAGCGCAGGAAGTGATGCTGCCGGCGAGCAGTGGAGAGTGATTTACTGGCTACAGGGGATGAACCTGGAGAATATGATCAACCAGTCAGTTGAAGCTGAGAACTGGACACTGGCCGGCATCGGATATGCAATCAAGGCATATTCATGGGACCAGCTGACAAAATATCATGGTGAACTGATTCTCAAGGATGCATTTGTCCCCGGGCTGCTTGCACACAGGTATGATTACCAGGATACGGTATATCAGGCAGTCCGCAACTGGGCATACAAGGCCATTGAATATCTCGAAATGCCTGATGCTACCGGCTATGGTACAAAGATCAGCGACAATGACTTTATTTACGGAGGTGACAAAGCCAAGTGGATTAAGTTTGCTTATGGCGTAATTGTGCGCAACCTCACATCCCTTTCCAATAAGTCAGATTTCACTTCTAAATATGCACAGGAGCTGATTACTGCAGCATCAAAGTCATTCTCATCATCTGCCGATGATGCCACAGTAAAGGTTCCCGGAGGAGGGGCCTCAGCAGCACAGTCTGGCTATAACAACTTCTGGGGGACTACCAGGGTCAACCTGTCGCGTACATATTTCCAGCATGAATATGCTGTTCAGGTGTTTACCGGAACAGTACCCGTGTATGATGAAGCAACTGGAAACAAGCTTCCGACTCCTGAAGGAAGTGCTACTCCCTATGAGCTTGCTCCCACACAGATTATCTGTGACACCAATGTGATGGTTGCCGGGCACTATGATCCGCGCGTTGCAGTGAAGCTTTCCACCATTGATGATGCCAATTATGAGAATATTGACCAGATTGATTCCATTAAGAGGCGCAAGTATTACGGCGGCAGTTTTACCTCCACATCAGGGCCTATAGGCAATGCCCCTTCATTCTATGGAAGAAACGCTGTTTCATCAACCGCACTCGATGGAAAGGGACGCTGGCTCTACAGAGACGATGCACCCTATATCCTGATGACATGTGCAGAGCTTAAACTCTGTCTGGCCGAGACATACTGGAAGCTTGGCATGAAGGCAGAGGCGCTCCAGGCCTTCAAGGATGGTGTGGCTGCCGACCTTGAGTTCACAGGTGCACATATCGACGCCGGCGCGAAAGGACAAGCCGCTGGTGGTGACAAGATAACCCCGGCAGTATATAGGGCTGCAGCAGATGAATACCTTGACGGACCCTATGTCAACGGACTTGATATCAATGACTTTACCCTGTCACACATTATGATGCAGAAGTGGGTTGCCCTTTATCCATGGGGAGCCTCCGAAGCATGGGTTGACATGCGGAAGTACCATTATGATATTGCCTATACCGGTGATTATCCTTCAAACGGCAATGGTTGGACAATCTCTACACTTGATCAGAAGTGGGATACGGACGACACAAAGGTTTACAAGGGTCTCTACCTTGCCCCGGCACAGGTTCAGGGCCGCAAGGGTACCTACAATACTTTCAATGATGGTTCACCCTGTTACAGAATCCGTCCGCGATACAACTCCGAATACATGTGGAACAAGCCTTCACTGGAGGCTCTGAAACCCATTTCGGGAATGGCCAACAACTACCAGTGTTCAATACCCTGGTTTGCCTATCCGGGTGAAATGCCAAAGAACTAATCGTCGAACCTGAAAAATCAACGAAAATGAAAATCATAAAATATTTAAGTCTGATCCTGGCAGTGACTCTGATGGCATCATGCGAGAAAACACCGATCGAGTATGATACTGAACCAGTCGGAGACAGGGCTGAATTTCAGCTGCACTATGTGGTTCCGGTGACTGCCGTTGCTGCCAATAACATAACCAAGGTGGAGATCAACGGTCAGTTGTATTCCAACAACAAGTCGACTCTCACCACATACAATGCCATACCCAGCGGTGCGGCAGGAAGATTCTATGTTGTCGCACCCGGTACCGTCAATATCAAGATGTACCAGGGAACCGAGATGGATAACCTGGTGTATGACCAGAATACCACTCTGACTGTCGGAAAGCAGAATGTCTTTGTTCATGATTTCAACCTCCCGCCGGTGGTTATTGACAACGGTTATCCATACATTCGAAGGGAGACAGTGGAGACTGACTCAATGCAATGGGTGAAGTTTTACAACTTCCTTTATGAAACAGAAGGTATACCTACTGATCTCAGGCTGCAATACCAGTACGTAAGTCACCGCACCGGTGAGCTGGTTAATATTGGTCAGCCTGTTGCCTTTGGCGAATCAACCGGGTGGGAACAGGTCCTGATTGTTAAGACAGACCTCGTCTCATCGGGGTCACGCCGTGTGGACTACAAAATCAAGGTTGTTGATGATGCCGGCAACGTGGTGGGAGATCTTCAGGTGATGAACGCCAGCGGCAATTTTGTCAGTTATTCTGATTACTGGACTGGCTATATAGGCAGGCGGGCACATCATATTTACTGCGGCATGAGGGCTGCAAACCCCAGGGCTGCCGTAAGGCTGTTCTACGCTTTGTAGTTGTACAGTTGAAGGTTTTACCCTCTGAGGGTAGAATCAGGGATTGTTACTGCGGAGACACCAGGCAAGGTGTCTCCGCTTTTTATTACTTCCTGTTAAAACCGCTTCTCTCTATCAGGGGCTCTATTGAAGGCTCACGGCCGCGGAAGGCCCTGAACAATTCATCAGGCTCACGGCTGCCGCCTCTTTCGAGAATATTGTGGCGGAAAGAGCCGGCTGTTTCCCTGTCGAAGATGCCTCTCTCACTGAAGAGGCTGAATGCGTCAGCGTCGAGCACCTCAGCCCACT
>ERZ1026814.108-NODE-108-length-71001-cov-7.577123_pt1 | contig 71001 bp, 71 predicted proteins | sample MGYA00520871_ERZ1026814 | MGnify/ENA primary metagenome ERZ1026814 (study PRJEB33270, sample SAMEA104284478) | anaerobic digester metagenome | biome: Anaerobic digester microbiome; feature: mesophilic sludge digester; material: Anaerobic digester biomass | place... | reverse complement strand
ATATGTGTGACTCTGTGTAATGCTGTCTGTGTGTTACGTAGTCCGCGTGATGATCCATGTCTGATGTATGTCGTGTTAACCTATCTCCTGTAAAAAGGGGATAGTTTTTTTTTTGAATGATACGGCGACCACCGAGATCTACACAGAGTAGATCGTCGGCAGCGTCAGATGTGTATAAGAGACAGGTATAGGTATCCTACCACGCTATCCAGCCCCGTCATCAGCTCGTTGCTGATCAAGTATACCCGTTGGTTTTTCACCGCATCTATGCTCTCCCATCCATCGCGGCTTGAGATCTCTTCGATCAACGCCTCGGGCTCATCAGTGCTGTTCCAGCCCCAGTCCAACTCTGAGCTGTAAACGTACTTCATCAAGACCTCTGGATTCTCGGTGATGATCCACTCGCTATCCACATGCGGATAAGCTTCCGACATATTGGCAGCAATGTTCCTGCCGCCGGTCAGTTCAAGCACCAGGCTTCCCTTTGCCCCTTCTCCATATGTCCCAACATCATTTAGACCCTTAAAGCCCGTCTCCAAAAAGACGCTGGGCCGCTCATCCCGGCTCAAATTGTTCACATAATCATCTATCTGCCTTTCATATCCGGAGCGCCATTGAATATACCGGTCCTCTGCCCCATTCGTGCCCAGAATGTAGCTGAGCTTGACCAGCTCCTCCGTCACGAAGTTCGGATCTGTGAACTCCAGGACGACTACGGGTATTCCTGCGGGATCAAGCTTCTCCTCTGCTTCGGATATGGGCGGCCATTTTTCGTAGCTGATTACCAGATCCGGATCAAGGGAGATGGCCGCCTCATAATCCTCTATCTTCCAGCCGCCGACTGATGGCAGATCGGCAAACTCGGGGAAGAAGTAAGTCTTTTCATGAATGGCATTGGAGACGCCGACGACCTTCTCCGTCGCCTTCAAAACCTTGAATGCCTCAGCGGTAAGGCCGCTGGGAACGATGACTCTTTCCACAGGTATATCGATTGACACCGTCCGGTTGGCAGTATCCTTCAAGATGAGATTCGTTTCTCTGCCTGCTACGATGTCCTCGATCTGCGCGATGTCCTCCTGGCCGATATTGCCATCGTTATTGGCATCGGCCAGCTCGCTATATTCCTGTGTGCCATTGATGATCCCTTCAACATAATCGACGTCCCTTTGATCTATGGTATCATCCAGGTTTGCATTGCCATAGATCTTCAGGGTGAGATGAGATCCGCATGCCAGGATCGGCAGTGAGCACAGCATTAACCATGCCAATAGTATCCATATTCGCGTCTTACTAAGCATTTCGATCACCATTTTTTGATTAAAGGAAAGATTAATTGATTTAAGTCTTTCTCATCCGGACAAGGCTGCATTTGATTCATTGCCTCTCAGTATGACGCACCGGCCCAAGATTTATATACAACTTAATTTGTCTAAAAGCCAATTAATTTGACTAAATGGGTGGTAGTAACGTTGAGAAAAAAGGCTTTGCAGATCCTGATCTCTCTTTTATTGCTCATATCAGTATGCTGTGGAGAGACGGTAACCCTGATCGATTTTACTGGGCATCAGGTCGAGCTGTCCGCTCCCGTAACCAAGACAGTATCTCTCTCAGCCGCTGCTTCTGAGATCCTCTGGGCTCTGGATGAGGGAAAAAGCATGGTCGGACGCAGCACCAGCTCCAACTTTCCCCCAATGATCGAGAGCTTAACCGTCGCGGGAAAGCACTCCAACTCACCGGATTTAGAGCTCATCATGGAGCTTGAACCCGAGCTGGTAATTGCCGATACCATGCTCTCGGAGGAGGACCGGAAGGTGCTCGAGGAGGACGGAATTGCCGTTGTCGTGGAAAGGTTCATAGATCCCAATAGGACGCTCCTGGTCATCGAGAACCTGGGAAGGGCTCTTGGAAAAGAGGAGCGCGCTTCTGAGCTGGCGGGCCAGCTGAAAGGTTATCATGATCTCATAAAGGAGAGAATCTCGGGCACAAATTCGGAGGAGAGACCAACCGTGTTCTTCGAGTGGCTGGGAAAGCCGTATCATTCGGCATCTAACGGCACATCCTATGACAACTTCATCGACTTTGCCGGCGGAGTCAACATCGCAGCCAATGAATCGGTCGATTATCCCGATGTCAGCCCGGAATGGGTGATAGAGAAAGATCCTGATGTCATACTTCACATTCTGGGAAGCTCGAAGGACTATACAGAGGAGGAACTAGAGCAGTGGAGGGATGAGATCATATCTCGGCCGGAGCTGCAGAATTCAAGGGCGGTCAAAGAGGGACGGGTCTACGTTTTAAGCGGTACGGTGGCCACGGGAGTCCGCTCTGCGATCGGCGAGCTTTACCTGGCCAAGTGGTTCTATCCCGAATTATTCGAGGACATAGATCCGGGTGTCGAGCATGAGAAGCTCATAAAGGAGTTCTACAACATGAAGCTGGAGGGAGGATATGCTTATCCCTCCAATGCCTGAGATAGCAATGGTAGCACGAAAACAATGTGTGGTGGCATTAATGAGGACAGCCTTTCTAGTTATTATCTGTATCGGCCTCCTTTCCATTACTGGAAGCGGAGAAATGGTCACAGTAGTCGATTTTACCGGACACTCTGTGAGCGTGGATGCGCCGATAAAAAGCATCGTCTCTCTCGCAGGAGGAGCTTCAGAGATCATTTGTGCTCTGGACGAGGGAGCGAGCCTGGTGGGACGTTCGACCAACTCCGACTTTCCTCCCTATCTGGCCACGGTTGCAGAGGTGGGGAAGAACTCCTATTCGCCCGATATTGAGCTGATATTGGAGCTGGACCCTGATCTGGTAGTTGCCGACACAATGATCTCCGACGGGGATAAGAAGACCCTGGAGGATGCGGGAATACCGGTAATGGAGGAGAAATTCATAGATCCCTCCAGGACGATCCTGGTTATGGAGAACCTGGGTCAGGTTTTAGGAAAAGAAAAGCGAGCTCAAGAGCTCGTAGAATTTATCAAGAATTACCAGGATAAAATCCAGGACCAAGTTGCTGCTCTGCCGGAAGAGGACGTGCCAAGAGTCTTCTTCGAGTGGTATGGAACGCCCTATCATACCGTTTCATCCAGCGGTTCTTATCAGAATTTCATAACATTTGCCGGAGGATTGAATGTTGCCGCTGACCTGGGAAATGAATCGAATTCGTATCCTGACGTGAGCCCCGAGTGGGTAGTACAGATCGACCCAGATATAATCCTTCAGTCGGAGCCCAGCACCAAAAACTACACTGAGGATGAGCTGGCCCAGTTGAGGGATGAGATAATGAGCCGGCCGGAGCTGCAGAGCGCAAAGGCGGTAGAAGACGGACGGGTCTTTGTGATGAGCGGCAAGATCACATCGGGAATACGGGCCATAGTTGGTGAGCTTTATCTAGCTAAATGGCTTCATCCACAACGGTTCGAAGATGTGGACCCTGATGTTGTGCACCGGGAGCTCATAGATAAGTTCTATGGCCTTGAGCTGGAGGGGGCTTACGCCTTTCCCTCATCTTCCTTATTAGATATGGAGATCGAATGAGAACAACCACACTGTTGATCGTCCTTGCTCTTCTTCTAGCCCCTGCCTTAGCAGAGGAAGAAGAGAAGATCACGATTACGGACGAAGACGGCCGGAATGTGGCCGTGCCCCTGGACCCCAATAGCATTATATGCCTCTCCCCAGGAGCATCTGAGGTGATCTATGCTCTGGGAGAATCGGATCGAATAATTGCCGTCACAGAGGACTGCGACATGCCTCCCACTCTGCTGGAAAAAGAGCATATAGGAAAGTCCGGTCGCGATGCGGATATCGAAAAAATAATCGAGCTGAATCCCGATCTGGTGATTGCCAAAACTGGGGCTCTGTTCCCTGAGGACATGGAGCAGAAGCTGACAGACTATGGGATTCCAGTGCTGCGGTATCGGCTGCTGCATATCGATGCTTTGATCCCCATGATCAGGGATCTGGGACGAGTTTTGGAAAAGGAGGATGAAGCCCTGGAAATGGCCGACAGGATTTCCGGATACTATGATACCGTTTTGGACCGAACAGAGACGATTCCCGATGAGGACAAGCCCTCGGTATATTTCATGTCAATGGGCCACTTCGATTGGACGGCCAATAGGGATTCAACGGGGAATATCAGAGTTGTCGAGGCCGGGGGCAGGAATATTGCTGCAGATCTGGCGACCAAGGTGCCTCATGTGGACATGGAATGGGTGATCGAGCAAAATCCGGAGATAATAGTCTACTCCATGTCACAGGAGCAGTATAAAGGAACCACACCCACCATTGAGGAGATGCAGGCCAAAAGAGACGAGATTATATCTCTGCCCGGATTTGAGGACATCGATGCCGTCAAGACAGGAAGGGTCTATATCACAGATATAAAGATGGCCAGCGGTCTCTCAGAGCTGGTGTCCATGCTCTATTATGCCAAGTGGTTCCATCCAGACCTCTTCGGAGATATTAATCCTCAAGAGGTTCACGAGGAGCTGCTGCAGAATTACTTCGACATGGATATCGACGGCATCCTCCAGGTTTATCCCGATGCCCCAGCTGATAAGGAGGATGGAGAGGATGCTCTTGGCACGATCACCGATGCCAACGGCACCTTTATTTTTGGCGACCTGACGGCCGGAACATATACCGTCACCGCCTACAAATCGGTGATGGGCGTTTATCCCTATCTGGGAAATGCAACCGTTCAGCTCAAGGAAGATCTTGAGGACCTGGAGATAAGGCTGAAGAGCTCTGATGAGAACGAGCTTGCGAAGTTCAATGAAGCGATCCTGGACCTACCGGATGCAGATGGCAATATGGACATCAAAGGAACCGTGTATGGACCAAACCGCCCCGGCGCCGAGCCAGCCACAATACCTTATGAGGATGCAGAGGTTAAGCTGACTGAATATTCGACGATATAGAACTCCGAGACTAATTAAGTTTCATCATTTTTTATATACTATCTTCAATTTCCCCTTCTATTTTCAGATATGCAGCTCTGAGCTTCTCTTTCTCCTCGTCAGTCGCCTTCCAGTATCCCCTGTTCTCGGCTTCAACAAGTCGCTCCACCAGCTCTGCGGCCACGAATCTGTTGTTCTCTGTAATCCTCTCCCGGGTCATATCGTCAAAAATATAGCGTTCCGCAACCGATGACCAGATCCAGTTGTCCACAATGTGAGTAGTCGCAGCTAGACCCAGGGCATTTTCGACCCTTTTAACGATCTGCTGCGCTCCGTGATAATCATGCTCCAGCATTCCGTCTATCCATTTGGGATTTAGAAGCCTGGTCCTTATGCCCCTGTTCACAGAGCTTTTTAGATCTTCGGTGCGGATGGCCTCGCCGGTGGTGTCGGAGATGAGCATCTGAGGCCTCACTCCGCACGTCCTCCTTACGGCATTGGACAGCCCGCCGAAGTACTCGAAATAGTGGTCCAGATCGATTATCTCTCGATCGTGAGAGTCCCTCACCTGAGAGACTAGCTTGACCCTGGCCAGGTTGTCGCGGTATAGAGAATCGAGCTTGCATGCATGCAGATCCCTGGCATAGAGGTGATTTGCAGACTGGATGAAGACCTCTGCCAGTTCATCTTCAGTCTTCCATATCGAATCCTCGATCAGCGGAAGGATGCGCGTGCCGTATTCCCCTGCCTGCGGACCGAATATTCGGCCGTTGGCCATTTTTCTTGTCGTTTTTGGGTCAAGTCCCTTGTCCTTCAGATGCTCAAGGTTTTCCATCGAGTGCTTTCTGATGTAGTTGAGTTCCAGCGGCTCATCAAGACCGGCAACGAGGTCGAAAGCCTGATCCAAGAGCTCCAGGAGATTGGGGAACATATCTCTGAAAAATCCGCAAATGTTCACCAGGCAGTCGATTCTCGGCCTGCCTAAAACGTCCAGCGGAACCACAGATAGCTTTGGCGACCAGGTCCCTCTGCTCCTCTCGATCCTCACGCCCAGATAGCTGAGTATCTGTCCAACTGTCTCCCCACCGGTTTTGGTCGTCTCAAATCCCCAGAGCACTGTGCCAATGCTCTCTGGATGGCAGCCGTTCCTCTCCAGATGCTCGGACAAGGTATTCCTGGCAATCTCTTCACCCCGCTTAAATGCATTCTCTGTGGGAATTCTTGTGGGATCAAACTGCGTGAGGTTTCTTCCGGTTGGAAGGATCTCGGGAGAGCGGATGATGTCTCCACCATCGCCCTGCTCTATGAACTCACCCCGAAGGCCGCAAATGAAGTTGTCGATCTCAGCCTCGTTATCTGAGTAGCTTTCCAAAAGCATTATGCCGTATCTCAGGGCCTCTCTCAGTTCAGACCTTCTTTCAGACGAAAGAGCACTTTCCTCGACCGCCTCATCTAACGATCTTTCCAGACAGCATTCCACTATACTTGTGCATCTCCTGTCCACCTCCGCAAGCTGAGGAACATAAGAGGACCTATCCATTAAGACAGAGTCGTAATCCAAACCATCCTCCTCTGCAAAGATACGATTTATCGACTTGATGTCTCCTCGATCGTATCTCAAAACAAATTCTAAGAAACGCTTCAGATCTTCCTTTTCATATCCCTCCCCCAAAACATGCAGGCCCTTGGGAATTATGCTTCTTTTCATCTCATAAAGCTCGTCGTGGATGCGATCTATATCATTCTCCTCGAAGTGAAGTGCCTGTGCAGCGGCCAGTATCCGTTCCTTGATTCGAGAGCATGATTCTGGGTTCTGGACTTTTGCCTCTCCGTGTTCGTCTATTAAGTTCTGCAGCAGAACATAATCCTCATACAGGTCGGAGGATGTGAAGGGCGGATTGTTGTGGCTGATAATAGTGGCGTAGAGCCTTCTCTTGGCTATAACTGCCTCAGAAGCATTTGTCACATGGTAAAAGTAAAGGTGGGGCATGTCACCTATTAGCAGGTCCGGGAAGCATGAGGCACTCATTCCCACCTCCTTTCCTTTTGTGAATTCGGCCAGGCCGTGAGTCCCAACGTGCACGATTGCATCTGCCCTCCAGACTGTCTCCAGCCAGCGGTAAAAGGCGATATACTGATGATGAGGCGGCTTTGTCTTATCATGAGACGCTCCAGATAGATCCTGTCCCTTCAATGGCGGTCTCGCGGGCTGAACCCCCAGGAATACATTTCCCAGCTCGATGCCGGGAATGAGGATCTTCTCTCCCGAGGTCATCACAGTGCCAGGAGCATCACCCCATGCCGAGGTAACGTCGTCCTGCATTTCCTCTGGCAAAGAATAAAAGTAGTCTCTATATGCACCCGCACTAAAATAAAAGCTATTCTTGAGGGTTTCTTCAGCGCAAAGCCACTGGCCAGAGTTTACAATCGCCAGGTCTTCAAAGAGATCGTGCAGCTTTCCTTCCGGCACATCGACTGCAAATCCTTCCTCTGCCATCCTCTTTAAAAGGCATTTTATGCTCTTGAAAACATCCAGATAGGAGGCACCGCCCAGATGGCCTTCCCCAGGCGGATAGCTGTAAATGATCAAACCTATGCGCTTCTCTCTGTCTGGCTTATTTTTTAGCTTAATTTTATTCTGTATTCGGGAGCAAATTCGATTCACCCTTTCTGGGATCGGTACGACCTCCCGGACAGAGCGGCTGCCGTTCTGCATGACATCTACTCCGCAACAGGGAATTGGCTCAATGCTGCCGTCCAGCTCCGGCCAGATTACCGACATTATGGTCTCCATGGGGTTTAGGCCGGTTGGAGACCGCATCCAATCCCCGATCTCTCTTTTGAGCATTGATGCAGGCGTGAAGAGAGGAGCATTGATCTCTTTGAGAATCTCTCTTGAGAGCTGATGATTTCCTCCCAGCGGCCCGCCGTTTAAGCGGAACATTGTAAGATTTACAAGCGCATCCGTTATTGGCTGACCATTTAAGAAGAAAAACCGTCTCATGGCATGCAGATTGTTAATGCCGTCAGAGTAAACGGGAATTATATTTGCCTTCCTCAGAGACGAGACAATGGCCTCTACTGTTGACTTGCACTGATCAAAATACCTGCCGCCATAAAAGAGAATGCCGATTGTGGGAAGGCGATCATCAAATCCTGATTTCTTTAGATACTCCTCAAGATCTTCAAAGTAGCCGTGCAGAGGATGATATAAGCCGAAATCGGGCCTTTCTATTGGGTCTTTGGCTGGAGGAAGGGAGACATGCAGGTATTCGCCCAGCAGAAGGATTAGTAGATTCCTGTAATTTTCCTGGCCACCATATTTCCAGTATCTTGTGAATTTTATGTAGTTTCCGGCGTCCTTCATCGGTCCCACAGGCAGGACCTTCCCGCCGGCCTGCACCATCTTCAAGGCCATCTCCATCGTCCTGCGTCCCTTATTCATTCTCCTTCGAAGGGCTTCAGGGTCCTCATCATCAGGCCGACCCTTCATCTTTATGCCGGCCATCCTCTCAGCCAGCCATCCCCCCTGAAAGCTTCCAAGCCTTGTGAGCGGCATTATTTGCTGAAAGGCCCTGCCCATGGGCACGACCAGGCTGACGACGACATTCTTCTCATCCTTGAGGCTGCAGGAAATGACCTCAATCGCCTGCCCTCCTGCACCCATTAGATCGATCAGAACGGCATCGGCAGACTTGAGGTCGCCTGTGAATTCATCTACTACGACCTCTTCATTGTCGATCTGGCTTGGATGGTAGATCCTGAGATCAAGGTTCAGTCCAAACTCATCCTTGAGATCCTCCGAGGCCTTGATTAGGCTTGGGACGAGAATTGGGGAGACTACGACAACCTTCATACGAGATCCTCAAAAGTCTGCTTTCAAACGTAGCAAACGTACCTGTAGAAGTCTTTCCTGTCTGGAAAGGAGATCGCACTGTGAGGGCACTTTATCTCGCAGCCGCTGCACAGCATCACGCATTCATACGGCCTTGAAACCGTGATATTGTCCTGGCCATCCTCTTCAAAGACGCCTTTGGGACAGAACTTCAGACAGACTTTGCAGCTTTGGCATTTCCGATGATCGATGGTTGGATACCACTCGATCTGGCCCCTGGGAACAGTAAAGCGACGCCTCTGTTTTACCTCCTCCATGATCTTTCTGCGTTTATTATCGTCGTTTCCAGCCAGCAGCATTTTGAACATGACCTGGACCTTCAGCTGCAGCGGCATTGTGGCCATCATTGCCTGGCCCATCTTTCTCATGGCCGTTTTGTCCTTCGTCACAAGCATAATTAATCCTTCATTAATAAATTATATTTTTTAATTATGCATAAAGATGGGAAGCTGTCTCTATCCTCAGACCGCCTCATTCGCAGGATAGGCCCAGCATCCCTTCTCCATCACTCCGTAAAACGACGAGAGCATCTCTTCATGTACTGCTTCTGGATCAATATCCTGGAATAGCAGAGGATGGAACCATTTGGCAAAATACAAGAAACCCACGATCTGCCTGGGGCCGGTAACGATCCCTGAGTCGATGATGCAAATCCTGTCATCTTTGACGGCCTCTATCTCATCGAAACCCGGCTGGGAGATGACAAAATCCCTGCGCTCTTTGAGATCATCCAAGGATGGAGAAACCGACGCATTGGATTCGGACTGCCGAATATGATGATATACCATTACATCCGGATTCTGCTCGATGATCCATTCAGGATCCACCTCTGGCACACTGCCGAACAAGCCAGCAGCGATATTCCGTCCTCCTGCTTCTTCGATGCTCTTTCCCATGTCGCTTCCTTCGCCGCAGGTCCAGGATGTCTGGCCCATGATCATGTAGTAGACTCTTGGCCTGCTCTCTTCAGGTAGATCCTTCAACCGATCCATGGCCAGATTGTAATAGCCCTCGATGAAATCGTGAAGCTCCTTTGCTCTTTCCTCTTTGCCAAGGATTGCCCCAAAGTCGTCGATCATCGGCAGTATCCTATCCACATGCAAAGCCCAGTACTGAAGGACGGGAATGCCTGCCTCATCCAGCTGCTGTCTCACATCCTCTTTTAGTGGAGGCACTCCTTCTACTACCAGATCAGGCTTTAGGGCGATGATAGGCTCAGCCTCCAGGCTCAGGGCCGACCTGCCTAAGACCTCCTTTTCCAGGAGAACAGGAGGCATTGTGCATGCAGAGGTAACAGCTACTATGCGGTCCGAACAACCAAGGGCGCATATCAACTCTGCTGCAGCTGAATTCACGCAGACAATTCTATCCGGGCACAGCGGAACCTCGACCTTCTTTCCCATCCCATCAGAGATCATCACCGACCTATCATTATCCGCCGTACTTGCCGGATGAACCTGGCAGCAGCCAAGAGAGATTGACAAGATCAGCGATGCTAGGAGAATGATGTCTTTTACCAAAAGGCCTTCCTCCTTTTCATGAACAGATACAGAAAGAATGGCACTCCCATAAAGGCGGTCATGATCCCCACCGGCAAAATGACCGGAGCCATGATGGTCCTGGCCACCGTGTCCGCACCCAATAGCAGCAGGGCACCGAAAAGCCCTGATGCCGGAAGCAGGAACCTGTGATCTCCCGACACAACCATCCTGGTAATATGAGGAGCCACCAGGCCGATGAAGCCGATGGTGCCGGTAAAGCAGATCACGCTGGCGGTGATCAGAGCGGCCAGCATCATTCCCGAGACCCTTACCAGCTCTACGTTGACCCCCAGGCTCTTGGCGGTCTCGTCTCCGGCTCCCAGGGTGTTGATGTCCCAGGAGAGCCGCATCAAAATCAACGAGCAGAGCACCGTCACCAGGGCGATTATGCCCACCTTGTCCCAGGAGGAGCGACCGAGGCTGCCCATCATCCAGAAGACCACCTCGTGAACCTGCTCTGCATGGCCCACATACTGCAGAAATGAGGTCATGGCGCTGAAGAGGTACATGATGGCGATGCCAGCTAGGACCATGGTCTCCGGGCTGATCCCACGGTACTTGGCCAGGCCGTAGACCGCTAAAGAGGCCATTATGGTGAAGATGAAGGCATTGCCGACGATCAGATACTCGCCGCCGATGAAACCTGCTCCGAGAATTATCGCCAGCGATGCCCCAAAGGAAGCAGCAGAAGCGATTCCCAGAGTAAAAGGACTGGCCAGAGGATTTTTGAGAATGCCCTGCATGGCTGCTCCTGCAATGGCCAGCCCCATCCCTGCAAAAATGGCCAAGATCACCCGGTGCAGCCTCAGCTTCCAGACGATGGTATCCAAGAAGTCTGTGGTTTGAAAGTAGTCAGGAAAGAACCTGGCCAGTATGCAGGAGTAAACCTGAAACGGTGTTATATGGGCCGAGCCAAGCGTCACTGCGACTCCTGCCAGAGCCACTATTCCCAGCAGCGCAGCGACCAAGACCAGGAATTTGCGTTTCAGGAATCTAGCGTACTCCTCCTTAAGATCCATTTCCGGCAAGGCTATGGCAGCATGAGATCTCTCCATTTAAAGCACCACATCTTGCTCTCTAGGAAGCTGCCTCTTGGTTTGGCTTGCCAGGCGATGGAGCGGTGCTGTTGCGCCATTCCCCTCCATCCGGGATCCGGGCAAAAGAGACATCCTCTGTTGCGGCATCATACTCTTTTTCGTCCACCAGGTCTCCAGTGGGATCATACAGCATTATAGCGTCACCCTCATTTCCCTGATATACGCCGCTCTCAGAGACGAATATGACCAGGAATTCTCCAGGGCCTATCACAGTCCCATTGGGAATCGAGTACTCTGTGGGCGTCGACCGGAATACCTTATCTTTAAGAGAGTATCCGCTGACATCCACGGACTCGTTTCCGGAATTGTAAAGCTCTATGAATTCATCATCCATTCCCCCAACCTGTCCGTTGTCGTTCCAATCCGTGGCTGGATTGGCCAGCATCTCATTGATCAGCACATCAGCACCAGCCAGGTTTACCAGCAGGAGCATCGATAGCAGATAGATTGAATATCTCAATTTAAAGCCTCCTAAAATATATTTTATAATTAATTATTTAAATTTGGCAAAGGCTTCCTTGGTATGCCCAACGAATATCTCGACTATGCCGTCGTTCTCACCCATTCCCAAGAGATTGTAGTCGATCTCGAATCCTTCCTTCTCCAGCATGCTCTTCCAGGATTCGGACTCATTGCCGGTGAGATCGTTTAAAGCGTGATCTCCTGCCACGACCATGAAGGGGATCAATCTCGCTTTCTTCACGCCCGATTCATTCAGGCGGGCCAGCACCTCATCGTAGCCCGGATATCCCTCCACTGTGCCCAGGAAGACGTTCTCGTGATCCTCTGCCAGTATGTTGGCCATCTGGGAGTAGGCGCTGTTTGCCGAATGCTCGGTTCCATGCCCCATATAGATCACTGCCATCTGCCCGGCATCTCTGGGGCTGGAATGAGGAGTTCTCTCCGTTCCAGTGGTATTCTGCTCAAACTGGCTGGCAAGAGCTCTGGAGACGTTGCGATAATCCACTAAATTCATGAGCAGGGGCTCGCCAAGGACCAGATTCCGAAAGCCGAACTTTCCCTCAATCCCCCTTACGCTCTCTACGATGTTGGCCAGGTCGTGGAACTCCTCGCCAGGTATCACATGCAGCGACTGGACTACAACATCAGTATAACCTTCATCGTTGAGATGAGCAAGGGCGGTGAGAGGGTTATCTATGGTGACATTATCCCTATCCAGCAGCTTTCTCCGGATATAGTCTGAGGTGAAAGCGATCCTTACCTCCGCCTGGGGAAATTCCTCCCGATAGACTCTCTCTATGTTCTCGTAGGCTGCCTGGGCCTCAGGATAGCTGGTGCCGAATACCACCAGAAGTATAGCCGGATCTTCCTTGGCAGGCCTGTCCATGGCCCCGTATGAAGGAACCACAAACGCCACGGCGATCAATGCCGCCAGTCCTAATGCTATCTTTCTCATATGACGCACCTATTCAAATAAAGTTTATTTAAAACAAGAGAATTGGTTATAACATAAAAGAGTTGCGCTGAATTGATCTGATATAAAATTTTTCAAATTGTGAAAAAACGTTGTTCATCGAATAGGGCTGGAAAATAGAATAGAGACCGACTACCGGCAGGAGAGCGGCCAGATGGTCTCTAAGGCTTGGACTGCAATCTCTCGATCTGAGCACGAACCGCTTTGAGCTCCTCCTCCAGATTCCTAACTACTGCCTCCAGATAGTCTCTCTCTTCCTCCGGGGTGGTCTGGCGAAAAGGCTCTGCTGGGATGTATCCATAACCCCTACCATAGCCCATGCCGAAACCGGCTGCCCGGCGACACCAGGGATTGTAATATCCTGCTGCTCTATTCCCACGAGAGCCCATCCACCAGGGCCCCGTACAATCTCCCCATGGCATATGTTTTGCACCTCAATAGTAACTTATGAGATAATATATTTAAAGATTTCTGTTTCGCAAGGTTGAAATACCGCGCCATGCATAACAGACGAGCATGTCTCCCTGTCGAGGAAGAAGAAGGGGCCGGCGCTGGATATCAGAGGTCCCTCAGGTAAGGAGCTTTTTGCCTGAGGGCTGCCCCAGAGTGGAGGCCGTATCCATAACCTTAGAGGAGCTGGAAGCGGTGCGACTGGTGGACCTCCTGGACCTGGACCAGGAGGAAGCAGCATTCTACATGGGAATATCCAGGAAAGCCTTCTGGAATGACCTGATGAACGCCAGAAGGAAGATAGCTGCGGCCCTGGTCTACGGCATGGGCCTGAGAATCGAAGGAGGCAGCTTTGCCCTGCGAGGAGAGGAGGCATCAACGACCGCGGACTCCCAGGAACACCACAAGGAGATGGCGCTGATGGAAAGGGAGATCGCCCTCCTTGGGTCGAGGCTGGAACACCTCAGCAGCAGAGTGGCCTCCCTGAAGGGCGAAGAGATGACCGATTCTGGGCCAGCGTCGAAGCCGAGATCGGTCTCGAAAGAGGCCGATCAATGAATAGCTCATCCTTTCTAAGGCAGTCATCCTGCCTTTTTCACCTCTATCACAAAGCCGTCTTCCACTCCCCGCCCTGATTCACTCGCAGAGAGGAGTATTGTTGAGCATAGCTCACGGTCTCAGTCCAGTTCTTATGGAAGGGCGTCCACTGCATTGCAGCCAGAGAGCTTACTCTGAACTCAGAGCTGCGGGGCTCCTCGCTGGGCGGATATCCTCCCCGGGGATAGACCGCTAAGGAACCCAGGTATGGATTCTTGCCCAGATGAATCACATCGGGGCGTGAATAATTCAAATAAGGATAGCTCTGGCTATGGGAAGGAACGGGCATATAGAATATCGGATCTGAGAAATAGGGTAATATCGAGCTGCGGTCGATCGGTCCCACATATCCGCCCTCCAGCCAATCGGCTGATGATGAGCCGACCAGGAGGGAAAGAGCAGCAAGCACCGTTAAAGGAAAAAGAATTCCGCCATTCATAATCATTCTCACCTCTGGCCATTAACGCGCCTATTAGATTTAATCCTATTTCTCCAAAGAATTAAATAGAAGCTCTCATAGGCTCTTTATTCTGCTGATGAGAAAGAGATCGAGAATAACCTGGTGTTGACATGAATCCATCCCCCTCAAATAAAAACAGCAATGATAGCTGTGACGGCGTTTGCAGCTCATGCGCCGAGAAAGAAAAGTGCGATGACCCAAAAGCCCAGCAAAATAAGATCAATGACCGACTGAGCAGGATCGGGTACAAGATCGCGATTGCCAGCGGAAAAGGCGGCGTGGGCAAGAGCACAGTTACTGTGAACCTGGCTGCCGCCCTAAGAAGCCTGGGCTATAAGGTGGGAATCCTTGACGGCGATATCACCGGCCCGGATATACCCAAGCTCCTGGGAATCGAAGACCAGAAGCTAGTGGCCGGCCCGTCAGGCCTTGAGCCTGCGGATGCCGGGGGCATCAAGGCCATCTCCATGGCCCTGCTCCTGAAGAGCCGGGACTCGCCCGTGGTCTGGCGGGGCCCCATGAAGATGGCGGCCTTAAAGCAGTTCATAGAAGAGGTCAACTGGGGAGAGCTGGACTTCCTTTTGGTGGACCTGCCCCCAGGAACCAGCGATGAGCCCATTAGCATTGCCCAGCTCATTCCGGGTCTTGACGGGGCGATCGTCGTCACCACCCCGCAAGAGGTAGCGCTCCTGGATTCTCGCAAAGCAGTCAACATGTTCCTGATGATGAATGTGCCCATGCTGGGCATTGTGGAGAACATGAGCGGATTGATCTGCCCCCACTGCGGCCAGAGAATTGAGGTATTCAAGACGGGTGGAGGGGAAGAGGCAGCCAGGGAGTTGGGTGTGCCATTCCTGGGAGCCATCCCCCTGGACACGGAGATTGGAAGCCTGGGAGATATGGGAAAGACCTTCGCCAACAGCAAGACAGCTGCCGCCAAGGCATTCGAGGAGATCGTAAAGTCTATTCTGGACCGTCTGGAAGCCCAGCAAGCGAAGTGACCACTCCCACCAATAAATTGGCGAGCATCTAGGCTTTCGCCACAGACTGTAGCCCCAGTCTGAGAATGTTTATAGCGGCGTTATGGTCCCTGTCCAGAGTCAGACCACAGAAAGAACATCTGTGGACTCTTTCTGATAGATCTTTTTGAACCACTTGACCGCAACCAGAGCATATTTGAGATGTGCCATTGGGATTCACTAGTTCGACACGTTTACCGGCCCATTCTGCCTTGTAAGACGTGGTAGTTATCAGTTTGTTCCAAGCAGCATCTGTAATATGCTTTGCAAGACAATGATTCTTGACCATGCCCTTGATATTCAAGTCTTCGAAGGCTATCAAGTCATAGGATTTAACCAGAGATATGGAGAGCTTTTGAACAAAATCATCCCTCTTGTTGGTAATTCTTTCATGAACCCTATGAACCACTTTTAAGGCTCTAGCCCTTTCCGGTGTTCCTTTTTCTGCATTTGATAGCTTTCTCTGAGCCTTTGCCAGAGCATTTTCTTCATGAACAAAGAATCTTGGATTATCTACCTGCTCGCCATTGGATAGGGTGATGAAGCTTTTTAAACCCACATCAACGCCTATTGATAATCCCGTCTTAGGAAGAGGTTCATCTGGTTCAACTTCAACCAGGAAGGATACAAACCATTTCCCAGTAGGCATTCTTCTGATATTAAGCCTCTGGATTTCTCCATCTACAGCTCTATGAAGCTTGATCTTGATATCTCCGATCTTGGATAACCATAGTTTGCCAGGCTTCAGGGAAAAGCCTGATTGAGTATAGGTGAAGCTATCGTACCTGCCATAGCCCTTGAACCTGGGATATCCTGGGTTTTCTCCTGCCTTGACTCTTCGGAAGAAGGCTTGATAGGCCAAATCAACTCTTTTGACGACTTCCTGTAGAACCTGAGAATGGACTTCCTTCAATTCGGGCTTTTCTTCTTTCCATCCTGGCAAAAGCTTCTTGGTATCGTAATAGGAGAGAGATTTGCTTTCTTGCTCGTAAGCGTTCATCCTGATGGCTATTACTTCGTTATAGGTCCATCTGCAAAGCTCCAAGGCGTCATCCATCTTGGTTCTCTGAGATTTTGTAGGATAGATCCTATAGCGAAGCACCTTCAGCAAATCACTTCACCTTTTGCATCTCTACATAGCGTTCTATTACATCTTTGGTCGCATCTCCACAGGTGCCAACATAATAAGACGGATTCCAGAGATGTCCATCCCAAAGCTGATCTCTTAGTTCAGGATGCTTTTCAAAGAGCTTCTTTGCCGTAATGCCTTTGAAGATCTTGGCAATGTTAGCAGGAGCAAATATAGGATGAGCCGTCACAAAGAGGTGAACGTGATCGGGCATAATCTCCTGATCGATCAATGTAATACCCTTCTGCTTTGCTATCAATTCATGCAACCAATGAAGGTCTTCGGCGATTGAACCAATAAGAACCTTCCTTCGATACTTTGTTGACCATACGAAGTGGTAATACACATTATAGACGCATCCTCTTGCGCGTATCCAATGCCCTTGTTTATTCATACTGAACTATACATATGGTGACCATATACATATATATCTATCGGTAGGCACGGGCTGTATCCCGCCTTTGAAAAAGCGGGGATTAGCCCTGAGTTCGTCCTAAAAAAAAAAGGAGCTCGGATAGAGAGGGGGATGTGTCGGTCCATCCTCTTTTCTGGGGCAGCAACCCTTAATTTTCTTTCTGAGTCACAAGATATTTAATTGATAAAGCTAATTGTTATACTGTCAAAAAGCATAGATAATTTTCCAAGGAGGTTTCGAAAATGGACAAATTTCTGGGCATAGTAGAGGGTGGCAGATTCTCGATTTTGTTGCCCCGCCCTCAATGCTGCACCGTCAGGCTTACACGAATAATGAAGCCGGCATCCATAGCTGAGGAGTTGGTAGCATCACATGAGATAAATCTGGCTGAATACGAAGGCAAAGCCATTATGGTAACCGGTTCTCTCCCTGAGCACAAGGGATGGCTATACGAGGCCTCAGTGATAGACCAGTCCGGCCCTATATTGACCGAGGTCGTTAAAGAGCTGTTCAGATAGAGCCCGCTTATTCTGGGCTCGCAATCGATATTTCCTATCTTTTTTGGCTTGACTGCAAGGCCCATCTCCAGCGCAGATCGACCAAAATCATTAAATATTTAGTCGTATTAGCTCTTAATTAGGCCTCACGCAGGCGGTGTTGTAGCCAGACACAATCGAATAAAAGCCGGCACAATTTCAAATGCTGAAAGGATCATCCTCCCAGGACAAATGTGTCGGCCCACCCTCCTTAACTGCATCCGCCGTCTGGAAAAGAGCATATCAAGGCACGAGCGAAAATGATACGAAGGAGGGCGCATTTCTTGTCATAGGTGATTATATGCCATATGAAAAGAATAACGTAATTTTAATTTGCATGGCAGCGCTTGCCGCATGCCTGCTTCTCAGCACTGCATCTGGACAGGCGGATTTCCTGGAAGGGGGATATGTCGCCAGCGGTGATCGTTCCATGGCCGACCCAGGTATATCCGGCATGCTTCAGTGGTTGGATCGGCCAGTCAATCTGCCATGGTACAGCTCCGATTCCAGCTTTTATAAGCAAGCAGCACCAGCTACCACCTTCACTCCCTATAAGGAGTACTATACAGCCCTTGGCTCCGCCGCCGGGACTGCTGCTGGCAGCGGGATCATAAGCAATCCAGCAAGATATGATATCGCAGAGAAATCCCCTTCAAGCGTTTACTATGGTAGCGGTGCAGGATTGCCATTCTCTCAGTACTCAGCCCAAGTGCAATCCCAGACTAACGACCTGTGGATCCAGGGAGAGACCAACTGGACCCAGTATGTGATATGCCCCACAGGAACCTGGTTGCAGCTCATCGCCCACGCCCCGGCTGCGGGAACCGCAGGCTTCTATGAGATGGTGCAGACGGATACCACCAGCTCGAAGTTCAGCACATATCAATTCGGCCAGGGCTACAACAGCATGAACTTCCAGGCAAATGAGATCGGAAGGCATATGCTCTACTTCGTGATAGAAAGCCAGCCAAGCAATGTGATCATCATAGATGTTCTGGCCCAGGCATAAAGACGGATAATAAGGTAAAACGCGCTGGATAGAGAATAAGCAAATTGAGGGCATATGAGACCGACTGAGGCTCACCCTCTTTTTTATCGACTAAAAAGAGGGCAATTGACCTCCTTGAAAAACATCGAGAAATACGCTGAATACTATCGCTACAAAAAAAGAAAAATGGTGCGTAGGTCTCTTGACCTACACAGCTGGCATGACCAGGGATCTGTCGCCTGCAGCGCGGAACTCGCGGGCTCCACCCTTGCCGAAGCAAGCGCGGACATCTGCCCAGTCGAATACCATGCCGGGGTTGGAGAAAGTTACCTTGATCAATGGGTTCACAGCGAAGGCATCCATGCGGCCTGCGTGTGCGGCGCTGGAGATACCGGCGTACTCGCCCTGGTGTCCTACGTTCATGGCGTAGTTGGGGTAGTTGGCTCCCCTCAGCTCGAGTGGATTGCCCTCGTCTGACTGGTAGGAGAATACGTTGGTTGGACCGCACTGATCCTGCAGGTCGTAGCCGAAGAAGCCCAGTCTGCCCCAGCCTTCCTTGTGCAGGAGCATGGAGAGGTACCAGCCGGCAAGGCCTACCTGGCTGTGGCCAGAGGCGATGGCGGAGGTGATACCGGATGCTGCTGCCAGAACGGAAGCCCTCTGGGATCCACCGAAGTGATCCTCGAGCAGAGTCGGGAATGCCTCATACTGCTCCATACCGTAGGCGTTGACCTCAGTGGCCAGCTCCTTGGCGGTATCCAGCAGCTTGGGTGCCTTGGCGAATCCGCCGAACTTGTCGTTGGCGAAATCGACGCCGTAGTAGCAGAAGTCGTCCAGGACATCGTTGGTGTATGCAGCAGTGGCGTACTGGGTGAATCCGACACCGCCGGACATGTAGCTTCCCAGCCAGATCTGGTCATAGAGCGCGGCGCCTGCGGCGACTACGTTCAGGGAAACCTTCACTGGATCGGCTGCGGCCACACGGGATGTCTGGACCATATCGGCCAGGAACCCGAAGGACAGTCCACCGGGATTGTTGGGTCCGCGAGCGCGCCTTGCGGGCAGCATCTCGGACATCTGCAGAACAGCAGCGTGCTTGGCAGCGTAGGCCAGGTCAGCCACAGCGGCCTCACCGGCGCACATGTTGTAGGCATCGATGAAGGTCATACACAGCTGCATGGCGCTCCACCTGGAGGTGGTGCCGCCGTCGCAGGACCTGACCACAATGGTCGGGACGTGGATGGCCTGCCAGGAGGTCTTGCCGATAGCGGCCTTGAGGGCCTCTGCCTGATCCTCGGGGAACATCTTGTTGATGTTGATCAGGTACTGGTCATCGATCTCATCAGCCAGGGCATCGTCGCCGGTGAATACACGAACGTTGCAGTCATCTACCAGGCCGGGGTGGGTCTCCACCATGTGCTCCTGGACCACGGCTGCGCCGGGCATAGCGTGGTTGAGGATCTCCAGGTAGTTGTTGATGGTCTCAGGTGTGACTTCCTTGCCCAACCTCTTCTGCAACACCTCATGGGCCATGTCCAGACCGACCACGATGGTCCTTCTGACATCATCCCACATCTGCTGCATGGCGGGGTTGTTGACGAAGTGCAGATCGTCGCCCTCTACCACATACTCAGTTCCAGAGAGCTTGTAGGGAACGAGCTGCCTCTGTCCCAGGGGAATACCGCCAGCGTGCACATAGGGGTTGTAGCCGGTCATGCCGCGCTTGCCCTCGAGCTTCTTGGCGTACTCCATGAACTCCCTCTTGCGGGCGTTCTGTTCAGGGCCCAGTCTCTTGTACTCGGTCTTCTGGCCTGCGAGGTCGAAATCCTTTCCGAACTTCTTGTTAAGTGCTCTTACGAATAGTTTCTTTGTGTGTTTAACTGCCATTTATATCACCCCAGCTTACTCCGGCCTGAATCCCCACTTGCTGCGCAGCTCCCACATATGATGCAGTGCGTCCACTGCCTCATCGTACTTCCTGGCGCCGACCTTTCCGCACATGGGAATGCCGTCTGCCCTGAAGATAGTGGTTCTCTTCTTGGCCTCGGCCTCGGACATGGGCTTGCCCAGATTGATCTTTCTGTCCAGTGGAATGCCGACCTGATCCTTGACAGCATAGACGTTTCCGTCGCTGCCCATCTCTGTCCTGGCCAGCATATCGAACTGCATTCCGTTCTCTTCCAACCTCAAGGAGTGGCCGTGCACAGTGCAGCCCCTCATGGAACAGAGGGCGACATCGGTCATCTCGCTATCGTACTGAGCCTTGGTGTAGGCCTCAATATCTCTCTCCCTGGCCTCGATGATCTGTCTGCCGGATAGAGTGCCTGGGTCGCAGCCCTTGCAGTTGATGGCTCCCCAATAGGACCTCCAGTATGGAATGGATGGTGCGAAATACATGGAATCGGTCCACTGGGAGTACCTTACACGGTCGCCAGCAGCAGCGCCTGCTGTCGGGGCGACGATCTGTCTTATGGGGCAGTCTGGCTCGCCCATCTCTTTGAGTGGTGGGTGAGTGCTTGAGTAGTCAGCACCAGGGGCCCTGTGGCCCATAACTGCTACAACATCAGCTTCGGGAATATCTCTGAGCTTCTCGAGGTTGCCGGACATATGCTTCCTTCTGTTGATGCCAACAGAGGTGCTTCCGGGATAATATTGTGGTGTGTATGCCATATTTTATCTCTCCTCATCATGAACGGCCACGTTTTCCTCAGACAGTATGGCCAATCTATCTTGTTTGGCCTTAGGATCGATAAGCCCTAAGATGCGCGTGTCCTCCACCTTGCCATACTTGGCATAATCGGTGATGGTTTGCCTGGTATGAAAGAACTTTCCGCGTCTGATCTGGAAGGATATGGGCAGCGCTCGCTCACACGCTGCCTTAAGACCCTCATAGTATTTCTCGCTCTCCAGCTCGAGCCTGATCCTCCCGACCTTTACGCTGAGTTCAAAGGCCTGCCCGCCCACCTCGATGAGAAGATCTCTGTTCTCATCTATGGGTGAGCCCCTTCCAGGGCCATAGGGCACGCTTCTAGGAAGATTGGGGCCATGGATTGTGATCCTGATGATGCCCCCATTTCCATAGATCTCGTTCAGCAGCTTCTGTGCCGTAGCAGGCAGCAGAAATCTGCTGGGGATTATTTCTACCTGTATCGATCCCGTGTCTGATTCTGTGACCATTTCTTCCGCCTTTACACAGCCTCCGCAACCGATACGATCGGCTCACGGAACTCTTTGATCTCTCCGTAAATAGCACCGACCAGTCCAGATGTCATCTCAGGGGTGAACATCTGGGTGCCAGCATCCAGTGCTACTGCTGCAGCCACGCAGGGTATGGCAAATCCTCTGGAGTGCCTGGTTACCACGTGGTTGCCGTTGAATACACCGGGGCCGCCGCCGCCGTAGATAGAGTGGCTGAAGAACGAGAAGCCGACGGCCGTTCCCATTACCCTGCCGAAGTCGCATCCGGGCAAGGCGGTCTCTTTCTCAATGATATCGTTGAAGTAAAGCAGTGTCGAGGACACAGCCTGGGCGCCTCGGAGAGAGCCGCAGTTGACCATTGTGGCAGCCAGAACGCCAGCGGCGCAGTAGGCATTCCACTTGGATACATCGTTGGCCTCATACATGACATATCCGGAGGGCAGCTTCTTGCCGGCCTTGATGACCTTGTCCTCAAGGGCAGCACCGACTGTGGTCTGGACCACAGTGCCGATGGTTCCGGTCTTGCCGTTAGCCTTGACGCAATTGTATACCATGTTGTTGGCGTTCAGGCCCTGGTAAGCCATGCCCAGGAGCTGGTGGCGCTCGAATATGCCCATGGCGTTGCCCATCTCGAACTCGCCGATCTGCTCATAAATGGATGCCAGAGCAGCGGCGTTCATGGCGTTCCTCTTGGTGATGGCTGCCAGGTGGTTGGCCATGACGTTTCTCAGAGCAAAGCCCAGACCCTCGTCGTTCTGGGGGATGTTGAGAACTGAGGCCACATTTCCGCCGGCCATGCCCACAGTCTGGGGATACTCGCCCCAAACAGAGGCGTGAACCATTGGGGCTGCAATCAAGTCAGCCTTGAACTGCTGAACCAGTGCCTCAACGGTTGCTGCTGCAGCTGCGGTCAATCCGACCACGAACTCAGAAGCGGCATTGACACGAGCGGTTGGGACCTGGACGAGCAGCTGCTTGCCGCCGCCGAGAATCTGGACATTGGTGTCGTCGCCGGGGGCAACCTGCAGAAGGGACTTGATCTTATCGGCAAGAACGCCAGCATTGGCAACTACATCATAATTCAGTTCGCGCCCCTTGATCTGCCTGCGGCCTCCCGCTACCTTTCCGGTCTTGAGAGCGCCTTCGATGCCGGCCAGATTGACGGCTACAGTTCGCTTTGTGAGAGAAATAAGTCTCTGCATGGCCGCGTTCTTGAGAGGGCTGACGGCGCTCAGGTCGACGTCGCTCTTCAAAAGAACTCCGCGGTCGCTATATAGGTCTATCTTATCAGACACGTTCTTTATCCTCCTTTACCTTTTTAGCAGCAAGACCGAAACGAAGGATGATACTGGAGCGATGGCATGACCGCCAAGTCTAAAAGGTATCATACCCAGCATCCTCGCAGTTCGTTACAATCTCCCGCCTTTTTCCCCATTGCATCATTGATACTTAAAGGTTTTGCGTGGTATTATTATTACTTATTATATTATATGAATCTGTGGACTTTGAGTAGATATAAACGAAAATTTTTTTAAATTAATTTTTATTAAAATATATCTCTTTAATTGTGCAATTCTATGCTTCTTGACATGTGGCCCCTCCACGGCATTCAAAGGAAACCTTTCCTCTTTTCTTGTATCGCGATTGCTGGTAGTGGTGATCCGATGAAGGAATATTATTTCAGCTATCGATAAATAGATATATGCTTTTAAAATAATTGATCTAAGTTCAATTTCACATAGGTATTCGAATTGATCTTCATGAGAGAGTATACCGCCGGTCAAAAGCGATTTTATTGAGGTATATCGAAATAATAAAAGTTAAAATTTGTAGAATAATCGTGTCAGTTGGACCAATAAACTTCATTATTAAATAATATACAGAATACCAGACTACGAAAATCTCAGATTCAGAATGATAGGAATAATAGCCCACCTGGTGAGAACGATTGACCGATCGGAGCGATTTTTTTTACAGAAAAATTTAAATCGATGCCATGTTTTGCCTTTGAGGAATGCATCTCATAATAGCGGAGAAGCACGATGCTGCAAAAAGGATTGCCCAAATCCTATCGGGCAATAAGCCCCGACCTTACCGGATAGGTGGGGTTGAGGCCTTCAAGTTCGATGATAAGGTGGTGATGGGCCTATCCGGCCACATCGTGGGAGTGGACTATCCTCCTGGATACAACAACTGGCAGAAGGTGGATTGCAAAGAACTGATCAGGGCGGAGATAGTCGTCCGTCCCATCAATGACAAGATCGTCAATGCCCTGCGCTCCCTGGGAAAGGAAGCCGATCGCATCACTGTGGCCACGGACTACGATCGGGAGGGAGAGCTCATCGGAGTGGAAGCCCTGAAGATCGCAAAGGAGGCAAATCCCCGTCTTATGGAGGACCGGGTCCGCTACAGCGCCATCGTCAAGGATGAGATCCTCAAGGCCTTCAAGAACGCCGGCAAGGTGGACTACGACCTGGCAGCCTCTGGAGAGGCCAGACAGATCATAGACCTGGTCTGGGGAGCAGCCTTAACCCGATATATATCTCTCACCTCCGGCCGTCTGGGCAAAGAGTTTCTCTCCGTGGGGAGGGTCCAATCACCCACCCTGGCCCTGATCGTCGATCGAGAGAAGGAGATCCAGTCCTTTGTCCCCAAGCCATACTGGGAGATATATGCTGACCTGGAACGTGATCTGCGCGTCCAGCATGCCCGGGGCCGCATCTGGGAGAAGGATGAGGTTGATTCTATCGTGGCCCGTCTGGGCCCGGTGGGCATCATCCGCTCCATCCAGACAAAGCCGCGCGTCGAGAAGCCCCCAGCACCCTTTGACACCACCAGCTTCATCTCCGCAGCCAGTGGAATCGGCTTTTCAGCGGCCAACGCCATGCGGATAGCCGAATGGCTCTACGTCAACGGATTCATATCCTACCCCAGGACGGACAATACCGTCTATCCCCCATCCATCGACCTGGTCGCCCTCACCCGTCTGTTCCTCAAGGGCGAATTCTCCAAAGAAGCGGAAAAGCTCCTCGGAGGAAAGATGGTGCCCACCCGGGGCAAGAGGTCGACCACAGATCATCCTCCTATCTACCCCACCGCTCCTGTCAATAAGAGCGAGCTGAAGGAGGAGCAGTGGAAGATATATGAGCTGGTGGTGCGCCGCTTCTTCGCCACCTTAGCCGAATCCTGTGTCTGGGATGCCACCAGCCTCAAGGTGGACATCGGCCCCGAGCCCTTCCGGGCAAACGGAGCGCGGCTGGTGGAACCGGGATGGAGGTACTACTATCCCTACAGCAAAGCAGAAGAGCGCATCCTGCCCGCCCTGAAAGAGGGCGAACGCCTCCGGGTCTTGGGCCACAGCGTCGAGGCCAAAGAGACCCAGCCACCGGCCAGATACGGCCAGGGAAAGCTGATCAAGCTGATGGACGAGCTGGGCCTGGGGACCAAGTCCACCCGCCATGATATCATCAGCAAGCTCTATGCCCGCGCTTATGTGCAGGGCAATCCCATGCGGCCCACAAACACCGCTTATGCCGTGGTGGACACCCTGCAGAAGTACGCTCCCACCATCACCAAACCGGAGATGACCCAGACCCTGGAGAAGGACATGACCCAGATCTCCGAGCAGAAGATCAAGGAGGATGAGGTGATAGAGGAGTCAAGGGTCATGCTCACCAGTGTCTTCGACGAGCTGAGCTGCAACCAAGAGGACATAGGCCAGTCGCTCAAGGACGGCCTGAGGACAGACAAGATCGTGGGGACCTGCGAGAAGTGCAATTCCGAGCTGATAATCAGGCGCGGCCACCGGGGATCGCGCTTTATCGGCTGCTCCGGCTATCCGGAATGCAGATTCACCCTCCCGCTCCCCAGGTCGGGGGCAGTAGTGGTAACGGATAAGGTCTGCGAGAAGCACGGCATGTTTCATATCCGCATCATAAACAAGGGCAAGAGGCCCTGGGATCTGGGCTGCCCCCACTGCAACTTCTTGGACTGGCAGGCGAAGAAGGCTCTGGAGTTGGCGGAGGGCAAGGAGAGCGGGGAAGGAAAAGGGGCAAAAGCGCGGCCGGCAAAGAAGACGGTCAGGGGATCAGGGGCCAAAGCTGCCAAGAAGGCCAGCGGGCCATCCAATGCTGATGGCGATGGGCTCGCCAGATTGCCGGGAATTGGCCCCAAGACCCTGGAAAAGCTGGCATCGGCAGGGATCAAGACATCTGGAGAGCTGGCAGGTGCCAATGCCAGGAGCCTCGCCGCCAAGACCGGCCTGTCCGAGAAGAAGATCGCCGCCTGGAAGAGCGCAGCCAAAGCCCTGAGCTGAGACGCGCTATATCCCTCATCACCAATTTTTTCGGCTTTTCAAAGATATGAAATTCAGGAAAGGCCAAGATGGCTATAGTTGCCAGCATGGGCCTGGCCGGATTTGAACCGGCGGCCACTCGGTTATGAGCCGAGCGCTCTAACCGGACTAAGCTACAGGCCCAGAGGAATGCGCCGCCAACAGGGCTCGAACCTGTGACATTCTGGTTGCTGCTCATTCAATTAACAGCCAGACACTCTACCATCTGAGTTATGGCGGCTCGACCACCACCCTGGATGCACAATGATTTAAGCCTTTTGATTAGAGAGGATATCCTATGCGCGTCCTGAAGAAAGATCTGCGTGGCGAGGAGGGCGAGATCGCCCTTCTTCCCGAGTCCCTGGATGACCTGTGGCACCTGCGCCACTTAGTGGAGAGGGGAGACCTGGTATTCGCCCTGAGCCAGAGAAAGGTTCCAGCGATTGCTGACAAGGCCAGGCCGGAGAAGATGGAGAGAAAGACGGTACGCCTGGGCGTCAAGATAGAAGATGTAGAGTTTCACATGTACTCCAACTGGCTGCGGCTGCATGGACGCATAGTATCGGGCATGGATGTGGGATCGTACCACACCCTTAATATCGAGGTGGGAACGGACCTGTCCATACTCAAATATCACTGGAGGCCAGACCTCCTGGCGCGCATAGATGATGCGGTGAAAGAATCGCAACGGCCCAAGGTGGTGCTGGCCCTGGTGGAGGAGGGAGAGGCCACCATAGGCCTTCTCCGCCAGTTCGGGGTGCAGATGGCAGCAGAGATTCGCATGAGCAGCGGCAAAGGGAGCGGCGAGGACACCCGGGCCTCGTTTATGAGAGGGGTGGCCGAGGCCATAGATAACGCCGCCGGAGGGGGAGCAGACGTGATCCTCGCTGGCCCGGGATTTGCCAAGGACGACCTGAAGAAGGTGATAGACTCCTCTTACCCCGACCTGGCGGGGAGGATCGCCATGGACGATGCCTCCTCAATTGGCAGATCGGGCTTCCAGGAGGTGCTCCGCCGGGGAGCGGTGAAAAGCGTCCTTGAGTCCAGCCGCATAGCCAGGGAGGCAAAGCTGATCGAGGAGCTATTCAGGGAGATCGCTACGGGCGGCAAAGCGGCCTACGGCATCGCCGAGGTGCAGAAGGCGATGAATTACGGAGCCATAGAGAGCCTGCTGGTCTTGGACGAATTCGCCCGCCGGGGTGATGTGGACGATATCATGCGACAGGTAGGCAATTCCCGCGGCAAGGTGATCGTATTCAGCTCTGAGTTTGAGCCCGGGGATAGGCTGGCCTCTTTGGGCGGAGTGGCGGCATTGCTCAGGTTCAAGATAGCATGATCAAAGGGGGATGAAATGACCAGATGCTGCAAGTGTCCTATGCCTGCCGTAATCTATCAGAAGTACTCAGGAATGCATCTATGCCAATCTCACTTTGATGATGATGTCCACCGAAAGGTAAGGGAGACAATTCGCCAGACCGGGCTCTTTGCCCACGGCCTGAGACTGGCTCTGGCCATGGATGGAGGAAAGGGCAGCGCAGTTATGGCCAATATCATAAAGGAGCTGTTCGCGAGGCGAAGGGATATCGACCTCGCCCTCCTGATCCTCGATGACCACGGCCCTGGCGCGAAGTCGGCCTGGATCGCCTCCCAGCAGCTAGGGCTGCGCGTGTCCATCAAAGCTCTGCCTGTATCGCTCCTGAATGAGAGGGTGGCGAGCGATCCAGCCCCAGATCCAATCAGCTTTGCTCAAAAGATGAGGATGATGACCGGACTCGCGAGGGAGATGGGAGCGGACGCTATTGCCACCGGCCATGACCTGGACGATATGGCCACGGAGGTATTCATAAGCTATCTGGAGGGGAATATCTGTGGGCTGCAATATGGACGGCAGGAGACGAGGCAGGAGGGATATGAGCAGGGAATGATCCCCACCATCCAGCCATTGCGGCGAATACCCGGCAAGGAGGTCCGGCTCTATGCCCTCCAGCATGGTCTGTGCTTTGCCGAGATGAGATTAGAGGACGAGCTGCATAAAGAGGCAAGGCAAGAGCTCTGCCGCTTTGACTCCCGCCATCCGGGAACGAAGTATTCCCTGTTGCGCAGCCTGGAGAAGCTGGATAAAGAGAGATCGGATCGATCTGGATCCCAGAGGAGCAAAGCCTTTAAGTGATGATGAAAAACAACCGAGAGGTGTGCCTCGGTAGCTCAGCTGGTCCAGAGCGATTGACTTGTAATCAATAGGTCGCGTGTTCGAATCACGCTCGGGGCTTTTCTTTAAAAAATTTAAAGTCGAGCAAATAAGGATTTAATCCTAAAATAATTAAGAAGACAAGAAAAACAATCAAGTCTGATTTCCCCTCCCCATCCGAGGGGCTCTATCCTTCCCCTGGATAAAATAGATAGGCTTGGCTCAAATTTTGCGAGCCGCCTTTCAATCCAGGGATATGGATATTGGGCAGAAATATCCACTTAAGCCTTCTTCGTCCTTCTCACATCCAGTCTGGTCTTACATCTGGGACAGGCCTTCGGTCGGCTAACCCGCGTCTCCCATGCATAATGGCATTTGGGGCATTTCATTTGTTTCATATTAATACAGTTGTAATAAGAGTATTAATAACTTTCGATAGTATATGATTATCCCTATTATGGCCGCAAGCGCAAAGCCTATAATTGAATAGAGAGGGAAAAGAGAGAATTTCATGCACGAGATTTTGGAGATCCTTTACGAAAACGCCAAGGCAACACCTTCCGAGATCGCAGCGCTGCTGGGCAAATCCGAGGAGGAGGTGGCCCGGGAGATCAAAGAGATGGAGGATGCAGGAATAATAAGGAAATACATCACTCTGATCAACTGGGAGAAGCTCGACCAGAGCGTCGTCTTCGCCGTCCTGGAGCTGAAGGTAGCTCTGCAGAGAAAGACGGGCTACGATGCAGTGGCAGAGAGGATCGCCAGGTTCTCGGAGGTGGAGTCAGTGCGGCTGATCTCCGGAGGCCACGACCTGTCCGTTACCGTGCGGGGCAAATCCATGAAGGATATCGCCTATTTTGTGGCGGAGAAGATCGCCCCCCTGGATGGTGTCCAGTCCACCTGCACCCATTTCATACTCAAGAGCTATAAGGAGCATGGGGCTATCCTCACTGAGCAGCCCAAGCCCGAGAGACTGGTGATAACTCCATGAAGCAGCAGACAAAAAAGCAGCGCCTCAAGAATGTCCTCCCCTGGAATGCAAAAGATCACATCAATCAGTCGGTAAGGGATATGCCTCCCTCCGGGATACGCAAGTTCTTCGACCTGGTGAGCGAGATGAAAGGTGCGATCTCCCTGGGAGTGGGCGAGCCAGACTTCGTCACGCCCTGGCATGTGCGCGAGGCCTGCATCTACTCACTGGAACTGGGAAACACCCATTACACCTCCAATAAAGGCATGCCCGAGTTGAGGGAGGCCATCTGTCAGGAGGTCAGCAGGGATATGGGGATCGACTTCGACTGCAATGAGGAGATCCTCATCACCACTGGAGTGAGCGAGGCGGTGGACCTGGCCTTCCGGGCGACTCTGAACCCCGGCGAGGAAGCGGTGGTTCCCGAGCCCTGTTATGTGGCTTATACTCCGGACATCATCCTGGCCGGTGGAGTGCCAAAGACGGTCCCCACCCGGCTGGAGAATGAGTTTCGAGTCCAGGCGGAGGATGTCGCCAGAAGAGTGACCGAGAAGACCCGCAGCCTTCTCTTGAGCTATCCCAACAACCCCACCGGAGCTATAATGACCCGCTCGGACCTGGAGGACCTGGCTGATGTGGTGGTGGAAAACGACCTGATAGTGATATCCGATGAGGTCTATGCAGAATTAACCTATTCCAAAAGCCATATCAGCTTCGCCCAGCTGGAGGGTATGAAGGAGAGGACCCTCATCTTGAATGGCCTCTCCAAGTCGCATGCCATGACTGGCTGGCGGATAGGCTATGCGATGGGAGACCCGGCGCTGGTCGGTGCGATGACCAAGATCCATCAATACACCATGCTCTGTGCCCCCACCATGGCTCAGGTGGCAGCCCTCGAAGCCATGCAATCGGGCAAGGACGAGATGCTGCACATGAGGCATGAGTATGACCTGCGCAGGCGCCTTTTCGTCTCAGGATTAAACCGCATTGGCCTGGACTGCTTCGAGCCCAAGGGGGCATTTTATGCCTTCCCCTCAGTCCAGAGGTTTGGCCTCTCCTCAGAGGAGTTTGCGGAAAGGCTATTATACGAGCAGAAGGTGGCGGTAGTCCCGGGCAATGTCTTCGGCGAGAGCGGAGAGGGATTTTTGCGCTGCAGCTATGCCACCAGCAGAGAGGAGCTGATAGAGGCGCTGGACCGGATGGAGATATTCATCAAGAGCCTGTGAGAGCAAAGAGGAAAAGAGGAAGAAAAAGACATGCTCAAAGCCACCCTTCGATCGGAGAAGACCGACCGCCTGGCAGGAGGCCTGGCAGCAATAGGACTCAGTCCCAATGCCTGGACCCTAATCTCCCTGGTGCCGGCACTGGCAGGCCTGGTGGCCCTGGTCATGCACCAGCTCGCCCTGGGCCTGGCCATGTTCGCCCTATCTGCCTTCATCGATATCGTGGACGGGACGGTTGCCCGGGTCACCAATCAGGTCAGCGACAAAGGGGCCTATATCGATGGGGTGGTTGACAGGTATGTGGAGCTGATGCTCTACCTGGGGCTGCTCATTTATATTGGACGAGGGGAGTTTTTTGGCCTTCCCAATGAGGTCTGGATAGTGCTCCTGATATTTGGCGGGCTCATGACCAGCTTTGTCCGGGCCTATGCCGACCACCGGGGGATTGTGAAAGACCCGGGGGAGCTGAAGAGGATGGGAGGTCTCCTCGAGAGGCTGGAGAGGCTCATGCTGCTCTATTTCGGGATGTTTCTGGGCCTGTTTGACATCCAGTGGCTGATGGCGGTCATAGCTTTGACCGCATTACTGGCCAATGCCACTGCCCTGCAGAGGATCCGGTTTGCCCTGAGAGCAAAATCCTAGCCTCAAAGCCAATGTCTTGAAGACTATCCAATGCGGACTGCTACTGCTCCAGCTCTTCCTGATAATCATCCTTTCCGCCATCCGCGCCGGGCAGATCCAGCTGGTCTTGGCTTTCCTCACCAGCTCGATTCTGGGAAATCTCTTCATGGTGCTGGTCTTTGCCTCCATGGCTCTGGGCAGCCCGATGACCGTGGATCAATCCGCGGGAGCTGATCGCCTCACTGCCGACCCCATTATCTAATATCAGAAGGCTTTAACTTTCCTCGCTCTGTTCTGTCAAAATCGCTATCAAAACTCACAATGATTAAATTATATTTTTCCGCCAGAGCATATTGATAAGCATCATCATAATCGAGTTTGAATCTTCTTGATGCCAGAACAACTCTTTGCATATCTTCTGGGCCGATCCGCATTAGCCGAATACCTCCCACCAAGAGCATATCGTCCACCGCTTTTAGGAAGATATCATGCATGATGCGACGTATCAAAATAACACCAATTGAATCTATTGTGAACTCCGATACGGAGAGCATCTCGGGAGGTGTTTCCAAAAGAAGCCGTTCTACCTCATCCGCTTTCTTTTGGTTAAGTAGCAGTTCCAGTAGAATATTGGTATCCAGCAGGTACATCAATCCCCTCTCCACTCCAGAATCTTGTGCTGGAGATCTACTGATGTGTACTCATCTTTCATATCCTGCAAAGCGCCCCTCCACTCCAGCTTCATCCGACCTTTCCGCTTTGGGCCTCGTTTCTCCATCAGGAACCTTGCGAAATCGACAACCTCTTGATGTAAATCAGGAGGCAGCTCTTTGATTATTTCTTCCAGCTCAGACATAGAGATGACATCCTTTGCTTGAGTATGACATTCACCTCTTTTGAGATTAATATGACGATCATGAAAGAGTCTTTTTGCCCCATCAAAAAAAGAGAATGAAATCCACCAGCCCATTAAGTGGATCTCTTCTACCTTCCTCAAAGCATTGCTTACTTTCTCGCAGCCATCTCCAGCACCTTGACTGCCTGCGCTCCCGCCTCCATGATCTCCAGGTTCTTGGGTATGAGCTTGGGCTTCTTGGCAAAGGTAACGCGGAAGGCGTCCCCATAGGCATCTTTCGGCAGACCCAGTTTTCCGGCCTGCATCAAGGCCCCCAGCATGGCCGTGTTGGCGGCCATACTGGCCCCCTTGTCCGCAGCGATCTCAGTTGCAGGCACGGATATGGCTTTTACTCCTTCCGGAGCCTGAAACTGGCCGGCCAGAGAGTCGTATAAGATCACCCCCCCTTTCTTGACCGTAGGGGCGAACTTTTCCAGAGATGGGCGGTTGAAAGCCACCAGCACATCGGGATGGTCCACCACCGGCGAGCCGATGGGCACTCCTGAGATGATCACCGAGCAGTTGGATGTCCCGCCCCTCTGCTCGGGCCCGTAATCCGGATACCAGGAGACGAACCGACCGCATCCGAAGGCCGCCTGGGCCAGGGCCAGCCCCATGCTGAGCACCCCCTGCCCGCCGAACCCAGCGATCTTCACCCCTTTGGGCACGAACTCCGGATCATTCTCGAACTGAACGCATACATTATCCTCGCAGCCGAAGATCCTGTCCAGGGACTGCAGGGTGTAGTCGCTGTTCGGCCTGACGATGGGCTCTGCTTCAGCTGACCTGTCACGGAATCTCTTCAAGGGAAACTCCTTTTCCATCTGCTCGTTGATGAACCGGGCGCATCCACGGGCATCCATCCTCAGAATGGTGGGACAGGGGCTGAGGAGCTCCACAAAGGCATAGCCTTTTTTATCGCGCTGAACCTCCAGCGCCCGTCTCACCGCCCTCCTGGCCTTGCGAATGTGCTCGATATCCGAGAGGCTCGCCCTCTCGATGAATACCGGGGCGCTGAGGGTATCCAGTATCTCGCAGATATGAATGGGATAGCCCTGCTCCTGGGGGTCGCGCCCCTGGGGGGTGGTGGATGTGATCTCGCCGATCAGTGTGGTGGGAGCCATCTGGCCGCCGGTCATGCCGTAGACGGTGTTATTGACGAAGAAGACCGCCAGCTTCTCCCCCCGGTTGGCCGCCTGGATGGTCTCGTTCAGGCCGATGGAGGCCAGATCTCCGTCCCCCTGATAGGAGATGACTATGGCATCATCCTCTGCCCGGGAGATGCCTGTGGCTATGGCTGGAGCCCTGCCGTGAGCGGCCTGCACGTGTCCCGAATCCAGATAATAGTAAGCGAATACAGCACACCCCACGGGACTGATCACAACGCACCGGTCCTGAATTCCCAGGTCGGCCATGGCCTCGCCGATCAGCTTATGCAGTATGCCATGCCCGCAGCCCGGACAGTAATGAGTGGCGGTAGGAGCAGACCCACCCTTGCGCGGGAAGACGTCGTACATTCCCGGATGCCCGCCAAACAGCTTCTCTTTTGCCGCCATTTATGCCACCTCCCTGATTTTATCCATGATCTCGTCGATGTTGATCAGATTTCCTCCGTAACGGCAGACAAGCTCCACCGGCCGGCAGCCGCTGGCAAGGCGAATATCATCTCGCATCTGGCCGTTGCTCATCTCCACCGATATGAACTTGCAGCCCCTATCGGCAAGCTTGGCGATCTGCTCCGTGGGGAATGGATAGAGGGTTATGGGCCGGAAGAGCCCCGCCCGGATTCCCTCCTTTCTGGCACTGTCCACCGCCGATCGGGCGATCCGGCTGCTGATGCCGTAGGAGACTAAGACCACATCCGCATCCTCCAGCCGGTATCCATCCCACAAAACCTCGTTCTCCTCCACCTGGCGGTACTTCTCCTGCAAGATCAGGTTATGCTTCTCCAGGTCGCCGAAGTCCAAAGAGATGGATGTAACCAGATTTCCTCTGGTCTCCGCCCTGCCTGCCACCGCCCAGGTGGTATCAATGGTATGCTCTATTGCCTCCTGGGGAAACTGGAGGGGCTCGACCATATGCCCCAGAACTCCGTCCGCCAGGATGATCACCGGATTTCTGTACTTGAAGGCCAGGTCGAAGCCCTTGCGAGTGAAGTCGCACATCTCCTGCACGCTGGCTGGAGCGAGGACAATGTTGTGGTAGCAGCCGTGGCCTCCTCCCTTACAGGCCTGATTGTAGTCGGACTGCTCTGGACCGATGTTGCCCAAGCCCGGCCCCGCCCGGCAGATGTCCACGATAACGCAGGGCAGCTGCGCTCCGGCGATGTATGTTATTCCCTCCTGCTTCAGGCTCATTCCCGGCCCGGAGCTGGCGGCCAGCACCCGGTGGCCGGCAGTCGCAGCCCCATAGACCATATTGATCGCTGCTTCCTCCGATTCCGCCTGGACGAACTTGCGGCCCACCAGAGGGAAGAATTTGGAGGCCTCCTGCAGTATCTCGCTGGCCGGAGTTATGGGATAGCCGAAGAAGCAGTCGCATCCTGCATAGAGCGCTCCCACGATCACTGCACTGTTCCCCGCCATTAATCCAGATGCCATTTTCAGCTCTCCTGCGCAGACTTCTCTTTCTGAGGCACATGGACCTCAATTGCCAGCGGCTCGGGACAGGTGTAGTAGCAGGCTGCGCAGCCTATGCATCCGTCTCCTGAGTATAACACATAGTTGTAGCCGCGGACGTTCAGCTCACTGCCCATCTTCAGCACTCCTGCCGGACAGGCCTCAACACACCTCTCGCATGCTTTGCATTCCAGGGAATTGATCACCGGATAGGGCTTGTCCTTATCCCGGATCTCCACCCTCCTGATCTTGCCGCTGATGGTCTTGGGAAGCTCATCAACGAACTCGACTATTCGGGGGTACTTGTAGGGCGCCGTCACCTTTTTAACGTGGTCTTGCAGCTCTCGTTTCAGCTCCTCGGAGGGGCTGAATCCCTGGGTGAGAACCACCGTAGCCTTGACCACCTGACCGCGGATGGGATCGGGAACTCCTGTGATTGCCACCTCCAGGACGGCGGGATGGGACATGAGAGCCGACTCGACCTCAAAGGGCCCCACCCGGTAGCCGGAGCTCTTGATCATGTCGTCCGTCCGGCCGATGAACCAGAAGTATCCATCCTCGTCTCGCCAGGCGGTATCTCCGGTATGATAATAGTCATCGTGCCAGGTGTTCTGGGTCTTGTCCGGGTCCATGTGGTAGTCGGTGAAAAGGCCCACCGGCTTTCCTTTATCCGTCCTGATCACAATCTCCCCTTCCTCGCCCACCTCGCAGATCTTGTCGTTCTTTCCCACCAGGAGGATATCGTATCCTGCTGCGGGCTTTCCCATGGATCCTGGTTTGGCCTCCATCCAGGGATAGTTGGAGATGCAGACCACGGTCTCCGTCTGGCCGTATCCCTCCATCAGCCGCAGGCCAGTGGTCTCAAGGAAGCTCTCATATACCGAAGGGTTGAGGGGCTCGCCTGCTGTGACTGCATACTTGAGGCGGGAGAAGTCGTAGCGAGACATATCGCTCTTGATCATGAACCTGAAGATGGTGGGCGGGGCGCAGAAGGTGGTCACGCCGTATTTGCCCATCTCATCCATCATCCTTCCAGCATCGAAGCGGTCGTAATCATAGACGAAGACGGCCGATCCTGCTATCCATTGGCCGAATATCTTGCCCCAGGCGCATTTGGCCCAGCCGGTATCGGCAACTGTGTAATGCAATCCGTCGTCCTCTACATTCTGCCAGAACTTGGCGGTGAGGATATGGCCCAGTGGATAGGTCTGATCGTGCTTGACCAGCTTCGGATAGCCGGTGGTGCCGGAGGTGAAGTATGCCAGAAGTATGTCATCGTTTTTAGTCGCCTGATCTCCTTTAGGCCGAACGAAAGTTTCACTTGCCCGTTCCAGCTCCAGATCGAAGTTGATCCAGCCCTCCCGATTCAGATCCCGGCTTCCCACCAGGGCTTTGACCAGGGGGACCTCTCCCGCCTCTCTGTGGGCGGCATCGAACTCTGCAGGAACGTCGTTTTCACCGATGCAGACGATGAGCTTCAGATCTGCTTTTTTGATGCGATAAAGGAAGTCTTTGGCTTTCAGCATATGGGTGGAAGGGATGGAGATTGCGCCGAGCTTGTTCAAGCCCACCATGCACACCCAGAACTCCCAGCGGCTCTTGAGGGTGAGCATTGCTGTATCGCCCTTCTTTATCCCAAAGCCCTGAAAGAGGTTGGCGGCTTTGTCGCTTAATTTCTTCAGCTCTTTGAAGCTGATGGTCTTCGCCTCGCCATGATCGTTACACCAGACGAGTGCACATTTATCAGGACATTCAGCGGCATAAACGTCGACGACGTCATAAGCGAAATTGAAGTTCTCTGGGACGAGGATCTTCAGGTTCTCTCTGAAGTCATCGTATGATTTGAAATCCAATCGCGAGACATACCTAGGCAATAAAGATGTCATTTTTAATCCTCTGTAACGGGTTTACATGACCACGGCCAAAAGCTTCACCGGCTTATCACTTAAAGCTTCCATGACATGGTCATATGTTGAATCAAAGAATATCGAGTCCCCTTCATTGAGAATGACCTCGTTCTCATTGATGGTGATCTTTAGTGTGCCCTCAAGAACATACTCGAACTCCTGGCCTGGGTGGCTGTATAGCGAGTGGACCGGATGTGATTGGCTCTCTTTCTTGGGATCTATGGTGACGATAAAAGGCTCAGCCTTCTTATTGGCGAACTTTCTGGCCAGGCTCTGATAATGATACTGCTTTCTGCGCTCCACCTCCACACCCTCGCCCTTACGGGTTATGGCGAAGATGCTCATCTTGGACTCCTCGCCGGTTAGGAGCAGGCCTGTATCCACGTTCAGCCGTCGCGCAATGCCTATGAGAATGCTGGCCGGGATGTCCAGCATACCGTCCTCATAGCAGTTGTACGTGTCAACTGCCACATTCAGGTGCTCTGCCATCTCTTCGGGCGATACTCGGTTCAGCTCTCTCAGCTCACGAAGTCGCGTTCCTATCTCCTCAAGCGTTTCTTTCATGCACATTCCTCGGCGCATCCCAACTTCATGGTCCAGAGCAGTAGATCCAGGCCACAGGTAATGCAGGGTTGAGACTGCCATACATTTATATTTGAATCTATCTCAGGAAATGGGCTCAATTCGGGCCGATCCATATCGGATGATGAATAAGGATGATATGGTGCCTTAATTATCAATTATGCTCAATTGTGCCTGAAATACATAATAATCACTTAATCATTCACCCTAAAATTGATGACTGAGGGAAGCTTGGAGATAAAACGGAAACCTGACTGACCAGGCGATTCTTTGCCAGAGAAAAGGTGTTTTGCCCCGCAAAAACGAATACTATGAGCCATTATGGCCATTATGGGCGATTTTTAATTATTATAGCTGTCGTGAGCGATTGCCAGAGGCTCCTGGCAGCTGCAGATGGCCATATATTCTACCTGTTATGGGCCCAGTATACATATCCTTTCAAGAGGTCCAGTCGTCTTCATCAAGCCAGCTCTCTGATCTTCTCTTTGAACTGACCGTTGCTGCGACCCTCTGCTTGCCGGCATATGCCATAGCGGCAGTTCGAACGCGACTGCTCCCGCGCATGAGTTGATAGGCTATCTCCGGATCGATGTCGTATTTGTCCCGGTAGGCTTGGCGGGAGAGGTGCTCGCCAAAGCCGGAGATGTAGAGGGGCTCGCCTACTATCGGAGTTATCTTCCCCGCAGGCAGGATCCATTCAAAGCCCTCAGGGAGGGTGCATTCCAGCCAATCATCGCCATCGTCTAAAGCTCCATCGGAGATCTCGTTTACCACTCCGCAGTTTTTGCAGATGATCTTTTTCATATTACTCACCTTCAATGAGATTACTCAGTTAATAACAGTATATATAATTTACCTAAGAAAATACTTATTGGGATGAGCCGCTCTATCCAGTGCAATGGCGAACATAAATTATTTATACTCATCAGTAATCAAGTAGAATGATATATCAATCGAGAGACTTCGTAAATTAATGGAATATTCAATCGCAAGAGTTATAAACTTTAGAAAATATCTGATTAAGTATGAAGGACTTTATGGGATCGAGAACCACCTATTACAGTCTGGCTAAAGATAGATTGAAGGGAAAGCATCCCAGAATATACAATCTTATTTTGATACTCACACTGATGTCACTGACTGGCACAGCCGCTTTTCTGATTTCGGATATCTTCTCTTTTGGCATCGATTACGATAATATGAGCATTCAGGGCGGCAAGGGCATCATATTCCCAGCTCTTTGGGGCGACAAAAAAGCAAGCGGTGGCGCTACGGATGATGGAGGACAGGAGAATGCTTTGAGTGCTCTTGATGCCAATGCATCCCCAGATAAGGCGATGAGCAGCCAATCGACCTCGAATTCAACAGGCAAGGATGAAAATGGAAATGCGAGCAGGGAGCTTGATTCGTCCCAAACCAGCTCCGCAACTGGGCAGGCGACAGGCTCCATCGCTTCTGCAAAGAAGACCAGCTCATCAACCAGCAGCAAGAAAAGCCATAGCTCATCAGGCTCTTCAAGCTCATCCCGTTCAAAGTCCTCGTCGGAGAAGGAAGAGAAAGCAGCCGTCCCGGATAATGAGAGCGCAAATGCTACTGCCAAAAATCAGACATCCATAAGTCAATTGCCAGAAAAAAGCTCTGATGAGGGAGCGATAAAGGCGGACGAGGACGAAAAGGCCGGAAAGCAGGCAAATGAAGAGACGCCGGCAGAGATTGAAACATCTGCGGAGGCTAAAGCAACGGCCAAAGCGGAGACACCGGCCAAGCCAGAGACGACAGAGACCGGGACAACGGTCAAAGCAGACACACCAAACGATATCGATGCCCGGGTTATGGCCGCTGGGGAGGCAAGCTCGACACCTGCAAAGGCAAATGAGATGCAGGAGAGCCAATCTGAGAAGAGAGATGAACTGGCAAAGGAACGGGCAGAGCATAATGAAAAAGTGGCAAATGAAAAGGCTCTGTCATCGAGCCAATCTGCAGAAAAGGCGAGCTTGACAGCATCGCAAAGAAGCACAGAGCGGCAGGAGAGCCAATCTGTGAAGAAGGATGAACTGGCAAAGGAACGGGCAGAGCATAATGAAAAAGTGGCAAATGAAAAAGCTCTGTCATCGAGCCAATCTGCAGAAAAGGCGAGCTTGACAGCATCGCAAAGAAGCACAGAGCGGCAGGAGAGCCAATCTGTGAAGAAGGACGAACTGGCCGAGGAACGGGCAGAACGCAATGATGAAGCGATGAGTGCAAAGGCTGTTGCAGCACCATCCAATTCAGAGAAAAGCAATAATGCGGCTGCGATCCTATCCATACAAGCATCAGATCCTCAGAAAGAAGTTGGAAGCAATGACCAGTGCTCCGCGTCTGCACAATCCTCTCCCCCTGCACAAGAGGAAAGGGATTCTGCATCCCTGTCTAAAGCCTCTGCCACCAGCTCCCGCGATCAGGCGCAAAAAGAGAGGACAGAGGCAATCGAGAATAGCAGGGAATTGAAAAGCAGCCGATCAGAGCAGTCCGAAAAAATTGCGGGCATGAGAGCCGATCGCAATGTTGCAGCTGCTGACTCGAAGGCCTCAGCCGCAGATCTTCGGTCCCAGGCCGAGTCTGAGCGGACGAAAGCAAGAGAATTGGCCAAGGAGACGGCTCTCTCCAAGGCCGATGCAAAGAGCAGAGAGCTCGAGGAGCGCAGATCCAGATCTGCCGCCTGATATTACTAGTGCGATCTCGGACTGAACTCTTTCAGTTGCTTTTTTTCAAGCTTCTCGCTTTGATATTCTCATTATGCATCCCTCGTCGGTGTGCTCGACCTCGAGCCCCATCTTCAGCTCAGAGAACACCTTCTGCCAGTGGGATTCAATGCAGGTCTTGCAGTGCTCCTTGGCAATCAGGCTCGCCCCCACCCGTGCAAAAGACTTGGCTCCCTCCATCTGGCCGCAGCGGAGTCGTCTGATCTCCACAAAGCCGTCCCCTTCTGCCACCTCCACCTGGCTTCCAAAAAGGTTCTTGTCATTGGTGGCTATGGCCATGGCAACGCTCTCCGGCTCGTCCAGGCCCAGCTGCTTGAAGGTGGCCGCAACCTGGCGGGCTCCGATATCCTGAAACTCCCTCAAGCCCTTCTTGCCAAGCTTCCGGGCCACATAGCCGCTGCTGCCGTAAAAGCTTCCCATCCACATGGCCACCACTCGCTGCTGGATCTGGTCCAGAGGGATATCCGGAACTTCTGTCATATCAGTTCAAGTGCGATCCAGACTATTATAATACTTCCGCGTCCGAACTGAGCTGAATGGAAGGCAAAGGGAGCGCGGCATGAGGAGCAATGTAGAGCTGCTAAGATAAAAAGAGATCAAATATCGCCATGCAGATATCTGGACAGCGCATCGACAAGATATGCGGCAACTCCGCCGGGATAATAGACCTCAAGGGCATCCAGCTCTGCCACCTTTCTCGGATCGAGAGAGCATTTTTTCAGATATCTTTCGTAGCGTTCCTCTTCCTCCCTTTGGCCTCTATTGCCATGTACAAGCGGAATCTTCAGCAATCCAATCTGGTCGGGCACCAGACCGATTGATTTCACCTCAATGCTTGCGCTGTGCCCCACGGGCCTTGAGCCGTCGATCAAATCCGCCAGATCCTGGGCGAAGAATGCGTCCTTCGGGCTGAGGTCGGAGAGGGTAAGGATGGTGGTCTGGGCACAGGCGCGAGCGAATAGACTGGCTACGGCCTCCTTAGAGGGCCGGCCGTCGAACCAGATTAGAGCGATGCCATGCTTTTTGCATATGGGAATGAGAAGCGAAGAGAGCGAGGGCTTATTCAGCCAGACCTCAGTGGCCGGGGTGGATCTCATCTGGCCATTCGTGTGATCATTCGTCTGCATAACCGCCGGCAGAAAGCTGCCCTCGCCTGAGGTCTCCTCGATTATAGCCTCGAGGGATACGAATCCCATCGCTTTGGATTTTCGAGCCCATTTCAGGAGTTTTAGCCCATCCTGCTCATGGTAGGGCCTCATGATCCTGATCTCTCCTACAAATCCCCCGCAGATCGGGTATTCCGAATCCTTCATCTGCAGGGCATGATAGAAAAGCCCCCTCAACGTGGTCTTGGGCCTGCCGGTCCTCCGCAGAAAATCCTGGTAGACTCTGGCCACCCATTTGGATTTGGTCTTGTCCGTCTCTGTGAAGACATATGCCTCATTGGCTATGTTGCTGCCCATGCTCACACCTTTGCTGCCAATACCACAATTCTGCCACTGCCTTAAATTCAGGCCTGAGGTATATATGCTAAGTTGTTTCTCCGAGTATACTGCTCTGCGCAAAGCAGTATGCTTCGCAAGAAAGGATGTTAGAAGGCCATGCCCGAACTTCCCGAGGTAGAATCGGCCAGAGAGTATCTGGAGTCTGCAGTTCTCTGCCAGCCCATACAGGAGGTGCTGATCAGAGACGAGCGCATCCTCTCCCAGGTCACACCTGTCAAGCTCAATCAATGCCTGACAGGAAAGATCTTCCGATCCGTCCAAAGGCATGGAAAGAGGCTCTTTTTAGAGCTTGAGGAGGACCTGTGGCTCACGCTTCATCTGGGCATGACCGGATGGCTGATCTATCAGGATATGGGTGAGGTAGAGCCAGCCCATACTAGAATGCTGATCCGGTTCCAGAACGGCCGCCGTCTGGCCTTTGATGATCTTAGAATTTTTGGAGAGGTAGGACTCACAGAAAGCCCCTCCATTTTCCTGACGGAGGGAAAGATAGGGGCCGATGCCCTGCTGATAGACCGGGATGATTTTCTAAAGATCATGCGCAGCAGGAGGGGAACTATAAAGTCTTTGCTTCTCAACCAGAGGCTCATCTCCGGCATCGGGAACCTTTATTCTGATGAGGCCCTTTTTCAGGCGGGCATTCATCCCCAGTCCCGGAGCCTGGATGAGATGCAGCTATCTCTACTCATCTCAATTATCAAAGAGGTTCTGAGGACCTCGATCTCTGTTCGGGCGGATTTCAACCGCCTGCCCGAATACTATCTCCTCCGCCATCGCCATCATGGCGGTCGCTGCCCACGGGACGGAGCGCTTCTTCAGCACGAGAAGCTTGGCGGCCGGACCTGCTACTACTGTCCCGAGCATCAGAGACTGGCCGATTCCGGGCCGGAAGATGAGAGATGATTCCGATTGAGGTGATGATGGTGCTATAGCTGCGATCTAGAGTATACACCTACTCAATGCCCTGGCCAATGCATTCATGGCCAGCTGGCCTCCTGAACTCCTGCCCATATCCCAGACGGTACACTTTCTGCAGGAGAGGCGAGAAGCGACATAAGAAATCCGAAATGATTAACTTCCTGCAGCACTAAGGGATTATAGATTTGTGACAATTGGCGCCGGGAGGAAGATGAAAGAGCAGCTTATTGCCCCTTGTGGGATGAATTGCGGGGTATGTGTCAGTTACCTGGCGATGAAAAACGAGCTTGATAAAAAGGGATTCGCCAGAAAATACTGTCCCGGCTGCAAGCCACGCGGTAAGAACTGCACCTTTATGGCAGATCAATGCGACCTGGTGGGAAAAGGGCTTGTGCGGTTCTGCTTTGAATGCGGGAAATTCCCCTGCCGCCGGCTAAAAAGCCTCGATAAACGCTATCGCACCAAATACCACATGAGCATGATAGAGAACCTCGAATTCATCAAGGAGCATGGCATGGAGCGATTCCTAAAAGAGGAGGCAGCAAAATGGCGCTGTCCTGAATGTGGGGAGCAGATATGCTGCCACAATGGGCTATGCCTGAATTGCAGCCTTGACAAGCTGCGCCAGAACAGGAAATACCGCTGGGAGGAGGAATAATGAAGAAAAGAGTGATTTCATGATAGAATTGCCAGAGGCGTTTAACCTTTCAAATCAGCTTAATGATACCGTTTCCGGAAAGCGTATCGCTGAGGTTACAGCGGTGCATACCCCGCACAAGCTGGCATGGTACTACGGTGATCCATCAGCCTATTCTGACCTCCTTGTTGGCAAGACGGTTGATGTAGCCAGTCCGTTTGGCAGCATGGTGGAAATCAAGGCTGAAGATGCCAATATACTGTTCGGCGAGGGTGTAAACATAAGACTTCATGATAAGGTCGAGAAATGCCCTGCCAAACACCAGCTTCTGATCGAGTTTGACGACAATTCCGCTCTTAGCCTTTCAGTTCAAATGTATGGAGGCGTAGGAGCGTTTGCGGAAGGCGAGCTGGATAATGATTATTACAGAGTGGCAAAAGAAAAGCCATCTCCGCTAACTCCGGCATTCGATAAAGCCTATTTCTGCGCAATTGTATCCCCGCCAAATGTTCAGAAGCTTAGCCTGAAGGGTTTGCTTGCCACCGAGCAGAGAATCCCCGGCCTTGGCAATGGTATTTTGCAGGATATACTCTTTAATGCGAAACTGCATCCAAAAAAGAAAGTTGGTTCGCTCTCTGATGGAGATAAAGAGGCATTGTTTGATTCTTTGAAGATCACAATCTGTGCGATGGCATCTGAAGGAGGAAGAGATACCGAACGGGATTTATTCGGCAATCCTGGCAGTTATAAGACCATATTGTGCAAGAACACTGTCAATAAGCCCTGTTCGATTTGCGGAACGATGATCAAGAAAGAAGCCTATATGGGGGGCAGTGTCTACTATTGTGATAAATGTCAAGAATTGTGAATATTGCTAATACATCCGATAAATCTATGAATCCGCGGGCGCGACAGCTAAACCAACGGCTCCGGCTGCTTTCCCTCCGGCGTCACCGGCAAGCCTGCCCGGTGCAGCACCAGCTGCCCGGAAAAGTGCATCGCCCGGTTCAATATCAGCCTCTTTCCCATCGGGGTCAGAGCGAAGACGGGAATGGCAATGCCAATCTGCATCAGCGCCTTTCCTCCTGCCACCTTCCTCACCGACTGGGAGGCGCAGGACCAGACAAGGTCGCAGCATTCCGCCAGAACCTGAGCCTCGTTCTCGCTTATGCCCGTGGTGTGAACGGCTAAAATCGTGGCCCCGGCTCCCAAAGCTCTCTCCCTCTCCCGCAGCGCTCGAGTGTCATCTGCCCTGTCACCGGCTACGGTTACAGCAATCCTTCTGTATCCTGCTTCTACTGCCCTCTCAAAACCCAGGACCTGATCTACTGTTCCCTGCCGATCGATCAGGATGCATCCCCTCTCCTCCAGGCCGAGTTGAATCTCTTCTATCGGCTCGGTCCTGATCAGGCCGGTCATGTGGGCCCCGATGGCCTGCAGGACCGCGGGCTTCGCCGCCACCACCGTTCCCGCACCCTCACTGACCATCACTGCGGCATCTATTAGCCCTTCTGTCAGGGCATCTGAGAGGATCTCCGAAGCTCCAAAGCTCACCGGCTTATCTTCCAGCTCCAGGACTCTCTTCGGCCCGTACATGCCAAGCTCTGCCATATGCTCTTCTAATACCCTCTTCACCGTCTCCTTGCTCTCGACCTTGATGCCGTACAGATCCTGACGCAAGGGACATGAGCGGATGGCAGGCTCAGTTAGAACCTCGACCTTCCCGTCCCGAATCCTGACCCGGGCCCCGGCCATCTCCAGCAGATGCTCTGACACTTCTGGTCAGACAGATATCAGGCCGCGGGGTTCATTCTCGCGGCTCCAGCCTTCTTCTCACCGATTCGGCATGGGCGAGCAGCCCCTCCGCCTCGGCCAGAGTGGTAATCGTCTCCTCCAGCCCCAGAAGCCCCTCATCGGTGATCATCTGCAGGGTGATCTTCTTGGTGAAGTGGTCCACATTCAGGCTGGAGAAGATGCGAGCATATCCCGAGGTGGGAAGCACATGATTCGTCCCGCTGGCATAGTCCCCTGCCGCCACCGGGGTGAACTTTCCGAGGAACACGCTCCCCGCATTGCGAATGGACCTCAGGACGTTCATGGGCTCTTTGGTGATTATCTCCAGATGCTCCGGAGCGAAGGCATTGACAAAGTCAAGCGCCTCATCCATATCGTCCGCCAGCAGAATGGCACTGTGCTCCAGACTCTCAGAGACAATATCGCTGCGTGCAGCCCCAGGAGCCTGAATGTTCAATTCCTCCGCCACGGCGCTGGCCAGGAGATCATCCAGGGATACGAAAACGGAGATCGATTTGGGATCGTGCTCTCCCTGAGCGATCATATCGGCAGCTATCACCCCAGGGTCTGCCGTCCGGTCGGCCAGGATCAAGACCTCGCTGGGACCAGCAGGAAAATCGATCTCCACCGAGCCTCGGGTAAGCATCTTGGCGGCAGTGACATAGACATTGCCCGGCCCCACGATCTTGTCCACCCTTTCAATGCTATCTGTGCCCAAAGCCATGGCAGCTATCGCCTGAGCCCCTCCGAGCTTATAGATCTCGTCAGCTCCTGCCATATCCGCAGCAGCCAGCGTCAATGGATTGATCGATCCGTCTTTTTGGGGCGGGGTGCAGACCACAATCCTGGGCACATCAGCAACCTTGGCGGGAATGACGGTCATCAGGGCCGAACTGGGGTAGGCCGCCCTGCCCCCGGGAACGTAAGCTCCAACAGAATCCAGAGGAACGACCTTCTGGCCCACCAGCACCCCGGGAGATGCCTCGCTCATCCAGAGGTCATGCTCTTTCTGTTCATTATGGAAATAAAAGATATGATCCGCTGCCGAGGAGAGCGCCTCAAGAAGCCTGTCATCCACCAGGTCGTATGATAGATCGATCTCCTCCTGGGTCACGCGCAGGTCATCGAGGTGTGCCCCTTCAAACTTCTCAGTGTACTTGAATAGAGCCTCATCTCCTTTCGACCCGACCTCCATGATGATCTCATTTACTGCAGGAAGAACATCCTGAATGCCCACATCCCTGGAGAGAAGTGAACGCAGATCCTCATCCTCGAGCTCGCTCAGCCTTTTAGTTATCACTTTAAAACCTCCTTCATAATACCCTTTCAGCGGGAGTTATTCCTTCCTCGCTGCACCCGGTAGAGGGATTCCACTCTCTCCAGGCTATCCGCTTCCTCCAGGGACTTGTCATCCCTCACCCTCACCAATCTGGGAAAACGAAGTGCATATCCCGATGAGTAGCTCTGGCTCTTTTGTATCTCCTCATAGGCCACCTCGAAGATCACCGCCGGCTTCAGCTCGACCTCCATCCCATTCTGCACCAGGATCAGCTCTCGGAACAGCTCAGTAAGCTCCGCCAGAGCCTCGTCCGTTAGGCCAGTGGCTACCCAGCCTATATCCTGGAGCTTGCTCGTAGCCTCATCCAGGCAGGCCAGCCGGTATGAGCCCAGGAAGCTAGCTCTCCTGCCCTCGCCCCATTTTGCCCCTATCACTGCCAGGTCCAGGGTTTCCATAACCGGTTTTATCTTAAGCCAGTTCTTGCCCCTCTTTCCCGGAGCGTATACCGACATCGAATTCTTGAGGATCAGCCCCTCGTGGCCTTTTTCCAAAGCCTGGTGGTAGATCTCTTCTGCCCTCTGGACGCTGTCGGATATGACCTGATCTGCCAGTATCGATGGATCGGCGATACCCTCCAGCAGTTCCCGCCGTCTGGTCAGGGGCAGATCCACTGTGCTTTGGCCATCAAGATATATCAGATCGAATAAAAATAAGTGCAGAGGCGTTTCTTTGGCCTGCTTTTCCACATTGTACTTCCTGCGAAAGCGCTTCAAAATCTCCTGGAAGGCCAGGGGTCTGGAGTCTTTGCCAATGGCCACCACCTCTCCATCCAGGATGGCCTTATCCGCCCTGACCTCCTGGGCAAGACGGACGATCTCGGGCAGGGACCTGGTCACATCCTCCAGCCGGCGGGAGAAGATGCGAACCCTCTTCCCATCCTTGTGGATCTGCACCCTGGCTCCATCGTACTTCCACTCTATCGCCGCAGACCCCAGCTCCTGCATGGAGGCGGAAATTCCCTCTCCCACCTGGGCCAGCATCATCTTGATGGGATGGTTGATCAGCACACTCAGATCTGCGAGCGTCCCTTTGCGGGCATTGACTGCCACCAGGCCGATATCGTTGGTCAGGTTGTAGGCCCTCTCCACTTTTGACGCATCCTGGGAAAAAGCCTGGGCAATGGCATCTCTAACTCCTCCTTCACCGATTCCGATTCTCATATCCTCTATCGCCAGGCGGGCGATATATTGCGCTTCAAGAGGAGTGGCCTGGCTGAAGAGATACTGCAGGTTCTTGACCTTGGCATCCTGGCTTCCCTTTCCCGAGGCCCGGGCCACGGCTACAAGCCTCTGATAAACCTCTTTGATGGAGAGCGGCTCATCTTTGATGAAGGCAGCAAATCCGATGGGCTTTTTCTTATCGACGGCCGCAGATGCCACCAGTCCCGGGTCCCCGGTAGCGCGCAGCATATCTGATATCCTCTCCGTCGAGCATCCACAGGCGCGTGCCATCGCCTCGTAAAGGATGCTCGGCCCCACCCCCATCACCAGGTCCATGCTGGGGGAGAAGAGATCCCCCATGATGAACCCTGAGGCAACTGCCAGCTCATCATCATCCAAATTCTTCAGGAATGCTGCCACTAGGTCGACCTTTTCCAGAGAGCCGGAGACCCCCTCCACTCGCTGACAGAGCTCGGCGAAGCTCAAGAAGCTGCTCATTATCTGACCCGAGTCATTGATCTAGAATATGGCATCTATGCGTTTAGTCCGGTAGATGCTGATGATATCGGTGAGAATGGCCGAGGCCGTCTCTATGGAGCCTGCACCAAGACCCGATACAGTAATCGTCCCGGATAGATCGGTATAAATAGCAGCGGAGTTCAGAGTCCCGGCCACGGCCAGTGGGCTGTCCAGGGGCACCAGAGTGGGCCTGACTGTGAGTGCGGGCACATCTCCGATCAGCTTTATGGCATATCCTCTCTTCTTGGCCAGAGCAAGAGCCTCTGGAGTGACTCCTGTGATGCCGGTCACATTCACATCGGAGTACTTGACATTCATGTTGAACAGGGAGTTGGCCAGGATTAGCACCTTTCCAGCGGTATCCACCCCCTCTACATCATAGCTGGGGTCGGCCTCGGCAATGCCCATATCCTGAGCCTCGCTCAAGGCGTGAGCATAGGGTATGCCTTCCTCAGTCATGCGGGTTAGAATATAGTTGCAGGTGCCGTTGAATATGCCCCGGACGCCGAGGATCGTATTGCCTACCAGGGTGCGCTCAACCAGGCTGATCAGGGGCATGGTGCCGCCGACTGTGGCCTCGAACTTCAGCATCACGCCGTTATCCTCTGCCAGCTTCTTCAGGCTGCCGTAGGATACCACTAGTGGCCCTTTGTTGGATGTAACCACATGCTTGCCCGAGGCGAGCGCAGCTTCCATATGGCCCAGACCCGGCTGGCCGTGAACGATGTTGGTGGGAGTGACCTCGATCATCAGGTCGGAGTCTATGGCATTGATGGCCTCTTTCCCCTTCATGCTCGATGTGGCCACATTGGCCAGGGTCCTCTCGCCCAGGATCTTGTTCGCATCCACACCGTCCTCGGACAATACCGTTCCCGTGTGATCGGTGACGCTAACCAGCATCAGGTTCAGGCCCATATCCCGGAGGATCTCTCTCTTTCTGGTGAGAACGTCAACCACTCCGTGGCCCACAATGCCGTAGCCAACCAAGGAGACCTTAATATCTCTCATACTGCCTCCGTCTCTATGGGCTCGATAACAAGCAGCTTCTTCTCCTCGCCCACATTGCGCAGAATGGTCAAAGCCTTTTGGATCTCAGCCTTGCCGGTGGCGCGAATCTTGAGGTAGGCAGAGGAGGGCTCATTCACGCCGGGCATGGTCAGGGAAAGGTCCATCACCTCAGCGTAGCCGGTGGAGTCGATCCGGTTTATGGTGTCTCCCAGGTCGCTATCCAGCACATGGCCCACTAGCACAACTGATACTGCTTCGATGAATCGGTCCTCTCCCGCCCGGACAACGGAGATTCCGCTTTCTTGGAGCCTAGCCTGGACAGCCTCGATTCTTGAGCGGTCCATCTCCACGACGAATCGAACCGGGATCATGCCCCGGGGAGTCTTGCGGTCCCTGTGGTGAACCACGCTGATGATGTTGGCCTTGTTATCACTCAAGGGTTGCATCGCAAGGAGCAGCTGGCCGGGAACATCCTGCAGCTCTAAATCCATGGAAAGTCGCATAGCATTCCTCATATTTTGCTGGAATTCTCCTGCTGGTTAAATTAAATAAACCTTGTGCAGATGGGATCCGAGGGGTGGGCGTCTGTCCGATAGTAATTAATATTACCTCATCCAAGCAGTTGCCAACGAAAGTAGGAGGATCTTCATGGCAGGTGGAAATGGTCTGGCAATTGGATTGATGCTTATCGGTTTCGTAGTATTGTTTTTAGTGCCCCTGGTGTTCTTGACCAGCCTGTTTTGATAGTCAGGCGGGCCAAGGGGCTATTCTATTTATTTTATAGCAATTAGGTCTAATAAGGGACGCTAGTGGGTCCTGTAAACCATTGCTAGTAGTACGGATATTTTATATACCAACATTACTATCCGGAAGTGTGGATTCATTTACAACCTGGAGAGATATGTTCATTCAGCTGGAGGAAATCAATAGTCGACCTGAACCATTTGGGTTCTACACAGCGGCAGACCTGTGGACCGACGAACATACCTCAGAGCAAATGCTTGCATATCATCTCAATGCCGATATCGATGTATCATCCCGTCGAGGCGAGTTCATCGATCGATCGGTGGAATGGATTGCATCCCGCTTTAGTATTGGCGCCGACACCCGAATCGCCGATTTTGGCTGTGGTCCCGGGCTCTATGCAAATCGGCTGGCGAAGGTCGGTGCTAGTGTAATTGGTATTGATTTCTCTAAGTGCTCAATCAAGCATGCCCGAGAAGCAGCGCGAGAGGTGGGATTGACCATTGAATACATAAACCAGAACTACCTGGATTTCGAAACAGAACACCGCTTCGATCTCATTCTGATGATCATGTGCGACTTCTGCGCTTTAAGCCCGTCGCAGCGCAGGATTATGCTCGCTAAGTTCCACTCCATGCTTCTGCCAGGTGGGTCTGTCCTTCTCGATGTTTATTCCCAAAGTGCGTTCAAGCAACGCAAGGAGGCAAGCTCGTATGGAGTGAATCTTCTCGATGGATTCTGGTCCGCGGAGAAGTACTATGGATTTCTGAACACTTTCAAGTACGACGACGCAATGGTGGTTTTGGATAAGTACACCATCGTCGAATCGGCGAGAAAACGAACTGTCTACAACTGGCTGCAATACTTCACTCCCGAGTCGTTGTGGCGCGAGTTTGAGGTGGCAGGTTTCGCAGAGCAAGAGCTCTATGCTGACGTTGCGGGCGCGCCGTTTGATAAAATGGCCTCTGAGTTTGCCATCATTGCGCAAAAGAAATAGTGATTATTAAATGTCGATCTTAATGCCGAAGAGCTTCTCGAACCTTTCGTACTTTGTCCTGGCGCGGTAGATGTTCTGCCTGACATAGGGCGATCCCTCTTGGCAGGCGATCATATCCCTGATCTCGGCCGGGGTGAAGATGGCATCCAGCTTCTCCCGGGGCAGATCAGCAACCTTCACCTCTTCCTTTAGGAATTCAAGCGGCAGATCATCTAGCCAGCTCCAGTCCCTGCCATAGCGAATCAGTGCCAGATGCCCTTTTGCACATTGAGCCGAAACCAGCCACTCTGAATCAGTGCTATAATAGGCCAGGCTTTCCAGATCCGAGCCACAGGTGCTGCAGAAGCCAATCACATTCCTTGATTGGGAAAGGGGATTATGCCTCTCTCCATTGAAGAGAAGGAACATCCCTTTCTCCGTCAACTGATTCATCTGGATTCTAGAACGTCCGCCATGCCGTAAATACCAGGCTTCCTGCCAACCACCCAGGTGGCTGCCCGCACTGCACCGCTGGCAAAAGCGGCTCTGCTATGGGCCTGGTGCCTGATCTCCAGCCTCTCGCCAGGACCCGCCAAAAGGACGGTATGGTCTCCTACGATGTCCCCTGCCCGCACGGCATGAACTCCAATCTCTTTGCCTCGCGGCATGATCCCGTTCCGGCCATAGACGACCTCCGAGAGATCCGACTCACCCCGAGCTCTTCTTATAGCCTCCAATGTGGCCAGAGCAGTGCCGCTGGGTGCGTCCTTCTTTTGATTGTGATGGGCTTCTATGATCTCTATATCGAAATCGTAGCCTTTAAGAGCTGCTGCAGCATCAGCCACCAGCTTCCAGAACAGGTTTACTCCCACGCTGAAGTTGGGGGTTATGACCGCGGCCACATTGCCTTCTATTGCCTCTCTCATCTCGGAATGCTGTTCCGAAGAGATGCCTGTGGTTCCCACCACCAGATCGACACCTAGAGAGGCCGCTGTGCAGACGTTTTTCACAGCTGCTTTGGCTATTGTGAAGTCGATGAGCACATCCGGCCTAGTCTCTTTCAAGACCTGCTCTAGCTGTGAGGCATCTTTTACCAGAACGCCCCCCTGAAGCGGCTTTCCCGCGCCGACCGCATCCAGGCCTGCCACCAGCTCCATCCCCTCAATCCTGGCCGCCTCCTGGATGACCAGGGTGCCCATGCGCCCCAGCGCTCCAGTAATCGCAATTCGAGTCATGCTCTCTCGCCCAGGGTCACCAGCAGCTCCTTTAGCATCTTCTCTTTATCTGCAGCCATCTCCCCCAGGGGAAGGCGCAATGGGCCACCTGCCAATCCCAGGTACTTATGAGCAGTCTTCACAGGTATGGGGTTGGTCTCAAGGAACATCGCTCGAACCAGGGGAGCAAGCTCATAGTGCAGGGATCTTGCCTTCTCCAGGTCGCCCTTCATCATGGCATCCACCATTGCCACAGTCTTTCTGGGGGCAACATTGGCCACCACTGAGATCACGCCCTTTGCACCCAGGGCCATGGCTGGAAGCGTAAGATCATCATCGCCACAGAGAACGGAAAAGTCGCTTCCCCATGTCTGCTCAATAATTTGAGATAGCTGGGAAAGGCTTCCGCTGGCCTCCTTTATGGCCACGATATTCTTTATTCGAGAGAGCTTTGCCACAAGCTCCGGCTTGAGGTCGATTCCGGTCCTCTTGGGAACATTGTAGAGCACTATGGGGATGTCGCACTTCTCGGCTACGGTCTTGAAGTGCTCGAACATGCCGCGATCATTGGGCTTATTATAGTATGGGGTGATCAGCAGGGCAGCATGTGCGCCCGCCTCTGCGGCATGACAGGTCAGCTCCACCGCCTCGCGGGTGTTATTGGAGCCAGTTCCTGCTATCACCGGAACCGTGGAGTTCTCCACTGCGATCTCTATCACTCGCTTATGCTCTTCGAAGGTCAGAGTTGCCGCCTCACCGGTAGTGCCGCAGGGAACCATGCCTGCTATTCCTGTTTTGCTCAGGTACTCTACGTTTCTCTTCAGACCCTCCTCGTCCAGGCTCTTGTCCTCATGAAATGGCGTGATTATCGCAGGAAGCACGCCGCTATACATCAACCTCGACCTCTCTTCTCGTACTTCTCTGCCTCATAACATTGGATATGTAGCCTGCTATGCGGTTGCGGATGGTTTTGTTCTTGATATCGGTATACTCCGATACCCGCAGCTTGTTCTGCTCAAAGTCAGGGCTAAATGAGCTCTCGTAGGTTCTCAACAGGTCCATCGCGAAATTCTTAATATAACTAGGCTTTACGCTTCCCATAATCAACACTCCAGCTAGATCAATCCTTTGTGCATCCTTGCTCCACAATTTATATCTTGCTATCATCCTCTAGAATGCCCCAAGCCCTGGACGCCGGCAAGCTGGCCAACAGTTCGACCAGCAAGGATGCTGAAGCCCCCAGCAGATAAAGCCTGGGCTCTTTACCCAGGACGCCCTCATCCCATATCGCAGCGGGCAGTAGAGCTGAGCCTTCCCCTTCGCTCAGCTCCTCCTCGCCCTTCAAATGGCATTGGCCAATTGCTGCCAGTTCATCCAATCGAGCGCGATCTATTATCGGGAGGCCAAGCTCTCTGCAGGATAGGAGGGCCTTTGGCTCTAAATCGATGGCCGCTTTTGCCAGAGGGTCTATTTTCATTGCGGCAAGGATCACAGAAGCGCTATCGCTCCTGCCACCGAATCGAAATCCTCCAAAACGGCATACTCTCTCCTCGATCTTTGTTAATCCTCCCACCAGCGCTGCCACATCCTCAGGGCATCTGGCGCCGGGAATGGCCATGGCAGGCCCTGCTCCTCCCTTCAGCATGAGATCGAAGAGCTCGTGAGAATTTTCCAGCAGATCCACTGCCACTTCCAGATCGCACAGAACCCGGTAACGGCTCGCTTCAACTCTCAGGGCTGCAGACTGGTTTACCGGGCCCACTCCCTTTCCCACCCTGAGGCTCCCGCGAAGGGCGATCTTTGCGAACTCCTTTGCATTCCGGGCGGCGTTTTCAATTGAGCAGCCCAGGGCAAGAAAAGAGGTTAAAGCGGCAGAGAAGGTACATCCAATGCCGTGGTTCTCTCCGGATATCCTTTCTGAGGGCAGAAGAGTGGACTTGTTGCGCACCATGAGCAGATCGGTGCAATCCAGGTGCCCTCCCTTGACGATCACCGCTTGCGCCCCCAGGCTCATGATACCAAGGGCGGCATGAGCAGCACTATCCATGTCGCGAACGCGGATTCCAGAAAGAGCCTCTGCCTCGAAGATGTTGGGGGTGACCACCCCTGCCAGGGGGATCAAGCGCTCTTTCAGGGCAGATACCGCATCGGGCCGAAGGAGCCTGCCGCCAGCCTCAGCCTCGATCACCGGATCCAGGACCAAAGGAATATCATTTGCCTGGAGGTGATCGGCTACTGCATCCACAATATCTGCCGAGTGGAGCATGCCGGTCTTGGCCCAGGCAATGGAAAAGTCCTCTGTGATCGATTCGAGCTGCGCTCTTACCTCTTCGGGAGAGAGTGCATAGACGTGCTGCACTCCCAGAGTGTTCTGGGCGGTGATGGCGGTCAGGGCGGATGTTCCATGCAGGCCCAGGACGGAAAATGTCTTGATGTCCGCCTGGATTCCGGCGCCTCCCCCTGAATCCGATCCGCCTATAGTCAGCACTACTTTCGACATATCTTGGGAATTGAAAATCAGGACGGCTTCAAGCAGATTTATCTGGCTTGGGTATATCTTTCAGGATATCTTCTTCTCTGCCTCTGCCACCATCTCTTCCGGAAGGTCGTACTTCTGGGCGATCTTCAGGGCTTTGCGGTAGAGGCCGGCTTGCATATGCTGCTCAAAGGACTTCTTTGCTGCCTCCTGTTTCATTGGTCTGGGGAGGTCGAAGTCATCGGCGATCTCAGCAGCGTTCTTGACCATGCCCATGCTCATGCTCTTATTGAAAGCCTGGATGGCCGCCTGCCGGACCATATCCTCTGGCAGCCCGAACTCCTTGGCGTACTCCGCAGCTGCCCGGTAGAACTCGCTATCTATCTTTCTATAAAACGACCTCTGAGCGGCTTCCAGACGATGGTCGCTGGGAAGATCATATTGTTTGGCCAGTTCGGCAGCCAGAGAATAATCCCCCTTCTTCATATTGGCATCGTATGCCGACTTCACCGCATCCTGAAGCATCGAGTTCGGAAGGCCCAGATCCGACTTGATCTTTGCCGCCTCTTTGTAGGCCCCTGCGTTCATCTTCTCTTTAAACCGTCTTGCGCCTTCTGCCAGCTTATCTTCTGCCATATAATCCTCCACCGCTATCTTTTGATTTGATCGATCCTTCAGTCGCTGATATTTCTGTCCCGGAGATTGGTAATGAATGCATACTGTGTGGTTGTAGGAAGCTTCCGGCGAAGCTCTCGCACATCAGGAAGGTAGATTACGATCTGCTTGTTCAGCGGCTTCTCTTTGCCCAGTATCTTGCTTACCATCTCCACCTCTGCCTCACCCTGAATACGGGCACCACCACTGCCGAAATCAGGGGACATCTCAATGAGCATTGGCAGTCTGAGGCGGCTCCATAGGAATCTGGGAACCGACTCGGAGATCAGCTTCAGCTCGGACTTGTCCATAACGAAAAAGGTGTTATCCTTTCCCCTGATTCCGGGCTTCTCCATTGCCAAGAGCTCGGTCAGATTGAGCCGCCTGTTTGGCAGGTGCTGATTCATCGTCTGGATGGTCTTGACCAGTATGTTCTTGTTTAATCCTCTTCCTTCTCCGGAAAACGCCATTGGAATCAATCTCTCTTCTTTTGACTTAAAGGTAATCGTTATCGATGTCTGAGAATGTATGCTGCACAGTGCTCTTCTTCAGGTTCAAGCACCTTCTGGCAGCTTTTGCCACATCATCCCTCAATTCCGCTGGGGCGTAGACGCCGAATCGCCAGGTGGCTCTCTGGGCTCTCTCCAGGATGCTGACCAGGGGGGAGACCATTCGCAGGGGTCTGGTCTCTTCCCCGACCAGGGCGGGAAAATTGCCTTCAGAGCTATCGGGCAGGGGTGGATTGTCCACCAAGATGCTGCCCTGATCCACTCCTGCCTCCGCAGCTATCTCCTGAGCGATGATCTTCTCGCTTACCCTCTGCAGCGAGGGCTCCAGGCGTTCCAGATCCACATAGACCGCTCTTTTGAATAGCTTGCGAGTTCTTATGCGAGAGGCCATCTCCGCGGGATAGCCGTCCGCTGTATCCAGGGCGGTGAAAAGCTGGATGTCGTCCATCTCCTTCACCTTTGCGGCGCTGGATATGCCATCTTCTATCATCCTTCTGATGCCCGAGGAGATCATACACTCGGATATGCGGCAGACGTGATGGTAGTAGACCGCGGGGTGCATGAGCAGCCGGGAGATGAGAAGCGACGTTGCTGCCTGCACCCCACCAGCTTCCACCGCCAGCTGGCCCTGGTGGAGGGTCATCTTCTGCAATAGTCTCAGCCGGTCTATCACCCCATAGGCCACGCCGGTATAGTGAGCGTCCCGGATCAGGTAGTCCATGCGGTCGACATCGATCTCGCCGCTCACGATCTGGCCTTTGCCCTGGCCGTGGATGAAGGATTGGATATCGGTTGGCTTGAGGCCGTGTCTATCCAACACCTCCCCCAGCTCTCCTTTTTTCAGAATCTCGATGACGCTCTCGTGCTCTGTTCTCAGGAAGGGTGCCAGGGCGGACTCTGTGGCATGAGAGAGGGGGCCGTGGCCTACGTCGTGCAGGAGGGCGGCAGCGCCCACAAGCAAGCGATCATCCTCATCCAGGCCGAGGTGATCGGTGAGCAGAGAGGCCATATGGTAGGCTCCCAGGCTGTGCTCGAAACGGGTGTGGTTGGCCCCGGGATAGACCAGGTTTGCCAGGCCCAGCTGCTTGATCCAGCGGAGCCTCTGCATCTGAGGGGTATTGGCAATCTCCAGGGCCAGGCCCTCCAGCTTGACGTAGCCGTGCACCGGATCTCGGACCTCTGTCATCAAAGAAGCCTTTTTAAATTCTGGACCTTAAAAATCTTGGCTCTCCGCGCGTTCTTAACTTTTGAATGGGCAATTGCGGGCTATCAACTTTGCGGAACTCTTTTTAAGCCCTTGGTACAAGGCCCTTGAGCTATGGGATCCGGCTCAACAGAACTGAAGGCAGAATATCAGGATAAAGAACAGGAATCGGGCAGCAAGAACCGCTACATCGTCCTGGTTTTAGTCCTGACCGGCGTCCTGATGGCCGTTCTCGATGGCTCAGTGGTCAGCATCGCCCTGCCCACCATAACCGAGCACTTCCGGGTGTCCATCGCCGAGTCCCAGATGATAATGACCGCCTATCTGGTGACTATCACGAGCTTGCTTTTGATATTCGGGAAGGTGGCTGAGCGGGTGGGAAAGGCCAGGCTCTTCATGCTGGGTCTGGCCCTCTTCACCTCCAGCTCTCTTGCCTGCGGCATCTCCACCAGCCTGGAGATGCTGGTCTTATGCCGGATATTTCAGGCTACTGGAGGGGCGATGATGTTCTCCATAAGCGCGGCGATAATCTTCCTCGCCTTTCCCAAGAGCGAGCAGGGCCGGGCCATGGGCTACATCGGATCGACGGTGGCCATAGGCAGCATCCTGGGGCCAACTCTGGGAGGCTTCATAGTGGACCTCTTGGGCTGGAGCTACATCTTTCTGATCAATGTGCCCATAGGCATAGTCCAGCTCCTCCTCTCCACCAGATACCTGAGAATCGAGGAGACGAGATCCAAGAGCCTGGAGGTGGACTGGATAGGGGGCTTGACCCTGATCGCACTCATCGTCTCCATGATGACATTTCTTGGCCAGCTCTCTTATGGCTTTGCCCCGACGCCGCCCATACTCCTCCTGGCCCTGATCTTTGTCCTATCCCTCTCCGGATTCATAATCAACGAGTCCAGGCAGAAGTCGCCCCTGCTGGACCTTTCCATCTTCCGCTACCGGATGTTTGTCCTGCCCAGCATCAGCATGATCCTCTTTTTCGTGGCCAACCTGATGATAACCGTCCTCGGGCCGTTCTATTTTGAGGGGGTGAGGGGCTATACTGCTTCGCAGGTGGGACTGATCTTTCTTATCGTCCCTGCCATCACCGTCTTCGGAGCGCCCCTGACCGGTGCCGTATACGACAGGCACCAGTTCAGGTACCTGGCAGCTCTGGGAATGTCGATCATGGCCCTCTCCATGATCGCTCTGGGATTCCTGGCAATGGGTGTGACAACTGACATCAGACAGCTCTTGATCTGCTTCGTCTTCATAGGGCTGGGAGCGGCGTTCTTCCAGAGCCCCAACAATACCGAGCTGATGAGGGCACTGCCAGTCTCCAAGATCAACATCGCCTCCAGCTTCACCGCCACCATCAGAAACCTGGGAATGGCACTTGGAGTCTCCCTCTCCGGCCTTCTGGTCTCGCTGCAGATGGCCCAGGCCGGTTACTATGGGACCATATCCGATGCCGGCCCTGCGATCCTCGCAAGCAGCATAAGCCGTGTGATGATGATCGCAGGAGGCTTATGTATTATAAGCGCCATTGTGGCCATATATAGAGGATCGAAAATAAAGCAATGACATTGACAGCTTCCCAGGCAGCTCTTGCGGCTGGCAGAAATCCAAAAGGTAACACTCTTGATCAATTCTGAGATGCAATCGATTGCTTTTTATGCACCCTTGCCATCACTGAATCAGGTTGATAATCAATGTCCGGTTACTGGGACCCTCATATTGAGCGCATGCCCCTTGAGGACCTGCATTCCCTTCAGGAGGACAGGCTCAAGTTCGTAGTGCGCTATGTGTACGACCACTCCGCCTTCTACCGGCAGAGGTTCAAAGAGGCAGGCATAACGCCAGAGGATATCAAGACCCTGGCAGATGTGGCGAAACTGCCTTTCACCAAAAAGGCAGATCTGCGAGACAACTATCCCACAGGCATGTTCAGCGCCCCCAAAAATCAGGTGGTGCGCTACCATGTTTCCAGCGGCACGACGGGCAAGCCGACGGTGGTCGGCTACACCAGGGGCGATATCGAGACCTGGTCTGAGTCGCTGGCCAGGGCGCTGACATCCTTGGGGCTCTCCCGGGATGACGTGGTCCAGGTGGGATACGGCTACGGCCTTTTCACCGGCGGCCTGGGGCTGCACTATGGCGCAGAGCGTATGGGCGCTGCCGTCCTGCCCGTCGGCACGGGCAACACCGAGCGGCAGATCGAGCTGATGCAGGACCTGGGCACCACAGCCATCGCCTGCACACCATCTTATTTCCTGCACATCATGGAGGTGGCAGAGAAGATGGGCGTCTCCATCAGGAACGATACCCAGCTTAAGGTGGGCATCTTCGGGGCGGAGCCCTGGTCTCTTGAGACCCGCAAGAGAATCGAGGCTAATACGGGAATCAATGCCTATGACATCTACGGGACGAGCGAGATCTCAGGGCCTCTTTTCACCGAATGCCAGGCGAAGAACGGCATCCACGTCTGGGGAGATATGTTCCTCACCGAGGTGGTGGATCCGGATACCGGCGAGCCGGTAGCTGAGGGGGAACAGGGTGAGCTGGTCTTCACCACCCTGCACAAGTTCGCCCTGCCGCTCATCCGCTATAGAATTGGCGACCTCTCCATAATGAGCAACGAGGTCTGCGAATGCGGCCGAACCCACCCGCGTATCATGAGGATCATGGGCCGGACGGACGACATGCTCATCATCCGGGGAATCAACGTCTTCCCCAGCCAGGTGGAGTCGGTGCTGATGAGAATTCCCGAGGTGGGAGACCACTGGGAGATAATCGTCGACCGCAAGGGGCCTTTGGATATGATGACCGTGCGGGTGGAGCTGACAGAGTCCGGCTTCTCGGATAAGATCGGCGACCTGATGAAGCTGGAGAACAAGGTCTCCAAGGAGCTGAAAGGGGTGCTGAACATAGCGGCAAAGGTGGATCTGGTGGAGCCCGGAACCATCCCCCGATCCATGGGCAAGGCCAAGAGAGTGACAGACAACAGAAAGGTTTAGAATAAGTTTAGAATAAGTTTTAGGAGGCTATTATAGATGTCGGAGATAAAGCAGGTTTCGCTCTTTGTGGAGAACCGGCCGGGAAGGACGGCAAAGGTTGCCAAGACGCTATCGGATGCCGGGGTGAACATCCGCGCCCTCACCATCGCCGAGGCAGGAGATTTCGGGGTCATTCGCATGGTCTTAGACGATGCTGAGAAGGGGTACAAGGTCCTGAAGGAGAACGCCTTTACCGTCTCCATGACCGATGTGCTGGCGGTGGAGATGAAGGATCAGCCCGGTGGCCTGTATGAGATCGTCAATACCCTGGGAGGGAATTTGGTGAATGTGGATTACGCCTATGCCTTCGTCACCGCCAAGGCACAGAGGGCCATGCTCATCCTGCGGGTGGACGACATCGCCAAGGCCAGGCAGGTCCTGAGCGACAAGAACATCAAGATCGCCACCAAAGAGGAGATCCAGGCCATCTGACGGCCTGGACGGTAATTTTTTTATTTTTTATTCAGCCTTCATATTTCAATATAGTTTCACAAAATTTTTATATATTAGCTGCAAATTAGACCAGAGGAGTTGAGAAAATGAAATCTTCTGCCGCCTTTCTGGCCGCCATCTTCATGCTGGCCTGCCTTGCAATGCCGGTTGCTTCCCTGGAATCGAAGTTCCTGACTATCTGCGAGAAGAATCTGTCCATTGACCTGGAGCCTGGCTTTGAGATCATTTACAGCAAATTCGATACCAGCAATAACGAAATGATCTCCAATGACTTTTTCATAGCCGACAACGCCTTGCCCGGCTCAGCCCTCATATCCATCATGACCGTATACGATGAAATACTAACCAAATTGAATCAAGATGCACTGTCCGAAATTTTCCTGATTGGAGGGGTGGAGGCGGCAAAAGAGGATGGTGCTAAAGAGATCGGTAAATGGACGGCTGTTGATAGCCGGGGCAGAAATGTCAGCGTCACCACCATGAAGACTGCGGATGAAGACGCCAAGATGCTCGATGGAATCTATAATATCTCTGTCTGGAACCTGGATGGAACAAATTATGCTTTGCTGGTATCGTCATTTGATGAATATAACACCACCCAAATAATTAAAACTCTGGCCGTCAGCTAGGCGGTGAATGCATCAGATCTCTTACTTTTTTCGAGCCACTCATTTGCAGAAAGTCTTTTTAAGAGCTGTCCGGCCTTAGCCGAACATCGCCCCCATCCCTGCTTCTGCCGCTTCTGCCTCGTCCCGGAAGGCTTTTAGCAGGGCCTCGCCCTCCTCGCCCTTGAGTTCCTCGGCTGCCGTATCTGCCAGGAGCTTTTTGGCTTCTGCTGCCAGCTCGTCCTTGACTTTGATGTAGATGCACATGCCATCTTTGTCCAGGCCCATGGCTTTGCAGTCCCTCACCGTGGGCCCCAGGCGCTTCCAGAACTCCTCGTCCAGCATCTTCTGCATATCTTTGCTTTTATCCATGGGATAAATATATACCAATTCCATTTTATTACGACTCCTCTTACAGATCCTTCAATGCCTTCTTCAGCATCTCTGTGCACTCGTCCATGAGCTCAGCTGCCCGGTTTATGTCCTGGGCGGCCAATTCACTCACCCTGGCAACCTGAGCCGCCCTCTCCCGAAAAGAGGTGCTATGGCTCTGGTTATGCTCTATCCAGTGCTCCAGGAGGTGCTCTACCTCATGGCGGTTCAGGTCGTGGCCCTTTGAATCATGGCTATGATCATGGCTGTGCATAATTAAATCAGCTCCAGACCCATGATGATCCTTTCCCTCATTTGAACCTTGCCTTCAGGCTCTGAAGAGCGGCAAATGAGTTTGGTCAGACCACCTTCTCCAGCTCTTCCCGGCCGAGCATATGCACCTGGACCATATGATGAGGATGATAGCGCATCTTCGCCTCCCGGATCCCCTCCACACCCATATCGCTCTCCCGGTTGATATAGGTGTATTTTTTGGCCAGGATTTTGGCCGTCTCGGCATTTATCGCCCGGTAGATTCCTTTGCAGTCAGGGAGCCCCTTCTCGAAGTGGACCAGCGCTGTATCCTCGTTTTGCCCCTCAAAGAGGGATATGGCCCCGATCTTTCCCTCCGAGCGGATGGCTATTCCCGACAGCTCAAGCTCCCGATAATGGGCCAGGGCAAAGCACAGGGCATCCTTCTCCGATGCCAGATCCGGGTTTGAATCGCAGTCCTTCCACTCGCACCACTGCTCTACGAAATCGTTTATCTCCTCGATATTATCTGTCCCCAACTCCTCGACCAGGGGACTGCAGGTCTTCATGAACTGGTTGAGCTGGCGCCTGATGGTCGAGTATCCCTTTCCAGGCAGATGGGCCAGATCATTCGCCAGATAGACATAATCAAAGTACATCCTCTCGGGCTGAAACTGCAGCTCCGGATAGATACCGCTTATCCATTCCAGCGTCTCCTGGTCCAGCACCACAAAGGGCCTCGTCTCATCGCTCTTCAGAGCGAGGGCCAGAACCTCATGGAGGAGATCCGGATTTCTTGGCCCGATGGGAGGACGGTAGCGGGTCTTGCCGGCAATGGTGCTGGAGAGGACCACGCAGTCCTGGACAATAGCATACCGGTAGTTGGCATAATAGTTCCAGCAGACCATGTTGGTGAAGGTGTTGTCGCTGTGCCTCTGAGGGAACCGGCGGTAGTGCTGGACGAAAAAGTCCCTGTCCGAGAGCGTCACCGGCTTGAAGTCGCAAGAGCTCAGCACCCTTGGGCCTCCCAATCCAGGAGCATGGGCACATGCCCAGGCATTTTGCGAAATCCAATTGAATCGTAAAAGTCCTCCTTTCCCGGCTCGGCGATCAGGCCCACCCAGGCGATTTTCCTGGCTCTGCACCCCTCTATAAGCTTCTCAATTATCATCCTGCCTAATCCCATATTCTGCCAGTCGGCTAAAACCACCAGATCCTGAATGTACCCATCTGAGACCCCATCGGAGATCACCCGGCCCATACCCACTGCCCTGCCACTCCTTCCGTCAACCGCCACTGCGAATAGAAAGCTTCCCTGAATCAGGTCATTGAGATGAGATGGGTCCATGTACTCCCTCCACCAGCCGCCGGCCCGGTACAGCTCCACTATGTCCTCTTCTTTCCAGCGGCTGACGAATTCGACCACTACACAATTGTTATTGTCTAAAAGGCTTTTGTCCGGCAATGAGTCTACCCCTAATATTAAAGGAAAATTGAAAAAGCCGAGGAAAGATGGGTGATTGAACCGAGTTTGTTATCCAATCCCCGCACTCTCCACTGCTATTCTTATGTCGGAAGTTCTCGACGCTCCGGTTTTTGCTTCAAGCGTATATATCAGCTCTCTCTACCTCTCTGGAGGCCTTCTTGCGCAGCTCCCTGGCCATTGATGAATAGTATTTCATCGTATCCGCAGTCACCGAGGGCCCAATCTCCTCTAAGGCGGCAAGGAAATGCTTCTGGCTGATCCTGGTGGCGGCCATATCCTCCCTGAGGGCCAGGCGCCCGGCCTTTCTGACCAGAGAAGCGATGTCTGCGCCCGTATACTGATCAGTCTGCTCGAGCAGCTCCTCGACGTCGATATCATCTGCCAGGGGCGACTTTTTCAGATGGACCTGGAAGATCTTGCGCCGGGACTCGCGGTCCGGCACGGGCACCAGTATCAGCTCATCGAACCTTCCCGGCCTGAGAAGAGCAGGATCGATGATATCCGGCCGGTTGGTCGCTCCGATCACCACCACTCCGTGCAGCTCCTCCAGGCCGTCTATCTCGCTTAGCAGCTGGTTGACTATCCTCTCGGTGACATGGGGCTCGCCCATCGATCCCCCTCTGACGGGGACCAAGGCATCCAGCTCGTCTAAGAATATGATGGAAGGAGCAACCTGCCTCGCCTTCCTGAATATCTCTTCTACTCTCTTCTCGCTCTCTCCGTACCACTTGGACAGCAGTGCGCTACCCTTCACAGTGATGAAGTTCGCCTCGCTCTCATTGGCCACCGCTTTTGCCAGCATGGTCTTTCCCGTGCCCGGCGGGCCGTAGAGCAGGATTCCCTTGGGGGCATCAATGCCCAGGCGCTGGAAGCTTTCCGCATTGCGCAGCGGCCATTCAACTGCTTCCACCATCAGATCCTTGACCCTCTCCAGGCCACCTATGTCCTCCCAGCTCACATTGGGGACCTCCACCAGGATCTCTCTCATCGCCGAGGGCTGAATCTCCCGCAGGGCGGCCTCGAAGTCGCTCTTCTGCACTATGAGCCGGTCCAAGATCTCCTTGGGAATGGTGGGCTCGTCCAGATCGATCTGTGGCAGGATACGCCGCAGGGCGTTCATCGCCGCCTCACGGCTGACCGCAGCGATGTCCGCTCCCACGAAGCCGTAGGTCTCTATTGCATAGTCCTCCAGGACCACGTCCTCGTGCAGGGGCATGCCCCGGGTATGGATCTGGAAGATCTCCAGCCTTCCTTCCATATCCGGAACGCCCAGCTCGATCTCCCGGTCGAACCTTCCCGGCCGGCGCAGTGCCATGTCCAGGGCCTCGGGACGGTTGGTTGAGCCGATGACTATGACGTTCTTCCTCTCCTTCAGCCCGTCCATGAGAGATAAGAGCTGAGCTACCACCCTCCTTTCCACCTCTCCAGTGACATCTCCTCTCTTGGGGGCGATGGAGTCCAGCTCGTCTAAGAAGATGATGGCGGGAGTGTTCTTCTCCGCCTCCTCGAACAGGTCTCTGAGGGCTTTCTCGCTCTCTCCATAGTACTTGGACATGATCTCCGGGCCGTTGATGCTTATGAAGTAGGCGTCGCTCTCATTGGCCACTGCCTTGGCCAGCATGGTCTTTCCCGTGCCGGGCGGGCCGTGCAGCAGCACTCCTTTGGGCGGATCGATGCCCAGGCGGTCGAAGAGCTCTGGATGCTTCAGCGGAAGCTCAATCATCTCCCGGACCTTGGTTATCACCGGCTTGAGGCCGCCGACGTCCTCGTAGACCACTGAGGGCACAGAGCGTTCAGGCGTCTCCACCGCCTGGGGCAGGAGCTCTATGTCCGTCCCCTCGGTGATCTTGACGATTCCGCCCGGGCTGGTGGAGACCACCCGGAGCTTGATCTCCCCCAGGCCAAAGGCCTGAGCACCAAGAAAGCCCCGGAAGATCTCCTCGAACATGGTCTCCCTGCCCATGGAATCGGTGGGAGGCTTTCTCACGCTGGTGGTGGAGATGACATCGCCTCTTAATAGCGGTCGGCCGTTGAAGACCTTGGTGAGGACATCGCCCGGGGCGAAGATCTGCATGCCCTGGGTGACGGGGGCCAGCGTTACATGCTTGGCCTCTTCCCAGGTCGCCCTCTTGACCTCTACATACTGACCGATGCTTGTTCCGGCATTGGATCGAATTAGACCGTCCATTCTGATCATGTCGATGCCCTGGTCCTGAGTGTAGGCGCTCACGGCCAGAGCAGCTGTGGGTCGCGATCCGATTATCTCCACTACATCCAGGGGACGGATGCCGATCCGTTCCATGAACTCGTCGCCCATCCTGACAATGCCCTTTCCTACATCGCCCTGATTGGCCTCAGATGCCTTCAGCCTAACGGTTTCTCCTTCGGTCATTTCTCTTATGCACCTGCTTATCTGATCAGTATTGGGGTTTCTATTTTTTAAGTAGTTTGCTATCTTGAGTTAGAGTCCATATTGGCTGGCAATCCTCTCTCTTATTCCAGGGAGATGACCATAATAGTTGGAGCCTATTTGCAGAAATCTCTTATTCCAGAGGTCTGTAAATGATCTCCTGGCCTCCAATGCGGCCAATATCGATGGCGCCTTGAATAATCCTTTTCGCAGCCAGGGATTGCGGGGCTAAAAAGTTGGTGTACGCATCATCTTCCGCCGTTTACGGAGATGAGCCTGCGCGGGCCCAAGCGCAAGGACCTGATGCCCGATCCACTGTATCCTTATGCTGCGGGCAAGATCACAGGCGAATATTATGCTAGGGTCTCTCTGGGCTCTATGGATTAAGGACGGTATGCCTGCGATTTTTTAGTGTTTATGGGCCCAGGCAGGATCCGGCTTCAGAGTATTCGGCTGTCGATTCCCATTTTCATCTTCGTGGGACTTGGATTGGGTTGATGTACGAGAAGCCAAGGCCGGGGGACATCCAGGATTCTCTAGCGGATATATCCGCGGCAAGAAATGAACTTGGATACGAGCCCGGAATACAGGCCTTATATCAGGGTTAAAGGAGACTGTGGTTGGTTTAGGGGATGACAGAGAAAAGAAGCATAATTCAAATCAGGACATGCCCAGACGCTCTTTTATCGCCCGGATATCGGCCTGCACCAGCCTGAATTGCGCTGCGTATCCCGGCTGGATATCCTCTCTCATGCCTTTGATTTCTTCATGAATCTGAGGTATTATGTCGGTGTTCTTCCTTACAACTTTCATATCGCCCTTCATCTCTTTCATATCGCCCTTCATCTCTTTCATATCACCCTTCATCTCTTTTATATCGCCCTTCATCTCTTTCATATCACCCTTCATCTCTTTCAGATCATCCCTCATATCCAATAGCAGCGGGATAGCCTTGTTTAGCTGGATTGCGGTGCAAACCTGGGCATATTCTCCTGTCTTCATGACATTGCTATTGGTATCCTCAAATACGATGCTCGATACCAGGGAGTGCTCCGGCCTTTGGCTCTCTGCTAGCTTCTTGAAGCCTGCAATTGCTTCTTCATTGCCCTCGATCAGGGCCACTACCTGCTGTTCATTTCCCTTCATAGTATTGCGGGCGTTGAAACCATCCAGACCCTGGTCTATGGCACTGGTCATGAGAAAATATCTGTAGCCCACGTTGTGCACGTTTTCGCCGGTGATTGTGACTTTTAGCTTCATGCTATCCATAAACATATTGCTTGAACTATTTGGCAGTTTCGCTGATCTTCATAATTGCTTATATCTTTGTATTGTCTTCATGCGGTTGCTCTCGAATATCTCAACACTTTTCAGCTTTTATCATGAATGGGCATTCAACTGGGGGATGATTCAGAGATTAAGGCTAAAGCTGCGATTCATCCAATCCAATGCAACTGCAGGCACAGCAGCCTTCGCATTCGCCATAGAGCAGTTGATCTTTCAGTGAGGCATATTCTGAATTGGTTATCGATCCGGAATTGAGCAAATATCTATAATGCTGCAGCTTTTGGACCTTTTCGTTAATCTCCCTCAAATACTCCGGGTTATCCAAATCGCCCAGCTTTCTGGGAAGCAAAAAGCGTCTATTGCTTGAACTCCATAGCTCTGGTTCGATGATTCTGATGGTTCTCAGAAGGGTAGCAAGATCAGCACCTAAGTTATCTGCAATTATTCTCATGATTTTTCTGCCCCCAAATTTCAGGTAAGTATCGTTGATCCCAATTAAAAACCTTTCCCCGTCTGGATGATTGATCCAAGACAAGATAGCAAGAAAATGGTGGTTAGTTGATTAAATTTTTCCAAAAAATCGAAAAAATAAATGGATAATGACTATTAAGAAAATTTCATACTCGTCGACAGCTATGCATTCATGTTCTGACAAGAAATAATATTTAATTTTCTCTTTTATAATGCGAAAAGATATTGAATAAAGGATTGAGCGAAGACTGGATTGTTCGCATAGCTGCTCTTTAGGCCTCTGTGGTTCCGTCCGTTAGTTTGCAGCCCCGGCACCGTGCACTGCAACCGCAAAACCACACAGAAGCAGAGGACAAAAAAAGCGGAATTAAACCACAAAGAACACAAAGATCACAAAGGACGCGCAAAGCCCGGTCTTTTTGACCTCCAATTCATGATACCGATTTGATGACATATCAATAAGAATCAAAAAAGATATCAATTAATGAAAGCACGGGTCAGGGGAGGAGCAGGAGTCATCGGCTCCAATTTGGTATGGGCGCTGGTTGGCCAGGGCAGCGGATGCATTCGCAGCGCTGCGGGAGGAGGGACGCAGATCGCAATGTGCGCGGCGATATAGCTAAATATATACCAAACATCTAGAACATAGAGGACGATTCAACAATGATCCGGCTGGCGGCTTTCTTATCGGGCAGAGTGCCGGGGGTCGGATACAGGGTTAAAGCAATCACTCTTGCCGATGAGATGGATCCGGCCGGCATTATCCAGGACCGCCTTGATAAGAGTGTTGGTAGTGTCCTGGTGATTGCTGAGGGAAAGAAGAAGGACGAATCTGAGTGGTTCACCTCAGCAATTGCAGTCAAGAACGCACTCATCCATGCGGATAATGTCGATGCCCAATACTCTCAGGGATCAGGACAACACTCAGCTTTCCGGAAGATTGCAGGTCCAAAAGAGGTCAGAGAGCGTCTTCCTGATGGCGTCGAGATAGTCAACTACCGCTTCCTGAAGGGCGCGGCTTGCCTCTACGCAAAAAGTCGCGAGGCGTAAGGGTGGCTGACTCTTCATGCTGACTACACTGTGGCACATATTCGCGTGCTGGCACCCCAGGTACGGGAGGAGAGGTTCATTTGTCATCTTATCACCTAGATCGGTTGCCCGATCTCATATGCCTCCGATACCGTGTCCCTGTATTTGCTTGTACGAGTCAGTTAAGCTGTTGTCTGTTCCTCGTCAAAACGAGGGGAAGTGCCCAACCATGACCTCACTGAGGATAGCTTCGAAAACCTTAATACCACCACAAAGAATGGATTCGGGAACCTGGGCGGCAAGATGGACCAGACGCCAAACAGGCAGGAAGAGACCAATAGAGAAAGGACTAATCTGATGAATATGATGACACCCCATATCCAACGGAGATCTCGCCAACTAGGCACAGAGCTTACAGAGACGTGATTGGGAGCATTTCTCACCGAAATGGCCTTAGCGATTAAACATGATGTCGAGCAGGACGGATAGCGGGATATAAGAGAACGCATGCATAGTGTGCCCAAAAGAGAAAACAAGCGAAGTGACAGCGAACCATGCAGGGTGTATACATAAAATGAGCAAAGCCAATAAAATATATAATCATGCTTTGAACCTATCAAGAAGGAAGGCCTTCTTATTTTTTCAAAAAATGGGACTTCATTTGACACCAAACCATTTCTACATCCCGATTCCTGACACGAGAAAGTTGAAAATGGATTTATGGAAAGAACCGTCGGACCTCAATGGTATTGATATCAACGAGGAGGAACAAATTAAGCTTCTCGCGATGTTTTCCTCGAAATTTAAAGATGAATATGAAAAGATTCCCAGAGATAAAACATCGATTCCTCATCAATACTATTTAAATAATGGTGCTTTTGAATCGGTAGATGCTGAAATCTTGTATTGCATGATTCGACATTTTAAGCCCAGAAAGGTATTCGAGATAGGATCAGGATATTCAACCCTATTGGCCGCTCAAGCGGTTTTAAAAAATGAGGAAGAGGGTTATGATAATTGTGAGCTGATCGCCTTTGAACCTTATCCGAATGATACCCTGAAGTCTGGCTTTCATGGACTTTCAAAGCTTGTTACTGCAAAAATTCAGGACGTTCCGTCGTGCAGGTTTAATGAACTAAATAAGAATGATATACTGTTTATCGACTCAAGCCATGTATTGATGATTGGAAGCGATGTCCAGTACGAATATCTCAATATAATGCCAAAACTTAAAAAAGGGGTTTTGGTTCATATTCATGATATATTCTTGCCCGCGGAATATCCCAAAGAATGGATATTAGAGGACTTCAGATTCTGGAATGAGCAATATTTATTACAGGCATTTCTAATTTATAATCAGGCTTTTGAAGTATTGTGGATGGGAAACTACATGAACCTCATGCATTCTAATGAATTGGAGGCGGCTTTTAGTTCTTATAAGAAGGGGAAAATTACTCCGGGGAGTTTTTGGATGAGAAAGAAAATATGAGAGACTCTTTGCTGTTTCCGATTATTTATTCACGTAAACCGCCAGGATTGATTTTTCGACTACGATTATGAACCACAGAGGCACAGAGTTCACAGAGACGCTCAGCATTCCTTTCCATCCATCCTTGAAAAGCCCACACAATTGCTTCCGGGATAGTCGTCTCCGTTCGTTCGTCCTCCGTGCGCTCTCTTGACTCTGAGGTTTTATTCACGTAAACCGCCAGGATTGATTTTTCGACTACGATTATGAACCACAGAGGCACAGAGTTCACAGAGACGCTCAGCATTCCTTTCCATCCATGCTTGAAAAGCCCACGCAATTGCTTCCGGGATAGTCGTCTCCGTTCGTTCGTCCTCCGTGCGCTCTCTTGACTCTGAGGTTTTATTCCCGTTAAACCCCCTGGATTCCACCATCGCTCTACGATTCCCACACAGAGCCATAGAGCCGAGCAATTCCCCCCTTTTTCTCCTGAGACCATTTGTCCTTCGTGTGCTCGTGGTTGATTCCTGCAGATCGCCATGGCAATAATCGATCGAAATCTTTTTAAATCTTTGTAATGATCATACTCTCTCAAAAGGCAAATAATATTAAAATGAATTGCATAGTTCTCTGGGAGCTATTCTCGGCCATCATCTGAATTGAGGTTGTGATAAGAGGGGATGGCCAGATAGCTCGGGCTTTTGAAGATTTCAGATCGAGCTCCCTGAAAAAGCTAAAAATCTCTGTGTCTCTGTTCCTCTGTGGTTCCGTCTGTCGGTTTGCAGCCAGCACTGTGCAGTGCAACCACGAAACCGCAGAGGACCCAAAAAAAACGAAATTGAAAGAGAAAGGACTGACTTGATGAGTCTGGTGTACAACCCATGGCCAAAGGACCCTGCGAGGTTGATATGATTCGCGTGGAGGTCATTGCTGGGGGAGACGTCCAGAGGGTTGGATTCCGGGATGCCGTCTGGAAGATCGCCCGCAACCTGGGGCTCTCCGGCACCGTTCAAAACCTGGAGCCATACGACGTAAGCATCGTGGCCGAAGGAGAGGAGGATGCCTTAAAGGAGTTTTTGAAGGCCATAAATATCCAGGATGGGCCAATCAGAGTACAGAAGCTGAAGGTAAATTGGTCTGCCGCGACGGGCGAGTTTCTGTACTTTAAGATCTTGAGGGGAGACTGGCAGGAAGAGCTGGGCGAAAGGTTCGATGTTGCTGTCGGCCTGCTGCATAGAGGTATCGAGGTAGGCGAGCAGAACCTGATGGTTAGCAAAGAAAACCTAATGGTGAGCAAAGAGAATTTGTCCATCGGAAAGATGATGCTCGAAAAGCAAGATAAAATGCTTGAAAAACAGGATAAGATGATCGAAAAACAGGACGGGATGCTTGAGAAGCAAGACCGTACGATTGAGACGCAGGACGAGACCCTTGATGAGATTCGTGGCATGAGATCCGATCTGCATGAAAATGCGAATAAGCGGTTGGCTCGAATTGAAGATGATATCGTTGAGATCAAGAGGTCTATAAGGGAGCTCGGTGGAAGCTGCAACTAGAAGAGACGCAGAGGCAAAGAGCTGTCTCTTATACACATCTCCGAGCCCACGAGACCGTACTAGATCTCGTATGCCGTCTTCTGCTTGAAAAAAAAAACATTACGATTCACCTACAATATCACTGCTCCTAAGACAACCTGAGGTCTGTCGATCACACGCACGATCG